>Ga0255356_1001749_pt1 | contig 13380 bp, 9 predicted proteins | sample HBST100metaG_FD_189944 | JGI IMG/M metagenome (GOLD analysis project Ga0255356, IMG submission 189944) | Peat soil microbial communities from Stordalen Mire, Sweden - H.B.S.T100 | ecosystem: Environmental > Terrestrial > Soil > Wetlands > Peat | place: Sweden: Norrbotten County, Stordalen Mire... | reverse complement strand
CGGCCAGCCAGCCCGGCGGATATTGCCCAAATCGTCATGATGCTGATAGCCTCCGACTACCTAACTGGTGAAATTGTGGTCTCGGACGGAGCTATGAGCCTGACGTAGCGAAGCGATTAGCTGTAGTGGACTGCAATCGGAAATGGCCGAGGCTGCAGTCCGCTACACCTACCACAGCATTGGTGAAAATCTGCGATAATTTCCAGTTTCCAAATTGGAAATTATCGGATTACAATGGCTCTATGCAAGGGCAGGACATCGCGCTTCTCCTCAAACTCGCCATCCAGAACGAGCCGAATCTTCCGTCGAAGGAACTGGCTGCAAGCCTCTTCATCTCTCCTTCGGAGGTCTCCAAGGCGCTGAAACGCTGCGTGGATTCGGGGTTGCTTTACATCTCCGGTTCAGAAAAGCGGGTGAACCGGACCGCATTGCTGGAATTCCTGGGGCATGGATTGAAGTACGTTTTTCCTCCCGCCAAAGGGTCTCTGGTGCGTGGCGTGCCCACGGCTGCTGCGGCAGAGCCCCTGAAGTCGCGTCTTTTGGATGACGGAGAGCCGCCTACGGTTTGGACATATGCGGAAGGAAAGGTCCGGGGAATCTCGATCACGCCTCTCTATAAGGGAGCACCCAAAGCCGCTCTACTCGATTCCAGGTTCTACGGCGTACTCGCGCTCTCGGACGCCATCCGCAGCGGCAGAACACGGGAGCGCAATCTGGCAATCGAGCTCCTCGAAAAGGAGATCCATGGCTGATCCGAACCTGCCGCTGCTCGAAGACGCAGTGCGCAAACTCGCTCCTTTTCTCGATGAGATTGTGTTTGTCGGCGGTGTCACGTTGGGCCTTTTGATTACCGACGAAGCCGCCGCGCCTATACGCGGTACGACCGATGTCGATGTGATCGCCGAGATTGTCACGTATGCCGATTACATCGCTTTCTCGGAGCGGCTGCGGCAGGCCCACTTCACCGAAGATCAGGGGGAAGAACCTCTCACTTGCCGATGGCACAACGGCGCACTGACGCTGGACGTGCTGGCCTTGAACAAAGAAGTCCTGGGATTCACGAATATCTGGTACGGGCCGGCGCTGCGTTATGCGGCCACCTTGACGCTACCGGGTGGAAGAACCATCCGCGTCATCACCGCGCCTTTTTTCCTGGCAACCAAGATGGAAGCCTTTCGTGGACGGGGCAAGATGGATTTTCAAGCAAGCCACGATCTGGAAGACTTTGTGGCGGTCATTGAAGGGCGAGAAAACGTGGTGCATGAAATTGCGGAGTCGCCGCAGGATGTCCGGCATTATTTGGCCCAGGCAACAAAGTCTCTTCTGGCGGAGCCTCGGTTCCTCGATGTGTTGCCGGGATTCGTGCTGGATGACGGACGAGTTCCGCTTATCCAAGAACGACTTGCTTCCATTGCTGCTGGCGCTCAATGAATTGCAGGCAGTGTCGCGGCCTTTTACAGGCTGTTACCTCTGCCGTGACAGAAGTGCTTTTGATCGTAACCCATTGAAACTATGGGCACTGATGGCAAACAAAAGCACTCTAAGTTCTTATAAAAATCGGTAGGCAAACTCTCAGCACCCTCGTCAGCACCCTCATCGACCTCTGCTTTTTGGTTACAGACCTCTACCCTCCACAGGCGGTGGTTGCGGGTAGGTCAAATGAGCGAAACCAGCCACGGCAAAGGTCGTGTCCACAAAGCCTCGCCTCAAACTATTTTTTGCTAGGTCAAATCTCCGGCCCCATCGGCGCCTTTCGGGACTGATGCGCTATCCGGGCGACCTGTCCTTCAATCCCATCTTGCTGGCACAACACCATGCCGCAAGGTGATGAAAAGTCGCCATGGCGACGCAAATCCCGGATCGGATCCATCGTCAATGGTCCCCGTTGGGAATGGCGTTATCGGGATAAATGATTTCGAAGAGTTCCTAGCATTCATGCTGTGCTGGCGTTGTCACTCTCTGCACCGCTTTCGGCCGTCTCCGTAAGACCCATGAATAGATGTACTGGTATAGGCAAGCGGTAATGTCGACAAGCAACGAGAACCAACTGCCACCAACCTTGCTGGACGCAGGACAGCTTCCTGAATTGGGTAGACTGATTGCATTCTGAAGAAAGCTGCTTAAGGAGTTCTTTCGGGCCACCCTGCAAGCTGATGTCACACAACGAAACACCGTGCAGATCGCGGTTCGTGTAGAGGTTGTCTTCTGTGGCATCGTCTGGAAACCAGAGCTGAAAATTGCTGTGCGGCAGAGTATCGCTCTGAAGCGAAGCCAAGTCGGCAAAAAGCTTATCGTCCTTAAGCAGCGCCGCAATAAGTGCCAAGAATGGATAGAGAACACTTGCGTTGGTGACACTCTCTCGGTATTTGGTTTCGTTGCTGACAGGGTGCTCAAGTAGGTCGGAATATGACTCCTTGGTGCATGGATAGCGCTCGTTCGTCGCGAATGCGAAGCGGATTCTTTGAATCATTACCCTTAACCACGTGCCGAGGTCCAACCTATCGTTGCCGTCGATCAGTATTAGGCACGCCGCGAGAGCGATATCCGTGGCCTGATCATCCTTAATCGGTGAGTACAGCACCGGGTTATTCGAGATCAACATCTTGACACCAGCTGCAGCGCCCGCAGCGTCGGCAAGAAGCTGATCACTGCGGAATTTGTCATCATCTGCGCATTGGAGCGCCGCCCCGTAGCTCCAAAGACCGCTTATGGCGATCCTTCCCAACAGGTCGAACATCTTAAGATTCACGTCCAGCGAAGATCCGCCTTGGACGGCGGCCGAAAGCGCGTGGAGCGACTGAAGGTGTGGAATTATCTTCGCGAGGTACTCCGTGTTGATTTGCCGGTAGGCCTGAAATACGGAAATGAGCGCATCCCTGCAGGCTTCACTTGCTTTGGTGCTCTTCCCCTCGAAAAATCGAAAAATGTTCCAAGCGTGCAATATCGTCAGTTCGCTCGCTCGGTACGTGCACTCAAGATTGCCGAGCTCGCGTGACCACGAGAACAAGATCCAGAGACAGAAGCTGAGCTGGCGGATCGCTCGAATCCGTTCTGTGTCCTTCAAAGACTCACCGTCGAGAGTCTCCACAAGCACCGCAAAGTAGCCATACGCTGCATCCGGCTCATCGAGTAGCGCGAGAGTTTTGCGCAAACTGGATCGGACGGTATCCGGGACCAAGTCCTCACGTAAGAAGTTTGACTGAATCAGTGAGGCGAGCTTGTCGCCATTCCATTCTTCAAAGGAGACCTTCCCCTTGGTGTTCTTTGCGATGTACCCAACAAGCTGTGGTCTCACTTGTTCTTGCACGTCACCACCAAAAGTGACGCAAATCACGATGTCCTTCTCCTTGTGTTCCTGCGGGATGCGGTTTGGAATGTATGAATCGATAATTTCGTCTAGTGACGGGCGCAGGGATTGAACGCTGTCGCCGTTCCACTCTTTTCTGGAAAGGTCGCCCGCTTTGATGGAGAACAGGTAAACTTTCTCCGGTCCACCATCCAAACAGCCCACGGCTGCCACGTCTACGCCGTCCTGCCGTGTTCCACGTGCCGGACGGGAGTAGACAACCATCCCCATCTGGCTTAACAGATCTGGAAGCACGGCATCCAACTCGTTCCGCTCCTTAAGGCCGGCAATGTACTGACGAATGATCAGCTTCATTTAGCTTTCCGCCCCGCCCGGAAGGACCGAAGTTGCCACTGCATTCCCATCTCGTCGATTTGCCCCATTCTAGGAAACTCCAATTCCGCTCCGAGTGTCTTGAACTTCAGGTCCGCACGGTGCGAGGTCCCATCTTGGTGAACGACTTGGTGAACCGATCCCCGACCATAAAGAACCACGGACCGTTTCACGAGACTGAGAAATGGCATTTCTGCCTGTGCCGTCGCGAATGAATTCGACATCCTCTGATTGAATGATCGATGAAATGCGGCTCTTTGCGTTTCGCTTGGACGAAGCTCTCTCAAGTCAGCGCCAGGGCGGATCTTGGTGAAATAGTCCTCTATTGCTTGCAAGCATTCGTTAATTCCTTCGCGCACCGCGGTAGACTCCGACTTGGAGCGGTCTTGCAAGAATTTCTGCACAGACCCTGGATAGTTTAGGAGTAGCGGGTCGAGGAGTAATTGCTTCAAGGAATTGATCGCGCCAAGACGCATCAGGGATACAACAAACGACGCTGCCGTGACGGGCCAAACAAAGAGGTAGCCAACCGCTCTACTGGCGGTGAAAGCTAAGCTCTCATCGTCCGTCTTGGAGAGTTCGTCCGCATCGGCCTCGACAACTAGCCCCCGGTGGCTGGCTTGCTGAACAAGATCAGCGGCGGCGTTACATAGAGCCGCTTCCCCCGAAGCCAGCCAGCGAGTTAAGGCCTTGGACAGCAAGGCAGGGGAAGCAAGAATCGCAGCTCTGGCACTCCCGAATTTCTTCAGTTGCTTATCTGATGGGCTACGACGCAAGATCGCCTCAAGAAGTGAGAGAACAACATCTCGGCTTGCTGAGTTCAATAGGGACGAAATCCCAAGGTCGATCTTGTCTATAGTGCCGGAATTTGCAAGCGGGACGTCTCTCAAACGCCCCGCCAGTAATTCGATCAACTGTGGTCCCAATCTCTCTGGGCGAGATACGAACGCGCTTGATGCGGCATCAAGTGCCCACTCGCCGCCCTTCTCTAGCGCATCACGAATCACCGTTTCGAGTCGCGAAGCTGCTTTCCGATGCTCTCCAAAAAGGGCTGTCGCAGCCGACAGGACCGCAGCCATAACACCATCATCGTCAACCTCCGCAACCGCCGCCTCCAAAGCTCTGGTCACTTCCTCCGGAACTTCTTCGGGCTCAAGCAACTCGATGCTCCCCAGCGAAAATACTGCTGGCCGACGGAGGTCGATTGATTGGGATTGGGATAACCGTACAACCTCTTTGATGAAAAACGCCCTGTCCCTTGCGAACCCGGCAGCAATCGCGGCCGGCAGGAGCATCGAAAGCGTGGTGGGATACTGTTCGATCTCAGCGATTACCTCCGCGGGTCGTGTCGGTGACGCGTCCAGGAAGAAACGAAACGCATTGATTGGAGTCCCCGCCAAGAAATCTTGACCTCCCTCAGTGATCAAGTGAACTGTGCACTTTGCCGCTTCCAAGGACGGACCTTGGAGGTTCGGAAGGGCTTCTTCGAAAATGTGGCGCGCAATGAAGAAATCGGGCCCTTGCTGGTCATTCCGTAATTTCTGGAATTCCGAAAAGAGGTTGATCTCGCCGGAGTTGTGCAGCGAAACAATTTGCGAAATAAAAATCTTCCGTTCAGTCTCAACCGTGGGTTGCAGCCTCAAAAGCGTACCAAGAACTGCATCATTCCCTTTCGCCCTCTGAAGAACTGCCGACACATCAGCGGGTGGATTCATAGTGGACACAATTCTATACTCCAGCGCGGGAGCTAAGTATCGCTTAGTCTTCTATTTGAGCGCGCCCCTTTTCGGCTTGTCCTTCTCGCGGAGACATTAGTAACGTAAAGTCGATTTCGACTGGAATCGTGAGCTCTGCGGCCGGGCTGGTGTCCGAGCAGGTCCCGCACACTGGGGCGTTTATCCGTGGGAATCGAGGATTCCGCGGTATGATCAAACTGGTTCACAGCTAATAGTTGACGCTTATGAGATTTGGAGGAGTTTACCTTCCGAACGCGCTCTTGGACGCTCAAGCGAATGGTGAGCTTGTCATCTTCGCTGGAGCTGGAGTGTCGATACCCTCACCATCGAAGCTTCCGGATTTCCCGTCACTGGCCAACGAACTCGCAAATGGGACCGCGACGTTGGGGCGAGGTGAAGATGTTGATCGGTTCCTAGGGAAGTTGCCCGACAATCTCAACATTCACGAACGCACGCGACGGCGGCTCTCCGATCCATCTTCCAAGCCAAATTCGCTGCATCGCGACCTGCTGAGGGTCTTCTCTGACCATTCATCGGTGCGCCTCGTAACGACGAACTTTGATGACCATTTTGCCTCTGCAGCACTTGAAGTGTTCTCAGGAAAATGCCCTGAGCTCTTCTTTGCTCCGGCGTTGCCCGTTGGGAACGATTTCGCTGGTATCGTTCACGTGCACGGAAGCGTTCAAAAAGACCCTCGGCGAATGGTGCTTACTGACAAGGACTTTGGCAGGGCTTATCTTACGGAAGGCTGGGCTCGCCGATTCATACAAGATCTTTTCTTGAATTTCACAGTCCTATTTGTTGGATACAGCCACGACGACCCAGTGATGCATTACCTCGCTCGTGGACTCCCTCCCACAGAATTTGGGAGACGTCGATTTGCGTTGGCAAGCGATGAGCCCGGTTCAAAATCGTCATGGGAAAATCGAGGAATCCATCAGATCGCCTATTCAGGGGCTTCGGGACACGTGCAGCTTCGTGAAGCTTGCATGAAGTGGGCCGAGCTGGTGATAGCGACGCCGCTCGAAAAGCGGGATAGGATCAGAACGATAGTCTCAAAGCCGCCGCAGCCAGCCGGCGAGGATATCGATCTGATTGAGGCAGCTCTCACTGACATCGTTCTGCTCCGGTTTTTCAAAGAACACGCCCTCACCGTCGAGTGGCTCGAATGGGTGTCAGGCCGAGACACCTTCAAGCGTCTCTTTAATCTCGGCAACCAAACTACCAAATGTGATCAAGAACTAGCGCATTGGTTTGCGCACAGGTTCTGCGCCTCCCACGCTAATATTGCCCTCAATATTGTCAGAAGAAATGGGTCCGCATTGCCCCCGTCCATATGGAACGCGATAGCGCAGCAAGTCTGGATGGGCATGAAAGGCGGCGATTCTTCCGGGTGCTTAAACAAGTGGGTCCCGCTTTTGATTGCAAACCAGCCCTCTCGTGGCTTCGATTTTCTCGAATACATCCTTTCAGAATGCCGGCTGCCGGAGGATTCTGCATCTGCGATTCTCCTATTTAGCCATCTCGTTCGACCATTAGCTAAACTTGAGAGCGGAATTCCCCTCGAAAAGCTTGGTCCGGATGGAACCACAACAATGGAAGAGCCGAGAGTCGTTATCGAGTGTGAAACGCGAGGAGAGCACACTTCCCTGGAGACGGCGTGGCAACGTTTCTTGGACAATGATTTTCCGAAATATGTTCATCAGCTCCTCTCGATCGTTGTAGCGCACCTCGAGGAAGCTACGCGCCTTTTCACAACGTACGGATTGGAACATGGCTCGTGGGATCCAATCTCAATTAATCTGCCAGATCTGGAGACGCCGAATATCGTACTTTCGCATAGTGGCCTCGCTGTTTTAGTCAGGGCTGCACTTGATAGCTTTAAGTGGCTCGTCGAGAACGAACCGAGTTGCGGAATTGGTCTGATTCGAAGCTGGTCCAAAGGGCAGAGCATTACTCTCCGGCGAATCGCACTCCTCGGGGTCGCGCTCACTAGCGAATGGACAGCGGACGCCAAACTCTCTTGGCTGCTCTCGAGTAACGTCATTTACCAGGCCGAATTCTACGCTGAAATACCACAGGTCCTGGAAGCAGCTTTCCCTGGCGCTTCGGGTGAAGCGCAACAGCGCATCGTGCGCCGCATTGTGGGAGGCCCCCCTCAGAGAATGGAGCCACCTTACAGAGAACACCGAATCTACGTCCTACTCTCAAAGCTGAACGCGTGTTGCCCCAATCATTCAGGCGTCGCTGACGCGCTCGCCCCCATCACGCGGGAGCATCCGGAATTCAGACCGCCCAAGGCACAGCCTGAGCCCAAAGGGGGAGCCTATCTTCGGGGCGAACCACCGTGGGCGACCCCACCGTTTAGTACCGCCTCTCTGCTGGCTCTACCGGCGGCTGAAGCATTGGAACAACTACTTGCGTTCGAGCCCAACGAAACGAGGGATATCGGCGAGGATGACGTAGTATCGATTCTCCAGCGGGCCGCAGGGGAAAAGCCCGATTGGGGTGTCGAGGTCGCAAGGCTCCTTGAGGATTGCGCAATCTTCGATACGTACCTCTGGCGAGGCATTATTGCAGGCCTCGCTCAGACCGAAATCAGCGCGGGAAATTGGTCCGTCGTTCTAAACCTCCTGCTAAATCACCCACGAATCACCGAGATCGCGACCTACGAAGGAGCTTACCTCCTCGAACAGGGCGTCTCACGTGAAAGTGGTGGGATACCCCAGGAGGATTTGCCGCTCGCGGCAACTGTCGGCCGACAGGTTTGGAGTGGCCTGATCCCGCGTGCCTGGCCCAAGGAGCAATCCGACGACTGGCTATTCACTGCGATCAATGATCCGGCAGGTATTGTGGCGCAATTCGAACTTCGCGCACTGAACCGGCTATGGAAGAGTGCCGGTGATGGTTGGAGCGGTATCCCTGCTGATTGGCGTTTGCATTGGCAAAACGTAATTCGCGACGGTTCCTGGACCTCCGCAATGGGGCGTACTCTCCTTGCATCGCAAGTCCATGTTCTATTTGCAATGGACCAAGATTGGACGTCTGCTGAGATGCCCGACGTATTTGCATGGAATGGTAGGTTGGTAGCAGCCGAGCAAGCTTGGCACGGGTATTTGGCTTGGGGAAAATGGAGCGACGAGTTCTTGAAGTGCTTTCTCAGCTGCTATACAGCTACGTTTCCCTATTTGCGCTCGAACCTTGGTAAACATCGCGCACGGTTTTGTGAACATATCGCCTGGATCGCCGTATTCGGTGCAAGAAATCCGCTAACTGATGGCTGGCTTTCCGGCTTTATCGGAACGGTCGATGACGACGATCGAGCATCGTGGGCGTCCTCGGTTGAAATGGCGCTGCGACAAGTGCCAAGCGAAAAGAAGCAGGTCGTTTGGGATAAATGGATGAAAACCTATTGGACAATGCGGAATCAAGGCCAACCGTCATTGCCCTCTGGCCTCGAAGTTTCGCTGATGGCGCACTGGTTACTTCATCTCGGGAGCGCAATGCCAGAAGCCTTAGAGCTACTAATGCAAGGGCCAAGGGCAGCAGCCCGGAACAACTTTAGTAACACATCCATTTATATGCAACTCAATGAATTGCGAATCGACGCGCAATACCCACAGGCGGTCGCACTCTTTCTCCGCTATTTGCTCAACACAGAGACAGGAACTCCGTACCTAGACCCAATCAATGCGGTCGTACGGCGCTTAGTTACGAGCGCCGCAGAGCGGACAGTCCTAATCCAAGTTTGCGAGCAGCTAAGCGTCCTAGGGTATCCGACCGAAGCCGCAGAATTAAGACGTCTTGTCGAACTGCCACGACAGGATAAGTAATCGAAAGTCGCTATAGCACTATCGATTCTTCGGCAAGCGACATACTGTTCAGCTGTTCAGCACCCTTTTGAGCACCCTCAATTGCCTAATTAAATCTTGAAATTCTAGTCAAGACCTCTGCCGTGCAAAGACGGAGGTCTGTTCGGATTGTATAAACCAACGGCATTTATTGGAACCGATCCTCGAAACGCGGCCCAAATGGAGGTCAACGAGTGCATTGGCCTGTTATCACAATTTGACCGGAATAACTCTAGTTTTCGACTGCTGCCATGATCGCAAGTCCTAAATGTCGCAGCGCAAACTTCATCGCCCTAGTCTGTCGGCTGGAGATGCACACGGATGAGATCGCGGAGTGCCTGTCCGGGGTGCGGAGGAGGAGGAAGCGTCTTCGAGTCATCACTCACGGCCACTAATGGAGCGTTACGTTACGCGTCACTACGGCCTCGACAAGGGTTCAAATCTAGATTGCATCTCCCAGATCGAGATCGGCCGGCCGCGCCATCTGTGTTTTCTCGAACTCTCGGTAAGACTTCTTATCCCATTTTCTCCGCCTTACCTTGTGGTCCTCGCTGGCGATGGAAACCTTGGTGATGTGATGAACCCACACATTCTCTTCGGTGAGTCGAAGCGCAGGTTTGCGTTCGTCAACCTCTGCACTCATCTCGGCAAGGAGCTGTGCGAGCGTCGGTTCTTTCGGCTCCGGCGCTACGTACTCGGAGTCGAATTCTTCCTGGACGCTGTACTCGACCTCCTCACGACTTTCGTAGTTCTCGTAATCGCGAACCTCGAACGTGATATCCGCGGGCCGATCAACCTTTGCAACCACCGCTGCCTTGTTGAAGAGAACCACGTTGCGCGTGTCGTCCCCAGCTTGCACAGAGGGGTATAGCATGCCATCCAGTTGAGGGTTTTCCAGCGAAGCGAGGTACTCCGCGATCACCTGCGTGGGGATGTAGTTTAGAGATTCATCATCCGGCATCACCGGCTTCGTGATCTGCTCGCTGAGGTCACTCAGAAACGAGGCCTTTTGTTTGCGGGCCATGAACTGCGGATCGAAGAGACTTCCGCCCACGGAGAGAGACCGCAATGCTTCCACATCCAGCAATCGCAGAGGTCGGATGATATCGAACTGCGCCACCACCACGTTGCTACCGACTGGAGGTCTCACTTCGGCAAGGGCCACGTGGCCATCGGTTGCGCCGTAGAAGACCGGGATGCCGCGAGCGTTCATGCGCCCCGCTGCCGCGATCTTCGGCGGCGGGGGCCCAATCGAGATTTCCGGCTTTTCAAGCGCCGCGATGAGGCTTTCGTCTGACTGAAACACGCGCGCGCGAAACAGCGACGTGAGCGCGGTTCCCGGACCCGCTGCCACAATCACGGGATTGTTTTGATAGGTTCGATGGGATTCGATGCCCTGGAAGACTTTGTCCAGAGTCTTTAGAGCGACCACGCTCATGTAACGCGATTTCGTCTTCAAATTCTTCTCGAAGACCGGCCACTCCTCGCCTAGTTCTCCACCAGAGATCGCACTGCCTTCGTAGTGCGCCTCAGAGTCGAACTCCGTGATGTTTCCCATCTCGTAGTCTTCTTTCGTGGAATGGCGGCTATCTAAAACGTCTCGGATTGCTTCGGCAATTTCGCCACTGCATTCACCAATCTCTTCGAGCACATCCCCGATGGGCTGACCATCTGGATACCACCAGTCTCTGATCCCTTCATGAATCATGGCCTGCTCCATTTCGCTCGGTTCGCTCGGCGTTCGTTCGTAGTGGGTGGCGATGGCTGTTTCGAAGACGTCTGCAATCTCTTCGAGTGGCAGGGTGACGAGCCTCCTCCCGCAAAAGCTGCATTCGCCCTTCGACCCGTTCCGTCGAATCTTCTTCTTGAGTAATTCATCTCCGAAGCATTGGTGGCACACTCGGGTTCCGTCGTCGGCCATTTCGGTTACTCCTAACCTTAATTGTCTCTGAGTTCAATCCTGCCCGCCAGAACCCTTCCTTGACCCACAATCAGAGCTCCAATGCAAGAGAAAGGAACTGAGTTCCCCCGTGCCTTCAGCCGCACGCGTACTGCACCATCCAGCTCGGCGGCCCTTTTTCCGTAGCGCCCACCCTGATTGTGAGCCTGCTCCACACGTTGATGAGAAACCAGCCCCCACTAACCTCAACGCCGATCGCGCGAAGCTGCTAATTGCCGCAATCTGACGCGAGGATTGAAAGAGATTGAAAGGGCTCTGGCCGCCTCATTATCACCGGCGAAAGCACGGATTGACTAAATCTCGAACGCCGGGAGATTCGAGGGGTTGCTGAACTGCATCCGAACGAAGCCTTTGGCCTTCAGATGTTTATCTGCCATCAAGAACCGGCCGGCGACATCGTCCTGAGTACCGTCGTGCTCTTGGTCGCCGTTAATCAAGACAAACCCGCCGCGCATGAAGTTGGACTTCCGAATATAGATCTGTTCGCGCTCGGCATCCGGTCCCTTCTGCTCATACCAAGCGTAGGCTACCAATTCGCGCGCTTCTGCTCCGCGTTCTTGCGCTTGAGCCAGATTTTGCTTGATCTGTGGCGCTATCGGGATGTCGACGGGCGCCCTACCCAATGCCTGCAACGCGCTTCGAACGATGTCAGGTATGCCATCTGTAGCGCTGACCTTCGCTAGGCGGTCCGCTAGGGCCGGGTCATAGTTGACCAAGTCTTCGTGCTCGATCCCATGCCAGATCGGCAGGATGATGAAGCGGCCAACCTTTTCTCGCGCAAACAAGCCGTTGAGCTCATGTTCTGTCCACTTGCGTTCTGCCAGGAACGGCTTCGAGAGAACCACGATCGCGTAGCTACTGTTTATCAACCCCCTGTTGATCGCTGAACGCAAAGACTCGCCCCACGCGATTGAATCCCCGTCAAACCAGACAGCTATGTCGGCTTTCCTCAGTTCAACCACAAGTTGTCGGACGTAGGGCTTGTCCGGCGACGCATGAGACATGAAGATGTCCCATTTTTGAGCTCTCTTCGTTTCCGCAGGGGCTTCTGATGGTACGGCGACGGCCTTCGGCACTTCTGCCACAGGCGGCTCCGCTGATTCTCTTTTCGCGAAACGAACCGGCGTGGCAGCCATCTTCGAGCGATTTTCGATAGACCTTTTCCGCGCGGCAATGCAGTTTGCCAGCGTGATGTTCAGTTGCTGCGTCAAATGCTCAGTCGAACCGCGGAGGATGTTTAGCCGCCAATCGATCTTCTTTAATTCCTCTTCCAGAAGAAGCTCTGGATTGATGTTTGGGTTGCTAATTTGGAAGCGAATCAACACTTCCTGACCGACTACTTCTCCGGCAGCCACGGTTCCGTTGAAGGCAGATGGAGCGATATCGAACACAAACGCGTCGCCCTCGAACGGGACGTGAAACACGTACTCCACGATGTCACGCAGCGATTGTCCGGGCGCACCGAGCATATTCCGGCCAAGAAACTCGTTCGCCGTGACCTGCCGATCGGTCGATTCATATTCGATCTTGTCGCGAAGAAGGGTTGGAACAGCGATTCCAAACGTCTCTTTCAAGGCCTGCGTTTTAGCGCCGTCCAGCGCGTCTTCGTCGGATAGGGATTCGTAGGCGACCTTCAGTCGCCCCTGCTGGTCCTCGACGAAGTGATATATATCTCGTTTCGAAAACAGAAAGCCAGGTGGCACGGTCAAACCCCGCAAAGTGACGCGATTTCTTGATTATAAGTTTAGAGCGGATAGCGCTGTTGGGACATCCTCCCACCGAGAAGGCCTTCCACACGATTCAACGATCCTGGCCCTGGCAATCTCGGGGCCGACCTTGCGCTGATTTCTCGATGGGCGATAAATCGCCAAATCACTCGTCAACGGCAGATCAGTACCCAATGTCGCCATAGCGCCATCAATTCTTCGGCCAGCGAGACCTTTTCAGCACCCTCTTGAACACCCTCAACTGTGCTAAAGCCTCGAATTCGGGCCAAGACCTTTGCCGTGCAACATCAAAGATCAGACGGACTTGGCGCTACAGCGTTTGAAGTAGGTCGCTGCACACAAGCTTTTCTCAGAGATGCAGCCCAATTTCCTCGAAAATGGCCTCCGCGATGGAAGGCTCTGCGATAACGAGATTCGCAGTGTTTGC
>Ga0255356_1001748_pt1 | contig 13381 bp, 9 predicted proteins | sample HBST100metaG_FD_189944 | JGI IMG/M metagenome (GOLD analysis project Ga0255356, IMG submission 189944) | Peat soil microbial communities from Stordalen Mire, Sweden - H.B.S.T100 | ecosystem: Environmental > Terrestrial > Soil > Wetlands > Peat | place: Sweden: Norrbotten County, Stordalen Mire... | reverse complement strand
GCCTGGGCGCTCCAGAGGCCTTTCGCACTTGGCTGGGGCGCATTGCCAACCGCGTCTGCTGGCAACTCAAGCGGCGAGAGGCGCTTTTGCCGTTGTTGCAGCTTTCTGTCTTGGAGGAGGGCGCTGGCGAAGTGGCCGACGGGTCGCCTTCAGCCGAAGAGCAGGCGGGAGCTGCGGAAATGAAGCAGATTTTTGCTGCCGCGCTGCACAGTTTGCCTGAGGAGGCCCGCGTCGTTTACCAGTTGCGCGCGGTGGAGGAACTTTCTGGCGAGGAGACGGCCAAGCGGCTCGGCCTCTCGCTCCCAGCCATGAAGAGCCGGTTGCTGCGAGCGCGAAAGCTGCTGCGCGAGCGGTTGGATGCGGCGCTGGCAGGCAGCCTGCGGCCTGGGCTGAAGTAACGGCATTATGGACATGAAGAGGAAAAGGCGATGGAAGTGAATGTAAAACTTCGGGGTGATGTGAAGTTTGAGGTTGAAGCGCGGAAGCACTCACTGGTGTGCGATCAGCCTGCTGAAAACGGCGGCAGCGATGAGGGCATGACGCCGCCGGAGCTTTTTCTGGCAGCTCTGGGCTCGTGCGCAGCCTTTTACGCATCGGCTTATCTGAGGAAAAAGGGGTTGGCGCGAGAAGGCGTTGAGGTGCGGGTGACGGCGGGGAAAGCTGGGCCTCCGGCGCGACTCGACGACTTCAAAATCGATGTCACAATTCCGTTGGCGCTGAGCGAGGCGGAGCGGGCGGGCGTGGACCAGGCAGTCCACCTTTGCCTGATTCACAACACACTGCTCCATCCGCCTACGATCCATATTGAATTGCATACGCCTGTCGTGGTGTAGCTCTGGCCGGGTCTTTGTGGCCAGAGCTGTCGGGGCAAACGCCATCCCCAACAGAGATCGTTTCATTGCGGAACTTTACCGAAGACGCGCGCAACGATACAATCTGAGATGAAGGCCGAAGTAGCTCAGTTGGTAGAGCAGCTGATTCGTAATCAGCAGGTCGTCGGTCCGACTCCGATCTTCGGCTCCAGACCTTCGTTTATGTTTATGTGCAAGAGATAAAAATACTTGCATGGTTTCTATGCTGAAAGGCCTCTCCGAATGGAGAGGCCTTTTGGTGTTTTAGGAGGCTGGCTTTGGGATTGGCGCATTGATTCGCGAAGTAGCTTCAAGGTTGCGGTAACGACCTGGGCCGGTAGGGTGTTGTGGTTTTCCATATCTGGCGCGATGAAACCGCGCCGGATATGGGTCCAGCATTGTGGGTCGTACTCAGGAGGCCAAGGCGTTCGTTGGCGTAGGAGCTTCGCTGGACTCGGAGGCCAGACGCACCTTCCGATTTTTATAACTGGCAATAATGAACTCGCGGAAGAGCGGATGCGGCGCGAGCGGCTTTGATTTGAACTCCGGATGGAACTGGCAACCCAAGAAATACGGGTGGCCGGGAAGTTCGACAATCTCAACATACGTGGAGTCTGGCGTGGTGCCGCTGATCTGTAGTCCGGCACCGGTAAGCAGCGGCTCGTACTCGCGATTGAACTCGTAGCGATGGCGATGACGCTCACTGATTTCGGTGGCTCCGCCGTAGGCCTTGGAGGCCATTGAACCTTCCTGCAAGTTACACGCCCACGCGCCCAGGCGCATGGTGCCGCCCATCTCTTCAACGCCGAGCAACTCGCGCAGCTTATAGATGATGCGGTGCTGGCTGGAGGGGTCGAATTCACTGGAGTTCGCGTCCTTGAGGCCGCAGACGTTGCGGGCAAACTCGATGCAGGCGGTCTGCATTCCCAGACAGATGCCGAAGTAAGGAACTTGCTTCTCGCGGGCATAACGGATGGCGTTCAACATGCCCTCAATGCCGCGCTTGCCGAAGCCGCCGGGAACAAGGATGCCGTCAAAACCCTCTAACTGCGATTCATAACTCCGGTCCTCGGGAGTCTTCGACTCCAAGCCCTCGGCTTCAATCCAAGTTACATTGAGTTTCAGATTCTGCGAGATCGCTCCGTGAGTTAGTGCTTCTTTGAGCGACTTATAACTGTCTTCATACTCGACATACTTGCCGACGATGGCGATCGAGACATCATCCTTGGGGTTGTAGCAGCGTTCGACGAGAGCCTTCCACTCGGTCAGGTCGGCTTCTGGAGCTTCCTTGCGCAGGTATTTGAGGATCAGCGCGTCCAGGCCTTCAATAGCAAAGCCGAGCGGCACCTCGTAAATGGAGGGCACGGTCCTGGCCCCGATCACGGCTCGCTCTTCGACGTTGCAGAAGAGCGCGATTTTTTGTTTCATCTCGCGGCTAAGAACGCGATCCGAACGGCAAAGCAGAATGTCGGCCTGGATGCCGATGCCGAGCAACTCCTTGACTGAGTGCTGCGTCGGCTTGGTCTTCAGCTCCTGGGCGGCGGCGATCCACGGCACCAGGGTGAGGTGAACAAAAACGGTGTTTTCGCGGCCCAGTTCCTGGCGCATCTGGCGGATGGCCTCGAGGAATGGCAGCGACTCAATGTCGCCCACGGTGCCGCCGATTTCGACGATGGTCACATCAGCGCCGTTGGCCGAGACCTTGCGCATGGCGTTTTTGATCTCGTTGGTCACATGCGGGATGACCTGGACGGTCTTGCCGAGATAGTCGCCGCGGCGTTCTTTCAGAATGATTTGCTCGTAAATGCGGCCGGTCGTGAGATTGTTGTCGCGGGAGAGCGGCGCATGGGTAAAGCGCTCGTAGTGGCCCAGATCGAGGTCGGTTTCGGCGCCGTCGTCGGTGACAAAGACCTCGCCATGCTGAAAGGGCGACATGGTGCCCGGATCGACGTTCAGGTAGGGATCGAACTTCATCATGTTGACGCGAAGGCCGCGGCTCTCAAGCAGGCAGCCGATGGAGGCAGCCGCCAGCCCCTTACCTAAACTGGACACAACTCCGCCCGTCACAAAGACATACTTTGCCGTCATGGATGCAACCTCACTCTTCGATTGTTTGGATTGGCCGTACGAGGTGGACACTCTCAAGTATGGCAGAAGTATGGCCAGGAAGAAACAGAAAAAATGGCCCAGCCAGGATTGCGGGCGACGATGAAATATAGAGGCCATCTGAATTCAACAGGTTACGAGAATATTTTTTTGGTTCCTTCCGGCGAGCAGCCGAGTTCGTCTTCGATGAACGCGAACCGAGCGCGCAAAATCTCGACTCCCGTACAATCTAAAGAGAAGGGGACTCAGCGATGAAGCGAGTCTATATGGATGCAAACGCCACCACACCTCTGCTGCCCGAGGTGATGGAAGCGATGCGCCCGTATTGGATGGAGCACTTCGGGAACGCCTCCTCGATTCACCTGGACGGGCAGCAGGCGCACACCGCTGTGGATCGTGCGCGGGCGACGCTGGCCGAGTTTTTCAATTGCCACGATGCCGAAGTGGTCTTCAACTCTGGCGGGACCGAGGGAGATAACACGGCCCTCTTCGGATTGCTGCGGCCAGGCGACCACTTCATCACGACTTCGATTGAACACTCGGCGATTTTGGCGGCGGCCGAGCGCATGGTCGCGCTGGGCGTGGAGACAACGTTTGTGGCTCCGCAGCCGAGTGGGCTGATCGCCCCGGGGGAGATTAAGCGAGCGCTGCGGCCCGAAACGCGGCTGATCAGCGTGATGCTGGCGAACAACGAGACTGGCGTCGTGCAGCCGGCTGAAGAAATCGGAGAGATTGCCCGCGCCGCAGGTGCTTTCTTTCACATTGATGCCGTGCAAGGGGCGGGCAAGCTTCCGCTGGACGTGCGACGTTTCGGCTGCCATCTGCTCTCAATCAGTGCGCACAAAATGCACGGGCCGAAGGGCATTGGCGCAATGTTTGTGCGGCGCGGAACGCCGGTCGAGTCACTGCTGGTGGGCGGTAGCCATGAGCGCCGCCGCCGTGCGGGAACCGAGAATGTGCCGGGCATCGTGGGGCTGGCCAAGGCGGCGGAACTGGCCATGCACTCGCTGGAAGATGGGACGATGGAACTGCTGGCCGCATTGCGCGACCGGCTGGAGGCGGGGATTCTGGAGCTTCCCGGTACGGGCGTAAATGGGGGCGCTGCCCCGCGTGTGGCGAATTCGACGAACATCTGGTTCGATCATTTGGAGGGCGAAGCACTGGTAATTGCCCTCGACCTCAAGGGAGTGGCCGTCTCCGGCGGTTCGGCTTGCCACTCCGGCGCTACCGAGCCGAGCCATGTGCTGATGGCGATGGGGCTGGACAAGACACGCGCCCGAGCCAGCTTGCGCTTCAGCCTGCTCAAGACGGCAACCGAGGCGGATGTGGATTACGTTTTGAAGGTAGTGCCCGAGGCTGTCGAGCATTTACGGGCGATTTCTCCGGTGGCGGCGGGAACGGCGGGGTAATATCAAGCGCGAAAGAGTCCGCCAGAATCGTTGATTCATCTATTTGATGGGGCGCGGTTTTTGTCGTTGAGGAAATGCTGGTTGTTGAGGGTGGATTCCCTCAGGGGCTAAAGCCCGCGTTCATTTTGCAATCGTGTTGGCACGACTGAAGTCGTGCCCTTTCAAAGCGGAAACAACCGCAGGTCTTTCGACTCCGTTTGGCGCAAAGTACGCGCAAACTTCGCTCAGGATGACAGCACTTGATTGAACGCACAACCATTGCCGTAGCTATGTCCGGAGGGGTGGACTCCTCGACGGTGGCGGCGATGCTTGCGCAAAGCGGTGATGCGGTCGTCGGCCTGACGCTGCAATTGTGGGATCAAACGCGGCTAGCAGGCAAGCATGGCATTCCCGATGCGCCGAAGGCTGGGCGGTGCTGTTCGCTCGATGACGTCTACGACGCGCGGCGCGTGGCCGAGCAACTGGGCATTCCCTATTACGTCGTCAACCAGCAGGAGCGATTCGAGGCTGATGTGGTGCGGCCCTTTGTCGCCGAGTATCTGGCCGGGAGAACGCCGATTCCGTGCTCGCTCTGCAATAACCACCTGAAGTTCGACCAGTTGCTTCAGACGGCGCGGTCGATTGGGGCCGAGAGCATCGCCACAGGCCACTACGCGGTGAACGAGTTCGACGCCGCACGCGATTCGGGGCGAGGTCGCTGGATTCTGAAGCGGCCTGCCGATCTGGCCAAGGATCAGACCTACTTCCTCTTCGGGCTGACACAGGAGCAGCTGGCCCACACTCTCTTCCCGCTGGGCGGGATGACCAAGCCTGAGGTGCGCGAGGTGGCGCGGCAGCACGGCTTGGCACTGGCCGAGAAGCCTGACTCGCAGGAAATCTGCTTCATTCCCGGCGGCGACTACAAGCAGTTTCTTACGGCTTATCTCGAAGAACAGGGAGAGCGGCTGCCTGAGACGGCTGGGGAATTGGTCGCTTCGGACGGAGAAGTTCTGGGCCGGCACGAGGGGATCTACAACTTCACCGTGGGACAGCGGAAGGGACTGGGCGTCAGCTCGCCTTCGCCGCTCTATGTGCTACAGATTGACCCGGCGAGTCATCGTGTGATGGTGGGCGCGGACGAGGAACTGGCTACCCGCGAACTGCGCGCTAGAGGTCTTAACTGGATTTCGATTCCGGAGCTGACTGCGCTGATGCGCGTGCGAATCAAGATTCGCCACCGGCACGAGCCCGCCTGGGCCATGCTCGAGCCAGCTGGCGCGGATGAGGTGGTTGCTACCTTTGACGAGCCGCAGCGCGCTGTAACGCCGGGGCAGTCGGCGGTGTTTTATGACGGCGACGAGGTGGTGGGCGGGGGCTGGATTGTGTAGCGCAGCTTTGATCCAGCACTTCTTCGAGTCCAAATCCCCCAGAGGCTTAAGTCCACATTGATTCTGCCGCTTTTGCGGCACCGCTAAAGCTAGAACAGCGCCCTTTCGAAGTCGTGACTTTTTCATAGGTTTCCTGGATCTCGCAGCGAAGAAGACGCAGGCAGGCCCTGGCGAGTTACACTGGCTCGGCAATGATTTTTGGGGTGTCTTCGATGATTTGTAAAACGTTTACTCGTTCTGCTGTTCTTGCCGCCTTCACCGTTCTTGCCGCTGCCTTCGTCGATGCGCAGGCAGCGCCTGCCGTTCTCACTATTCATGCCGATCAGCCGGTCTCCAAGGTCAGTCCAACGCTTTATGGACTGATGACGGAGGAGATTAACTACTCTTACGACGGCGGCCTGTACGCGGAGATGGTTCGCAATCGCGCGTTCAGAAGCACCTGGGACGGCATCCAACATTGGGTCCTGGTGGAAGACGGCAATGCTCAGGCCAGCATGACGGTGGATGAACAAACCAGCCCAAGCGAAGCCTTGAAACACAGCCTCCGGGTGGAGGTGAAGCAAGCCGACGCGCAGAATCAGGCTGGCCTGCTGAACGATGGCTACTGGGGCATGCCCGTACGGGCCAACACAACCTACAAAGGATCGTTTTTCGGCAAGGCAGACTCTGCCGCTCTGGGCGCAGTAACCGTGAGCCTGATCAATAATGCGAGCGGCAAGGCCGTGGCCACGGCTGAGGTCTCGGGGATTTCAACGGCTTGGAAGCAATATGAGTTCACGCTGAAGACGGGCGCCATTCAGCCGTCGACTGCCAACCACCTTGCCCTTACCGTGGGGCACTCGGGAACACTTTGGCTTAGCCTCGTTTCCTTATTTCCGCCCACATACCACGACCGCGTGAATGGCAACCGAATTGACTTGATGGAGAAACTGGCGGCGATGCACCCGGCCTTTCTGCGCTTTCCCGGCGGCAACTACCTGGAAGGCGATCATATCTCCGATCGATATGAATGGAAGAAGACGATCGGCCCGCTTGTGGACCGGCCTACCCATCCCAGCCCGTGGACTTACCAATCGTCGGATGGGCTGGGTCTGCTTGAGTTTCTGGAGTGGTGCGAAGATCTAAAGATGCAGCCGGTACTGGCGGTTTATGCGGGCTACTCGATGGCTCAGGAGCACGTAAATCCGGGTCCCGATCTCGATCCCTATGTGCAGGATGCGCTGGACGAATTGGAATATGTAACTGGCGGAGCAGATACGAAGTGGGGCGCCGTTCGCGTGAAGAACGGGCATCCGGAGCCGTTCAAGCTCACTTATGTGGAGATTGGCAATGAAGATAACTTCGATAAGTCGGGGAGTTATGACGGACGGTACGCGCAGTTTTACAAAGCTATCAAGGCTAAGTATCCCGACTTGCAACTGATTGCTACGATGCCGGTGAAAGGGATCCGGCCAGACGTGGTCGACGATCACTTCTATTCGCGCGCCACAAAGTTCTTTCAGGATACGACGCACTACGATAAAACCGATCGCAACGGTCCGAAGATCTTTGTGGGCGAGTGGGCCACGCTGGAGGGTTCGCCTACACCGAACTTTGGCGCGGCGCTGGGCGACGCGGCCTGGATGACAGGCCTGGAACGCAACAGCGACATCGTTGTTATGGCGGCTTACGCACCATTGCTGGTCAACGTGAACCCCGGAGGAATGCAATGGGCACCCGACCTGATTGGCTATGACGCACTGCGCAGCTATGGCTCTCCTGGCTACTACGCGCAGGTGATGTTTGCATCTCACCTGGGGGATCAGACACTCGGCTCCAAACTGGAAGGTGCGGGTCCCAAGCTCTTCTACTCGATCACGCGAGATACAGCTAAGAAGCGGCTCTACCTGAAGCTGGTTAATGCCTCGTCGACTCCGCAGCCGGTGGAGATCGAGTTTGCAGGCGCTAAGCTGGCTGCTACGGGCACGCTTCTCAGTCTCAGCGCGCGCGACACACAAGCTACCAACACGCTGGACAAACCCGAAGAGATTGCTCCAGTCGAGACGGCTCTTCACGGCGTGAGCAATCACATGCACCACACGTTGCCGGGATATGCGATTCAGGTGATTCAGGTCGACGAGCGGTAAGCGGCCATTCCGCTGAGTTGAAAAAAAGGGCAGGGACTTTAAAAGTCCCTGCCCCCTTTTTCAATCTGGAATCGGTCTCAGCGGTAGCGTCGACGTGAGAGCTGCGGGTCCGGTGTGCAGCTACTCCGGCTCCGGACGAATCGGCTACCGGCGGACCAGAGGCGTGCGGAGCGATTGCACGATTGCCTTGACCGCCCTTAATACGCCGGAGACCTGCTGCACTGGTCCGCTGACTGCATTGACCACAACGCCACTGGCGTGGTCGACGGTGTCGAGAAGGTTGGTGACCATGTGGTCTACCCGGTCGCTTTGCCTCCGCACCTGTTCCATAACTTCCTGGGCCGACAACTGCATCTCCGCGGTTTGCTGACGCAGTACACGGGTAATTTGTACGATGTCTGCGGTTGCTGCCTCGACCTTGGGCGCCTCGCGGGTCAGGAAGCCCTGCGCGTTAGCAAGGAAGTTCTGCGCATTGGCAAGAAACGCTTGGGCGTTGGTAAAGACTACTTGCGTGTTGGCAAGCAGATCCCGAGTGTCGAAGATAACGGGCATGACCGAGGTGCGCAGGCTCTCTGTTTCTTCCCGGGCGGAAGCGATGGCTTTGCGCAGGGTGATAAGGATTGCCAGCAGGACAATGGCCTGCAGCAACACAGCTAGCCCAGTGACAACAACGAAGGCCAGCAGAATGATTTGATTGTCCAGTTTTGGCATTAGAATTGTCTCGCTAGTCGATCTGCGGGGTTGAGTTCAGTCTTCTTGCGCACTCCCCAACCGAGGCAAGAGCATTGTCGCCGAAGGCTATGCTGGAGTGGCAAGCTGCCACTCCAGCATAGCTCCGTGCGGATGATCGAAGTCCATCGGGCTGGACCGGGGTCCTGCCGAGGTGAAAACTCCGGCTCACAGCTCCGTGGGTTCGGTAGGGGCCGGGGGCGTCTGGTAAGCTTGGCGCCCAGCTTCAACAGCAGCGGTCACTCGGCCTGTCTGTTCGGAAACCAGGTTCTTGCCGCGCTCTACAAACTCTTCCCACTGTGCCCGTCCGCGATCTACAACCTCGCGTCCGCGCTCCACGTATTCGCCCACATGTTCCTTGCTCTTTTCCACAAGGTCGCCAACCTGTTCTGCAGCCTGGCGGGTGCGGGTGCGCAGGTACTCGGTTCCTTCCCGGGCTCCGTTGATCAAGTCTTCCCGGGTTTCACGGCCGCTCTTGGGGGCGTAAAGAATCCCCACCAATGCGCCAACGCCCAGTCCAGCTACAAACCACGCCAGACCGTTAATCTTGTTGTTTTCTTCTGCCATGATGAAAACTCTCCTCTCGCTCAGCCTGAAGATGGCCTGAGCGTATCAAATTCTCTGTTGCGCCGCAAACTCGAAACCAGTTGCGATCTCCGATGAAGTATCAACGCACACTCCCACCGGGGGTGTGACTTCAAGGCGGCGTCACTGCATTGGACGCACCTTTAGTATAAGGAGTTGCAGCACATATAACGATCAAAACAGCTCATTCAAATCGGTTTGGGAGAAAAAGAGCGGCGGACCGGAAACCCGTGCCGAAAAGGGAAGCTCTAGATGGGCGGACAAGTTTGGGCTAAGTATTGAAGACGCAAGCGAGTTTCCTCCCAGTGCGTCTATCAGGTTGAGGTGGTAGAAGCTGTGTCCAAGTCGCGTGCTGACATAGCATTGGTGGACTGAATTCGCAGGGAATTCAGCGCAGATAGGTTTTCTGGCACAAGCTGTCGGTGAGTATAATTTGTGTGGGTATTTGGAGGAAGGTTATGAATCTCAAGCTGCTAATTGCCGGATTTTTAACGGTTTTGTGTATTCCGTTGGCCAATATTCAAGCTCAGACTGGGGCCGGCACAAGCGCTGCAAAGGACCCGGCGTCGATGACGGGGACGGGCGCAGTCGCCAATTTTGATCAAGTGCTGAATGGGCAGTCAGGGAGCATGCGTTTCTGGGGCAAGGTTGTTCTGGAAGGAAGCCAATTGCCGTGGGACCCTATCCCGGTTGTTGTAAGTTGCGACGGCAAGATGCGTTACAACACGTTTGCGGACGCTAAGGGAGCATTCGATATCGTAGCCTCACCCAGAGAGAGCGAGACCATAACGACCAAACGTGATCCTAAACACGTTGACCCGTCTGCGCTGGTGGGCTGCAAAGTCAGTGCGATTCTGGACGGCTTTGAGTCGACGACGGTGACGATTGCCAACGGCTCCATTATGGACAACCCGGACATCGGCACAATCACCCTGCATCGGGACGCGCGGGCATCGGGCTCCATTGTGAGCGATACCACCCAGTCGGCTCCGCCAGAGGCGCTGAAGGAGTTTGAGAAAGCCCGTTCCGACAAGATCAATGGGAACTCTGGTGGCGAACGGCGCCACCTGCAGAAGGCGGTGAGTCTCTATCCGCAATTTGCCGAGGCTTGGTACCAATTAGGCAAGACAGAGGAAGCGGACAAGCCACAAGATGCATTGACCGCATACCAGAAGGCCGCAACTGCCGACCCAAAGTTACTTCCGCCGTACGAACATATTGCGGCTTTGGCGGCGGTCGACAAGAAATGGCAAGATGTAGCTGACGCAGCCGACCACGCCCTGAAACTGGACCCAGAGGGAACACCTCAGATTTGGTATTTCAGTGCGTTGGGCAACTTGAATCTTGGCAATAAAGACACCGCCGAGACGAGCGCGTTGAACTCCCTGAGCATGGATCCCGGACACGTTGCAGCTCCCAAAACCGAGCAGCTCTTGGCTGTAATCATGGCCGGAAAAGGGGAATATAAAGGTGCGCTGGACCATCTGCGCAACTGCCTGACCTATACTCCCGCCGGCCCCGAGAAAGAGCTTGTGAAGCAGCAGGTGGCGCAACTGGAGAAGATCGTGCCACCAGCAGCAAAGTAAAGACGTGGCAATCGAGAGGCCCTGAATCCTGGCAGACGTTGGCCGGGATTAAGGGCCTCTTTGCATTGCGAGCGCGGATGGCGCCAGCTCTTCTGTTACTGAGACTGACCTTTCCTTTTTTGCGCTATTCGACTCGCGCCGATTCAGCGAGGCGATGGAGCGGTCACTCCGTAGCTCCCCTTTGCAGAGTGCATCGATCTCGGAGCAATTCCTGCGACTTCAGGGCTCTGTCAGACGTCTGCCATTCTGAAGTAATCTTGAAGCTCAGGAGACTGTTGCCGAAGATGCCCATGCCGCACCGCTTTTCAATTGCTATTCTGACCGTTCTTGCCCTTGTATTCCCCGTAGTTCGCGCCCAGCAACCCGCGCCCGATGCGCCCAAAGAAGATTATGTTCGCGCTCACTATACCAAGTATGAGTTCCGCATTCCCATGCGCGACGGCAAGCGGCTGTTCACTGCGGTCTATGTGCCAAAAGATCTGACGGCGGGTCCTTACCCGTTTTTGCTGAACCGCACTCCGTACGGTGTTGGCCCCTACGGCGAGGACCAGTATCCCAAGCATCTGGGCCCCTCGGAGGAGTTCGAAAAGGCAGGCTATATCTTCGTCGATCAGGACGTGCGCGGACGGTGGATGAGTGAAGGCGAGTTTGTTGAGATGCATCCCCATATTGACGAGAAGAAATCGCCCAAGGATGTGGACGACGCCTCTGACACCTATGACACCATCGATTTTCTACTGAAGCACGTCGCCAACAACAACGGCAAGGCGGGCATCTGGGGGATTTCGTATCCGGGTTTCTACACCTCGGCTTCGATCATTGACTCGCACCCAGCGCTGGTGGCAGCCAGCCCGCAGGCGCCGATGACCGACCTGTTCCTGGGCGATGACGGCTACCACGGCGGAGCTTTCATGCTCTCGGCGAACTTCGGTTTCTATGCCCCCTTCTTTCATCCACAAGACGGGCCACAGACACCCAAGCCCACACTTCCCTTCGACTTCGGCACGCCGGACAGTTATCAGTTCTATCTCCAGGCCGGCAGCATTGCCAATCTGAACAAGCTCTACCTGAAGGATTCAAACTGGCTCTTCAACGATCAGGCCAGCCACAACACCTATGACAGTTACTGGCAGGCGCGGGATCTCTCGCGCCACATGAAGAACGTGCACTGTGCGGTGTTGGTGGTGGGCGGCTGGTATGACGCCGAGGATCTGAGTGGTCCCTTCAAGACCTTCAATGCAATTAGGAAGTTCAATCCGCAGACGCCAGCGACGCTCGTCGAAGGCCCGTGGGTTCATGGCGGTTGGGCACGGGGGGACGGCAACCACCTGGGCGATGTGCAATTTAACTCGAAGACCAGCGAATACTTCCGCGCCAACGTGCAATTCTCCTTCTTCGAGCACTATTTGAAGGGCAAGGGCGCGGCGCAACCCAAGGCGGTGGTTTTCGAGACAGGAACGAACGTATGGCGCAACTTTGACTCGTGGCCGCCCAAGGCGGCGTCGGCAAAGACGCTCTACTTCAACGCCGGCGGCAAGCTGAGCTTCAATCCGCCAACGGAAGAAAGTGGAGTAGATGAGTATGTGAGCGACCCGAATCATCCGGTGCCGTTCGTGGGCTACACCACAGACACCGTGCCGCAGCGCTACATGGTGGACGACCAGCGCTACGCCAGTTATCGGCCGGATGTGCTGGTTTACCAGACTGAACCGCTCGAAGAGGACCTGACCATCGCCGGGCCGATCTCGCCCAAGCTGAAGATCGCCAGCTCCGGCACAGACTCAGACTTCGACGTGAAGCTGATCGACGTTTACCCGGAAGACTATCCAGACTCAGACGACACCTCGCACGCCAACAAACGCATCATGGACGCGCCGCCGTTGCACATGGGCGGCTACCAGGAATTGCTGCGTGGGGAGCCGTTCCGGGCGAAGTTTCGGAATAACTGGGAGGAGCCGGAGCCGCTAACGCCGGGCAAACAAACTGAGATCGACTTTGCCATGCCCGACATCTTTCACACCTTCCGTCGGGGCCACCGCATCATGGTTCAGGTCGAGAGCTCCTGGTTTCCGTTGACGGATCGCAATCCGCAAACCTTCACCGACATTCCCAACGCCCGGCAGGAGGAGTTCCAGAAGGCTACCGAGCAGGTCTTCCGCCAGAAGAGCGCAGCCAGCGGCGTGGAAGTGCTGGTACTACCGCAGCCGTAACAGCTAGAGCCTGTTATGAACTTTCTCGGTGGGCGGGAAAGTTCATAACAGGCTCTAGGCTCCCATCTTTTCCGCATTGTTTTTTTGAAAGCCGCGGAAAGGATGGACCGCCCAGCCAGAAAAAGCCCATCTCGCCGTACAATCGAAGAGAAGCCCCCCGCGGAGGGATGGGTGAGCGGTTGATACCGGCGGTCTTGAAAACCGTTGTACCTGAAAGGGTACCGGGGGTTCGAATCCCTCTCCCTCCGCCAAGACTTCTTCCAAGAACATCCCAAGACATCTGATAAATCAATAGCAGCCGCAGAAAACACTGCGGTTGTTGTGTTTTTACTTCCGGAGGCGTACCATGAAAGCCGAGTCCGCCGGGGGGTACTTTTGCCGGTATTTTGTTTTTGGCCGGGGGGTATTTCCC
>Ga0255356_1001746_pt1 | contig 13390 bp, 14 predicted proteins | sample HBST100metaG_FD_189944 | JGI IMG/M metagenome (GOLD analysis project Ga0255356, IMG submission 189944) | Peat soil microbial communities from Stordalen Mire, Sweden - H.B.S.T100 | ecosystem: Environmental > Terrestrial > Soil > Wetlands > Peat | place: Sweden: Norrbotten County, Stordalen Mire... | reverse complement strand
GACCAGCCATCCGGTTACCGCCGAAGTCATCCGCATCTATCTCGATGAGCTCAATGCCGAAGCCGCTGCCGAGGGCCTGCACCCTGACACCTTGGTCCTGGGTTGCACCCATTACCCGCTCCTGCGCCCTCTCTTCGAGCGCCTCGTTCCTCCCGGCATGAGGGTCATCGACTCGGCCTTGGCCGCCGCTGAAGCAGCCGTGCGCCTCATCAACGGCCGTCTCCCCCTCCCCGGCCCCACCGATCCGCAAACGGACATCCACTGCTTCGCCACCGACTCGGTCGAGAAGTTTGAGCGCCTCGGTTCGCGCTTCCTGGAGCGTCCCGTCGGCGCCGTCGACCTGGTCGACCTCGGCGGCTGAACGGAACCAATCCCTTCAATCGAAAATCAGGTGGGTGGTCCCCGTGCGGGACAAGTGAGCACGACTACTGAAGATGGGTGCCCCATCCTTTCCGCAGTTTCATCGCGGAAAGGGTGGGAAACCCCGAACCTCAATCAGCCTTCCCGAATCGCCCCGCTTCCCTCCCACAAATCCCGCCAACCTGCTAACTCGCTATCCCCGCGCAAGCGGGGGCCAACTTGCTGCATTTGAAGTTCCTCCACAAGCGCCCGCCCTCCAACCCCCCTGTTTCCCGCGCCTTGCTTTCACGCAATCCTTACCGGATTGGGTAAAAAGTACACGGAACCAGAGCTTGTTACCTATCGAAAATATTCGATCAAAATACGTATTTACAACCACATACGCGATAAATTTCATTTGGCGCATCAGGTGCAGTGAAAAGATAAAGAAAATCCGGCCTGCCTGCGATCTTCGACCGAATGGCGTGGCACGGGGAGGAACATAAAATGTCCGCTTATCGATTTGGAGTGATGAGTTTGCTTGCGGGAATGGCCGTAGTGACCGTGACGGGATGCGCCACCAAGAATTATGTGCGCACACAAACGACTCCGCTGGTGGAGAAGACCGGCGAGTTGGAAACCAGGACGGCAGCCAACAACCAGCAAATCCACGACGTGGATGACCGGTCGCAATCGGGCATTAAGAAAGCGCAAGGGTCAGCGGACACGGCCAACCAGAATGCTCAGAACGCGGGCAAGTCGGCCGGCGACGCGGAAATGGCTGCCAACAACGCAGTTCACCGCGCCGACTCCCTGGACAGCGTTGTGAAGGGCCTGGACAACTACAAGCCAGCAGCCGACGTGGCCGTGACCTTCGGCTTTGACAAGGCGGTTCTGACCAAAGCCGACCGCGATCAACTGGACACCTTCGCAGCGCAACTGGCATCGGCGAAGGGCTACATCCTGGAGGTTACGGGCGGCACGGATTCAACCGGCCCGGTCCAGTACAACTACGAGCTGAGCCAGCGCCGGGCGGATGCGGTCGTCGAGTACCTGGCCTCGAAGTACGGGATCCAGGCGCACAAGTTCTATCTGATTGGCATCGGCAAGGACAAGGCAGTGGCTCCGAACACCACCGCGGAAGGCCGCAAGCAGAACCGTCGGGTCCAGATCCGGCTGCTGGAGAACTCCACCGCCGCCTCGGACCAGACAGCGACCAATCAATAGCCAGGAATATCAACCAAACAGAATTGCCAGGCGGCTTCCCCCAAAGTGTCTGCCAAGCGGCTCCGGGTTGATCCCTGAGCCGCTTTTCGCCTCTGCAATCAAAGAGTTTGCAGCCCTTTTGGTGTTGGGTCCCAAAAGTTCATATCAAAACCAAAGCTTATATCAAGATTGAACTGTCATCCTGAGCGTAGCGAAGAATCTGCATTTTCAACCCTTTCCGCACAGCGTGGGTGCCCCAGGTCTCGAGTTTGAGACCTGGGAAACCTCGACCTCAGGGCCCATCGTCAGGCGGTCAGAGACCAGGTCGATGGATTCACTTTTCCCGCTGCCGATTGTCAGGCAACCGTCAGCGGGAAGAATGCCGATCAGCTTATATCTTTGCGGCTTCGATCTGTTGCAGGTGCTCGGCCCTGACCTGCGATGCAGTGAACAGGCTCAGGAAGGGAGCGCCCTGGGCGGCTGCTTCCACGCCGGCGCGTCCGTTGGCTTCTTCGCGCTCCACCAGGCAAACCACTGCGGCAACCGTCATTCCTGCCTCCCGCGCGGCCTCGATGGCGTTGATGGTGGAGGCTCCGGTGGTGCAGACGTCGTCCACAATCACCACCTTGGCGCCCTTGCGGCAGAATCCCTCGATGCGGCGTCCGGTGCCGTGCGCCTTCTCCGCCTTGCGCACTAGGAATCCATGCAGAAGAGCGGCGCTGGGATCGGTCAGAGCGTGCCAGGCGCTCGCGGTAGCGACGTTTGAAACAATCGGGTCCGCACCCATCGTCAGGCCGCCAACCGCATCCGCATCAATGCGGTGCGTCTCAAGCAGCTCAAGCACGGAGTGGCCCGTCAAACGGCCCCCCTCGGCGTGGAGTGTGGTCGTGCGGCAATCGACGTAGTAATCGCTGGTGCCGCCGGAGGAGAGCTTGAACTGGCCGAGGCGGAAGCTGAGACGAGCGAGAAGAGAGAGCAGTTGCTGTGCGTGAGTCGGGGTGGTCATCACTGTCGATTGTAAAGGCAGTGAGCAGTAGGGAACAGCGATCGGGGGCAGAATCACATTCCTGCATCGATCAGCCACTTGCAGCCGCTCTCTATGCCAAAACGGCCGAGGATAAGCACCCTCGGCCGCGAAATAAAAAGATTGGGGCGATCAGACGGTTGCGGCCAGCACCGGCTCGCGGTCGAGCGCTTCCGCTTCCACCGGCACACTCCAGCTCAGGCTCAGCAGGGACTTGACCACGTCTGCCGCCGTGTAGCTCTTCCGGCCAGGGGCCAGGAACTGCGCCACGGTGTTCAGATCGTCGCCCACGGTCACCAGCGGCGGTTCCACTGTTCCATTCTTCCGGATCTGCGCCAGCCCGATGTTGGCCATGAGCGCGTTGCAAAGGCACTTGCGGCCCACCGTCTCTTCCACCTTGCCTCCTTTGGAGACAAAGTTGGCCACCGGTTCGGCGGCGCAACGGTAGCCGATCACACCGTCGGGAGCGGCATAGGCCTCCCGCAAATAACCCAGATCGCAAACCCTGGTCCGCGCCTCGGCAACTTCTGGATCGGAATACGACCCTTGCATCTGGGCCACCTTGAACGGAAATCCCGTAGGCGAGGCCAGAGGATCTGTGAACACATCTCCGGTCCCGGCCACGGCCTGACCAAGCAGTTTCTGTTTCAGATCGGGAGCCAACCCCGATTCTTCACTGAAGGCAAATGCGGTGCCTACCTGCACCCCTGTCGCTCCCTGTTCCAGCGCATAGCGGACGCTCTCGGCGTTTCCATACCCGCCCGCCAGCCAGAAGGGCACGCCCAGCGCGCGCAGACCAGCTAGGTCCACCTGGTCTCGTTCGCCATAGACCGGTTCGCCGGCAGCATTGAGTTGCAGCTTGCCGCGGGGAGGCGCATTGTGCCCGCCCGCCGTGGGAGTCTCGAGCACCAGCCCGTCCACGCGCCCGCTGGCCCGGCGCAGCATGGTGGTCGCCAGCGTGTTGGAAGAAACAATGGCCAGGAATCTGGGCCGCTTGAGGAATGGCAGCGGGCCTTCGACGTAATCTGCGGGATCGAACTGCATGGCCGTGTCCTGGCCCTGCGCCGCGCCGCTGACAGAGAGTTTGTATTCGGCCGGCCGTTGAGCCGCCAAGGCATCGATCACGCCCGGAATGTGCAGCGGAATGCCGGCGCCCATCAGAACATAGCCCACCCCGGCCAGCATCGCGCCATAAATGGACGACATGTGCGGCATCTGCACCTTCTCAAGGAAGTTGATGCCCACATCGTTCTTGTGCCCCTCGCGGGCCAGAAACACCTCGACGAAGTTGCTCACAATGCACAGTTCCACCACCTTGCGCAGTTCGCGCCGCTGGTGCATAGGCGTGGTTGGATAAGGTGCGCCCGCAGGCCTCCCGCCGGGGACAAAGTACTCCTGCCACACGCGGCGCGCCATCTCCGGGAACGGAAAGGCATCGACGCCGCGGCGCATGTTGCCGCCTGGGTCGCCATCGGCAAGGCGACGGACAAAGAGTTGGTCAAGTGCGGTTCCGGAGACCACACCGAGCTGACCGAGCTTGGAAACGGCTTGAGAGAGACGCCAGTTGGAAACGCCCACACCCATGCCGCCCTGGATGATTTTGGGAAACTGCACCATCCTTGAATTGTTTCACACTACTGGATAATTGATGGATTTTTCTTCGCTCGACGGGCATTTTCGCCGTCGGAACCGCCGTCCAGTGGACGCGGAGTGATGCCTTTCCAGGCAAAGCGCCACTCCGCGTGCGACGTAGGGGGAGCCACAACTAAGAAGGACCTTAGCCGGGTCGGAGGAAAAGAAGTGAGCAGAATTGAGCACAAACCGAAAAAAGACGATTAAAGTTTCTCGCGGAGGAAGGCGATCACGTGGTCGGCCTGCACCACCCCCACCATCCGGCCCTTCACGTCCACCACCGGCAGGGCGTGCAGATTGTATTTGTCGAAGAACTCCGCCAACTGATTCTGGTGCAGGTCGGCCGGACAGGAAAGCGTCCGTGGCTCGGCCAGCACAGCCAAACGGGTTTCCGGATGGGCCATCACTACCCGCGCCAGCCCGATCGACCCGCGCAGCACGCGATTTTCGTCCAGCAGGTAGATTTCGGTCACGCTCTCCGGGTCGCCATCGAATGTGCGCAGCGCCTGGACCGCGTTTGCCACGGTCGCATCCATGCCCAGGGAAACAAAATCCGTGGTCATGCAGCCGGCAGCGGAGTCCTCATCGAACTCCAGCAGTCCGGAAACTTCCTGCCGTTCCTCGGGCTCCATCTCCTCCAGAATGGCGTCGGATTGTTCCTCGGGCAATTCTGCCAGCAGGTCGGCCGCCGCTCCGGGGTCCATCTCCTCCACGATGTCCGCAATTCGCTCCTCGTCGAGCTTTTCGAGAAGCGCCTTCTGCAGCTTGGGGTCGACTTCTTCCAGCGTCTCGGCGGCCACTTCTTCGTCCAGCGACGTGAACACCGCCTCGCGTTCTGCCGGAGCCAGGTCTTCCAGAATATCGGCCAGGTCGGAGGGGTGAATCCCGGCCAGCCGTTCGTATTCGATGCGCAGCTTCACGCGCCGCGCCGGATCCACCTCGATCACGTCCACAAACTGCCAGGGAATGCCGCTGGCACGAAACTTGCGGGACAGCGCCTCCAGGGTCGCGCGCGGCAAAAGCCCGCTGAAAACCCGCCGGAAGGCCCCACGCAGCCCCACCTCGACCTCAGCCACGCGCAGCAGGTGTGCCGCGCCCTGGCCCATCCACTCCAGATCCACATCGTTCACGCGCACCACTTTGCGCCCGTGAATATCGATGATCTGCCGGTCGATCAGGTCCTGCTGCAGATAGAGGTAGTTGCCCTGATCCTCCAGCGGCACCAGCGCGCCAGACGAGCGCAGCTCCAGCGTGCCTGCCGGAGTCTCCATCACTTCCTGCGAGGGCACGATAAACAGCCCGTCGCGGGTCTTCAGCACCATGCCGGCCACCTTGCCGGCATCCGGCCCGGTAGCCACGGCAATATCCTTCAGCCGCCCGCGCAAATGCCCCTGCGCATCGGTCACCGGAGTGCCGAGCAGCGCGGTAAGACTGACGCGGGCTGTGGTGCGTGGCTGCATAGAAGTGAGTTTATCGCCTCGCGGCAGTTTACGCCTCCGCACGCATCCGGCTGAATCACTTTGCGCGCGGCTACTCGATCCCCAGCACCTTCACGATCACCCGCTTGGGGCGCTGTCCGTCGAACTCCGCATAAAACACGCGCTGCCACGGGCCCAGGTCCAGCCGTCCGTTGGTCACTGGCAACGTGGTCTCGTGGTGCAGCAGAAGAGACTTCAGGTGCGCGTCGCCATTGTCCTCGCCCGTCTGATGATGCTTGTAATCGGGCCGCGCCGGGGCCAACCCCTCCAGCCACTTCCCGATGTCCTCGATCAACCCGCTTTCCAGGTCGTTCACGTAGACCGCGGCAGTGATATGCATCGGCGAGACAAAACAAAGCCCATCGTTCACGCCGCTCTTCCGCACAATCGCCTCCACCTTGTCGGTAATGTGCACCATCTCCCGCCGCTTCTTGGTCTCAAATACCAGGTACTCCGTGTGACTCTTCACTTCGCCCTCCTCAGTCGCCGCATCTTCCCAGCCATTATCCTAAAAGCACCATGAACCCCACCGCTCCCACCACTGCCGCCGAGTTCTCCCAGCGCGGCCTCGACCTGCTCGCCGCAGGCAAGGCAGCGGAAGCCGCAAGAGCCTTTCGCGCCGCCATTGCCGCGGAGCCCAAGCACATTGAGGCTCACCACGGGCTGGTGCGGGCGCTGCGCGACGCAGGCCGTCTGGAACAGGCCGTGGGCGCGGCTCTCGCCCTCACCGCCCTCACCCCAGCCGACCCGCTGGCCCACACCGCTCTTTCCATTGCCCTGCAACAGGCGGGCCACGTCCCGGAGGCGGAGGCTGCTGCCGCCCGTGCGCGCATTCTGGAGTGGAAGGTGCAGCTTCAGTCTCCCCCGGCCGACCAGGGTTCGCTCCAATGAAAAAGTGCCTCACTCCTGCGCAGCGCCTCCGGGCAATGCACAGCCGGCTTGCCGCGGCCTATGGCCCGCAGCACTGGTGGCCGGCCGAGGCGCCGTTCGAGGTGGTGTTGGGAGCCTACCTTACACAAAACACCGCCTGGGCTGCCGTCGAGCGCTCGCTGGACAATCTCCGCACTGCCGGCGCGTTGACGGTGAAGGGACTGCGCGCCCTTCCCCTCGAAGAGTTGCGCCGGCTGATTCAACCCTCCGGCTTCAATACCCGCAAAGCGCCCGCGCTCAAGGCCTTCGTCGCCATGCTGGACGAGGAGTTTGGCGGATCGCTGGAAAATCTTGCCGCTCTCCCCACCCCGGCCTTGCGCCGCCGCCTGCTTTCTTTGCCCGGCGTGGGTCCGGAGACTGCCGATGCGTTGCTCCTCTATGCGTTGGGCCACGCGGTTCCCATGGCCGACGAGTATCTGCGCCGAATCGCGGAGCGCCATGGGCTGCTCACCCCCGCACCCGGACGCAACCGCAGGGGGTACGAGGCGCTGGTTGGCCTCACCAGGGAGACCTTCGCCGCCGATCCACCCGAATCCCAGGCCTGTCTCTTCAACGAGTTCCATGCCCTCACCGTCGCCGTAGGCAAGGCCCATTGCCGCCGCACCCCAAACTGCGAGGGGTGTCCGCTGGCAGCGGACCTTTCGGCTGTCAAAGAGTCGAAGGAAAGCGGCCGGAATCGAGTTCTCCTTCGCGCCCCCTCTGATCCGCGATAGCATCAGATAGCATCAAGGAAAAAGGAATCCGACCCATGGCACGTTCCGGTTCATCCATGCAGTTGACGAGGGCCGCCGACTACGCGGTGCGCGTGATGATTCACCTGGCAACGCTTCCCGCCGGCGAGCGCACGCTGCTGCCCACCTTGGCCAAGGCGACGGCATCTCCAGAGAGCTTTCTCTCCAAGGTTTTGCAGTCCTTGTGCCGGGCCAAATTCATCGCCTCGCGCCGAGGGCAGACCGGCGGCTTCGAGATTTTGCCCGCCGGCCGCGAAGCCACCATGCGCGCGGTGATTGAAGCCATCGACGGCCCTATCCGGTTGAATGTATGCCTGATGTCGGGAGCCTCCTGCAGCCGCAAGCTTCACTGTTCGGCCCACCCGGTCTGGACCAGCGCGCAAGACGCCATGATGGCCGTTCTGGACGCATCCAACATTTCCACCCTGGCGATCCAGGCCGCCGGACCCCGGCCCCCCAGCGGAAAATGGGTCGCGGCCCCCTCCGGTCCGCCAGCGAAGACAAAAAAGGCGCGCCGCTCCAAGCAACTCACCACCATTTGAAGCCTACCGCTCGAAGCGGACCACTGCCATTTAGAGAGAGACCAAAGCCGATGGTTCCCGAAAGCATCGGCATGTGGACCTTTCCCCGCCACTGAATATGGGTGCCCCACATCTCGATTTTGAGATGTGGGATAGCAAGAACCCCAAAGCGCCCCCTTCCGTGGCTCCGACCAAACCTGGGTGCCCCAGGTCCCGATTTTGGGACCTGGGAAACCTCATCCCCAACCCGGCCACATTCGGATCTCCACCTTCCCACCAGGGCCCCTCCTCCCACAGCTCCAGCTAACCCGCCAACTCGCCAACCCTGCGCAAGCAGGAGCTAACTTGCCAGGTCTTTTAAACCATCCCCCTTGTCATCCTGAGCGCAGCGAAAGATCTGCATTTTCAACGCCTTCCGCACCGCAACCAGGCCTCCAGTGATGCGCGGACTTCGGCTGCAAACTGCTTGCAGATCATTAGCCTCCTCGCGCGCACAATAGGGGCATGAACTGGTGCCATGTCTCGTTCAAAATGTCAGCTATCTGCCCGGTCCGTACCACCAAAGCACCCCCCCCACCCCCCGGGGGGTGCGTTCTCTTTTTGTTCGCTTTCCAGAAGGGAGCATGAACGTATCTATATTATTTTCTGACCTTTAAAGACACACAAAAAACAGGAATTGAGCAAAAATGCGCCTAGAGTAATTCATTAAGTCCAATGGAATCAACGCGCGCGATTGAGAAAACCGGCGGAGTTCTACTGGAACGCCAGCGGTTTCCACGCGCCGTCCTGTTTCAGCGCCAACTGCAGCGGGCGGGGCGGCCCTTGAGACGGGACCGTCACTTCAATCCACAATTCCTGACCGGTCTTGATGGGCAGCAGCCTGGATGCGTCGTTCGCAATGTAGAAATTGACAGGTTCGTCGATCAGGAACGCGCTGCACGGCATTCCCGGCGTCGCCCGAACTGGCACTCCCAGCAGACGGCTCTCACTCTCGGGAATGCGGATCGCCTCCAGCTTGTTGTTCATCACCTTCAGCCGCGCCGGAAACTCAATGTATTTCGGCGCAACCACCGAGAAGTCCTTGCCCCGTGGCGTGCCGTCCACGTTGCGCAGGAAATTGGCCTCACTCGCCAGCGGAAGAGTGCTCTGGCACCCGTCCACCGTCATGCGCAGCCGCAGGTAGCGCCAGTGCATAACCGGCAGCGGGTCATCGGCCGCCACCCGCGTCCAGACCCGCGGCGCGTTCCATCGCTGGTAAACGTACTTTGCTCCCACCGTCGAGACCAGCGCCAATTGCAGCACCAGCAGCGCGAGCGAGGTCTTGGAGAGCTTCATTCGGCCTCCTCGGAAACGCTGTTTTTCCCCATGCGTTCCAGCAGGCGGCGGCGCGTTTTCTCAAGCGCCCAACCGCCGGCCAGGAACAGCACGCCCAATCCGATCAGCCCCAGCGAGCGGCCCAGCTTGTCGAGCAGGTCGCTGAAGTAGAACCATCCCACCGAGACGCCAAACGCCAAAATGCCCACGTTCACCAGCGCTCGTGAGAGCAGCCGCACGCCCCACCAAATCATGAAAACGGCAAAGGCCGCCACCAGCGCGTGAGCCGCGAGATTGGGTGCGTGCCGGTGCAGAACATATTTGGAGCCCGCGCCGTTGTCGCCGTACTCAATCCAAGTACGTTGGCACCACGGCAGCGCGATAGAGAAAACCACGGCTGCCGCTACCGGCAGCAGGCTCTTGCGAAAGCGAAATACCGAGAAGAAAAGCGGCAGTGCGGCAATCACGACCCATCCGAACAGGAGGGTCCACAAGGATAAAAAGGTCTGCTGCGACGACCACGCGACCCAGCCTCCCAGCATCAGGATCGTTCCAGTCAGCCCGGCGACCACCGAGACCGCGAAGAGAACGGCCTGCATGATCTTTTGTTGGGATTCCAGGAAAAAGGTCAGATCCAGCACCGCCCAAACCAGCAGAAAACGGCCGGTAAAGACGTTTGCGCCGATATGTCCTTGGGCGTGAAATGCCAATTCCGAGAACATCCATGCGGGAACCAGCAGCAATGTGAGAGTCTTCTGCGCTTCGTCTCGCAGCAGAATCCAGCCCGCGAGCGCGGCCAGAGCCCACAGCAGAACCGCCGCCGGCCAGTGATCCTGGATGTTGAAGATCTGCCCGGCCAGGGCAATGGCCACGCCGGTCGAAACCGTTCCCACCGCATGAAGCGCAGACGAAAGCGGGCGAAAATTCTTGCGCGCCCACCCTGCGCCCAGGTGAAAGACGGCCACCATGCCCAGCACAACGGCAAACCGCGCTCCGGGGGAGATTTCGTCCCACCGCGCCGAGACCAGTAGCACCACGCCACAGGCCAGCAGAATCGCCCCCAGAATCAGCGCAGCCAGTCCTTGCCAGCGCAGACCGGCGGGCTTCTCCTGCTCCGCCTCCCACGCGCGAATGCCGTCGGCCGAACTCGCATCCAGAACCCCGGCCGACTGCCAGCGATTTAGCAGCGTTTCAAAGTCCGCCATATCTATCGCCCCACAGTAAAGCACAAGTCGGACGACGAGCGGCGGAAATCTTTCTTATATCCTTGGGATTAGCGTATGAAATTTGATATCGTCACCATCTTTCCCGAGTTCTTTACCGGCATCTTTGAGTACGGCATCGTGCGCCGGGCGCAGACCGAAGGTCTGGTGACGGTAGGCCTGCACGATTTGCGCAACTTTACCCACGACCGGCATCGGACCGTGGACGATCGCCCCTTCGGCGGCGGCGAAGGCATGGTGCTGAAGCCCGAACCTCTGGCCGAGGCCCTGGCTTCGCTGGGCATCGAGCCCAAAGCCACCGCGGAAGCCACTCCCGCCGCCGCCCGCACCCGCGTGATCCTCATGTCGGCACAGGGTCGGCCATTCACCCAGGCCGTGGCCCGCGAGCTTTCCAAGCTGGATCGCCTGGTGCTGATTTGCGGCCGCTACGAGGGCGTGGACGAGCGCATTAACCAGATCTACTGCGACATGGAGTTGTCCATTGGCGACTACGTGCTCAGCGGCGGCGAATTGGCTGCGGCTGTGGTCGTGGATGCCGCCATGCGCCTGATTCCTGGCGTCCTCGGCAACGAGGCATCCAGCGAATTCGAGAGCTTTGGCGCAGCCGACGAGGAAATCTCGACCGATACGGAGGGCGTTCCCCGCTCCCAGCATGGCGCCGGGGGGTTGCTGGATTATCCCCACTACACCCGCCCCGCCGAGTTTGCCGGCCTGCCCACCCCGGGGGTCTTGATGAACGGCGACCACCGCCTCATCCGCCGCTGGCGGCGCGAGCAGCAGTTGCGCAAGACCCTGACCAACCGCCCGGACCTGCTTGCGGGCGCCGACCTCACCGCCGAAGACCGCAAGATGCTGGATGCGATCCGCGCAGAAGGCCTGTAGCTTCACGAGTCTAAATCTCGTATCAAAAAACAAGCCGTCATCAAGAAACAAGCTGTCATCAAGAAACAAGCCGTCGTCAAGAAACAAGCTCGCGTAAAAACAAGCTCGCATCAACAAACAAACTGTCATCCTGAGCAAAGCGAAGGATCTGCAGTTGTTCTTCGCAGGTTTGATTTTCGACGGACCGGAATTTGGCGCGTGACCGGATTCCCGGCAATCAACCCCTGGACTCGCCCCGATAGACGCAGCCGCTGGTGCAGGTTTCCTTCACCACCACTTTGCTCAGCAGCGGAAGCGCGGGACTGACTTTCTGCCATATCCAGCGCGCCAGATTTTCGCTGGTCGGGTTCTCTAGTCCTTCGACGTCATTGAGGCAACGGTGGTCAATGCGGTCCTCGACGGCCTGGAACGCGCCCTTGAGCTCCGCGAAGTCCAGAACCCAGCCAAACTGCAGATCGACGGGCCCGCTAACATGCACTTCAATGTGGAAGCTGTGCCCGTGCAAGCGACGGCACTTGTGCCCCTCGGGGACATTGGGCAGCCAGTGCGCCGCCTCGATCGTAAATTCCTTGAAGATTTCCATCTCTTCCATTCTATGGAATGCCAAGGAACTTGTGGGTTTGCAGGCTCAGCCGCCACTTGGGGTGCGCCAGACAATACCGTACGGCCGCCGCGGTGTTCGTTTCGCGGCTCGGTCCATCCATCGGCTGCAGAAAGAAATGGCGGAACGAGAGCAGTTCGAAGTCCGCGGGATCGGCCTCCGGCTGGGGAAACACCAGCTTCAGTTCGTCGCCGCTGCGCTGAACAAAGGGCGCGCCAGCCTTGGGACTGACGCACACCCAATCGATCCCCGCCGGAGCGCGCACCGATCCGTTGGTTTCGACGGCAATCTCAAAGCCCCGCAGGTGCAGGGCTGCAATCAGGCCCTCATCCATTTGCAGCAGAGGCTCTCCGCCGGTGCAGACCACGAAGCGTTGTCCCAGCGAAGAGTCCTGCGGCCATTTCTGCTTGATGGCTTCCGCCAGATCGTCGCCCGAGGCGAACTTCCCGCCGCCTTCTCCATCCACGCCCACAAAATCCGTGTCGCAAAAGCGGCACACTGCGGCTCGCCGGTCTTCTTCACGCCCCGACCAGAGGTTGCAGCCGGAGAAGCGGCAGAAAACAGCCGCACGCCCGGCCTGCGCGCCTTCGCCCTGCAGGGTGTAGAAGATTTCCTTGACCGCATAGCTCATACTCAAGCCCGGCTTTCCGTCGTGCGATAAGGCAGCGGGTCGTCGATTCCATTTTCGCGGAAACCCTTCTGCCGCAACAGGCAGGAATCGCATTGGCCGCAGGGTTCGCCACTCGGCGACGGGTCGTAACAACTGCTGGTGAGACCGTAGTCTACGCCCAATTCGATCCCGCGACGCACAATCTGGGCTTTGCTGAGGTCAATCAGAGGAGTGTGAATCCTGAGCGCCTGTCGTCCCTCCACGCCGGCCTTGGTGGCCAGGTTGGCCATCTTCTCAAACGCGGCAATAAATTCGGGACGGCAGTCAGGGTAGCCCGAGTAATCGAGCGCGTTGACCCCGATGAAAATGTCGCTTGAGCCCAGCACTTCCGCCCAGGCCAGCGCGAAAGAGAGAAAGATGGTGTTGCGCGCCGGAACGTAGGTAATGGGAATCCCGTGGCTCATCTGGTCAGCATCGCGCCCCTTGGGAACGGCAATGTCGGCAGTCAGCGCCGAGCCGCCAAAGATGCGCAGGTCGATGGCCGCAATGCGATGATCCTCGACCCCGATGGAGGCGGCAACGCGCCGTGCGGCTTCCAGCTCAATCACGTGCCGCTGACCATACGAAAACGAGAGCGCATAGAGTGCGTAACCCTGACTCTTGGCAATGGCCAGCACAGTGGACGAGTCCAGCCCGCCGCTCAACAGTACAACCGCTTTTTTCAATTTAACCTCCATCTGCACCTTAGTCTCCAACCGATCATATGGACCGCTTGTCTGGTTCCTCTAGAGTCCATATCAATAATGAACTGTCATCCTGAGCGCAGCGAAGGATCTGCAGTTCGTCTCATAATCCTTGCCATCCTGAGCTGCCCACATCGCTACGACGAGTTACGGCTG
>Ga0255356_1001745_pt1 | contig 13391 bp, 12 predicted proteins | sample HBST100metaG_FD_189944 | JGI IMG/M metagenome (GOLD analysis project Ga0255356, IMG submission 189944) | Peat soil microbial communities from Stordalen Mire, Sweden - H.B.S.T100 | ecosystem: Environmental > Terrestrial > Soil > Wetlands > Peat | place: Sweden: Norrbotten County, Stordalen Mire... | reverse complement strand
GGCTGTATCTAAATCCGTCGGCATTTACAACTCCTGCGGCTGGAACGTTCGGTAACTCTCGCCGTAACGACTACAGCGGACCAACCTTGACGCAGTTAGACCTGACTTTGAGTAAGTCGTTCGTTGCGACCGAGAAACTATCATTCGAGTTCCACGCTGACGCATATAACGTCTTGAATCATCCGAACTACGCCAATCCTGGCACGGTCCGTTTGACGCAGACTTTGGCGACAGCGCCTGGAAACGGATCACAACCCGGCACTCCCTTCACTTCATCCAATGCCGGAGCGTTTGGCAATCTAACCAGCACCGTAGGCAACCAGGTTGGCATTGGAGCCAATCGCCAGATACAGCTTTCACTGCGAGCTAACTTCTAAAAATATCTAATGTATGTAACTACTCCGGCAACCGCCCGCAATGCGCGCGGTTGCCGGACCACCCCTCCGCTTATTATTCTTTTCTCGTGCCCAACAATCTTGTTGAATGCGTTCCCAACTTCTCCGAAGGCCGCGATGCAACCAAGATCGACGCCATCGCCGAGGCCATGCGGCTCCCCGGCGTCTACATCCTCGACCTCGAGATGGACGCCGATCACAACCGCTCGGTCATCACGCTGGCCGGCGAGCGCGAGGCCGTTCAAGAAGCCGCGATTCGCGGTGTGGGCAAGGCCGCCGAGCTGATCGACCTCACCCGCCACCACGGCGCGCATCCGCGCATCGGCGCAGCCGACGTGGTCCCCTTCATCCCCATCGACGGCGTCACGCTGGAAGATTGCGTCGCCATGGCCCGCCACGCGGGAGCGGAAATCGCGCACCGCTTCCACATTCCCGTCTATCTCTACGAAGCCGCCGCCACCACGCCCGAGCGGCAACGGCTGGAAAACGTGCGCCGCGGCCAGTTTGAGGGCCTTCGCGACGAAATCGCCGCCAACCCAGCGCGTCAGCCCGACTTCGGCGAGCCGCGCTTGCATCCCACCGCCGGAGCCACCGCCGTAGGCGCGCGCAAATTCCTCATCGCCTACAACATCTACCTGAACACGCCCGACGCCGCCATCGCGAAGAAGGTCGCCCGAGCCGTGCGCACTTCTTCCGGTGGTCTGCCCTGCGTCAAGGCATTGGGCCTTCTGGTGCGCGGCACGGCGCAGGTTTCCATGAACCTGACCGACTTCGAGCAGACCCCGGTTCAGCGCGTCTTTGAAGCCGTCAGGCAGCAGGCCGCGCGTTACGGCGCTGCGCCAGTTTCCGGCGAGATCATCGGCCTGATTCCCCAGCGTGCTCTTGACCCCGGTGCGGAGTGGCTGCGGCAGGTGGAAAACTTCAGCCCCTCGCTGATTCTGGAAAACCGTCTCGCCGCAGCGATGTGTAATGCCACGGCCAAAACCAGCTAAAATTAAATCGATGCGTAAAACAAATACAGGAATCCTCGTTGCCGCGACTCTGGTTTTTGGTTTGTCTTCCTTGCTGGCCAATGGCCAAACCTATGCAACGGGCCGCTCCTCCGCCAAAGCCGAAGCCGTCCAGTATCTCTTCCCCGAGCAGGTGACGGTACCCGCAGGCAAGCCAACCCCCGTGGCGTTGCATTTTCGCATTGCGACTGGGCTGCACATCAACTCGCACACGCCGAAAGACGAGTACCTGATCCCCACCGTCTTCTCGATTCCCGAGGGTGCAGGCGTGCGGCTGGACGCGGCCACTTACCCGGCTGGCGCGGAGATGACGCTGCCCGCCGATCCCCAGACAAAGCTCAGCGTCTACACCGGCGAATTCGTTATTCAGACGCGCATCGTAGCCAAGCCCGGCAACCACATGGTGGAAGCCAAGTTACGCTACCAGGCCTGCGACCATAGCCAATGTATGCCGCCGAAGACGATTACCGTACCGATTGATGTGATTGGGAAGTAAAAACAGAAATCAGTTATCAACTTTGCTACCGATGTTGAAAAGCCCAAGTCTCGCATCTGAGACTTGGGCTTTTTGCTGACTTGCTGACTTGCTGACTCGCTGACTTGCTGACTCGCTGACTTGCTGACTCGCTGACTCGCAAGCAGTGCCTACGCTCTTGCCTGCTTCACAATCTTCGCCCAAGAGTCTTTCAGCGGAAGTGTTCTATTGAACACCAGCTTGCCCGGCTTCGAGTCGGGGTCGACGCAGAAATACCCGACGCGTTCAAACTGGAAGTGCTGCTCAACCTTGGCGTTGGCCAAAGAAGGCTCCAGCTTCGCGCCGGTAACAACCTCCAGCGAATTCGGGTTGAGATTGCTGAGGAAGCTCTCGCCCGCTTCTTCATTGAAGTCGCCGGGATCGGCCTTGGTAAAAAGCTTGTCGTAAATGCGAATTTCCGCCTCAATGGCGTGCGCGGTCGAAACCCAGTGAATGGTGGACTTGACCTTGCGGCCGTCGGGAGAGTCGCCGCCACGGCTCGCCGGATCGTAAGTGCAATGCACCTCAACGACATTGCCCTCGGCGTCCTTCACCACTTTGTTGGCCGTGATGAAGTAGGCGTTGCGCACGCGAACCTCCTTGCCCGGAGAAAGGCGGTGGTACTTCGGCGGAGGCACTTCGCGGAAGTCGTCCTGCTCAATGTAAAGCTCACGCGAAAAAGGCACCTTGCGTGTCCCGGCAGAAGCGTCTTCCGGGTTATTGGCGACTTCGAAAAACTCCTCCTGCCCGGCGGGATAGTTATCGATGACCAGCTTCAGCGGATTCAGAACGACCATGGCGCGGCTCGCCCTGCGGTTCAGGTCGTCGCGCTGGAAGTGCTCCAGCGTCTCAATGTCCGTGGTGCCGTTGGTGCGCGATGCGCCAATCGAAGCGCAGAAGGCGCGCAGTGCCTCGGGCGTAAAGCCGCGGCGGCGAATGCCAGACAGTGTAGGCATGCGCGGATCGTCCCATCCGTTCACGCGGTTTTCCTGCACAAGCTGCAGCAGCTTGCGCTTGCTGAGCAGCGTGTAGGTCAGGTTGAGCCGGTCGAACTCGATCTGCTGCGAGGGAAAGATGCCCAGTTGCTCGATATACCAGTGGTAAAGCGGCTGATGGTCCGTGAATTCCAGCGTGCACATGGAGTGTGTTACGTGCTCAATCGAGTCGGACTGGCCGTGCGCAAAGTCGTACATCGGGTAGATGCACCACTGGTCGCCGGTGCGCTGGTGCGTGGCGTGCAGAATGCGATACATGACCGGATCGCGCATATTCAGATTCGGCGAAGCCATGTCGATCTTGGCCCGCAGAACGCGGCTGCCGTCGGCGAACTCGCCGTTCTTCATGCGCGTGAAAAGGTCGAGATTTTCTTCGATAGACCTGTTTCGATAGGGACTGTCCTTGCCGGGCTCCGTCAATGTGCCGCGGTATTGGCGAATCTCGTCGGCGGAAAGGTCGTCGACATACGCCTTGCCATCGTTAATGAGCCGCAAAGCCCACTCGTAGATCTGGCCGAAGTAGTCGGAGGCGTAGCAGAGCCGGTCCCACTCAAAGCCGAGCCAGCGCACGTCCTTCATGATGGAGTCGACATACTCCTGCTCTTCCTTGCCGGGGTTCGTGTCGTCGAAGCGCAGGTTGGTCTTGCCGCCAAACTCGTCCGCAAGGCCAAAGTCGATGCAGATGGCCTTGGCGTGGCCAATGTGCAGATATCCGTTGGGCTCTGGTGGAAAGCGGGTCTGTACAACGGCGTCGCCGTACTTTTTGGTGCGCACATCCTCGGCGATTTGATCGCGGAGGAAGTTGGAAACGATGCTGGCGTCCTGCGTTGGAGCGTTTTGGCTTTCCGAATTTGCGTTGGTCATAGCTGCGATTCATTATTTCACGGGAGGGCTGTGCTCAATTTCATCGATTCCTTGAAATTCGAGTAAGCTGGAAGAGTAGGGGGAACTCTATCGATTCCGTAAAATTCGCGTAGTCTAAGAAGCGTCAGGGCACGACTTCAGTCGTGCCACCCGCAACCTTGAAAAGTGGAGGGCTTTAGCCCCTGCGATGTCGATACCTTCCCGGCCTTCGGCCCCATCAAGCGCCTCATTCTACCCGCGCACATTCTTTGTTACCACACAAACGGCAGGCGGAAGATCGCTCTTCCAGACGAATCGCATGGCGGAACTTTTTGTCGAAGTTCTTCGAGCCAACATGCGTTCCGGGAAAATCACTGTTCACGATTTCGTTATCATGCCCAATCATGTTCACATCCTGATGACCGTTCCGGGCACGATCAGTCTTGAGAAGGCGATGCAACTGATCAAAGGCGGCTTTTCTTTCCGCGCCCACAAGGAACTTGGTTTTTGCGGCGAGATTTGGCAGCGTGGATATTCCGATGTGCAAATCCTTGATGACAAGAGCCTTCAACAGCATCGTGAGTACATCGAAAACAATCCGGTGAAAGTGGGTCTGGCAAACTCGCCGGAGGAGTATCCATTTGGAACGGCATACTTGAAGAAGAAAAAGCACTCAGGGGCTGAACAGGCTGCGCAAAAGCGCATTTGAAATCGCAATAAGCGCCTGGACACGACTTTACCGGCCACGAATTTTTCGAGTAAGCCAAGAAGCGTCAGGGCATGACTTCAGTCGTGCCGCCAGCAGGTTAATATGAATCAGCCTTTAGGCCCTGAAGCGTAAGCCAAACGGTCATAACCTTCTCTGTTTCAAGCCGACACATCCCTTCAGGGGCTAAAAGCCCAATCTCTATTGGGGACATCTATCGGCACGACTGAAGTCATGCCCTGACGCTTCTCAGCTTGTTATCAAGCTTTTCTACGAGAATGCCGACAGGAAGACGAAATGCGGCGCATTGAGGTCTGTGGTCTCCCACATCTCAAAAGCGAGATGTGCGCCACCTAAGTCCGGATTTTCGGACCTGGGAACGCACAACAACTCAAGCGAGCGATTGAAGGCTAACTTCGGCCTGGCTGATGCGAGCCAAGCAAAGCTCGCGGCCAAGCACGGCCATGGTTTCAAAAAGCGGCGGCGCGTTTTTGCGTCCGCAGACGGCGACCCGTATGGGCTGGAACATTGGCCCAGCCTTGAGCCCAAGCAAATCGGCAGCCTGACGCAGTGTTTGCTCCAACGAGGCCGCATCGAAAGCGCCTGTGGCCAGCACCTTGCGCGCGTGCTGAAGAACGCGCAAAGCAAGCGCGGCATCGCCTTTCTTCGGAATCAGCTCCGTTGGGTCGTACGCCGCAAGTTCTTTCACAAAGAAGAAATCGGCGGTCGAAACCGCGTCGCGCAACAGCTTGATGCGCTCGCGAATCAGCGGCGTAACGGCTGCGAGCTTGTCCGTCGAAGCCACAAGCCCGGCCCGCTTCAGAAATGGCCCGATGCAACAGCTAAGCTCTTCGACCGGCAAGGCGCGGATATGCTCGGCGTTGAGCCACAGAGCCTTCGGATCGAACGGGGCGTCTTCCGTAAAATTGATGACGGCGTTGGCGCGATTGACGTTTTCGAGCGTGAAGGCTTCCCGAATCTCGTCGAGCGACATGAACTCGCGGTCGTTCTTCGGCGACCAACCCAACAGGCACAAAAAGTTGATGAAAGCCTGAGGTAGAAAGCCCGCGTCGCGATAAGTGGTCACACTGACCACCGGCCCATGCTTGCGCTTGGAGAGCTTGGCCCCGTCGGGAGCCACCAGCAGCGGAAGGTGTGCGAACTGCGGCGGCTCAACACCCAGAGCCTCGAAGATGAGCAGATGCTTGAAGGTGTTGGTCAGGTGATCCTGGCCACGGATGATGTGGCTGATCGCGAGATCGGCGTCATCGACGCACGATGCCAGATGGTAAGTCGGCATCCCGTCCGAACGCAGCAGCGCGAAGTCTTCGACCTCATCGGCCAGCTTCGACTGCTCCCCGTAGACGCCGTCGACAAACCGCAGCGTCCTGTCCTCTCCGCGCGGTACGCGATAGCGAAGGGCAAACGGCTCGCCAGCAGCGGCGCGGCGGTCGGATTCTTCCCGTGACAATTCGCGCATACCGGGGTTTGAAAGCCAAGCCCCCTGCGCGCTGGACTGCTCGTCGTCCGTCGCGTGGGCGGGCGTAAAGTCGCGATACGCAAGGCCCTTGGCGAAGATGGCCTCGGCCTGCTTGTGGTGCAGGGCAAGGCGCTCGGATTGCTTGTACTCCTCGTCCCAGTCCAGCCCAAGCCAGCGCAGCCCCTCGAAGATGGACTGCACACTGGCTTCGCTGTTGCGCTCCACGTCGGTGTCATCCAGGCGCAACACCATGGTTCCGTGATTGTGGCGGGCATAGAGCCAATTGAAGATAAAAGTGCGCGCGCTGCCGACGTGCAGATAGCCGGTGGGCGAAGGCGCAAAACGAACGCGGGGAGTCTTGGTTTGGGAGACAGTACTTTCAGGCATCGTATAGGTTTCTTTCCATTTACGATGCTACCGCATTGTCCCTCCCAACAGTCTCAGCCCTGGGGCGGAAACGGCGGCTGCTGGGGATAGGGCGGCTGTGGCGGGTAAGGCGGCGGCGGCCAGTAGGCAGGCAGCGCAGGCAACACCTTCCAGTCTGCAAAGGCCAGCACATAGAGCATGATCAGACCGCCAACTGGGAAGACGAGGTTGAGGAAGGCCAGCCAGGGCGAAAAACCGGCTTTCTTGCAGATGAACCAGGAGGGAATGATGACGGCGGTCAAGCCCAGCAGGATGATGAACGCGTAAAACGCGAGGATGATCACGATGAAGTGCATAGCCTGAGTGGGGTCATGTTGCATAGAGATGGCTCCCCGATGTGAATTTGGATTCGGAGCAACAATAAGGCTAAACGGATCAGTCTGCAATGGAAATCTTCCTGAATCCGTTCTTGAAGCGAGCGGAGGTGCGCAACTTCCGCCTGAGTGATTGCCTAAGACTCGACTTGACCAACTTGACCAACAGCACAATTCGGACCATAATCGGAGAAGTTAAGGCAGAGACGGAGGAGAGATGGTCAGCACACAAGTGAATTTGTATGAAGCGAAGACGCATCTTTCCGTCCTCGTGGACCGCGTAGCGAAGGGCGAGGAAATCGTGATCGCCAAGGCGGGCAAGCCGATGGCAAAGCTATCGCCTGTAGCGGCGAAGAAGAAGGCTTCCGGGCCGGAACCTCTGCCTTTCGGGAAAAACCTGCTGGGAATCACGTTTATTTCGGACGATTTTTATGAGGATCTCCCACCCGAGCTTTTTGAGAACGGCGAGAGCGACTATCTTCTATTTCCAGAGAAGGCGAAGTGAGCGGAGAACGGTTTCTGCTGGATTCGCATATTTTGATTTGGCTCGATACCGGAGACGCGAGGATTACGCCTGCCGTGCTGAGAACGCTTCGCCGCGGAGAACAAAGATACTTGAGCGCCGCAACTGCCTGGGAATTGAGTCTGAAACAAGCAGCAGGCAAGCTGCGGTTGCGGGCTCCCATCGGTACGATGCTCAAGGCGTTTGGACTACTGGAGCTTCCCGTTACGATTCGCCACGGGGATCAGGCAGCCACTCTGCCAATGCTTCACCGCGATCCTTTTGACCGGCTGCTGTTGGCGCAAGCCCTGGTGGAAAACTTGGTCTTGGTAACAGCCGACAGGAAACTTGCACAGTACGGAATCCCCGTCCTTATGGTTTGAACAGCTACACCAACTGACGTCTGTTTACGTAATATCTTCCGTATCGTAGACCGGGGCAACGCGTTTTTTCGGCACGCCGTGCACTGAGCTGAGCAGGTCTTCGACCACATCCTCAAGCTGGCGCTGGCTTTCGACGACGTCGCTTATGCTCTTCAGTCCTTCGGGTTCCTTGGCGCGTTCCACCAGCGCTACGGCGTGGCATTGGGCCACGTGATCCAGATTCAGCCCCTCGGGAGTCTTGGCCTTGATGCTCACCTGGTCAATCCCCACGCCCAGCAGGTCGGCAACCGTGGCGCGCATCGCTCCGGCAACGGGCCCGATCTTGGGCTTGGCCAGAATCAGCGTGATATCCACGTTCACCACATGGTAGCCGGCATGGCGCAGCTCATCGATGGCCAGTTTCAGGAAAATGGCGGAGTCGGCGCCTTTCCAGCGCGGATCGCTGGGCGGAAAAAAGCTGCCGATATCGCCCGCCGCCACGGCACCCAGCAGCGCGTCGGTAACGGCGTGCAGCAGCACATCGCCGTCGGAGTGGCCGGCCAGGCCCTCGGGATAATCCAGCGTCATGCCGCCAATGCGCAGCGCCACGCCTGCCTTGAATACATGCGAGTCGTAGCCGAATCCGATCCGTGTTTCCATGGTTCTCCGTACCTGTCCTGATAAGTCGAACCGTTGCCGAACTGCGTACTCCCGAGTCCAGATATTGCTGGTGTTTCCCATGCCTCGCTTATGAGACCCGGGAAACCGCAAATGCAGCCTCAGGCTCTATGCCTTTACCGTGCGCTGACGCAGGTAGAACTCGGCCAGTTCCAGATCGCCCGGCTGGGTAATCTTCAAGTTGATTGCCGAACCGGGAACCACGGCCACCGGCAGCCCGGCGCGCTCCACAAGTGAGGCCTCATCGGTGCCCACAAAGCCATCCGCAATGGCCTCGGCAAAGGCTTTCTGCAGCAGGCCGTAGCGGAAGCCCTGCGGCGTCTGCGCCAGCACCACGAACTCGCGGGGAATGGTGGCTGTAATCAACGCGCCGTGCGCCGTGCGCTCCACCTGCTTGATGGTGTCGACGGCCGGCAACCCCACAATGGCCGCGCCAAACTCCACCACTGCATCGATGGTGCGGTCGATTGTCGCCGCGTCAATCAGCGGACGCACCGCGTCGTGCACCAGCACAATGTCGTCGTCCAAGGCGGGCACAACGGCCAGCGCGTGCGATACCGATTCCTGGCGATTGTCGCCACCCTCGACCACCTGCACGCGCGCGTCAAAGCCATACTTCGCGATCTCGGCCTGTACGCGCTTGATCTCGGATTTACGCACGGCCACGTAGATCGCCGTCACGCGTTTGACAGCGGCAAAAGCGCGCAGTGAATGGATGAGGATGGGAACCCCATCGAGCTCAAGAAACTGCTTGGGTTGCGGCCCGGCCATGCGAGTGCCGAGTCCTGCTGCGGGAAGAATCGAAAATACCTGCATAATCTGTGGAGTATACAACGCTGGGCACCCCATTTTGCAGGGGAATCTGTGAAATGAGCCGCGAAGTAGCGTAAGCCGATTCGCTGTGGAATGCCGCGCCTCAAGCCGTATCATTTTGGAGTGCGCCAAACATCTCCACCCAAGCAAACTCCCACGCTCCCCATTGACCTCGCGCTGCTCAGGCCAGGTCTGCGGCTGGCCGTGGGCTTGTCGGGTGGAGCGGACTCCGTGGCCCTGCTGCGCATCCTGGCCGCGCGCAGCGGCGAACTGGGGCTGGTGCTCCATGCCGCCCACCTGCACCACGGCCTGCGCGGAGCTGAGGCCGACGCCGATCTGGCTTTTGCCCGTGAGCTTGCCGCCCGCCTCGGCCTGCCTTTCCATGAGGCGCGGGTCGATGCCGCCGCCGAGGCGCACGCCAACCCCGCTACGGGCAAGCCCTCTGAAACCATTGAGGAAGCGGCGCGCCGCCTACGCTACGGCTGGTTCCGGCAACTGCTGGCCTCGGGCGAGGTGGACGCCGTGGCCACCGCGCACACCCTCGACGATCAGGCCGAAACCGTTCTGGCCAAGTTCCTGCGCGGAGCATGGACTGAGGGACTGGCCGGCATTCACCCCACCATCGACTTTCCCGAGGGCCGCATCCTCCGCCCGCTGCTTGCGGTAAGCCGCACTGAAATAGAGGCTTACCTGCACGCTCTGGGCCAGAGTTGGCGCGAGGACTCCTCCAACCGCCACCTTACCTTCACGCGCAACCGCATCCGCCATGAGTTGCTTCCGCTGCTCGAAGGCTGGAATCCTCGTCTGCGCGAGCACCTGACACAGATGTCCGTTCTGGCCCGCGACGAAGAATCCTGGTGGCAAGCCGAACTGGCCCGTGTCGCACCGCAGATTCTGTTGCCGGGACGCCCTGTCCGTGGCGGGGGCCGCGCCTCCGGCGATGATCTGGCCGTGGACGTAACGCGTCTGGCCGCGTTGGCTCCGGCCCTCCAGCGCAGATTGCTGCGCTACGCCGCTGAGCAGTTGGGCGCAGCACCAGATTTTTCGGCAACCGAAGCACTCAGAACCCTGGCTCTATCCGGCCGGGCCAGCCAAAAGCTCGAATTGGCCCAGGGATTGTGTGCCGAGCGCACCGTCCGCGAGCTGCGCCTTACCGTAGGGCTTGGGAGCCAATCATCTGCGCCGCCTCCCGAGTACCGTTTCGCGATTCCCGGCCAAATCGAGGCCCCTGCCTTCGGCCTCCTCCTGCGCGTCGACGTTTCCGCCCCGGCAGAACCCCAAACCGCCACGTTGCGCAACTGGAAGCCGGGCGACCGGGTGCGACTGCGCTACTCCAGCGGCCCCCGGAAAGTGAAGGAAGTGCTGGAGCGTCTGCATGTTACGGGTTCCGCCCGGGCGCTTTTCCCGGTGCTCGAATTCGACGGCCGCATCATCTGGATGCGGGGCGCGGAGTTGGAGCCGGAGCCGGGCATCGCCGTCGTCGCGGCGGCGCTTGAAGACGGCTTCCCGCTGGCTCCGTCCAGCAAAGCCTGACGGGGCTTTGCCGGAATCGTTGACATTACGAAAACACCCCTGCCACATCGGCATTCATATTGCTGCAATAGCGACCAGCCAGGTAGTACAATCTGCTTACTGTCCATCGAGACGGCGGGAAATCTGTGTCTGCCGTTCGGCGCTGTGTACTTTCTTGTATCGATAGGGAAGGCGCGGGCGTCTAATAGATGGTGCAGGCGGTGTGGGAGTCATGTAAGAGGTTCTCCCTCGCCGGAAATGAGGAATCCTGGTGAATTCGAGTATTAAGACGGTCATGTTCTGGGTTTTCATTCTCATCTGCCTCATGCTTCTCTGGGGCGTGGTGACGAGAGGCGCCAATCTTGGCGGCAAACCCGCGGATATCGGCTACTCCGACCTGCTGGACAAGATCGATACGGGACAGGTGCAGGATGCCGCCCTTCAGGGGACCGAACTTCGCGGCCATCTGAAAGGTCAGAAGGACGAGTTCCATACCACGATTCCGGCCAGCACCGATACGCTTATCACCAAGCTGCACGCGGCCAATGTCCGCTTCGCCATCAAGGAGCCCAACAGCAATCTTCCCTTGCAACTGCTGTTCAACATCGGGCCGTTCGTCGTCCTGATCGCCATCTGGTTCTTCATGCTGCGGCAGATGCAGTCAGGCGGCAACAAGGCCATGTCGTTCGGCAAGAGCCGTGCGCGCCTGCTCTCCATGCAGCAGAAAAAGGTCACATTCAAGGATGTGGCCGGCGTCGACGAGGCCAAGGAAGAGCTGAAGGAAATCATCGAATATCTGCGCGAGCCGCAGAAGTTCCAGAAGCTCGGTGGCCGCATTCCCAAGGGCGTGCTGCTCGTCGGGCCTCCGGGAACCGGCAAAACGCTTCTGGCGCGCGCCGTGGCCGGTGAGGCCAATGTTCCCTTTTTCTCGATCTCCGGTTCGGATTTCGTGGAAATGTTCGTCGGCGTAGGCGCAAGCCGCGTCCGCGACCTTTTTGAGCAGGGCAAAAAGAACGCTCCCTGCATCATCTTCATCGACGAAATCGACGCCGTGGGTCGCCATCGTGGCGCCGGCCTCGGCGGCGGACACGACGAGCGTGAGCAGACCCTCAATCAGTTGCTCGTCGAAATGGACGGCTTCGAGTCCAACGACGGCGTGATCCTGGTGGCCGCCACCAATCGCCCCGACGTGCTTGACCCCGCACTGCTCCGCCCCGGTCGCTTTGACCGCCGCGTGGTCGTGGGGCTGCCCGACATCCGTGGCCGCGAAGAGATTCTCCGCGTGCACGTGAAAAAGGTGCCTGTCTCCGAGGACACCAACCTCAACATCCTGGCTCGTGGAACACCGGGCTTCAGCGGCGCAGACTTGGCCAACATGGTCAATGAGGCCGCTCTGAACGCCGCGCGCTTGAACCGCAAGCAGGTCACCATGTACGACTTCGAACTGGCCAAGGACAAGGTGCTCATGGGCGCCGAGCGCAAGTCCATGCTCCTGACCGACGAGGAAAAGCGCGTAACCGCCTACCACGAAGCCGGGCATGCTCTGGTCTCATTCCTGAACCCGCACTCCGACCCCATTCACAAGGTCACCATCATTCCCCGCGGCATGGCTCTGGGCGTCACCGTCTATCTGCCCGACGACCGCCACAACTACACGCTGGAGTATCTCAAGGCGCGGCTGGCCACGGCTTACGGCGGACGCGTGGCCGAGGAGATCTTCCTCGATCAGATGTCCACTGGCGCGGGCAGCGACATTGAAGTTGCCACCGACCTGGCACGGCGCATGGTTTGCGAGTACGGCATGAGCCGCCTCGGTCCGCTCACCTTCGGCAAGAAGGAGGAGCAGATCTTCCTGGGCCGCGAAATCTCCCAGCATCGCGATTTCAGCGAGGAAACAGCCCGCCAGATCGACCTCGAGGTACGCCGCCTGATCGACGAGGCATACCAATCGGCGCACACCTCCATAGAGGCCAACGAGGAACCGATGCACCGCATCGCGGCGGCCCTGCTGGAGCGCGAAACCATCGACGCCGATGAGGTGAAGATGCTGATCGAAGGCACGGCGCTTCCTCCGATGCGTTCAAATCTGGCTACGCCCAGCGACACCGGCAGCGGCGACGTGCAAAAGGTTCTCAAGCCGGAGCCGGACAACCCCGGTCCCAGCTTCCCCGAGGGCTCGCCTTCACCGGCATAACCCCCCCGTTCAACAATGTCTTCAAACCAAAGAGAAACCAAAGAAGGGCTGCTCTCATCGAGCAGCCCTTCTTTTTTGCGTTCAAGCAAAGCAGCGCACAAAAGACAGTTATTCCAACTTTTCAGCAATCTGAACCGAGCACAGAGATGAATGATCAAGCAAAGGGGTGAGTGATCAAGCACAGCTATGGGTGCCCCATCCTTCGACTTTTTTCTGTCGAAGGGTGGGTGGGCACGCCCCTCAATCAGTAGATATCCTGTTCCCTGTTCCCGAGTCCCTGACTCGTATCGACAGAACGCAGCCTCGATGCAAGTAATAGATAAATATAAGAGATGTCATCCTGAGCGGAGCCTCTCGCAGTCTTATCGCGAGAGGCTCAGTCGAAGGATCTGCGTTTGCTTTTTGCCGACTCTCCACCCATGCCCCGTGCCCCATCCTTTCGCCTTTTTCCTGGCGAAAGGGTGGGAAAGCACGCCCCTCACCCCACGGGCTTTTACTGACAACTGATCGCTGACGGCTGACAACTGTTTGTCGAGTCGCCCCGGGGAATTTCACCCCGAGGCTCTCACGGAACCGTGCTTGAATCTCTCGATTCACACGGCTCTTCATAGCCCTGCGTTTGTCTCTCACGAGCACAAACCTTCTCT
>Ga0255356_1001737_pt1 | contig 13419 bp, 12 predicted proteins | sample HBST100metaG_FD_189944 | JGI IMG/M metagenome (GOLD analysis project Ga0255356, IMG submission 189944) | Peat soil microbial communities from Stordalen Mire, Sweden - H.B.S.T100 | ecosystem: Environmental > Terrestrial > Soil > Wetlands > Peat | place: Sweden: Norrbotten County, Stordalen Mire... | reverse complement strand
TTTTTTGACCTTGCATATAAATACAGAGATCTGTGCGCTGGGTGCCCTACCCTCGCCGCGCTTTTGTTTTTGCGCCTGGGGTGGGAAAGCACAAACCCGCGTGCTGACTCGCCCCCTGTTTGCCCTTACCCCCCGCCGCTCTTTATCCTTCCCTCATGCCCAGCACGCTTGTTGAATGCGTTCCCAATTTCTCAGAAGGCCGCGATCCCGCCAAGGTCGATGCCATTGTCGAAGCCATGAAGATTCCCGGCGTTTTTCTACTCGACCGGGAGATGGACTCCGACCACAACCGCTGCGTCATCACACTGGTTGGCGAGCGGGAAGCCATTCAGGAAGCCGCGATTCGCGGCGTAGGCAAAGCCGCCGAACTGATTGACCTGACCCACCACCAGGGCGCACACCCGCGCATGGGCGCTGCCGACGTCATTCCCTTCATTCCCATCGACGGCGTCACCCTCGAAGATTGCGTGGCCATGGCCAAGCATGTGGGGGCCGAGATCGCCCGGCGCTTCGGGATTCCGGTCTATCTTTACGAGGCCGCCGCGACGGCTCCCGAACGGCAGAATCTGGAAAACATTCGCCGCGGCCAGTTCGAGGGCATTCGCGACGAGATTGCCACCAACCCCGCCCGCAAGCCCGATTACGGAGACCCCCGTGTGCATCCCACCGCCGGAGCAACCGTGGTGGGCGCGCGCAAGCCTCTGATCGCCTACAACATCTTCCTAAATACGCCCGACGTGGCCATCGCCAAAAAGATCGCCAAGGCCGTGCGCTTTTCCTCGGGCGGCCTGCGCTACGTCAAGGGCGCTGGATTCCTGGTGCGCGGCATGGCCCAGGTCTCGATGAACCTGACAGACTTCGAACAAACGCCCATCCACCGCGTCTTCGAGTTTGTGAAGCGCGAAGCCGCGCGCTACGGTGTGGTTCCGGTTTCAAGCGAGATTGTCGGGCTGATTCCAAAGCTGGCGTTGGAGCAGGCCGCGGAGTGGTTCCTGCAGGTGGAGAACTTCGACTCCTCGCTCATCCTTGAAAACCGCCTGGCCGGGGTGATGAGCGGCAAGGTTGCCGTGGGCGGGTTACGCGCAGGGGTCGAGCCGTTCATTGAACAACTCGCCGCTCCGACCGCAACACCCGGTGGAGGCAGCGCCGCCGCCGCCAGCGGAGCGATGGCAGCCGGGCTGGCCGGCATGGTTGCCTCCATGTCGCGCAGCAAGAAGGCTTACGCGCAGTACGGCGGCCAGCTCAGCGAAGCCATCGCGAGGCTCGCCGTGCTGCGCGAAGAGTTGAAGGCCGCGATCGACACCGACGCCGAGAGTTACAACGTGGTGATGAAGGCGTACAAGGCGGCCAAGGAAAATCCCGACGGCGGCCGGGCAATCAACGCCGCGCTCGAACAGGCGACCAACGTACCCCTGGGCGTAGCGGAAAGAGCCTCCGAGGTGGTGCGGATCGCCGCCGGCCTGAAACCGATCACCAGCCCCAACATGAAGTCCGATTTGACCACCGCGATCGCCCTGGCAAAAGCTGCTCTCGAAGGTGCGCTTGCGAACGTTGAAATCAACCTTGGTTCGCTACAGCCTGGCACACCTGAGGACGAAGCATTCGCGAGCGAGACACGGAAACGTGCGGCGGGACTGAAAGCGCAGGCGTAACGAACTCTGGCCGATCATTGCCCATTGCCGGACACCTGGCTATACCTCGATCGTGAAGCCTTGCTTTTGAGCAATAGACTTGATGCGTCGAGAAAATTCGCTGTAGTGCTGCGCCATATTAGCCGACCATGGGAGTCCGTCCGCGCGCCCAATCTTCAGCCAGTACTCCTGTAGTGTCAGGTCATAGGCATCAATTGCCGACATCAGCACTTCTGAATGATACTTTTCCTCGTGGCGAAAGCTTTCAATCGGCATGCGCGGCTTTTGTGGAGCCTTTTCAGTGACGTAGCCGAGGACGACTCCGGCTACGGGGAAAGTATTCGGTGGTAGTCCAAGCAGATCGATCATCCCTTGCGGGTCGCGGCGAATTCCGCCGATGGGGACGATGCCGAGACCGAAAGCGCGAGCCGCAGTCATGAGTGTCGCCATAGCAATTCCGGCGGCGCTCACCGCGGAGAAGATCGCCTCCAGGCTGCGTTGGATCACCTGCTGGGAACCGGCCTTCTTGACTCCGAGGCCTGTTTTATAGAAGTCAGCAACCACCGCAATAAACACTGGAGCTTGTGCGATCCATGGCTGACCACCGGCGATTTCTCCGATACGAGCGCGGCTGGCCGCATCGCGTACGACGACAAGTGAAATCTGCTGGCTGTTGATGGATGTGGGAGCAAGATGTGCGGACTCAATGATGGCATCAAGAATCTCCGCCGGAATGGCGTCACTCTTATAACTGCGGCTGCTATGATGAGCCTGCAACAGGCGTACTGCTTCATTCATGACTGCTCCTCAATTTTGTAGGCCCTCGTCTGGCTCCAAGTCCTCTCTGCTCACTTGCTAGTCTCCTGAGTCATTGATCTCTCAGGCGCGCTCAAAGCAGGATAGTCGATGTAGCCATGCGGTCCGGGTGTGAAGTAGGTGCTGGGGTCTGGCGTGTTGAGCGAAGCATCCTTCGCAAATCGCAGAGGCAGATCGGGGTTGGCGATAAAGAGTTGGCCAAAAGCTACAGCATCCGCCTCGCCATCCTGGATAACCTGGTTAGCTAGCGCACGAGTATATCTCTCGTTTGCGATGTAGACGCCTCCAAACTGCTTCTTGAGTTGCGGACCCAACCTATCCGGGCCAAAGTACTCGCGCGCGCACAGAAAGGCAAGCCCGCGTTTGTCGAGCTCACGCGCCACATAGCCAAAAGTGGCTGACGGATTTGAATCATGCATGTCGTGGCTATCGCCGCGTGGCGCCAGATGCATTCCCACACGCTTGGCGCCCCAAACGGAGATCACTGCATCAGCGACTTCAAGCATGAGCCGAGCGCGGTTTTCAATCGTCCCACCATATTCATCCGTGCGGTGATTGGAACCGTCCTGAAGGAACTGGTCGATCAAGTAGCCATTGGCTCCGTGGATCTCCACGCCATCAAAACCAGCTAGTTTGGCATTCTCTGCGCCCTTGCGGAATCTCTCGACAATCTCTGGAATCTCGGAGATCTGAAGCGCGCGTGGCGTTACGTACTCAGTAATAGGACGTACCAGGCTTACATGCCCTGCAGGCCGGATTGCGCTTGGTGCAACTGGAAGCTGACCTTCCAGAAACTTCGGATCTGAGATACGGCCTACATGCCATATCTGCGCACAGATACGGCCGCCTGCTTTATGCACGGATTCAGTCACCAGCTTCCATGCCTCGGTTTGCAGCGGCGACCAAATGCCTGGAACATTCGCGTAGCCAACGCCCTGCGGCACAACCGGAATGCCCTCGGAGATAATCAGGCCGGCAGTGGCGCGTTGTGTGTAGTATTCGACCATGAGTTTGGTGGGAATGTGGTCATGCGTGCCGCGCAGGCGAGTAAGAGGAGACATGATCACACGATTCGGCAGGGTGATCTCGCCGATTTGGATGGGGTCGAATAATGAAGGCATAGTGTGAGTCCTCGATGGAATCGAATTTCCGGTTAGTGATACTTTACCAAGAAAGATCGATTGATCTCAGAGGCAAGCATCTTGAATCGTTAAGCTCAACACGAATGGATATTCGATGCAACTCGCCCGGAACGATCTTCTTTGTGATTGAACTACTCGCAGTGATCCTCTTCTACTCTCTTTTGCCCATGCATTTCGGAGCAAGCGGCCCTCTGCCGGGGAGTGGAAAGCTTCAACACAGATACTGGTCGATTCATTCATGTGCTTTATTCACCTCTTGCAGACTGGGCTGGCGATCAACATCAAAGGTAATTCAGATGAGCCGGCCAATGCAAGGCGTGGAGCCTGCAATCCCGCGCCATCAGGATGATCTGTGGCACGAGAATGCGCTATCAATAGTCGACTTGCGTAAGTGGGGCAAGCCCCTGCAGTAAGATCGTCAGGTGTCAATACCAGAGGATGCTTGGGGGCAATGGGGCAGCGTCCGCGCACGAGGTAGTCCACAAACAGGCCTCCTGCCAAGTAAGGGTTAACCAGGTTAACCAGTTGGATCGCTGAAGCAACAATCGTAGGCCAGAACAAGCGAGAAACACAGGATAACGATGGCCGAAAAGTCCATTGAAACATTGAAAGACGATGCAAGGAAAAAAGCCAAGAGAGCGCCAACTGCTAGAATTATGGTGAAGATCAAAGCCTGGAACGAACTACTCTGTTTCATTTGAATGGTCTCTCACACCAGATTCCGGGCAGGATGATCCGAGACCTTGTCTTGGATCATCCTGCTCGGAACTGATAGCTGATGGTTTTCAGGCGAAGACAGTCTCGCCATGTACCGTATAGTAATTATGTTCAGTCCCCGCGATGATGTCTTTCGCCTTAGCTACATATTCCGGTGTTCCATGGACAACCAATAAAAATTTGTCGGTCTTCAAGGCCACTTCATACTTGAGGACACTGTCCTTCGGAATGCCAATGCTCACCAAGGCGGCTCCAACCGCACTCACCCCTCCGACTGCAACTGCTCCTTCGAGACCAGCTATGATCCAGGCTACTAGCGGACCAGCCGCCAGGATTGGCCCTAGCCCCGGTATGGCGAATGCAGCGGACCCAAACAACAGTCCCCAGAATCCACCCCAGAACGCTCCCACTTCGCCCCAATACTTCATGCGATCGCCGGTATTGTAGTAGCCAACGACATGTTCATCCGTGTGCGTATCCTTCGCGGCAATCGAAAGGCTCTTCATATCGACGCCTGCCTCTTGCAGTTCTTTGATCGCGTGTTCGGCCTGCTCGTGGAAGTCATAGATCGCTACCACAGAATTTGTCGTGATCATTGTGTTCTCCATTTGTCTGAGTTGACTGCGAATACCTTCGGAGCGGTGCTCGATGGACACTGACGCAGCAGGAACTACTTCCTGCGTGAGCGTTTCACTTCAGGCTTTGATGTGCTGAGCAATTGGATACACGAAGCAGGTGCTCAAAAGAGCACAGTCTTCGCTGTTTTGACCAACGACAATGGACGTCACACTGATTCTCAGAGGAGTGCATCATGCCAGAAGTTCGTGCTTTCCCTTCGATCCCAACAAAGATTCTGTTGCCCATCGACTTTAGCCCATCATCAAGGGCTGCTTTGGAGATGGCAACTGACCTTGCTCTGCACTTCCATGCCGAGCTGTTCCTCGTCAATGTCATTCCGCTGCTTGTGATGACAACTGCGGAATATTCAGTTCCTGATGTGTCGCTTCCCGAAAAGATGAAGGTTCGCGCCGAGCAACTGCTGGGGAAGTGCAGCGCATCTCTCAAAACGAAGGGTATCAAAGCAACAACCTGCGTCGAAGTTGGCAACGACATTGCCGGAAGCATCATGGAAGTGGTGGAACGTGAGCATATCGAGTTGGTCGTGATCTCGACGCACGGAATCTCCGGTTGGCATCCACTGGTCTTCGGCTCGATTGCCGAAAAAGTCGTCAAGCTCGTACAATGTCCGCTTTTGCTTCTTCGCTCAGCGAAGCCCGACCCGGACCTGAAGACTCCCTCAAGTCGCTTGATGGAATGGTGGTAGCGAGACAGGCAGTTCAGGTGGCCAATTGTGAGCGCTAATAGCGTTGTCACACCCGCATCATCTAAGACCGTGACGCCTATTTTGGACATCGCGTCGCAGGGGCTCACGAGCGATGAGGCACGCGTCCGTCTTGAAAGAGACGGTCCCAATGCAATGCCGGACACATCGGTTCATCCACTGCGCAATGCATTGAGCAAATTCTGGGCACCAGTACCATGGCTGCTCGAAGCTTCCATCATACTTGAGATCGTCCTGCATAAGTATTACGAAGCAGCGGTCATTGCGGGCCTGCTGTTCTTCAATGCCGCGCTTGCTTACTTTCAAGAGAGTCGGGCTCAAGCTACCCTGGCGGCACTGAAGTCCCGTCTCGCCCTTAACGCCTCTGTCCAGCGCGATGGCGGATGGAAGAATTTGCCCGCAGCGGAAGTGGTCTGTGGCGACCTGATCAAGTTGTCACTTGGTGGAGTGGTCGCCGCGGATGTTCATCTGACCGGTGGGTCGGTCGAACTCGATCAGTCGATGCTCACGGGCGAGTCTTTGCCCGTTGAAGCCGGTCCGGGCGTAGACACCTATGCCGGGGCGCTCGTCCGGCGTGGTGAAGCAACTGCCGTTGTGACGGCGACCGGCGTTCGCACCAAGTTCGGCCACGCGGCAGAACTTGTTCGCACTGCGCATGTGGCGAGCACACAGCAGAAGGCTGTACTCAAAATCGTGCGCAACTTGGCGGTCTTCAATGGCGTTGTAATTCTTGCAATTGTTGCATTTGTTTATATGCATGCGATGCCATGGAGTGAGCTCGTTCCCCTGATGCTCACCGCGATTCTTGCAGCCATCCCCGTGGCATTGCCCGCAACCTTCACCCTTGCCGCGGCGGTCGGAGCGCGTGCTCTGGCCAATCTCGGCGTGTTGCCCACTCGGCTCACTGCCGTGGATGAGGCTGCATCGATCGATGTCCTGTGTTCGGATAAGACAGGAACCCTCACCCGCAACGAGCTATCGGTAACCAGCGTTCGTCCCATGCCTGGGTTCGATGAAGCTCATGTTCTCGGGATGGCGGCTTTGGCAAGCTCCGAAGGTGGCCAGGATCCCGTCGATCAGGCGATTCGCGCTGCTGCCTCACACAAGCCCGCATCGGACCTGCCAAAGCTGGCCACGTTTCTGCCCTTTGACCCTGCCAAAAAGACATCGGAAGCAACCGTGACAGACGCCAAGGTTGGCGCTGAACGGATCATCAAGGGCGCGTTCGCAGCGGTGGTGGCCCTCACGGCTCCGTCGCCTGCTGCTGCTGCGATCGTTGACGAGCTTGAGAAGCAAGGCTTCAGAGTACTGGCAGTGGCCGCAGGGATGCCGGCTGGCGCGCGGGTTATCGGACTGATTGCGCTCAGCGACCCGCCGAGGACAGACTCGATCTCTCTTATCTCGGAATTGCACACCCTCGGCGTGCGCACGGTCATGGTGACGGGAGATGCTCCGGTGACAGCGGCAATCGTCGCTCATGCGGTTGGGCTGAACGGCGCCGTCTGTCCGCCTGGAAAGCTTCCGGAGGCAATAAGTCCTGAAGAGTTTGCGGTCTTCGCCGGCATTCTTCCGGAAGGGAAGTACGATCTCGTCAAGGCCTTCCAAAAAAGCGGGCACGTGGTCGGAATGTGCGGCGACGGCGCCAACGATGCGCCAGCGCTTCGCCAGGCACAGATTGGCATTGCCGTCTCGACCGCAACCGATGTAGCAAAATCGGCTGCCGGTGTTGTATTGACCAAAGCCGGCCTGGGTGGCATTGTGGCCGCCGTTAAAGAGGGCAGAGTCACGTTTCAGCGCATCCTTACTTACACGCTGAACTCGGTAATGAAGAAAATTCTGCAGGTGCTTCTGCTCGCCGTCGGCCTAGTCATGACCGGGCATGCGGTCCTTACTCCCATGCTGATGGTGATTGTGATGATCACCGGCGACTTCCTTGCCATGTCGCTGACCACTGACAGAGTACAGCCATCAAAGATGCCGAACTCATGGCAAATCGGTCGAATAACGAGCGCAGGGGTTATCCTCGGAATCTGCTTCCTTGCGTTCTCCACAGCAATCCTGGCCGTGGGAAAATTTCAGTTGCATCTCAGCATCGAAGCACTTCAAACGCTCTCCGTGGTCGGTATTGTGTTTGGCAGCCAAGCCACAACCTACGTCATTCGCGGACGCCAACATCTCTGGGGGCTGCGCCCCAGCATTTGGCTCGTGCTTTCGTCCGTTGCCGACGTCTTGATTATCTCAACGCTCGCGGCGTTGGGAATCGCAATGGCGCCATTGCCCATTGCGGTCATTGCTGGCGAGTTCGCAGCGGCAATCGCATTCGGCGCAATCCTTGACGTGGTAAAGATTCCGGTCTTTGCTTGCCTTCGCATCGCGTGAAATCCAGATGCAATTCATTCACGCAATAGTGGCCAGAGTGGGTTTCTCGGGGTTGCGCTCGGGCAGCTGATCGAGCAGCACCATGTTGAGAAGCGACTTATGCACCCGGATTCCCATGCCGCAAGGAGCGTCGCAGGCGACGGCACTTGAGGCAACGTTACCAACGGATTCATCTTCCGATACGCGTCTGCCCAGCCAACTCAGGCAGGTATTGTAGAGATTCGCGACGGGATGCTGGTTCAATCCTATGCATTCGGAGGATCGATGTACCAGGAATAGATCAATCAAAACTATCTGCAAGGCTTGGCGTCAATATTGTCTTGAATACCAATCGCAAGCTGCCAACCGAGAATGTGCATGCGTTTTCACCCAGTTGAGGGTGGTGCATCTCCGAATTTCGTTTTGAGATATGGCGCTGTGGGAATGAGAATGGACCGGCTTCAATCACCCCATAGAACTGATTCGATCAGGTGAGCAATATTGACCTGTCCTCCTCACTCGCTAATGAGATACTATTGCGATTACCCTTGCAGGTGTGCTCAGCCGCATGCTCAGATGTTCCATCTGGGCCAGTTGTGCTTTGCATAGCGACGCATTGATAACCGCCGATGAGTCTGTTCGGGGAGTAGCAACTCCGCTGCCCAAGCCCACAGACGTGATCGTGTGCCTTGCTTTTGTCAAGCTGTAGGATCTTTTTTGGGGGAATGTTATTGATGGTTGAGCTTGAGAAGCCAGCATTCGATGCTGAGGTCTTCTTGACGAGCGCCGGGTTCGGGCGTAGAGTCGTGAAACTGCGCGAAAAACATGCCTTTTTTCCCCAGGGAGAAGCCGACGACTCCGTCTTCTATCTTCAGAGTGGCCGTGCAAAGCTGACTGTCGTTGCCAAAAATGGCAAGGAAGCCACGATTACTCTTCTCTCCGCGGGGGAATTTGTCGGAGAAGAGTCGCTAGCAAGCGTCGGCGCTCTGCATATGGCCACGGCCACTACCGACTGCACAGCACTCAAGATAGAGAGGGGAGATGCTCCATGTGATGCACGAGGAGCATCCCCTTGCCGCTGTATTCATCTAGTTTCTTCTTGCGCGCGGAATGCGCATCCAGTCCGACCTTGTCGACCAACTCTTCAACTCCAGCGAAAAATGTTTGGCGAAGATACTCCTGTTGATGGCGAAGTTTGGCGAATCACATGAATCAGAAAGCTTGATTCCAGAGATCACAGAGGAAAGTCTGGCGAAGATGATCGGTACCCCGCAATCCAGCGTCAGCTTCTTCATGAACCGTTTCCGCGAACTCGGCCTTATTGATTACGACGGCTGCATTCGGGTTCGTCAGGCTCTGCTCAACGTGATTCTGCACGATCAATTGCCTGGTGACAACGCCGCAAAGCCCGCAATTATCGACATTCCGAGGAGACAATTAAGGTCGGCCAAACGTACCCGTTCAAGTACCCGATTCACAACCTGAAAAGCACCGGGCTTTCGCAGATAGTTGCAATGTGCGCGTCAGTTCCATGGAACATCTGCAACTTGGCCCGTTCGCCTCCGAAAAGGAGTGATTGGATACGATGGAATACTTGAAATTCAAATCGTTGCTCCGCCGAGTGATTGTGGTTCCCATCGTGGTCACGGCAGCCCTTGCTGCATTGCTTTTGTGGGAAACCTTGGACTTGAACAAATCCTTGGAGTGGGTTGACCATACCGATCAGATCCTGGACCAATCCGGACAGCTGCTCATGTTGCTGATCGATATGGAATCCGGCACGCGCGGATACATCGCAACTGGAGACGAAACCTTCCTTCACCCTTATCTGGAGGGCGCGAAGAGATCCGACTCCGAATTCCAGACCTTGTATCTGCTGATGGATGACAATCCACCGCAGCAGCAGCGCCTGAAGAACATTCAGGCAGGCTATGGGCAGTGGGAGAGGTACGCCAACAAGATTATCTCCCTTCGCCGTGCAGGAAAAGCCGACCCCACTCTCTATGAGAACCAGCAAGGCAAGCTCCGAATGGATGCCCTTCGAGAGCAGATCTTAGAGTTTCAAAGTGTGGAAGAAGGACTGCGCACCAAGCGCGTTCAAGCGGCGCACCTGCGATGGACCTTGATGGTGACAAGCTGCCTTGGCCTGGGCTTGGGATTTGGGGTTTTCCTCGCTTTGTTCACTCGATACCACGTCGAAAAACTGGGCACCAAGCTGTTGCAGAGCGAGGAGCGATGGACTGCGACTTTGGGCAGCATTGGCGAGGCCGTTATAGCAACTGACAGTAAGGCCCGAGTCACCTTCCTCAACCCGGTCGCCGCCGCTCTAACAGGATGGCAATCGGAGGAGGCTCAAAACCAGCCAGTCGGCGACGTGTTCAAGATCATCAACGAGAAGTCCGGGATGAGCGCGGACGATGAAGTGCTCCAAGTGCTCGAAGAGAGACAGATTTTAACAGTCACCAACAACGTGGCACTGAAAACAAGGGATGGCCGCGAAATTCCTGTCGAGCACAGTGCCGCGCCAATCCTCGCCGGCGAAGGAAAAGTCATTGGCGTAGTGCTGGTTTTCCGCGACGTTGCGGACAGGCGGCAGGAGCAGATAGAGACTGCGGAGCAGGCTGCCCTACTCGAACTCACTCAGGACTCCGTCTTTGTAATCGACATGGAGGGGACGGTCCTCTTTTGGAGCCGCGGGGCAGAGGCGATGTTGGGATACTCCAAGAGCCAGGCCGCCGGTAAAATCTCGCACGACCTGCTCCGCACCGATTTTCCGCAGCCGCTGGCTGAGATAAGAGAGGAACTTCTGCGCGTGGGACACTGGGAGGGAGACCTCGTAACGACAGCTCAGGACGGCAGGCGTATTGTGGTGTCTAGCCGCTGGGCATTGCAGTGGGGCAAGCGCGACCAGGCGCCTCGTGTGTTGGTGATCAACAGTGACATCACTGAACGCAAGCTGGGGGAAGAGTCGCTCGTCTTGCAAAGAGAACAGCTGCGAGCATTGGCTGAACGCCTGCAGTGGGTGCGCGAAGGGGATCGCAAGAGGGTAGCTCGCGACCTGCACGATCAAATCGGGCAAATTCTGACCGCAATCAAAATGGATATGACATGGATGACTCGTCATCTGCCGGAGTCGGAAGGCGCGGTGCTCGCTCGACTGAAGGAATCGATTCAGTTGATCAATAATGGTGTGAAGGCGGTGCGCACAATATGCAGCGGGCTGCGTCCTGGAGTATTGGATGACCTTGGCTTGGCGGCGGCCATTGAATGGCAGGCCAGCGAGTTTGCTTCTCGCAATGGCATCCGTTGCCAGGTCTCTGTTCCGCCCGTTGATTTACACTTGGACGGTGACCGAGCCACCGCGACTTTCCGGATCTTCCAGGAGTGCATGACCAACGTGATTCGGCACGCGCAGGCAAAGTCGGTGCGCGTTGCCCTGGTCCAGGAAGAGGAAAACATCCTCCTGGTTGTGGAGGACGACGGAATAGGCTTCAGTGAATCCGGCTTATCGAATTCTCTTGGGTCTTTGGGACTCCTGGGCATGAAAGAACGAGCGCAGTTCTGCGGAGGGGACGTGCAAATCTCCAGTTTTCCCGGCAAGGGGACGACGGTTACTGTTCGCGTACCTATAGACACTCCACGCGCCCAGAGGGAGCAAACATGCACATCCTGATTGCGGATGACCATGCCGTCGTACGCCGCGGCCTTAGAGAGATCTTGGCTGACGCTCTTCCCGGCGCGGACTTTTCCGAAGCCGTCAACGGGGATGAGGTGCTGAGCCACTTGGGAAAATCCCAGATTGCCATGCTGGTGTTGGACATCAGTATGCCTGGGCGCAGCGGGATGGACGTGCTGCGGGATGTGAAGCACACATACCCACGGTTGCCGGTGATCATACTGAGTTGCCAGCCGGAGGACCAGTATGCCGTACGCTGTTTGCGGGCTGGCGCAGCCGCCTATATCAACAAAGAAAGCGCCCCCGAAGAGCTGGCGATGGCGGCGAAGAAGATATTGAGCGGTGGCCGCTACGTCAGTGCGAGCCTCGCAGAGAAACTGATCGCCAATTTGGATGAGTCCGTCGACAAACCCTTGCATGAGTTGCTCTCGGACCGGGAATACGAGGTGATGAGAATGATTGCCGCCGGTGTCCCCTTGACGGAAATTGGCGACAGGCTTCATGTCAGTGTAAAAACGATCAGCAGCTATCGAACTCGCATTATGGAAAAAATGCAAATGAAGAGCAACGCCGACCTTACCCGCTACGCCATGACGCACGGCCTGATCGATTAGGCTGGCCTACCGGTGCAGGAATAACCCTACAGGGCGAACAGAACAAACCCTGCAAAAATCGCGGTCTTCGCTGATACCGATTGTTTTTCACCTCCGGTACTGTAGTTTCAGGTCGAGTTTCGGGCCGGCAAGCGGAAACGATGATGAATATCCTGATAGCAGATGATCATGCAAACGTGCGTCGCGGCCTGAGAGAGATTCTGGTCGACGCCTTTTCGGGCGCTCAATTTTCCGAAGCCTCAAGCGGGGATGAGGTGCTGACGCAGTTGGTCGGATCTCAACTGGATGTACTGTTGCTCGACATCAATATGCCAGGACGCAGTGGGTTTGAAGTGCTGAAGGATGTAAAGCGAATTTACCCTCAGCTCCCTGTAATCATGGTGAGTGTTCAGCCCGAGAGCCAGTATGCGTTGCGCTGCCTGCGGGCCGGTGCGACCGAATATGTCAACAAGGACAGCGCTTCAGAAGAGTTGGCGCCGGCGATCAGAAAGATACTGGACAGCGGCGCAAAGTCCACGCGGAACCCGAATAAACTAGGTTCCTGACCGCTTGAAGTTGTACCGACGCTGGGTGCCCCACCCTCGCGGTGCCTTTGTTTTTGCACCTAGGGTGGGATACCACAGCACTCCATCGCAACGCACAAGATCATCCTGTCAAAGACCTAGTCACCGAATTCGATGAATCCGTTGACAAGCCCTTGCATGAGAAGCTCTTGGACCGATAGAGATCGAAGTAATAGAGATAGCTGGATTCGACATCCCTGGCGAAGTCTTTCGACCGGCTTGATGCCTGTGTAAAAGCGATAAACGTCTATCGAAATAGAATAACAAATAAATAAAGAGCAAGGTTGAATATGCCCGCTACGCCATAACGCTTAGCTTAATCGATTTAACCGAATTTTCGGCGTAGGGAAAACCCTACAAAGTTCGCGTGACAAAGCCTACAGCAATAATAGTTTTCGCCGATGTTAACTGTATTTCTCACCCCGTATCTTGGTTATACCTGAACCATGCACATAACCATTTGGCGACCCCTGGGGATCCTGGTTTAAAACAGTAGGGACGCGGAGTTGCGAGCTTCGCGAACCGATTCCCAGGAGTCACCCAAATGGTGAGTAATGAAA
>Ga0255356_1001734_pt1 | contig 13426 bp, 12 predicted proteins | sample HBST100metaG_FD_189944 | JGI IMG/M metagenome (GOLD analysis project Ga0255356, IMG submission 189944) | Peat soil microbial communities from Stordalen Mire, Sweden - H.B.S.T100 | ecosystem: Environmental > Terrestrial > Soil > Wetlands > Peat | place: Sweden: Norrbotten County, Stordalen Mire... | reverse complement strand
GAGGTCCAGTTGGACTTCGTCCGCGCGAACCGTAACGCTTTCATTGGCCGAGCCCGGCTTGAGCACCAGATCCGCCGTGACTGTGGCTTCCAGTTGCAAATGGATGCCGGTCTCGGAGCTAGTGCCAAAACCTGGCGCTGTGACCCATATGTCATAAAGGCCCGGGCGAAGGGTAGTGAACGAATAATCGCCGGTCCTGGTCGAAATCGTCGTGATTTTCTGGTTGGTGGCTTCGTTACGCAATGTCACGGTGGCATTTGGGATCACGGCGCCGGTTTGATCCGTCAGCCTTCCCGTAATGCCTGTTGAGGTCTGCCCGCTGGCGGAAAAGGGCAAAATAACAGCCAGCAAGAAAGACAGAAGAAGAATGAATTGCCTTGTTCTACTCATCTGGACTCTCCGAAAATGGAGCAGGGAAAAATGACTAGGAAAACGTTTACCCACGCTCGCATGTTTATTGCTTCCTTTTTGTCATTGCCAAAATCCACCATGTATTGAAGGATCCGACGACGACTCGGAAGTCGGCTCGCAGTTATCAGGGATTTCGCGATGCGAGAAGATCACTTCGCGCCCCACAGGTGCGGCACGATCTCTGTGCCGGGTGCTATCTCTCCCGATGCCCACTGCGAAGGCATGGTCGAATTGCTACCGTCACACACTAGGCTCCTCCGAGTGGAGACCTCGCAAGTGGGAAACGGTTTAAAACTGTTTAAGCCTCATGTGCATTCGAAATAAAAGTATTTATATCAATAACTTATGAGATTTTAGAACCCCGATTCATCCGACTCGTTAGACCTTCAGCTCGAATGTTTGGCTGCCCAAAATCAAGAACAATCCTCATCAAGGTAGAATCAGTAAACGGGAAATTGGTCTTTTCACCTGCTCCTCGGTTGGGCTCCAATTGAGGAGCTAGCAAATCCTGCTGCGGCTGTTTGCCGGGTTGTGTCTGACTCGCAGGGCGCAGCGACAGGGCGATCCAGGCGGGCTGCGCGTGCCGCGATTGATTGCGGTAGACAATGTCGCGGGACCAGCCGAGTAGTGGGCTGGTTCCAGGGAATGTTCTGAATAAAGGAAGACATAGGCGGCCGAGGTCAGGAGAGATTCCATCTCCCAGCCAGATCGTCAAAGCTATCGATGAGTGAAATCAACTCCAGGAACCACAAGCCGGATGGCGCGAGCGACTCCTCAGGGGATGACTCCCCGCATCTACTGGAACCTTCGGTTGACGCAGAGCAGGACAGGGAGGCTATAGCCCACGAGCTGCAAGGAATCCTTGGTAGTCCGCCTTTTCGGGCCAGCAAGCGCAGCCAGCAATTCCTTACCTATGTGGTGCAGTACCGCCTGGATGGCAATCTGGAGCCGCTGAAAGAGCGCACCATCGGCACCGACCTGTTCAAACGACCTGCCGGTTACGCCACCGGGGACGATTCGGTGGTGCGGGTGCAAGCGGGAGAAGTGCGGCGACGGCTGGAGCAGTACTACCAGGCGCCGCCCGCCGACTCCCAGGTTCATATCGAGTTGCCCCTCGGCTCGTACGCCCCGAACTTCCGATGGGCCTCAACTGCAGCCTCGAGCGCACCTTCCGTGGCGGCGTCCGAGCCGGACTCATCACTTGCGAATGCCCATGACGAGGATCACTTCGCTCGGGTTCCGGCCCATTGGAAGAAGGGCCCCTGGGTGGCGCTGACCGTTGCAAGCTTGGCGGCCATTGCCGCTCTCGCCGGTTTTCTTGTCTATCGCGCGAACTCGCCAAGAGCGGTGCTTGATCAGTTCTGGTCTCCCGTCTTCGCCACTTCCAGACCCGCTCTGATCTGTCTGCCCAAGCCTATTTCCTACAGGCCCTCGATTGCGCTGTTCAACAGAAATGCGAAAACCCCTGGAGAATTCGACAGCGAGGTGGACCGGATGAATGCACGTCCATCTTTGAAGCCCGACGACGAACTGCGTTGGAGTGACATGATCGAATATTCCGACTTGGGCGTGGGAAAAGGGGACGTACAAGCGGGTTTTCGGCTCTCCGGTCTCCTTACACGGCTCGGAAAAGATACTGAGGTACGAATTGGCAATGGTTATTCATTTGACGACCTGCGCAATTCTCCTGCGATTCTGATTGGCGCCTTCAGCAATCGATGGAGTATGGAGATGACGAGCGGCCTGCATTTTGCTTTTGCTGAGGATCATGGCGTATTCCGCATCCAGGAGCAAGGTCCAAAGGGACGGTCCTTCTACGCCCATCTCGACCGCAATTCGGCCATCGTGGAGGATTACGGCATCGTGACGCGTCTGGTGAAGTCCGGCACGGGGCAGTTCGTTGTGGCGATCGCGGGAATTACGAGTGACGGTTCAGAAGCTGCCGCGGATATCGCATCGAGTCCCGAGGACTTGGCCAAGGCTCTGCACGCTGCTCCATCTGACTGGCCGCGAAAGAACGTCCAGATTCTTGTGAAGACGACGGTGCGCGACTCGGTAGCCGGTCCCGCCCAAGTCGTCGCAATCTATGTATGGTAGAAGGCCGGGTTCGCCAATTCGAATGCGACAGTGTTCCTATTCAAGCGGGCGTTGTTGCGTGGATCGAGCAAAGGTCGAGCATTCCCTCTTCCCGGCAGATTCAAGTAACGATGATCAGGCGACGAACGTAGTCCGGGCGACCCGCGACGAGCATTCGACTGAGGACGGCCACGCCGACAGCCGCTTCAGCCTGATGGCCAGAGAAGTTGCGTGCCCGTAGGCGAGGACCGATGATGGCCTTGTAACGCCCATCGCGACTTCAACCAGAGCGCGCTGGCCGAAGTCGGTTTCCTTCTGCCGGCCCAACCTTCCATGTGCGGCAATGGAGAGAATGTACTGGGCCCGCTGTGCCGGGTTGTGCCCGGATTTGTCACTGAGTACCGCGGTCACATGGGGCGGAATGATCACCTGGATATCCTTGCCGTGCGCGGCCACTACCTCGTAGGTCGGCATCCCGTCATATGCGCCGTCGGCCGTGGCGCTTGAGATCGTCGCTTCGATCTGATCCTGCAGGGGCGCCACTTGGTGAGGAATCCCCAACATCGTTTCCGGTTAGGGTCGAGGCCATGATCATTCCGGTGTCTGCGTTCATAGCCAGGTGTAGCTTTTCCCAAATGCGACGCGTTTTCGCGCCATGCTTTTCCTGAAGCCACTCACCGGCACCGAAGACTTTCAAACCCGTGCTGTAGATCAATAAGTAAATCGGTCCATCCGGCAGAGTGCAGCCCTTCGAAAAGTGCTCCATCTTCCTTGCATTGGGCCTATTTTAGGAGACGACTGTCGCAAGATTCACCCTGCGGGGTCGGCCACTCGACCCATGAACAAAATGCCGCCTGAGCGATTGTCGCGGATCAGGAAAATGAACGGGTGGTCGGCGCGGAAAACGGCGGGCGGCGGCTCTTGCATTCTGGCCATCATCGAGCGCATTACGACCGCGGTTGACGCCGCTGCTTCGGTACCTTCCTCATCGACATCGATGTAGGCCTTGTGAATTACGGCTGAAATGAAAAAGTCACGGTTGCCTGTCATCCCGGAGAAATCTGCGTGTGCATCGAACGCCAGCGTCATTCCCATCGCGCCAAGCGAGTCTCGCAATTCGAATTGTCCCGTCATCTTGAACTTGGGCAATGTCAGGATAACCTTTGGAACCGGCCGGAGCTGGCCAAGCCAATGCTTGATGTTGGGTGCGATCAGCGACTGCTCCAATGCAAACAGCCCATCGACAGCATTGGGGAGCAAGATGATCATGGACAACTCGTCGCTCTTGTACGGAACTTCCAGGATCTGAAATGTTCCACCATCGAAGTAGTTGAATCCGCTGTCGCGATGCATCATCGGTGCCTTCGCAATCTGCACCGTGGATAGATGGAAATCCTCTTCCCTGGTTTCCGCTTTGTCGAATTGCGTCTGCCAATCGCCCTTGAAATACATGGCGTTCGTCAGCACCAGTTTTGTCCTGGGGGTAAGTACACCGGGATGGAGCAGGTCCTTGATCTTGTCATCGGTTTGCTGCTCAACCCATCGGTTGATGCTCAACCGAGCAGCCTCCGCGGCGTCTTTGAAATCGACCTGCTTAAAGCCCGCGCCATAATCGCTTTTGGTCAGCTTGAGATAATCGTCGAGAAACGTATAACCTTGTTGTGCCCAAAGGGCGTTGGCCATGCGGAGCGTGTATGCATCATGCGGCGCGTTGAGGTCGCGAAGCAGGCCTCCCATTGCCGAATGCAATCGCTCTGGCGGCAGCGTGAAATGCAGCGTTTTCGCCATCTCAGAGGCGGTGTCGCCACGCGCCCCGGCGTAGGTCATGGCGAGCGCAGTGGAAATGCTATCGGGCGAGAAGAAGAGATTGCCGCCTTGAGTCCGCAACTGGCTGTACAGATCAATGGCAAAGGCATTATTGCCCTCGACCACCGCCGCGCTGTCGGCCGATGGTGGCGTCTCCGCTGACAATCCGCTCATCGGTAGGATCATACTGGCGAGGAAGATCCTTAACAAGAACTTCCCACATGTTTCCAAAGCGCAAAGCGGGGCCCTGATCGGTTCCTGCGCTATCCGTCTGGATGTCATAGACGTCCCCTTTCTTGTGAAGTAGTTAGTTCCCGGAATTAAGCGATACGAATCCCGCCGAAATCATATGCAAGCGCATCCCTCATTTGGAGTCATACTCCGGCATCAATCTCCAAACAGCGGTGGCAAGAATACGGCCTGTCCATTGTGAGATTTTAGCCGGCTAAGCCCTGTACTCTCTGTGCAATACCGGACACAGGGTCTCCGGCGTTGGTACTAATGCAAAAAGATGCCGAACGGACGCAACCGGGAGTATATTGGTGGGTTGCCAAGAAAGCGGAATGGGAATTTCGGATTGTGGAAAAAGGAAGATAGAAAAATGAAACCCCGATTGTCGTTCGCTTTTGCCGTGGTTCTCGCGATCCTTGCGAGTGCCCTGCCGATGATTCGTGCCCACGCGCAAGCCACCCCGAAGGTGGTACTCCAAATGCAGTTCACGCTGGCCCCGTTGCCGAAACCTGCTTCGCTCATGCCTGGGGAACGAGCTTGTCCTTTCTTCCTTTGGACAAAGGATTTCACTCCCGTGCAGAGGATAAACTTTAACTATGTCGACAAGGCCGGGGTGGCGGTGAGCAATACCCCGATACTGACAAACGTAACGATCATCATCGATTCAAAGAACGGCATTCCGGTCGCGACGACAGATAGTCCCCTAGGATCGAATGATAAGGAATGGGAGATCGATATGTCCCAAGGCACGTATGATGCCAACGCGAAATGCCTGGAAGGCATTTCGGTTAAGAACACGCACTAATCGCGCCTGTGAGCGCGCGCGACTTAGAACATAGATGGCGAGCGGTGAAGAGTTGTTGCGAGATAGTTATGCTCTGGGCAGATCGCAGGGCTGAAATTCAAGTCTGTGCATCCCGTGGCTTTACTATGGCGTGGAGTCCCATCGGGTATCCCAAATAGGTCGATATAACTCAACAGGAGAGAAACTGATTTGCTTTGTCTTGCGATCGACCCACAGAAAGATCGGTCTCTTGCCGCCGTTGATATCCACGCCCATAAGAGCTCCATTTCCCCAGGTCCGGGAAAGGACGGTCTTATAGCTGTGAATTTGCCCATATCGGCTGCCGGTCCCCCAGTCCTGCTGAAATCGGTCAAAGCCGTAAGCCTTATAGCGCTCTGGATGTTGCTGCCAGGCTGGGTCCTCGTTCCAAAGACCGTAGGCTTTGGTCAGATCGCCGGACTCGACTGCCTCCAGGAAGCTGTCCACATGGTGTTCCTCCGGCCAATTCCAGAACCACCAGGTGCCGAGGGCGGTTAGAACCGTCAGCACAAAGACGGCTATCACGATGTATTTGTGGCGCCGTTCGCGGACTGCGTCATACTTGGGTGCATCCAACAGGGTCATTGTTTTCGGCTCCGTCCTTTCTGAATTCCATGTTTGCCTCTTATTTGTGAGTGGCGCTGCTCTTCTCATCAGTTCAGAATGCCTACAGTGTGTTTCAAGCTACCTGATTGTTACGCCAAACCGCTCGCGGTTTCCCCGCGCATGATATAGGAATTTCATCGAGCAAACCGTTATCTTGATGAGGCCGCACCGTCGGGGTTATACCAGCCGCCGTTCGCGGCGATGATTGCGTCAGCCTCCTTCGGACCCCACGTGTGTCGCTTGTAAGAGAGGACCCGGTGATGGGTTTTGAGGACAGGATCGACTACCGCCCAGGCGGCTTCTACCGCGTCTTCTCGCGTGAAGAGTGCGCCGTTGCCAGCCATGGCGTCGCCTAAAAGTCTCTCGTAAGGAGATTCCCCACCTGCCTGTTCTTCTGATAGATATAGCTCTCGCTGTTCTCCAATGAAGTCCTTTCCTGCAATCTTGACGCGAGCCGCGAGGGCGAGGGCCGAGTTGGGAGAAAGCCGGAAGCGGACGTAGTTCGAGCGGCCTGTCACCGGTTCCGCGTCGGCGAAAAGCCTCTGTGGCGGCGGCTTCAACTCGACCAGAATCTCCGTCGCTGTGTCCGGCAGGAATTTTCCGGAGCGCAGATACCATGGCACTCCATCCCATCGCCACGAGTCGATGAAAAGCCGAAGTGCGCAAAAGGTCTCGACGTCGGAGCGCTTCGCGACATCTGGCTCCAGGCGGTAGCCGGCGTACTGTCCGCGCACCAAGTCATCGGGTTTTAGCGGGCGCATGGCCTGGAACACTTTGGCCTTCTCGTTGTGCACGGATGCGAAGTCTCTAAGTGCGGGCGGCTCCATGGCAAGGAGCGCGACGACCTGGAAGAGGTGGTTCTGTATTACGTCGCGCAGGCAGCCGGCGGTTTCGTAGAATGCGCCGCGCTTTCCCACACCAAAGTCCTCGGATAACGTTATCTGGACGCTGGCCACATAATTGCGATTCCAGATCGGCTCCAAAAACGAATTCGCAAAGCGGAAGTAGAGGATATTCATGATCGCTTCCTTTCCGAGGAAGTGATCGATTCGGAAGATTGAATCTTCGGGGAAGACTGTGTGCGCGACCCGGTTGAGTTCCCGTGCGGAGGCCAGGTCGCGTCCGAACGGCTTTTCGACAATGACACGCGCATGCTCGGCTAATTTCGCAGCGCCAAGCCCTTTGATCACCGTTTCAAAGAGCGAAGGCGGAATTGCCAGATAATACGCAGGGCGCCGAGCGTGACCCAGCGTTTCTTTGATTGCGGTGAATGTGCCAGGGTCCTTGTAGTCTCCACTCACATACCTGAGCAGGGAGAGAAGCAGGTGAAGTGCGCGTTTGTTATCAACTCCGCCCGCTCGCTTTATGCTGTCCGTGACACGCCTGTGCAAGCGCTCCATACTCCACTTTGGGAAAGCGACGCCGATGACCGGCGCTTTCAGGGTTCCCCGCTTCACCATTGCATAGAGCGCCGGGAAGATCATTTTATGGGCCAGATCGCCCGTAACACCGAAGATCACCAAAGCATCTGACTGGGTTTTGGCCATCACGCGCCTGCCTTGTCGGCCGCGTCCTTTTCGTCATAGCCGCCGAACTGATAGTGAAAGACCGACACCTTTTTCGCGAATTCGCCCTCGCCGCGCGAAGTGATGCGTTCGTAAAGCGCCGCGCTGAGGACGGGAGGAGGAATTGCCCCTTCGATGACCGCGGCGATTGTCCATCGCCCTTCTCCCGAATCCGAAACGCGACCAGCGAAGTTCGCCAAGTCAAGGCTATCAAGTCCGATCATGCCAATTCCTTTCGCTTCTGAGCTGAAGTTTCCGGTCTACACAGGGTTCAGATGCATCCGAGGAACTCAAGGATCTGCTAATTCTTCACTCTCTCCCGTTTTGGAGTTTTTGTACTTCGCCATGATGCCAGCGGTCAAAAGCCTGTATCCGGTTGAGACAATCTTGCACCCAGGCGCGACCTCTCCGCAGTAAATGGCAGGCTGCGAAATATTCATGCCGTATTGCGATTCTGCAGGGAGGTTATCAACAAGGCATTGCGGAAGGCCTCCACCACCCAGAGCGCGACTCTGGTGACATTTTCCTTGTGCCAAATCATTGGATTCTTGATGCCGCGCCAAATGAAATCAGCAAGAGGCCCCCGAGTCGATGCCCGGGGGCCTCTTTTTGCGGTTCATTTAGCCGTTGTTATTATCTTGATCGGGATGTATCGTGCGATAGCTCGAGCTTCCCTTCGACCAGACAAGCATCAGAAGTTCCTTCCCATCCTTGTGCTGGTGCACTGCACTGGCGAATTGGCTGGCGGATTCGGCCGGCTTCCGATTGACTTCCAGGATGACGTCTCCTGGCTGAATACCAGCGTCATCGGCTGGGCTACCAGAGCGAACGTTCTGGACGACTACGCCATGCACCTGCTCGGGCACATTGAACTTCTGACGAGCCTCCGCTGTCAGGTTGCTGACCTCAATCCCGATCTTGCCGTTTGGTTGACCATCCTCGCTGCCATTCTCGGCAACCTCTATATTGCCGTGGAACTGGCCCACCGTGAGGTTCAATGTTGCCGGCTTGCCGTCGCGAAGAATCCCCAGAGTGATTCTGGTTCCCGGCGCCATCTCGCTGACAGCTACCTGTAATGCGCTACCGTTGATGATCTTCTGTCCATTGAGCTGCGCAATCACGTCGCCGGTCTTCAGTCCGCCGCTGCTCGCTGGCGAGTCAGGAGTAACCTGAGAAACGATGGCTCCGATAGCGTCCTGAAGATTGAAGAAATGAGCGTTGTCTGGAGTGACGTCATTCATACTGATGCCGAGATAGCCGTGCTCGACCTTGCCGCTCTTGATCAATTGCTCTGTTGTAGCGCGCACAATTTGCGAGGGAATGGCGAAACCCGCGCCAGCGAACGAACCGCTGTTGGAAATGATGAAGGTGTTGATGCCGACCAACTCGCCATGTGAATTCACCAGCGGGCCGCCTGAGTTGCCGGGATTGATGGCCGCATCGGTCTGGATATAGCCGCCTGGTTTGCGTGCGTCATCCGAATAGGGGTTGGGACGATTGACGGCGCTGACAATGCCGCGGGTGACCGAGAACTGGAAGTAACCGAAGGGGCTGCCGAAGGCAAGGACCGTCTGTCCAGGCTCTAGCTTGGTGGAGTCTCCCCAGGCGATTGTGGGAAGATCGGAGGCATTCACCTTCAATACGGCCAGGTCGGTCAATTTGTCGACGCCGACCACCTTCGCACTTAGAATACGGCGATCATTCAAAGTCACCTTGATCTGCGTCGCGCCGTCCACAACGTGATTGTTGGTCACAATGTATCCGTCTGGGGAGATGATGATACCGCTTCCCACTCCGTGTTGAATCTGCGGCTGTGCCGGTTGCTGGAACATGGGTCCAAAGAATTGTTGCAACCCCGGAGGAAGACCCTGCATCTGGCCGTCCGAGGCGGCAAACTCGCTGGATCCTTTCGACGTGACGGCGACGTTCGCAACGGCCGGGGTAACGCGCGAGGCAACAGCTTCCATGGCATGATCGAGCGAAGTGAGAGCCGCAATGCTGTTGTCGTCCATCTTCGTTGTGGCTGCATGAGCACTGTGATTACCGGCGAAAACGATCCCGCCCAGCGCAAAGGCGCCTACAAATGCAGCAACAGCGCCAAATCGCTTTGCGGTTGCAACTAATTGATTAGTTGATTGAGACATGACGACTCCTTTTCTGGTTGAAGTAGCGGTTAAATCTGAACGATCAGCCAGCCATTTGCAACAGCAACGGCTGCATACGAAGGATGGTGATCCTCGGCCACAGCGATCATCAAGCGCGCAGCAGAACCATCGCCTTCCCACTCCGTCAGCACGATCAACTCGGGCTGGTCTGGAGTGGGCTGGCTCTGCTGAAGCGCTTGTGTCAGAGAACTTCCTCGCCGGTCATTCAGGCGAGTTGCTTTCGGGGAGATTCGTTGCGGCATTTCAGCCTTGACCCGTGTCGGGTGAGCGCTGAATTCCGGATGACTCATCGGCGGAAGGACTGAAGCAGACGATGAACTTGCCCGCATGGTCGATGGCACCGGCAGAGCGAAGCTGACAACCTGCGGAGTCCGGGCCAAAGAAATTGCGCCAACCAGCACAGCGAGCAGCAGGCACCCTGCCAAACAGGCAGCCGGTCCGCGCCGCATTGTCTCATCGCTGCGCCGCAAGATCCGTAGAACGCGCCGTGCCAGTTCCGGTCTTCGCTCCCAGGCACCGAGCGCCAGAGAAAGGCCGCGTCTGACGAGCGTGATTTCGGCAAGCCGCGTGAGGCAAAGCGCGTAGCTCTTCTTGTCGCAATGGGAGAGCAGAACCCGGTCGTCACAAGCAAACTCACGTTCCGCACAGAGCCGGCGCTCGACCCAGAACAAAACCGGATTCAACGGGAACAACATAACGCTGATCTTTTGCAGCAAGTTGAACCAGTCGTCAGCACGGTGCAGATGCCCCATCTCATGCAACACCACTTGTTCCAGATCAGTTGCACTGAGTTGATGCAGCAAAGCCATGGGAAGGAGGATACGCGGATGTAAGAAGCCTACCACGCAAGGTCGCTCAACCTCTGTCGAAGTACAAATCACTGCGACGCGACGATTCTTTCCCGTCTGGAGAAGTATCTGGATGGAGTCCTCGGGCTGAATGCGAGTCGCCCGCATCGCCACTCCGCGAAGATAGACGGCGCTTGAAATCAATTGCACGCAACGCCAGATAGACAGCATCAGCCAGATGCTGGCAATTGCAACACTCCAGAGTGGATCGAGGTGGAAAGAGGTGGCCTGAAATCCTCTTCCACTTTGGAAATGCCTGTCCATTGAGGGGAAGAAATGCAAGAGCAGCAACTGCAGAAAGACATTTGTCCAAACGACCCAACGTGCAGTCGCACTGAGATCCGGAAGAAAATGCAGGCAGAAGGCAACGCAGAGGGCCAGTATGGTTCCTTCCCAAATCGCGGATACCAAACTGCATGCCATGGCCGCCGATAGAGTTGAGACTGCATGAAGAAGCGGATTCATCTACTTCTCCTCCATGGCTTCGTCCGGCAAGTTCGCAATCGCGTCCCTCAGACGCCTTAACTCATCGGAAGTGATTTCGTTGTCGCCCAACAATGAGAGAAACAGACGTTCGCGTGAGTTACCAAAAAATCGTTGCAGCACGTGTCGGACCTCGGATCGACTCGCTTCTGCCTCTCCAACGCAAGCACTGTACAGGAACGCTCGCCCTTCCTGCCGGTGGCTAACGTAGCCTTTCGTTTCGAGAATCCGGACGGTGGTGAGAACAGACGTATAAGCCAACTCTGTTTCGGCTGAGGTCGCCGTCACCATCTCGGAAACCGTGCTCTCGCCGCGCTCCCAGAGGATTTTCATGAGCCGGAGCTCGGCTTGCGTGAGCGTGATGGATTTCTTTGGAGGCATAGAATTTACTAATTGCGGGAGTCGAAGTATCGCCCTCCCTGCTCAATTGAGACGCGCAACTAATTGATTAGTTGCGCGCCGGCGAATAAACATTTTGGATTGATGCGGCCAGAATCTGCCTGCGATCGAGGCAGTCGCCGCCAAGCAACTTCATCTCAATCAGTTGACAGCGTTTACCTTCAGCAAATCCCCTCTCAGTAGACTCCTGCACGGGTGTGACGCAGACTCACCCTGTGATTCGTCCACGATATCGATTCAACTCAATTTGTTGGAACCAGCACAGAGCGGTTGTGGAGCCAGCTTCCAGCACTGGCTTCCAGGAATCCGAGTTGCCAGTTGATATCGTCCATGACAAAACGATGCAGGCGCCCAATTTCACCATTTGTGGGCTAGATTTCATGATTGGACAAGTCCACAACACTGCGAGGATGAGAGACTTCGTCTGAGCCTGTTGCGTAATCCACCCATGGCGGCATGGTGGAATCGATGCCGAAGCCGTTCTCGATCCAATAATCTATCACGCCATACTACTCGTGCATTGCGATGCCTATCTCCCTCTGGAGATGAGCAAGTCCGCTCGTTATTGCTCAGAACAACGGATTGCAAGATGTTCAAACGCGTGGGAGGAAAAGGGTCGGCCAACTGCGACTCATAGTTTTGTCGTTCGCAGCCTCAGCGCGTTGGCGATCACGGAGACGGAGCTAAAGCTCATGGCGGCAGCAGCGATCATCGGGTTGAGAAGTAATCCAAAGCCAGGAAACAGCACACCCGCAGCGAGCGGTACGCCGACAATGTTGTAAACGAAGGCGAAAAACAAGTTCTCGCGGATATTGCGCATGGTTGACTTGCTGAGATGACGGGCGCGGAGAATGCCGCGCAGATCGCCTTTCAATAAGGTGATTCCGCCAGCCTCCATCGCCACATCGGTACCGGTCCCCATGGCAATGCCGATGTCAGCCTGCGCAAGCGCGGGCGCGTCATTCACTCCATCGCCGGCCATTGCTACAACGGATCCATTTTTCTGATGTTCTTTGACGACCTCCGCCTTCTTTTGCGGCAAGACGTCAGCCTCAAACTCGATGCCGAGCTTGTCCGCGACGGCTTTGGCTGTTGTCGCGTTATCTCCGGTGACCATGATGATCTTGAGACCTGCCGCCCGCAGCTCGCGGATCGCATCCGGCGTTGATCCTTTGATCGGATCGGCAACGCCAACGATGCCCGCCGCTTTCCCATCCACGGAAACGAGCATTACCGTCTGGCCCTCCTTTCGCAGTGCTTCGGCCCGATCAAGCAATGGGGTTGGATCAACGGACAAATCGCGGAAGAGCTCCGTGTTGCCGACTGCAACCTGCTTGCCTGAGACCGTCCCCTTCACACCCTTGCCAGTCACGGAGTTGAATTCAGCCACATCGGCCAGAGAGAGCTTCTTCACCTCCGCGCCCTTCACGATAGCTGCCGCCAATGGGTGTTCGCTGGAGCGCTCCAGGCTGGCAATAAGTTGCAGCAGGTCAGATTCCTCGAACCCTGGCTGGGGGATGACGGAACTCAGCGTCGGCTTGCCCTCGGTGAGGGTTCCCGTCTTGTCGATAATGAGCGTATCGACCTTGCCGAAGATTTCAAGTGCCTCCGCATTGCGGATGAGGATACCGGCTCGCGCCCCACGGCCTGTGCCCACCATGATCGCCATGGGCGTGGCCAACCCAAGAGCGCACGGGCAGGCGACGATCAGTACAGCTACGGCATTCACGAGGGCATGAGCGAAGCGGGGTTGAGGGCCAACGAAGAACCACACTGCGAAGGTGACGATGGCTGCAAAAATCACAGCTGGCACAAAGTAGGAAGACACTCGATCCGCCAGCCTCTGTATCGGCGCCCGTGACCGCTGCGCCTCGCTCACCATCTTCACAATTTGCGCCAGCAGTGTATCTGCGCCAACACGCTCCGCACGCATGACGAATCCGCCGGTTCCGTTGACCGTCCCCGCAGTGACCTTCGCATCCTTGTCTTTCTCAACGGGGATGGGTTCTCCGC
>Ga0255356_1001729_pt1 | contig 13457 bp, 10 predicted proteins | sample HBST100metaG_FD_189944 | JGI IMG/M metagenome (GOLD analysis project Ga0255356, IMG submission 189944) | Peat soil microbial communities from Stordalen Mire, Sweden - H.B.S.T100 | ecosystem: Environmental > Terrestrial > Soil > Wetlands > Peat | place: Sweden: Norrbotten County, Stordalen Mire... | reverse complement strand
ATCGATCTCCAGTGGACCCACCTCCCCGCGTACCGGATGGGCAACGGGCGCAAGGTCTTTGCCATCTGGGATTTGGCGTGGCCTTGAAGCGCCGGCATCAGGTCTCCGGCCTTCCAGGTCGCACCGCAACGGCTTGGTCGGCAGCGCCAACCCCATCCCGTTCCAGCTTAATGTACCCACGCATTCCATGGTTTGTAATACGTGGTGTTTGCTCAAATAGTTCCCGTCGGCCAGAAAGGAGAAGGGCGACAGGTCACCTGTGCACTTCACCCCGCGAACAGATGCCAAAAGAGAACCAAGTACAAGACAATGCAACTCGCAACGGCATTGAGCGACCACACTCCCCAGAAAAGCCACCGCCAGTTTGGGCGCAAAGCCGCAAACAGGCTCAACGCCAGCGCGACCAGGCAGAGCGCCTTGGCCTCGTGGGAAAAATAACGATCGTGAAGAATCCAGACGCACAGAATCGCCGGGAAAAGCACGAGCAGCCAGCCGCTGAGCCTGCGCTGCGCTTCCCCGTCGCGTGGAAGGCGGCAGCGGCAATGACCAGCACAGCTACAACGGCAGCGAAGGGATTGAACATATTGTCTGAATAACGATAGAACAGATTCATCTTTCAAGGTTTGCGAACAAATGTATGCTTTGCGGCACCCGACCGTTCAACGGAAGACCTTCCAGAAGAAAATCATATACAGCAAGATGGAACAGATAAAGGCATTGAGCAGCCACGCGACCCAGAATAACCAATGCAAGCGAGGACGAAAGGCAGCAAGCAAGCCAACCGCCAGCAAAAAGAGACAAAATGCCAGTTGGTTGTGGTCGTTATCGATGGTACCTTGGCCGAGTCTTCTGACTCCGAGGGAGAGATTCTGGAGAATGCCCACGCAACAGGTTACGCTGACCAGGACCAGCATCCAGCATCCCATTCTGCGCTTTCCCGCTGCGTGAAGGACCGCCGCGACGATGACCAGAACGACTATTGAAATAACGATGAGACCGTTCATGCACTCCTGGTTCCCTTACAAGGGAAGTGCCGCAGGCTTCGAAAACGCGACCTGCGGCACATAGTTGTTAACTGCGTTCACATATCAACCACTCGCCCATCAAACCTTAAGCCCGCCCGCACCTTCTATGGAAGCGAAGCAGTGCGAATCAGCGAAGGGGTGAAGGAGATCAGTGCCCTGCTCGGATCCAGGAATTGCACCGGAACAGTCAGGCTCTCCCCAGGCGCGAAGACCAGGCCTTGACCCGGCAATGTGAGTGAGATATACGGAGTGCCGGCGTTTGTATTGACCGTGATTCCGTTGCCGTTCACCAGAGAAACTCCGCTTGTAAGGCCATTCAGCAGAACTACCAGCGGTCCAGGGATGGCCGTGTTGCCGGATGCGGAGATAGTCAGTTTGCCGACGAAGAAGCCCGTCTGACGGTTCAGCGTTAATCCGGAGATCTGGATCGCAGCTGAGTTCGTGACATCGAGCGGCGGAAGTGGTTTTTGAGGGTCCTGCACCACAAAAACAGCGTAGTCCGAAAGCCCTGAGTTGGTGGCCGTAACTGAAGCAATGCCGGTCGCAGGGGTGCCATCGCTTGTGGTGGCGATTGAGCTGTTACCCTCCGTGTCAACGGTGATTACGCTGGGATTGCTGCTGACGTAAGTTGTTCCGCTGGCCGAAGAAGTGAGGTCAAGCTGAATGTTTCCTGGGAAGATTCCGTCGAACTGGAGTTCTTCCGTTCCACTTGTTAACGGATTCATGGGTATATAACGGTTGATCAGAAAGACAGAAGACGGCTTGGATGCCGGCTGTACGGCAAGGGTCAACATTGCGCTTTCGAGGTCGTTCCCTTGCGAGTCGAATGCCACAGCGCCCATGGTTAATGGTCCTGCAAATGTTGCCGGGAGGGTCAAAGTGGCCTGAAAAGTCGTAGGGTTGATCTGTGTGGCTACGATAGAAGATTCGGGACCGAAGAACGACGACGCATCCGGTGTATCGTTCGCATTGGAATCGACCAGCACACTGGTCACAGGAAACGAAGGATCCACCTGAATGTTAATCGTGATCGAGTCGCCCGGATGGAAGACTTGGCCAGGAGAGGGAGAGGTAATGACGACCAAGGATGGAGTCGCCGCGGCCTGAGATTTGATTTGGCTTGACGAGGCAAGCAGCTTCGCATTCCCTGACATTGGTGATGGGCCAGGCTTCATCGAATCTCCCGGTGTGCATTGGGAAGCATAATCTGCCTGGTCTTGCGCTGCTCCCAGACCAGGCACGCCACGGGGTGCGGCGGCGGGATTGCCCAATCCGGTCGACATAGCGGCAGGAAAACTCATCCCTGGTAGGGAACTTGATGGTCCGTCAAGTTGGCCAAAAGATGTGGTAGCCACGTCGGCATTCTGCGGAACTTGGGAGTGGAGCAGCGCTGGAAAGTTTGGTCCGCCTAAACCACCTTGCTGATCAATCAGGCCAACTACGGAATCGTTTTCGGATTGAAAGGCGAATCCATTTACCCGGTCGCTGGGGAGGAAATGCGTCAGCATCCAAGTTCGGAACGACGGTTGATAACCAGGGAAGGGGCCCCCACTTGCGTTGATGGCTGAACCCGGAACGGCAGTCGAAGCCAGTTGAAGAAGCGCCGGGCTATTTTCTGCCAGATCGCAGACTGCACCCTGAGTGGGATCTCTTCCAACCAGCTTCATTGCATTCACCTTGCTTGGGGCGACCGCGTGTAGCGAAACAAGGAGGTTAGCCAGAATGCTTCCCCAGTGCGGGGTATCGAGAGTGATGATGCGATGGATATCCCCCTGGTAGAAGTTATCGGCGCGCGTATTCTGCGAACTGTTCGCATACAGGCGAGTCAAAATGCCACCCATGCTATGCGCAATCACGTCAGCCTGGGTTACGGCAATTCCTGCTCCGCGAGCCTCATTCAACGCCGACGCTGCCCAATTTTTAACGTTGGGGAAATTGACAGAGAAACTGGATGCGTTCGTGCTGCGATAGTTGGCGGCATAGGTCCAATGGTTTTGATCGTTTCTTTTGAAGAAGGTTGGCCAAACGTCCGGTTTGCTCCATAGCCCATGGACAAGCAGCACTGGCGGACGGACCACGGTGAGATTCGCGGTGAAGCTGGACGTATTGCCATTACCTAGAGACAGAGATGGGGTGTAGGAGAAGGTGAATTGGACCGTGCGCGAGGCGCTGGAATCACCATAATTAACCGGTGCCGAGTAAAAGGAAAAAGCCTCCTCCAATCCTCCGACCGATTGAGTCGTGGTCACCGGATTCTGGACTTGCCCTTGATCCAGACTGGATGTGGACGAAATCGAATAGCAGCCGGTTCCGGGCAGAGCTGCGGAGAGGCGCATCAGCAGCGTGGTAATTCCGTCCGTAGCGACTCCCTTTGCGGAAGCGCCACAAACGGCAAGCTGAGATGGATCCTGTGTGATCACACCGGTACTGGTTACGCAGCTATTGGAAGCAGGGTTAGTGTCGATAAGTTTGTTCACCGAGTCCCCAGCATTAAGATCCCAGCTCGTGACGGGCAGAGAGAAACCCTGATAGTAGTCGCTAAGATCTGTAACTTGAAGGGTGGACTCTCCAACTGACTGTCCGTAAATGTTGAAGGGACTGCTTGCGGTCGCACCTGCCTGCAACGTAACCTGCGGAATAAAACCCTGATTTTGGCTGCCACCAACAATGGCGGTGTTACTCGACACAATCTCGAATGTTGTGGTGAACGGCGCAGGTGAGCCGACCTGGATATAGAGTGTGACCGTGTTGGCCACCGGGACCGATGCTACCTGCAAGATGCCGCCCTGATTGGGGCAACTGCTGCTATCGGCCGCAGTTGCCAAGCTCTTCACCTTTGAGGTAGCGCTCGGAGTTGTTGAGAAGTAAATCTGCGGAGCAGCATGAGCGGATGCTACGAAAAGTCCAAGTGCCGCGACTAAAGTAATGGCGCCCTGAATCTGCTTTCGCCTAACTCCAAACAAGACTAAAGCGCCGCAACCGGTGAGAAGCAAGGCAAAGGTTGCCGGTTCTGGCGTCGAAGTTGCGCTCAGAGGCGTGATGGTGGCATCGCTGGAATTACCATTCTCATCCGGCAAGCCCGTGATTGTTAGACTTCCGTCCGGGCCGATGTTAGCGAGAGCCACTGCGCCTGATGGATCGCTGGTAAGCAACGGATTGGAAGCCGTCGAATCATACAGTCCAACCGAATAAGTACTTCCTGCGCTTGTTGTCGATGGATTCGAAATTGCGTCTCCAGAAAATGTTATATCGAACTGGATAAAGTTACCAAAGTCGATTCCCGAGAACACATCGTTGAACGCAGTGGTGTTTTGCAAGACAAGCACGCCCGGCAAGCTCCCAGACGCGCCGCCACTATCTCCGGCGTATGGTGAACTGTAAAGTGTGCCATCGGTACTGAACGCAGAGAGACTGACCTGCACGGCATCAGCGCCAGATATGGGATTGAGCTGGACATCAAGGAATCCTGTCGTTCCGGCAATGGAAGACGTGTTGATATCGAACTCGTAGGAGAGTGAATCAGCAGAAAGGAGCGGGGTGAAAAGCAGAATTGTGATAAGAAGTTGAAATGCCACACGGCGTACGTGCATTTTGAGTTCCTCCTGGAATGGGGTGTTTCAGGCGAGGCAACTTATATCACAGGTCATGTTTCAGGTCAATGAATTTATCTGAGTGGCTTTTAGTGGGACACATAACTTGGTGTTGGTTGACCGGGGAAGTATTTGCTATGTGCATTGATTGTAGATAGATAGGATGGGTTACTGTCAGTGTGATATTTGCCGATAACTACACGCTCGCCACACAAGGCAGAGAGCTTGGCACGCAGCGTGAGCAAGACGGGTAAGAGCTCAAGTAACTTTTCACTCAGCCCCTCTAATAACGCTGCAGAAACTCCGGGTCGACGGGGTTTTCAAACAGCGAGGCATCGCGGGTCACGATCGTCAGCCCTGAAGGAGTGACAAAATAGCGGCGCTTGTCCTCGACTGCGTCATAGCCAATGATCGTTCCCTCGGGAATATGCACATCGCGGTCGATGATCGCGCGGCGGATACGGCAGTGGCGGCCAATATTCACGTGCGAGAAAATAATGCTCGCTTCCACGCTTGAGTAAGAGTTGACACGCACATCCTGCGAGACCACGGAGTTCGACACTGAGGCGCCCGAGATGATGACGCCGGAGGTGATGACCGAGTTGACGGCCATGCCCGAGCGGCCCGGCTCGCCGAAGACAAACTTGGCCGGAGGATATTGCCTCATGCGTGTACGCATGGGCCAGTTCTTGTCGTACAAGTTGAAGACGGGGGAAACCGAGCACAAGTCCATGTTGGCGTCGTAATAGGCGTCCAGCGTACCCACATCGCGCCAGTAAAGCGCCTGCTGCTTGTTCTCGTCCACAAAGCTGTAGGCCATCATCTTCTTCTTGCCCAGCAGATTAGGCAAAATATCGTGCCCAAAGTCATGTTTCGAGCCAGGGTCTTCGGCGTCGGCAATCAGCGCCTTCAGCAGCACCTCAGTGTTGAAGATATAAACGCCCATCGAGGCATCCACGGCGTTGGGGTTGAACGGAGAGCGGAAGCTCGTCGTGGCCACCTTCTCCTGAAATCCCAGCACCTCGCCCGTCTTGCCTACCTCCACCACGCCAAACTGCTTCACCTCGTCGGGCGGAATCGGAAGCGTGGCCAGTGTGACCTCGGCATTGCTCTCCTTGTGGTACTCCAGCATCCGGCTGTAATCCATCTTGTAGATATGGTCGCCGGAGAGAATGATCACATGCTTCGGCTGCTCGCTTCCAATCGAGTAAATGTTCTGATACACCGCATCGGCCGTTCCCATATACCAGTTGGCGCCAGTGCGCTGCATCGGCGGCATCAGTTCAAAGAACTCACCCAGTTCTTGAGCCACAATGCCCGTCCACCCTTCACGGATGTGCCGGTTCAGTGAGAGCGCCTTGTACTGAGTCAGAATGAAAACCCGGCGCAGGCCAGAGTTGATGCAGTTTGAGAGGGTGATATCGATGATACGGTAGTGCCCGCCAAAGGGCACAGCTGGTTTGGCCCGATCCCGCGTGAGAGGGAAGAGCCGTTCTCCCGCTCCACCCGCAAGCAATACTCCGAGCGTATCTCTCATGTCGATTGGACCCTGCCTTCGTACCTATCCCTGCCCAAAAAATCATAGCCCAGAACAGGCGGTGCCGCTACCCGATACAGCATATCTTCCGGCGATACTTTTGCACAGGTATAGCCGAACGATGGAGAATAGCACACGCCACTGGACTCAGTCTCCCATCTAACTCTAGCGGAGATCAGCGCCCCAAAAACAAAACCGGATCCGCCGCCGACAAGTCTTCATCGTAGGAAAGATCCGGTTTGGGAAGAGTGCCGTTTGGGTACAGCGGCCAGGTGCCGTCAGGGGCGTCAGCCTTCTACCGCTTCTTCTGGAACTTGTATTGCACTCCGACTGAAATGGCGAAGTTGACATCGTACTGGCTGGCCTTTGACCCGTAGTTGATGCCGTAGTGTGTCATCACTGCATCTGGTGTGATGCGGAAGACCCAATGCGCCGAGCGGTTCAGGTCAATGTGGCCGCCGATGATCGCCGCCGGGGCAACCTGGTTGTTATAGAAGCCCACATTCTGCGGTGTGTAGGTGCGCAAATCCTTCTCGAAGTCGCCATAGACGCCGCCCGCCAGCACGTGGGCGATCAACGCGCCATGCTTGTTGTGCGGCCCCAGCCATTCCGGTCCGGCTGTAAAGAAGAATTCGCTGACAAACGGCCCACTGACGGGCACACTGCTGGTGTTGGCAACACCGCTGGTACCCAAGTAGGTGCGGCCCGAGCCTTCAACAGCCCAGTGCTTGGTCAACCAATAGGAGGCGGAAAGATCGAGCCCGCCCAGGTTTGCCCCCTGTTGCGCGTTCGGCCCGGCCTTCATGTGGTCGTAGGCCATGCCCAACGAAACATCATAACGGTTGTCATAGCGCACGTGGGCCAGCGGATCGACGGAAATGTAGGTGCCATTGCCGGCGGTCGTTGCGGCTGTGCTCTGAGCCTGCACGCGGCTTCCGGCATAGAGAGCCAGCGCTGCAACGGCAACAAGAGAAGTGGAAAATCTTACGAATAAGCGCATCACCAATCAGCTTACAGGACCATACCGACTAGGGACAACGCCAACCGGCTAACATTTGCGATTACGGCTCGCAGCGCTCGGCCCAGCGTGACCAAATCAGATAGCGAACAGTCTTCAGGGTTTCGACGGATACCACGGCGCGATGGTAAGCCGCCGATTCCGGCTCCAGAGGTGGCGCGGCGTGTGTGCGCCACTCCAGCGGCAACTCACCAAAAATCATGCTGGCGCGGGGCAGATGGCCAGCACCCGAAACCACCTCAGCCGATCGCCACCCATGCGCCTTCATGATCCGCTCCGCGTAACATGCGTTCTGAATCGTATCCCTGGCCTCGGGCTCTACAAAAATGGCCGACTCGGGAATGCCTTGAGCCTTTGCGGCTCGTGCCATCACACGCGCCTCCACAAACTGGTTGTGTACCGCTCCTCCAGTGAGAATCAGCCGCGGTGCCACCCCGCGCTCGTACTCATGCACCGCCTCAGTCACCCTGGCCAATTGCGTCGGAGTAGGGTTTCCGTCGCTGTCTGCCCAATAACCCAGCACGATGATGGCATCAAAGCGGTTCAGCGAGGTGTTGGAGGTGGGCGCAATCATCCTGGCAACCAATGCCCACCCCAAGAGGATAATAATCAACAAGATAGAGGATAAAATCAGACGTGCTCGCCAACTCAAAGACCTTCGTCGTAGGGCCGTGCGGCGTTGGCTGAGCTGGCTGGCGGGACTTATGCGTACTGGGCGCGTGCTGGTCAAGGAAACTCCTTGCCTCCACTCTAACGCGGTGGCCAAGCCCCTCAAACAGAACCGTGAGAAAACCGGTCCATCAGAGGGGGCGGCGCAGAAATGCGTAGCGGAGTTCTCGTCGAGCGAAGCCTCCCGGACGGCCAGCAGCGTCACATCCTATTTGAATGGGCGAGCCAGAGCTCACCGGCCAAAATGCCTGCCGAGACCCCAAGGAATGTTCCAGCGATCACATCACTGACGAAATGCCAGCCACCGGTAATCAGAAGCGCTGCCGCTATGAGTAGCAGTGCGGAAAGCATCACCACACTGCTTCTATAGAGGCGCATGAACACGCCTGCGAAGGCCCCGGCGAGAACCATGTGACCCGAGGGAAAGCTGCTGATCGAAGTGCCGTTCAGGAGATCGAGTGCGTGCCGGGTTCCGTGTATCACGGCCGCAGGATTGGGTACCCCGAAAAAAAGCTTAAGAGTAGTGTCGTTTATAGCATAAGCACAGATGGAGGTGAGACATGCGAGTGCGGTCGCCTCATGAAGCGGTGACAAATGACCGCGCACGATTCGGAGGCTTACCAGCGTCAGCACAACAGTCGCTTCGACACCGAGAAGAAGGGCGCTTGCAAACCCCCTCCCCAGCCTTTCAGTTGACCCAAACATTCCATAGACGCGATGGGCTATCGGCACATCGACGTAAGCGAACGCCAGCGCCACCGCGAGCGTGCAGATCAGCAGTGACAGAAACCACATCCGGTCAGAAAAGCGTAGAGTTTTTCGTTCCTGCGTGCGTCCGCCGTACTGCCGAGAACTGTCGGCATTTTGAAGCAATGCAATCTCCCCTCAGGTGCCACCCCGGCGGCACCCTACCAACCTGTGTCTGGATTTCCTCAGGTTGTGGGCAAGGCCTGTGCGCGCGAGGTTGAGCAGTTTGGCTTTTAACCAAGTCGGTATCTGACCTGTCCACCTCTAGCGATTCCCCCTTTACCTCTCAAACTACTTTACCCGACAAGGAGCTTCCGCAGAGGCGACACCAATCACCCCAGGTCAGCCGGCTCTCCCCATGCAGATAAGACAAACTCATTGAATACCTTGCGCGTACGCGGCGCGATTTCATGCTCGATTAACTGCTCGTGGCCGAGAGCCGCTGGTTCGCCTTGGTAGCCGAGGGCAATGACTGCGCCGAGGGCATACCCTTCTGGAATTTCAAAGGCCTTGCGTGCTGCGGCCTGGTCGTACCCGGCCATCGAGTGGGTTTTCAGCCCCAGTGCGGAAGCTTGCAGGGTAAGCAATGCTGCCGATGCTCCTAAATCATAGAGTGCAAAGTTATTAGGTGTTCCATTATGAGCAAATGTCGTGCTCGCCACGCCAAGAATCAGCACAGGAGCCGTCTTGGCCCACCCTTGGTTAAATTCGATAAGAGCCGAGAATATCTTTTTATATGTCAATGAATTACGGCGACCCACAATGAAGCGCCAGGGCTGTTCGTTGTAGGAGGAGGCTGACCACCGTGCAGCTTCAAAGACCTTCTGGAGGTCTGCGGCGCTGACTTCACGGTCGGCAAAGGAGCGCGGGCTCCAGCGCCTGAGAACGGCTGGCAGTACGCCTTCGACGATGGGTGCCTGCTTCAAGTTGTTCACTTCAATAGCAGATAATGTCATGGGCTTGCTCCTTGAAATTGGTTGATCTACTACCCTTTGATTAGCCGCGCAATGAGAAAGATTCCTGTTTCGAGAGAGAAAGTTGTTTGAACGGATATTACGAAGAGCGCGAGCACTGGAGTGGTGATGTAAGGCAAAGATCGATGGTTAGTTATAGGGTGTCGACTATGTTGCGGAAAATTACCCTCCGCTGACGCAGACTTGTAATGAAGAGACAAGAGAGCGAAATCACTCAATCCAGGAGAAGACATGAGCAACACCACCATAATCATCCCCAACGATGCGAGTGCCCATCCGCGCTGGTCACTGGCCACGCCGATGATAGCCAGCCCCACCCCGGTAGTTTTTTTGCGAATTTGGCTGTGAAACTGTGGAGATCAACTTAACTTATGTTATATCAGCTAGTTAAATGGGAGCAGCTCACAGGAACACGTAAACCCTGTAAAGGTGAAATCGTGAAGACTAACCTAACTATCTCAAAATCAATCAGTTTCACAACCCCCTCTCACAGGAACACACACTCCGTGATCCTGTGAGAGCGTTGTGACTACGGCTTCTTACGGATAGATCCGGTGCAGCGTCCGAGCGAAGGGGATGGTTTCACGGACGTGATCCAGACCGCAGATCCAGGCGACTGCTCGCTCGATGCCCATGCCAAAGCCGCTGTGCGGAACACTGCCGTAGCGACGCAGATCCAAGTACCACTGAAAAGCTTCCTTGGGCAGGTTGTGCTGCTCGATGCGTGCGTTGAGCAGTTCATAACTGGAGACGCGCTGGGAACCGCCGATAATCTCGCCGTAGCCTTCGGGAGCGAGAACATCGACGCAGAGGGCGAAGCGCGAGTCAACGGGATCGGGTTCCATATAAAAAGCCTTCACGTCTGCGGGGTAGCGATTGACCATGACCGGTTTGTCGAACTGCGAGCTGAGCCAGGTCTCGTCAGGAGAGCCAAAGTCATTGCCGTACTCGAAGGGTGCTTCGAGGTGACCATCCTTGTATGCCTGGTTGAGCATCTCGGCAGCTACGTCGTAGCGCAGACGGGGAAAGGGCGGGCAGATGGCTTCGAGCTTTGCTGGGTCGCGACCGATGACGACTAACTCCGAGGCGCGGTTCTTGAGGACTGATTGGACGATGTGGGAGAGGAAGTTCTCGGCCAGTTCGAGCAACCCGTCAAGGTCCATGAAGGCGACTTCCGGCTCGATCATCCAGAACTCGGTGAGGTGACGGCGAGTCTTTGACTTCTCCGCGCGGAAGGTGGGACCAAAGCTGTAGACCTTGCCAAGGGCAAGGGCGGTCGACTCGATGTAAAGCTGGCCGGACTGGGTAAGATAGGCCGGGTCGCCAAAGTAATCAACAGGGAAGAGGGTCGAAGTGCCCTCACACGCCGCTGGAGTCAAGATGGGCGGGTCGGTCCGGATGAAGCCGTTGGTATCAAAGTATTCCGCTGCGGCGCGCATGATTTCAGCACGAATGCGGAGAATGGCGGCCTGGCGTGGAGAGCGAATCCAAAGATGGCGATGCTCCATGAGGAAGTCGACGCCGTGCTCTTTGAGGGTAATAGGGTAGGGATCGGACTCGGGGACGCGCTGGACCACCTGGAGGCCTTCGACATCAAGCTCAAAGCCACCTGGGGCACGCTTATCCGCGCGGACCTTGCCGGTAACAATGACGCTGGACTCCTGCGTGAGGCCCTTGAGGGCTTCAAAAACTTCGGCGGACACGCTCTTTACGTGGGCCACGCCTTGGATGGTGCCGGTGCCGTCTCGAAAGATGGGGAAAAGGAGCTTGCCACTTTCGCGAAGGTTGTAAAGCCAACCGCGGAGAGTAACAGATTGCCCTTCATGCTGGCCAAGAGTGGCGATAGTGGCAATAGGGGCTGCATCAGGAGTGTTGGCGGGTGTGATTTCTTCAGGCATAAGCTTCCTCAGTGGCCACTGACTGCTTGGGTGGCCGGACACTCTAGGATAGCGCGGGCGGGGTGGCCGAGTTGGCACGAGAATAGGGGATTGCAGCGGCTCTGAGGCTTTAGTAGCATGAGAATAGTTTTTGATGCGCGCAACAATTCCCCGGTGTGCGTAGGACTCGCGTGCTGGTTGGAGGGTAGATGAGCGAGTTGGCAGTGGTTGAGAGCGAAGAGACGCAAAAATCGCAGGTGGACTCGGAGACGACCGAGCGGGTAATTGCCGAGAAGCGAATCGGCGAACGAATCAGGTATCTGCGGCTGAAGAAGTCGATGGGGCTGGTGGAGCTAGGCAAGCACACGGGACTGTCGGCCAGCTTTTTGTCGCAGTTGGAGACGGGTCGGGTAGTGCCGACGCTGAGAAATCTGGCGCGGATCGCGATGGTCTTTTCCAAGGACCTCCAGTATTTCTTCGAGAGCGCGCCACAGGCGGTCTTCCGTATTCACCGGCGCAAGGAGAGGGTGCGGCTTCCACAGACCGGAGTGGAACCGCCGACTTACTTCTTTGAGAGCCTGGGGTACCTGGTTCCTGACCGGGACATGGACCCTTACTATGCCGAGTTTCAGCCACTTAGCAAGGAGATGGAGCCAAAGGCGCACATGCATGCGGGCTTCGAGTTTCTCTACGTGCTGGAAGGGGAGCTGGAAGTTCACCACGGAGCGCAAGTGTGCACTCTGGAGGCGGGCGATGCGTTGTACTTTGATGCCTCAACGCCGCACTCCTATCAGTGCGTAGGAAAGAAACCGGCGGGCGCGATTATTGTCACCATGCACCAAGCGTCAGCGGCAATGCCGATGCGGGCAGCGGCTGCGGCTCGAACGACGCCGGGCACAGCGAAACCAACTGGGGCAGGCACCGTCAACGAGTAACTTGCGATTGAGTCGCCAGCCGCTCGTCATCGCGGTGAAACCCAAGTCATTCCGATCACTGCGTCGTTTCTGGCGCTACGGCTGGCTGCTGTGCGGAGCCAGAAGCGGGGATTTCTCCTCCGGCGTTGAATCGTCCGCAGGCAGCAGGCGCATCTCTGTACTAAATATGTGATAGTCCTTAAAGACAACATCGTTCAGCATCGGCCTATAGGCACTGAATCTTTTGACGCTCAAGTCCACTTTTCTTAGAACCGTAACGGTCCGTACCTCCGAGATGGAGACACTTCTTACAGGGCAGATATAGCTCCTTCCTCCAATCTCCACCGGGCCGTACTCCACCATGATGTCGCCCCGGACAATCGAAAGGCTTGGGTCGACCGCGGTTTCCAGCGTCAGGCGAAGGATGGCTCCAGTTGCTGGATCGATCACAATCTCTCCATGATAGCTGGAATACTGATGAGGCGCGTCGCTTTTGTCCTTGCCGGGAAGCCCCAGATATGCCACTTCGTAATGCGACTCCGCTCTCGGCACCGCGTAGCGAAATACCGCCACAGGCCCAGCTACGCCCTGTTCCCAATGGCTCCAGGTCATTCCACTGCGGGAGGCATCCCCAATCACCGTGGAAAGAATGGGACCAAACACCCCCTTCGTGACCAGGCTTTTTTCTTCCTCTTCCAGTTGCCTGGCTTTCACCGCTTCCGAATCCACCACCTCCTTGCCTTCGCGGTAGAACACGGTCGCGCTGTAGCTGCCCGTCGCACGCCACGGCCGGCTGCTGCTGACGTCTGCATCCACGGCCCGTTCAGCATTTGGAGCAGAGTCATCGTAGCGATTCGTTATCCGCGTGGCAAAGAAGTTCGGCAATTTCGGAATCGTCTTGGCCAGATAGTCGAGGGTGAGTCCGAAAATGCGCCGCTGCTCGGCAATATCAGGCACTTCAGTGGCGGGAAGGTCTGCCGCAGGGGGGTCGAGAAAGGCTGACGCATCGGCTAGCGCCACCAGTGCCTGCGAGGATTTCGCGCCGGGCAACTTGGCTTTCCAGAAAAAAAGCCTTGTGCTACTCAATCGCTCTGTCAATCTCAGGC
>Ga0255356_1001728_pt1 | contig 13458 bp, 12 predicted proteins | sample HBST100metaG_FD_189944 | JGI IMG/M metagenome (GOLD analysis project Ga0255356, IMG submission 189944) | Peat soil microbial communities from Stordalen Mire, Sweden - H.B.S.T100 | ecosystem: Environmental > Terrestrial > Soil > Wetlands > Peat | place: Sweden: Norrbotten County, Stordalen Mire... | reverse complement strand
GGGTGGAATGTTTCAATATCCACCCCGGCACCCCGGATCAGCACCGCCTTTTCCGCCCGCACCATGCCCGCCTTGCTCAGCGCCTCCATGTCGTCCGGGTTCTCGAAGATGGCCACGGCGCGCTTTGGCGTGAGCGTCAGGCGCAGCCCGAGCGAGACCAGAGGCCGCAGCATGCGGGCCAGCAGCTTGTCTGACGAAAACACAAACCCAAGCCCCACCGGCGCGTTGACGATGGCAGGCACCCCCGCCAGCCTTGCCGCGACACCGCCGACGATAATGGGCTTCAGCGCGATGTGATGCACCAGGTCCGGCTTTATCCGCCGGTAGAGCCGGGCAAGCCGCAGGGTGAAGGCCAGCTCCGCGAATGGGTTCAACCGCCGCCGGATGAAATCCACCGGTATCACCTCGATGCCGCTCTCCCGGATGCGTTGCGTCGCTTCACTCTCCCGCGCCACCAGTACCACGCGCCACCCGGCCGCCTTGGCCGCCAGTGCCCGCACCCAGAAATGCGAGGCGAAAAACCAGTCTTCCGTCAGCAGGAAGACGAGGGTGCGGGGTGCGGACATGCTGGGGGCTTTAAACCAAACCAGCGGGCGGACCAAATGGAGGGGGGGTGCTTGCCCCCCGATAAGGGGCGCCGGAAACGGTTTATGAATTCCAGGATAGATTTTTCAAGGAAGGATGCCAAAAGAACCAAAAAACAACATAGTAGAGGCGCCAGGAACCGATAGGGAAAACTGAGAAAGGCGGTCAAAATTGGTCCAACCGGTGAAGCGGCTACGGCGCTATATGCAAGGCAATGGCTCTCGAGCCTGCGTCAGGCTGCTCTCCATTACCGCGCGTATAGTTTTTGCTGTCCTGATTTTGCAGATGGCCTTAACTTTTACGCGCATTGCCCACGCGGACGCCGCTAATGGCTCCCTGCTCAATGGCTTTTGGGTCACGCCTGATGGTGATTGGGTTGTTGAAATCACCCCCTGTGTGGGCGGGTTTTGCGGCCACCTTGTGGGGCTGCGCAAGAGCGCCCGGCCCAACGCATTGCGGGTGGACATCCACAACCAAGACCCGGCGCTGCGCGGCCGGCCATTATGCGGTCTGACGCTGATGGGCGGTTTTACCCAAACGGTATACGACGCCCAAAGATGGAGCGGCGGCTGGGTCTATGACCCTGAGAACGGAAAGACCTACTCAGGTGAAATGTGGCTCGCGGGACCAGATACGCTGAAGCTTCGGGGCTATGTGTTCCTGCCCCTGTTTGGCCGCAGTGAAACGCTTACACGGGAGACGGGGCCGATCAACCGTTGTTCGGCTATTCCAGGCGGATAAAAACGATCTTGGTATTTACTGTATTCTGGGCCATGTCATTAACCGAGGGCGGGGGTAAGGCAAACCGGCTGGCAGGCCAAAGGGAGCGCCGGAACGCCACAGCCAAACCCCGGGCATGGCTATGCCGCGCAATTAAAGAATTGGGTACTGAGACATGGTAACCATGCTTTAAAAACGGAGTTGAAAATCATCCGTTATTAATATGGAAAGTAGTTCTGTTGCATCTTCATATTATTGCGAACCGGTCTTGTCTTTCCATGCAGGGGCTTGGCCAAAGGATGATTGTTACGTTCATGATCAAGCTGAGCCGTCTCCCCACCAGATATCCAATGATCACGCGGCGAACACCGCGCTTGGCAACCGTGAAATCGGCAACGCTGGTCCTGAATGAAGCCGCTGAGCCCGAGGTCAGCTGCCACGTTGTTGAAATTTCTGCTGGCGGCGCTAGGGTTGTTACCAATATCCCGGTGAAGATTCCGGAATTTTTAAGCCTTCGGTTTAGCGACGGTGTCGAGCGTCAGGTGCGCCGGTGCTGGACAAAGGGCAGAGAGATTGGTTTTGAGTTTATTCGCAGTGAGCCGGGATAGGCTGGAATGGTTTTTGCGCTGGGCTGTATTTATGCGCAGCCTGTGCCCGTATTTAGAAATGCGGGGCAAAGAACTATCTTCTGTCAGTAGAAAAGCAAGGCCATGCCACAAGTTTAGGTTAACCAAGCAGCTGGACCACATGGGGGTTCAAGGCATGTTACACCGGATTTATCCAACGCAAAACCTGGCTTTAAGTCTGGATTTTATTTTGGTGCAAAACTCTTAATTAATACACCACCAGGCCATGGTTGTTCAGGTGGATGGGGGCGATATATAAGCGCAATCGGATCGAAGGAGTTCGGCGATGGCAAACCTCCATAATTTTGGGCCTTTCAGCGCAGCTGCCACTGGGAGTATAGCCCCAGCTGCCAGCGAATGGAGCATTGGCAAAAACGTTCCTTGGTCAGTCTCCTGGACTGGCGAGCAGTCGTTCGACCTACAAGTGTCAAATGACTTTCCTGGACTCATGGAATTGGTGCAAATAGAACGGCCAGGTGAAGGATCGCCGAGGTTCGCGGCCCAGCATGTCACACGCCACCGGATGGGGATGACGAACCATTTGTGCCACGTCTGTGGCCGGCGAGCTTTGAAAGGCGACCGCTACATCTTTCCGGTCCATTCGGGCGGGATGGTTAATGTGGATGGTCAGCAGCGCTTTGCCGGGAATGTGCCGCCAGTTCACCGTGCGTGTGCAAAGCGGGCGCAGCAACTATGCCCACACCTCAGCCACGCGTTTGCCCAGCCCATGGCCTACCCTTCAGAGGCAAGCGTGCTGCTACCACGAACCGATGTTGTGCTGGGCATGGAGGAGTTGGCGAAAGCGTTGCCACGTGGTCTAAAAGTCATGTTTACTTGTGTTCGCGTTTACGGGCCCCGCTTCAGCAAACATATCGAACAGCTTCGGCAGGAGCATGAAGGGCTGTGATTACCCCGCGCAGAGGGTGTGCCGACTATTGACTCTCTCAGACGCCAGACGGAGTGTTCAAAGGAGGCTCCAACGGACAAGCTCCAAGCGCAGCGTAATCCGTATTGTCTACGGCCCCCCAACCACGAAGCTACGGGGTGAAAACTTGTTGCATTTTGAAGAACCGCTCTAGGCTGTCACGGGACCGTGTATCGGAGAAACGATGGATCATGATTTTCCTCTAGTTTGCGTAGGTGGCTCTGCCGGGGGATTAGACGCTTACAAACGCCTCATCCGGAATTTGCCGGCCGATCTCGGCATAGCGGTCGTAATTGTTAATCACTTGAGAACGACGGCCACCCTCCTTCATGAAATCCTTCCCCATTACACGCAGATGCCAGTTGAACTCATTACTGAGGGCCTGCAAATCAAGCCAAACTGCGTGTTCATTATACCGTCGCAACGTGATCTGCACGTCCTCAACGGCGAGTTTCGTCTAAAGCCGATATCAAAACCGAGGGGATGGCCTGACGTAATTACAGTTTTTTTGTGTTCTCTGGCTCAGCACTGGCACGGCAAGTTAATCGCCGTCATCGTTTCCGGTTTTGATGGCGACGGAGCGGCCGCTCTTTGCAAGATACGAGACGTTGGCGGCGTTACCATCGCGCAGAGACTGGATACGGCCGGAGAACCGGACATGCCCGCGAGCGCGATAGCTACCGGATGCATTGATTATATTCTTTCACCAGAAGAAATTCCCGCAATTATTCGCAAGATCACATTGGCAAACTCATTGAGACAGCCGGTCCATAAGTCCTGATTGCTGCACCAAGGCCAATGTCCGCTATCTGGCGGGCTCACAGGAAGGTCTTATAACTTACTTGGCTCGATTCCGGCCGATACAAAATTCAAAAACTCTGCACCAACCGCACGGCCTAAACACCACCGCCCACCAGCCAGAGAAACGCCATCACAACCCCGGAACGGTCACCCGCCCTCAAGCATCATTAATCCCCGCCCGCGTCGCCTGCCAGCGCCAGGAATCCCGGCACATATCCTCCACGTCCAGCTTCGCCTTCCAGCCAAACGTCGCCTCCGCCAGCGCCGGGTTGGCATAATATGAAGCAACATCGCCCGGCCGCCGGGGGGCCACAACCACCGGAATCTCCCGCCCCGTCGCGCGCTCAAACGCATGCACCAAATTCAGCACGGACGTGCCCTCGCCGGTGCCGAGATTCACAGTAATAGACACGTCATTTGCGAAAATATGCTCCAGCGCCAGCGCGTGCGCCTCGGCCAGATCCATCACATGAATATAGTCGCGCACCCCGGTGCCGTCCGGCGTGTCGTAATCATTGCCGAACACGTTCAGATGCGGGCGCTCGCCCGTCGCCACCTGTGAAACATAAGGCATCAAATTATTCGGCACGCCGCGCGGGGTTTCACCAATCTGCGCGCTGGGGTGCGCCCCCACCGGGTTGAAGTAGCGCAGATTGGCGGCCGCGCGCAGCTTGCCCGTGCGCGCCAGGTCACGGATTAAATCCTCCATCACCAGCTTGGTGCGGCCATAGATATTCTCCACCCGCGTCGGTGCATCCTCCAGAATGGGCGAGGCATCCGGCTGCCCGTACACGGTGGCGGAGGATGAGAACACAATGCGCCCGACCCCGCATGCCTGCATGGCCTGGAGCAAGCGGATCGTGCCGATGATATTCATGTCGTAATACAGCAGCGGGTCAGCCTCGGATTCGCCCACCGCCTTCAGTGCCGCGAAATGGATGACCGCATCAACGGGATGCGCCCGCAGCGCCGCCACCACGGCGGCGGTGTCGCGGATATCGGCTTCAATCACCGGCATCTTCTGCCCGGTTAGCCGCTCCAGCCGCGCCGGCACATCCCGCTCCGCATTGGCGAAATTGTCGAGGATGACGACCTCATGCCCGCGCGCGGCCAGCACCGTGGCGGTGTGCGACCCGATATATCCCGCTCCACCCGTCAGCAATACGCGCATGGCTTTAAATCCTCGTGATTGACCATTTAACATGTTGCGGGCCGTCCTGATGCCCGGCGAGCACGATCTGCTCGGCCCGGCGCGGTTCGGACTGGCCGAAATACACGCTTTCCTCAATGCGAATGGGCGCGCCCTCCGCCCGCAGCCGGAAGCCAAGCCCGCTCGGCGTGCGCAGCAGTACGGCCTCGTTATCCTGTTGCAGGCTGGCGATGATGTTGGGGTGCAGATGAAAACGTATGGTGAAGGGCTGCGGCGTCGCGGCCTCGATCAGATCTTCGCCCAGCAGCTCCTCGCCATTCTCCGCCAGCCCCAGCCGGCGGTGATGCACGGCGCCGAACAGCTTGCTCCAGCCATCATGGTTGGCCTCAATCCACGAGACCCCGCCGAAATCCTGGCGGCTGACATTTACATTTTCCGGGCGGCGGCCAAGGCCGGTTTTCTGCACCTCGGAGGATGAGACATCGGCGATGGTCAGCGTGGAATGCGCCGCCGTGCCGCGCAGGGCGGCGGACCATTCGCTCGCCATTGCCGGGGCGGCGCCGCAATTGGCGATCAGCCTTTCCTTGCCGAAGGAGAATTCAAAGCTGAGCGTGCCAGCATGGGCGAAGCGGTCCAGCCCTGGCGGGGCAGGGGTGCCGGCATCCATGAACAGCACGGATTTTCCGGCGGCGACGCGGAACAGCCCGCAATGGGCCAGCGGGGCCAGCACGCCACGCGCGCGCCCGGCCTGGGCCAGCACAAGGTCAATAAGGCTCGCCAGATCTTCTTTGGAGCCATTGAACAGAGCCAGCCCGCCATCAGCATGGCGCAGGGCGCGCATGGCGGCGGCGGCGCGCTCCACGGTGGCAAGCAACTCGGAGGGCGGCGTTTGGCCCACAGCCTGCAACAGCGCGCGCAGCTCGGTAAGGTCCTGCAAGGCCGCCAGATGCGCCGCCGGGCTGCGCTCCACATGGCAGCCATCAGCGAAAAATTGCCGCGCCAGCTCAGGGGGCAGGAATTTCAGCACGCGCGGCAGATAGGGCGCATGTTCCGGCATGGCGATCGCGGCGGCGGCCAACCCCTTCAGCGCCGTCAGCGCCCGCCCGTCAGTGAACTCCGCCGGAAGTGCCGCGGAGAGGCTGCGCGCATCTTGCACCAGCCTGCCCATGAGCCGCTGGCGGAAATCGTCATCCGCCGAGGCGGCGAAGAAATCATAATGCCCGAGCCAGGCTGCCAGCCGCGCCCCGGCCACGTCCGGCGCCTGCGCCACCGGGTCCAGCCGGTGCGTGTCCATGAAGTCCGAGACCAGGGCGCGGGCGCGGGAGCGCGCGGCATCAGTGCCTAGGGCCCGCAGGTCGCGCAACCAAGTGAAGCCATGCGCATGCGCGCGTAGCAGCCGGGTGGCGTTGGCGGCGGCGAAGATGTCCGGTGTCATGGCCAGAATGGCCCCGCCGAATTCCAGCTCGGACTTCACCAAGCGGGCACCGCGGCTGGGGTCGCCCGGCCAGGGGTCGCGCAGGGAGAGCGCCGGCGCATCCGGCGCATGCGGCGTGCGCAGGTTCTGCAATCTGCTCAGCAGCGCGCGTGCTTGGCGCCCGAAGCTGGGCTGGGGGGGGCGTTCCTGTTCCGTCATCCGGTGCTGGCTGCGGCGGCGAGGGCAGGGGTGGCGGCGCGCAGCGCGGTTATGGCGGCGGCATAATCCCGCGCCCCATACACGGCGGTACCCGCGATGAGACAATCAGCCCCCGCGCGCAGCACCTCAGGCGCGGTTTTCGGCGTGATACCGCCATCGATCTGCAATATGATGTCCCGTCCGGTCTCGTCGATCATCCGCCGCAGCGTGGCGATCTTGGCGAGCTGGGAGGCGATGAAAGCCTGCCCGCCGAAGCCGGGGTTCACGGTCATGACCATGATGATATCAGTGAGGTCGAGCACGTTCACCACCGCCTCAACCGGCGTGGCCGGGTTCAGCACCACGCCGGCCTTTTTGCCTAGCGAGCGGATGAGTTGCAGCGTGCGGTGCAGATGCGGCCCGGATTCCGGATGCACGGAGATATGGTCCGCCCCGGCCTCGGCAAAAGCGGCGATATAAGGGTCGGCGGGCGCGATCATCAGGTGCACATCCATGGGCATGGAGGTGTGCTTGCGCAGCGCCTTCACCACTAGCGGCCCAAAGGTGATGTTGGGCACGAAATGCCCGTCCATCACGTCCAGATGCAGCCAGTCCGCCCCGGCTTGTTCCACGGCGCGGGTTTCTTCCCCCAGGCGGGAAAAATCCGCCGCGAGGAGGGAGGGGGCAATGAGCGGGCGAGTCGGTGGCGTAATCATGGTGTGTGTTTGTAGCCGGTGGCAGGCGGCCTTCACAAGCGGGTGAATTTGAAAGCGCACGGATTATGGTTAATAACGGAGTTGTAATGTCAGATGCCGCGCAACAAGTCCCTCAAAAACGGGTCCGGCCCCGTGTGGCCCTCATTTTTACCACGGCGCTGCTGGGGGTATTTTATTTCATTTATCTGGTGAGCGTGATTAGCCTCATGATCGCCATGCGGGCGAAAGGCCATGATCTGGCCATGACGCTAACGCAGGAATTGCCGCAATCCGATTTTGCCCGGTTCTGGTACGTGGGCCAGCGTTTACTGATGCGGGACGCGGCGGCCTTAGGGTTTCACCTTGCGCCTTCGGCATGGTTCGTGCGGAGTTTTCCGCTGGATATTCTGTCCTCCGCAGCGCCGCCAGCAAAAATGTGGCTGTATCCGCCGCCGATGGGCCTGCTGGCCATGCCTTTTGCCTTGCTGCCCCTGGCACCGGCCTTCTGGGTGTGGCGTGGCGTTTCAGTGGTTGTGGCGGCGCTGTTGTTGCGGCGTGCCGGGCTCGGCTGGGGCGTGATTGTGGCGGGGCTGGCGAGTACCGCCGCGCTGCACGATCTCGTGGGCGGGCAGAACGGCACGCTGGTTGGGGGGCTGTTGGTGTCGGCCCTGCTGCTGGCGGAGACGCGGCCCGGCTTGGCGGGCGCGCTGGCTGGCGCGCTGGTGGTAAAGCCGCAAATGGCGCTGGTGTTTCCCATGATTGTGCTGCGCTCCGGCAGCGCGAAATTGCTGGCGGTTGGCGCCCTGACCGCACTGGCACTGGCGCTGTTATCCTGGCTTGCGGAAGGCACGCAAGCCTGGGTGTGGTTCCTTATAGTGGGCAGGCCCGCCGCCACCCTGGTCGCCGAACAGCCGTTCAGCGTGTTCTTCCCGGCGGCGGGCATTACCGTGTTCTCCATGGCGCGCGGCCTGGGGGCCGGGTTGCACGCCGCCTGGGCCTGGCAAGCGGTAAGCAGCGTGGCGGCTCTGGGGCTGGTCTGGGTGGCATGGCGCCCCGGTACAATGGCCTCGCAGCCGCGCATGGCCTTCACCTGCGCGCTCGGCGTGTTGGCCATGCCGTATGGCTTTGCCTACGATCTCGTGGCGTTTTCCCTCGGCATGACCGCCTTATATCCCCGCGCCAGTGGCTGGGAGCGCCTAATGCCCGGCCTGCTCTGGCTGATGGGCGGCTACACGATCACGCTGGCGAACTATACCGGGCTGGTGCTGTTCCCGGTATTCGCCGTGCTTGGCGCGGCGCTGGCCTGGCGGCTCAGGGCTTCACCAGCCGCGCAATAAAGAATCCGTCCATGCCGCCGCGCTCTGGCCAAAGGCCGGGATGGGTGCGGATATCGCCCTGCGGCGTCACCGCGTCCGGCAGTTCCGGCAGGTCGAGCGGTTCTCGCCGCAGCCCCAGCCGGGCGCAGGCGGCGTCTATCCGTGCGGCGCCTTCCTCCGGCTGCAAGGAGCACACGGCGTAGATCAGCCGTCCGCCGGGGGCGAGCATCTCCGCCGCCGCGTCCAGCAGCGCGTCCTGCGCCTTGGTCAGGGTCGCGATGTCCCGTGGCTTACGCAGATGCAGCAGCTCCGGGTGGCGGCGCGCCGTGCCGGTGGCGCTGCAGGGTGCATCAAGCAGAATGGCCGGGAACGCCTCCGCCGGGCGCCAGGTGGCGGCATCCGCCAGCACGGTCTCCACGGTCAGGTTCAGCCGCTTCATGTTGCCCTTCAGCGTGCCCATGCGGGCCTTGTCCCGCTCCACCGCCGTCACCACCGCGCCGGCGGTGGCGAGCTGCGCCGTCTTGCCGCCAGGGGCGGCGCATAAATCGAGCACGCGCTCTCCCGGTTGCGGGGCCAGCAGCTTCGCCGGCAGGGCGGCGGCGGCATCCTGTACCCAAACCTTGCCCTCACCGAAGCCCGGCAGCTCGCCGACCGGCGTGCCGGGCGGAAACCGCACGGAGCCGGTTGGCAGCGCCTCGCCGCCCGGCACGGCAAAGCCGGGCACGGCGGAAATATCCAGAGGCGCCTCATGCGCATGCGCGACAGCGATGATGCGGGCCAGCGCCCCCCAGCTTGCCCAAGCCCATGAGGGCGTATCCAGGCGCGGCATGTCCAGCTCGTCCAGCACCTCCCGCCCGCCGGCCACCACCTTGCGCAGCACGGCGTTCACCAGCCCGGCAAAGGGCTCCAGCTTCTTGCGCCGCGCCAGATCAACCGCCGTGCCCACCGCCGCGTGCGGCGGTGCGTCCAGCAGCAGAAAGGCGGCGGCGCCCAGGCGCAGAATGTTGCGCACAGCCGGCGGCGGCTCGCGGCGCAGCAGCGGCTCCAGTACCGAATCCAGTGTCCCGGTATGGCGCAGCACGGCGGCGGCCAAGCGGTGCGCCGCGGCGCGGTCGCGCGCCTCTAAGGGCGGCAGCGCGTCCAGTGCCGCGTCCAGCGATGAATTTTTGGTGAGGACGGCCTGCAATAGTAAGAAAGCGGCGTCTCTGGTGGGATCTTGCATTGAATTGGACCTGGTGGAGCTGAGGGGAATCGAACCCCTGACCTCGTCATTGCGAACGACGCGCTCTACCAACTGAGCTACAGCCCCGGCCTTGAACCAGGTTCAGGGTCCATGTGGGGGCGGCATGTCGCGCATCTTGAGCGAGAAGTCAACATTGCCAGACCAGGGTTACGCCGGTACTCAGGCTTCCGCATATTTTTTCTGAGGCAAACCATGGTTTCCGCGATTTTCTGGCTGGCAGGTGAGCTGGTTCACCTGATGATCCTCGCCATCATCGCAGCGGCGGTGATGAGCATGCTCATCTCGTTTGGTGTGGCGAATCCGCGCAACCAGCTGGTTTATAGCATTGCCGATTTCCTCACCCGCCTTACCGACCCGGTGCTGCGGCCGATTCGGCGGTATCTGCCGTATTTCGGCAATATAGACATATCTCCCGTGGTGGCGATTCTGCTGCTGGAGGCCTTGCAAATCGTGCTGAGCGACATCTACACGCGTCTGGCACTGGCGGGGCTGGCCTTTTAAGAACCGCCTTCCTATCTGAGATTTTTCGAAAAGGGTTCCCCTTGCAGTTCATCATCCCCACCGTGAAGGCAGCGCGCCGCTATGCGCTGCAGGTCATCGCTGCGTTCCTTCTCTTGGCCGTGCTGGGGTTGGGCTACAGCATCCGGAACCTGAAGATCGACACGGACACGGATAATCTCTTTGCCCGCACGCTGCCCTGGCGCCAGGCGGAAATCCAGGAAAACAAAAACTTTCCGCAATTCGACAAGCTGATCGTCGCCGTGGTGCACGGCGCCACGCCGGAGGAGGCAAGCGAGACGGCGGCGGCGCTGAACGCGGCGCTGAACGCCGATAAGGCGAATTTCAATGATTCCAGCTACCCGGCGGGATCACCCTTCTACGCGCATGAGGGGCTGCTATTGCTGCCGGCCGATGACCTCGCCAAGCTGCTGGGCCAGATCGTCTCGGCGCAGCCCTTTCTAGGCCAGTTGGCGGCGGACCCGTCCGCGCGCGGGCTGCTCACCGGGCTCGGGCTCATCGCCCAAGGCGTGCAGGCCGGGGCGGATATTACCCCCTATGCCCAGGCCCTCAACGGTGTGGAAAGCAATCTGCAGGCGGCGGCGGATGGTCACCCGGTGCCGCTCTCCTGGCAGGGGCTGATCATGAGCAACGCGCCTGGCCAGGGGGGCGGCCAGTTCGTGCTCGCCCACCCCAAGCTCAACCAGGGCGCGTTGCAGGCGGGCGGCCCAGCTACGGATGCGCTGATCAAAATTGCGCAGGCCCTGCCGGATGTGAAAGCCGGGCGCGCCACGGTGGATTACACCGGACAAATCCCGCTCTCGGATGAGGAATTCGCCTCGCTGACACACGGGTTGGTGCTGGGCGGCATCATCAGCGTGGTGCTTATCGCGCTCTGGCTTTACCTTGCGCTGCGCTCCTGGCGGCTGATCGTGCCGATCCTCATTACCCTGGTGATGGGCCTCGTGCTCACCATCACCTTCGCGGCGGTGTTTGTGCGGGTGATGAACCTCATCTCCGTGGCCTTCGCCATATTGTTCATCGGCCTCGCGGTTGACTTCGCCATTCAGTATTGCGTGCGCCTGCGCGGCGTGCGCCATGCCGTGCCGGACCTCGCGGAGGCAATCCCCGAGACAGCGCGCCAGGCTGGCAAGCAGATCGCCCTGGCCGCCGCCGCCACGGCTTGCGGTTTCTTCGCCTTCTCGCCCACCGAATTCGTCGGCGTGGCGGAGCTGGGCGAGATCGCCGGGGCGGGTATGTTCATTGCCTTCTTCTGTACCATCACCTTTCTCCCGGCGCTGCTGACCGTGTTCAAGCCGGGGCTGGAGCGGGCGCCGATCGGCCTGCCCGGCGGCGCCGCGGCCGACGCGTTCCTGCGCCGGCACCACGGCGCCGTGCTGGGGGTGTTCGCCGTGCTGGCGCTGTTCGGCATCGCCGCCACGGCGACCATCGGCTTCGATGCCAACCCGCTGAACACGAAAGACCCGAAGACCGAGAGCATGCGGACGCTGAAATCCCTGCTCGCGGACCCGGCGACCAACCCGTTCTACGCCGACGTGCTGGCGCCGAATCTGGAGGCCGCACGGGCCTTGAGCACCAAGCTCGGGGCTCTGCCGGAGGCATCGGGCGCAATGTCCGGCGGCACCTTCGTACCCGAGGACCAAGCGCCGAAGCTTGCCATGCTGGCCCAGGCGCAGACCATACTGGCCCCGACCTTGCTGGCCGCCGCCACGCCGCCGAGCGCGCCGGTCACCCCTGAGGATATCCGCACCGCCATGGCCAAGGCGTATGATGCGATCATGCAGGTGAAGGACAAGCTGCCCAAAGATTCCCCGCTGCTGCGCATTGCCGCCACGCTGGTGCAATTGCAAAGTGAGGGTGACGGGCACATCATGGCCATGAACGCCGGCATCACGCATTTCCTGCCGCGAGAGCTGGACGATCTGGCCAGCAGCCTGAACGCGGTGCCCATCACCGCGCAGAGCCTGCCGCCCGAAATCGCGCGCGACTGGTTCCTGCCGGATGGCCAGGTGCGGGTGCAGGTGTTCCCCGCCGCTTCCGCGCAGAACACCAAGGGCCTGCGGAGTTTCGCCAATGCCGTGCTGGCGGTGGCGCCAAGCGCCGGCGGGCCGGCCATCTCCACCATCGCCACGGTGGGAACAATTCTAGGCTCCTTCCGTGAGGCGGCGATCCTCGCCGTCATCGCCATCGCCACGATCCTACTGCTGGTGTTCCGCAACATGCGCGATACCGCTTTGGTGCTGGCCACGCTGGTGCTCTCCACGCTGCTCACCGGGCTGTTCGCCAAGGCGGCTGGGCTGTCGATCAACTATGCCAACATCATCGCGCTGCCGCTGCTGCTGGGTGTGGGTGTGTCGTTCAACGTGTATTTTGTCATGAATTTCCGGGCGGGCATGCGCGGGATGCTCTCCTCCGCCACGGCGCGCGCGGTGCTGTTCTCGGCGCTCACCACTGCCACCGCGTTCGGCTCGCTTGCTACCTCGGCGGATCGCGGCACCGCGAGCATGGGCGAGCTGCTGCTGCTCAGCCTGCTGGCCGTGCTGATCGCCAGTTTCGGCTTCTTGCCGGCGCTGCTGTACTCGTTGCAGGACGATGCTGGAAAAGCGTAGCTTCTCCCTCTCCGGCCACCGCACCAGCGTGGCGCTGGAGCCGGAATTCTGGGCCGCGCTAGCCGAAAACGCCAAGGCCGGGGGCGCGTCGCTCTCGGCCCTGATCACGGATATCGACTCCACGCGAGCGGAAGGCCAGCCGCTGGCCTCCGCTTTGCGTGTGTTCGCGCTAAAAGCAGGACGTAGAGCCGCCACCGGCGGCTGACCTTAACACTTTGACGATCAATTTAAGGCGTTTAGCTGAAATTGGGCGATTCCAGCCAAACGCATATTCGCTCTAGCCGCGGAGCACCCCGCCGGCTTTCTTCGCCACCTCCGCCACAATCTTCGCGGAAATCGCCTCGATCTCGGTATCCGAGAAGCTCTTCTCCGTTGGCTGCAGCGTCACCGCAATCGCCAGCGAGACCTGGCCCTCTGGCACGCCCTTGCCCTGATAGCGGTCGAACAGCGCGACATTGGTGATCACATTGCGCTCCGCCCCCTTGGCGGCGCGCAGCACGGCCTCGGCGGCGGTGGTCTCCGGCACCAGAAAGGCGAAGTCCCGCCGCAGCGGCTGGAAGGGCGGCAAAGCCGGGGCGGCTTTCTTCTTTCGCTTCGGCTCGGGGATGGCGTCCAGAAAGATCTCGAATGCCACGCTGCCCACAGGCAGATCCAGCT
>Ga0255356_1001726_pt1 | contig 13461 bp, 4 predicted proteins | sample HBST100metaG_FD_189944 | JGI IMG/M metagenome (GOLD analysis project Ga0255356, IMG submission 189944) | Peat soil microbial communities from Stordalen Mire, Sweden - H.B.S.T100 | ecosystem: Environmental > Terrestrial > Soil > Wetlands > Peat | place: Sweden: Norrbotten County, Stordalen Mire... | reverse complement strand
CGCAGGAGTCGAGGTGCCGCCCGACAGCGTAGAAGAAGCAAGTGTCTGGCCGTAGGTGATGGAGCTGGCCGTCGGCCATGCCGTCACAGACGGCGTTGCCTTGTTCACTGTCACGCTGGCCGTGCCGCCGAGGGCGATGGTTTGCGTGTTGGAAGCAATGTTCTGGCTGTTGTCGGTTACGGTGAGTGTAGCGGTCAGCGATTCGGGGGCAAGCGGGGTAAAATTCACAGCTATCGCGCAACTTGTGCCCACGCTCAGAGTTGTGGAAGCCGTGCAGTTGGAAGTGCCTGATGCCAGTGTGAAGCTGCTGGCGTCTGCGCCGGAGATGCTCAGGCCGGACAAATTCAGCGTAGCAGTGCCGAGGTTTGTCAGTGTCACGGTCTGCGAGTTGGTGCTGCCCACATTGGTGCTGGCAAAGGTAAGCGGCGCGGGTGTGCCTTGCGCCAGTTTTACGACGCGGTTGTTGGATGAGTCGGAGATATAGGCGTTACCGGAGACATCCACCGCCAGGGCACTGGGATTATTAAGAGTGTATGTTCCGGTGCTGAGTACGCTGGCCGCGCCGCTCGTCGTGACCACCAAGATACGGTCATTGCCAGTGTCCGCGATGTAGAGATCGCCGGAGCTATCGACCGTCACGCCATAGGGACTACTTAGCGTGTAGCTGCCGATGCTCAGTACGCTGGCGTTGCCTGCCGTCGTGACTTCCACTACGCGGTTATTGCCGGTATCCGCAATATAAAGATTTCCGGAGCCATCAACCGCCACGCCGTAGGGAGAATCCAGAGTAAAGCTTCCAGTGCTCTGTACGCTCTCGACACCCGCCGCCGTAACTTCCAACACGCGGTTGTTCAATGTGTCCGCGATATAGAGATTGCCGGAGCCATCGAGCGCCACGCCATAAGGGTACGACAGAGTGTACGTGAGACTGCCGGAGTCCATCATACTCGACGAACCATTCGCCATAGCCCCCACAATATCGTTGCTCAATGAGTCCGCTATATAAAGATTGCCATTGACCGCCAAGCCTTGAGGATCAGCCAGATTGTAGGGGGAACTGAACACACTGGCGTTGTTATTCGCCGTGACCTCTATAATGCGTTTGTTCAATGAGTCCGCGATATAGAGATTCCCTGAGCCATCTACCGCTATGCCAGTTGGGTTATTCAGGGAATAAGTGCCGGAGTTCAGCAGGCTGGCCGTGGCCAGAGAATAGGCTGCCAGCGGGGTGGGCAGGTTGATGGTGTAGCTGGCCGAGGAGACGGCGCTACTGCTGTAGCCGGTGGCATAGGCGATAGCGTTGATGGTTTCGTAAGCCGAGACGGGAATTGCGCTCGTGTATTTGGTTGAGGAGGTTGTGGGCGTGGAGCCGTCGGTGGTGTAGTAGATGGTTGCGCCGGAGGTGGTGTCGGAGAGGATGACCGTCTGCACCGAGGTGTAAGTGCCAGTCGCGACCGAGAAGGCGGGTGTGGCTGTAACTGGAGTCGCGTTGGGGTTGATGGTGTAATTCGCGCTAACGCCTGTGCCGATGGTGTCACCGCTGGCTACGGCGTAAGCCACGATAGCAGTATAACTGCTTGAGACGGTGATGGGGCCGGTGTACTTGACGTAAGTACGCCCGCCACTTTCCCCGTTGTAATAAGGGGTGTAGTAGTAGATGGTTGCGCCGGAAGTGGTGGAGGAGAGGGTGACCGTTTGCGCCGTGGTATAGGTGCCAGGCGCGGGCGAGAAGGTTACTGTCGCGGCTACGTTGGGATCGATTTCGTATTCCGCAAGACTCGCGTTGCTATAGGTGCAGCAGCCGATTGCGGCAATGGCGATTATATTTTCATCGGTCGCCGTGACGGTGATGGGTCCTGTGTACTTGGTGGAGCTGATTGTGGGCGTAGAGCCGTCGGTGGTGTAGTAGATGATTGCGTTGGAGGCAGAGTCGGTGATGGTGATCGTCTGTGGCGTGGCGTAGATGCCGGATGCCTCCGAAAAGGCGGGTGTGGGTGCGGTGGGAAAGGTGTATGTCGCCGTAGAATAGTCGGCGTATATCGTATTGAAGCCGGTGGCATAGGCGATGGCGCTGATCGTTTCGCTGCTCGATACGGTGATGGGTCCGGTGTACTTGGTGGAACTAACTGAGGGCGTCGAGTTGTCGATGGTGTAGTAGATGGTTGCGCCGGGGGTGATCTCTGAGAGGGTGACCTCTTGCGTTGTGGTGTAACTGCCAGATGCCAGCGAGAAGGTTGGCAAGGCGACTTGCAGATTGTAGGTGGCCGTGGCTGGATTGCTGTTGGCGTGGCCGCTGAGGACGGCAACAGCCGTAATGGTTTCGCTCGTCGAGACGGTAATTGCGCCGGTGTACGGGGTCGAGGCGGTGGTGGGCAAAGAGCCGTCGATGGTGTAGTAGAAGGATGCGCCTTGCATCGCGTCGTAGAGGGTGACCGTCTGCGTCGTGTTGTAGGTGCCGCTGGCCACTGAGATGGTGGGCGTGTCCACCACGGCAGTGCCGGTGAGCGCGATGGTTTGCTGGGCGGAGCTGGCGTTGAGCGTGTTGTCGGTTAGCACTAACGAGCCGGTTTGACTGCCCCACGCTGTGGGCGCAAAGGTGATGGTCAGAGTGCAACTGGAGCTAACTGCGACGGGCGTACCCACCGCGCAATCGCCGGTAGCCGAACTGCTCTCCGGGAAGTAGGTTGGGTAAGTGATGGAGGAGAAGTTCAGCGGCGCGGTGCCGTTATTTTTGATGGTGACCGTCTGCGCGGGGCTGGTTTGACCCACGCCACCCAAAAAGCTCAGCGAGGGCGCGTCGGCTATATCGTACTTGTACACATTGTTGTCGCTTGCATCGGCGAGATAGATGTTTCCGGCTCCATCCGTCGCCAGACCGCTTATCTCTGCCCCGAGGTTATACACAGTACTCTGGCTATAGGTGGTAACACCGTTGGCCACCGTAGGAGACCACTCGTATAGGGCGCTATTATCCACGCCACTTTCATAAGCTGTGCCATAGACATTTCCCACGCCATCAACCGCCAAGCCTCCTGGTGCAGATATCGTATCACCGTTTTCAAGAAAAATGGAGCCTATCACGCTCGACGTGTAACTGGTCCCCGATGGTGTCCACTGCTTGAACTGCATCTCTGCTTCACTAACGGAACTGGCCGCAAAGACATTGCCGCTGTTGTCGACGGCAAGAGCTATCGGATCAGAGACGCTGGCTATCACGGAGTTTTGGTAGGTTGTGTTGTAGGTTCCTTCCGGCTCGTTTAACGCTGTAGGCCCTGGCGAGGGATAGGTCAGTTTGTTGATCCCAGCAAAATAGACGTTGCCGCTGCCGTCCACCGCTACGTCAGAGACAGATCCATCAGCCAGCGTGCCGTACAAATTATCGCTTTGATATTCAAGGCCAATACTGGTGCTGATATACAGAGCGCCAGCACCGTCCAGCGCAAGTTCCCCGTAGGGTGCGGGGTCCCCCCCGTTGGTGTACGTAAAGAATGCGGAGTTTTGGCTGCAGGAAGAGCTGGTTTTCGGTTCAAAGACACCAGCATCGGAATAGCTCGCATAGATGTTGCCACCGCCATCCACGGCCACTCCGCTCAACTGAACGAAACCATATTGGACCACCGCGTTTGGAACGCATTTGTTCAGCGCGGCTGAAAGCGTACCGGGCAAGAAGCTGATCTGCGGCGCTACGCCAATACCGCTCAAGTAGACGATGACGAAGCTGAGAGGGGTCTGAGCCGCCGCTCCAAGCCGAGCACCTGCGTACTTGGGCGTAAACGTCACATCCACGGTGCATTCGTTCGCTGGGTTACTTGCCGAACAGCTTCCCGTGCCGACGTTGGTAAAGTCCAGACCGGTCACGCCCATCGTCAAAGCGGAAAAAGACATCCCTGATCCATTCTCATTAACAATGTCCAGAGTAATCACCGGGCTCGTGCTGCCGACGGCCACTGAGCCGAAGTTGGTCCCCAAGCGCAGCACCCGGCAGTTGCCGGTATCGCTGACATAGATGGTGCCGTTGGGAGCGATGCCGATGCCCTGCTCGTTATTCAGCACCGGAGTAAAGACCGTGCTGCCGCTCCATGTGCCGGTACCGCTGGGCGTTTCTTTGACGACCTGGTTGTTGCCGGAGTCGGTCACGTAGACGTTGCCGCTGGCATCGACGGTGACGCCGTAGGGCTTTTTGAAACCACCGGCCACCGTGGTGACAGCTTGGTTGCTGGCACTGATCTGATAGACGTTGCCGCCGCTGATGTCGGTGACATAAACATTGGAGTTGGCATCCACGGCGATACCGTAAAGCGTACCTGGCAAATTTGTAGAGCCGATGACCGACTGGGTATAACCGCCGCCGCTTATGGGCGTCTTCGCATACACTTGTTTGTCGGCGGAATCGACAATATAGACGGTATTGTTGGAACCGACGGCCACGCCAGTCAGCGTCCCGCTGCCGAGGCCTTGAAAGAAGACGCTCGATGTCCAGGTGGTCGTGCCATTGCTGGTGGTTGGCGTGTATTTCAACACTTGATGAAGTCCGGCGTCAGCGACATAGAGGTTGCCAGCCGCGTCAAGAGCTACGGCGCGAGGATCGCTCAGACTGGCGATGATGGCGGAACTCGCGTAGGTGCCATTGGCCTGCAGCGTCTCTTCAATGATCGCTTTATTAGTGAGGTCAACAAGATAGAGATTGCCGTTGGCATCAGCAGCGATCCCTCCCAGCGGCTCGGTTCCATTGGTGGCAACGACGGAATAGGCGCCGTTGAAATACATGGTTGAGTAAGAAACGGCCTGGGCTGGGGTTGGGGCGATGCAGAGCGCTGCGGCTAGGATGGAGCAGAATGCGCCCCAGCGGCTGCGACTGGCGAAGACAGGGGTGACGCTGATGTCTGAAAAGTTCAATGGCGTCTTCCTTTTGGAAAATAAAGGCAGGTTGAAAATCTATGAAATACACTTTGGCAAATCTATTGTACAGTTCGTATGCGGGTGCCGCACGCCAAAGTTTTTCAAAAATCAAGAAAACATAGAAAATCACTGCTGTCCAAGATAACGTGAGGTGTTCTGGGCGGACGTTGATCTGACAGGAAATAGGGCTGCGAACCCTGGCTTTAACGGAGCGGGTTGGACAGCAGTGAGCACGGAGCAAACAACTTGTCGACGGAGCGCAGAAGTTGAACCCGGTTGTCCACGTGCAAGCGGCCGGTAATCTCTGCCATGTGATATTTGATGGTTCGTTCAGACAGGTTTAACTGGCTGGCAATATCTCTGTATGTTACGCCCAGAGATACAAGCCTCAGAATCTCCTTTTGCCGGTCGCTCAGCAATGCTCCCGTGGGACCTGTGGTGTCTTCCTTTAGCCTCTCTCTACGGGAGAATTCTGCCATGATCTTGCCGGCCAAACCTGAGGAAAGCGGCGACTCGCCCCTTGCGACGCCGGCCAGTGCTTCCAGAAAAAGCTCCGGCCTGCTGCCCTTGATCAGGTATCCGCTGGCTCCGGCGGTGATCGCGTCAAAAAGATATGCATCGTTTTCGGAGATGGTCATCATGACGATTGCTAATAACGGATAGGCGCGCTTTAGTTTGCGAGTGGTCACGATGCCGTCTTGCTCCGGCATCTGCACATCCATCAGCACAAGCTCGGGGTGAAGCTCGTTGACTAACTCGAGCGCCTGCGCACCACTGGTTGCCGCGCCAATCACGATATGGCCATTCTCGTTGAGCAAATTGCTCAGTCCAGAGAGGAACAGTTCATTATCATCGACCAGTAAAATATTCACGATATGGTCTCCACTGCCACGGCATTCGCGGCCGCACTTATGGCATCGGTAATAGGAACGGCAATGACAATGCGTGTTCCCTTGCCGGTCTTCGATTCGACGCGCAGTTTCGCGCCTATCTCATTGGCACGTTCCCGCATCATGCGCAATCCGTGATGGCCCGACATTTTGCAGGCGCAATCCACGTCGAAGCCACATCCATCATCTTTGACGATCAGGCTGAGCCAATCGCCCTGGCGATGGATCGTAACCGAGGCTCTTTCCGCCTGCGCGTATTTGCGGATATTCGAGAGCGATTCCTGCACGATGCGCATCAGTTGCGTTTTGGTCTGCTGTGCTAGCAGTTCCTCCTGCCAAAAGCAGAGCAATTCCAGGCTGATCTGCCATCCGCAGTTTTCTTTGTACCAGAGAAGCTGTTCTTCGATGGCGATCAGAAGACCACGTGAAGCCGTATTGTCCGCGTAAAGCGCGTTGATCATCTCGCGGACGCCGACATGCTTTTCCAGCACGACTTTTTGCAACTGGCGCATCAGTTCCAGTGCGCGGCCATTGTTGCCCTGTTCCATCTTCTTCTCGATGGTGTACGTCTGCATGGAAAGATAGCTCCACAACTGCCCATGCCCATCGTGCAATGCGCGTCCCAACCGGTCCCGCTCTTCCAATACGGCAATCGCCTTTTCCTGCGCGATGATGCGCGCCTGTTGCTCCTTCTCCTGGGTGATGTCTTTGAAGCAGAAGACCTGGCCGAGTGGAAAACCTGTCGTGGCGCAAAGAGGCGTGGTTTGTGCTTGAAAAACGTGCATTTTCCCGGCGACCTTCCATTGCGCCTCTCGCACTTGCGATCCCGAAATGGAGCGAAGCTGCGCAAGCTCAGGACACAGGCTCACGATGCTGTCGAAACTGAGGCCTTCTTTCGCCGGCGCGGGGAGAATCGATTGCATGGCATAATTCATGCGGACGATGTAGCCATCCTCATCGACAACCATCAAGCCGTCGATCATGTTGCGCAGCATCGCTTCCTGGGCCAGCGGCAAAACGCTATACGCACGCCAGCGAAAGAAGGCCCAGGCCGTCGCCACACCGGAGAGCAGAAAGAAAAGCGCGTGCGGATCGTAACTGCCGAACCAATGGATTGCCGCCAGAAACTGCCCTGCCCAAATCATCAGGTTGGGCACCAGGAAAGCTGCGGCCTGCCGCCGCCGCAGTCCCCGGCAGCGCAGCGCCCAGCGCACGTTGATGCCGACCGCGAAGGTATTGACGGCGTAGCCAAATGGATAGGTCAGGTAGCACAATCTGCCAAAGTGCGCCGGTCCAGCAGCGTTTGCCGGAACCAGGATCAGATGAAGCCACGGATCGGAGAGATAGAGCAGCCCACTGATCAGCACTCCGGCGCGCACCGAAGGCTCCAGCCAGCGCGGCGCACGGCGATCATATCCGCTGATCTCCAAAAAGAAGCGGAACCATATGTAGACAGACCCCATGGCCAGGAACCATGTCGCCCTTTCGCAGGAGGCATCCAAAACTCCGCCCAGACCGAGCGACCCCAAAGCAATCGCCGCCAGCCACAGGCACTTGCAGGTCTGCGCGGCCACATGCCAGCGCGCTCCCCGCTCGGCGCGGAATTGCCAGGTGTAAACGGCAATGCCCTCCAGCGCAGCAATGACGCAAACGGTAAAACAAAGTTGCGCCAGCGCGGAATTGTCGAAAGAAGAAGACATGATCTACACATGGTATTGCAAAATCAGTCCAGATTTGCCGTGGGGGTGGAAGGCATGCGAGCCAATGTGACACGCGTCACGCCTGTTTGCGATCAATTCACGAATGTGGAAAAAGACTGTACTAAGGTGCAAGATTTTTGACGCCCTCTTCGGTATGCTTGGTGCAATCAGTATTTCAATCAGCCTGAATCCTCTGCCACCCCAGCCGAGTTCGGTACAGGCGCGGTCGCCTTCTCGGAAAATTTGTCTCCGAGGGACGCAATCGACCGCCAGGAGCATCCGCTATGCCGCTATTCCGTCTCTCGCCCTCTGTCGCCGCCAGCTCTTCTCCTCTTCGCGTGCTTTGCGCCGCTTGGCCGATGCTAGCGCTGGCCCTCTTTACGCTGCTGGCGCTGCCGCTGGCCTCCGCGCAGGCCGTATCGGGAAATGTGGCCGTGCCTTTGCAACTCTCGTCGGCCGCTGGCGACCTTAGTGCGACCGCTGCCAACTATCCCACCACCACTCCGATGCCGGCATTCAGCGCGGATATAGATACCGCATTGGGCGGGGTGGCGGACGGCGCTGGAAATCTGTACATTATCCTGTATGGCTGTTGTGGTATTTATAATGGCCCTGAAGTGGTTGAGGTAACAGGAAGATCGACCGGCAACCCACAGGTTGTTGTCGTTGCCGGTGGGCAGTCCGGATTTAACTCACCCCCCACTCCCAACATCAATTATCCCGTGCCGGCGACTAGCGTATATATTCTGCCCAACTCCATTGCAGTGGACAACGCTGGAAATCTTTACATCAGTGACGATAACACGAACATGGTGGAAGAGGTGACGGGAATATCGTCCGGCAATCCACAAATTATTGCCATTGCCGGGGGCGGCACTCATGAAATCTCTAACACCATTCCACAGATTGCGACCAGCGTAACGCTTAGTGTCGGCTCCAACGGCCAAAGTCTCGGCTTGCTTGCAGTGGATAACGCCGGAAATCTATACATTACTGGTAATAATCCTAATGGAGTTGTCGCGGTGGACAAGTTGGTCCTCTCAACCGGGAAGATTATCTGCGTTGCGGGGGGGGGCACTGTTCCAGCTACTCCGGCCTATTCGGAATCGTCCCTCACCACTCCACAGCCTGCGAACAGCGTAGTGATTACTAATCTCAGTGGCATGGCAGTAGACAAGGCCGGAAATCTTTACATCGCTGACGCCGGGAATAATCCCGCTGAGTTGGGTCTGATTGAAGAAGTGACGGGATTATCGACCGCCAACCCGCTAATCAGGGTCGTCGCGGGAATGATTCAAGGCTTTGGCGGCCTGGCTTTCAGCGGCAATGTTACTTCTCCCGTCACCACCACTCCACAGAATGCGTCCAGCGTACAAATTTCGCCCCAGGCTTTGACAATGGACAGCGCCGGAAATGTTTACTTTATTGATGAGTCTGATTATGAAGGTTTCAACAGGCCGTATATTATCGATGAGCTCACGGGGCTATCGACCACCAATCCGCAAGTTGCCATCATCGCAGGAAGCGGCAACGTGGGAACTGATTGGACTTACAACAAACCCCTACCCCTTTCAGGACCAGCGATAAGCGAATATACAAATTTCGAAGCCATTGAGATATGGTCGGACCAGCTTGGCAATATCTACTTTAGTGAATTAACGGGCGGCGATGTGCCGAGCCAGGTTGGGGAACTGAGCACCAACACCACCTTACCGACGACGGCGGTGGGCGCGGCCTCGGCCTCGCAAAACATCTCCGTGGAGCTGACGGCGGCCAGCGCCATCAGCAGCATCACGGTGCCCAAAGCGCAGAATGGCGCGCAGGAGTTCACCGTGGGCGCAGTGACGGGCTGCGTGATGGACGGCGTGACCAGTAACGCGGCAAATACGATATGCACAGTGCCGATTACCTTCAACCCGCAGTATCCCGGCCTGCGCACCGGCGCGCTGACGGTGAACAACGGGAGCAGCATTGTGGGCACGGTCGGGCTGACGGGCATGGGCACGGGACCGCTGGGCATCTTCCAGCCGGGCACGGCCAGCGTGCTGAATACCGGCAGCCTGACTTTAGCTAATCCCTTTGGCGTGGCGGTGGATGGAGCGGGCGATCTCTACATTACGGACACCGGCAACAGCCGCGTGGTGGAAGTAACGGCGGCGGGCACGGCCAGCGTGCTGAGCACCGGCGGCCTGACGTTGAAGCAACCCTTTGGCGTGGCGGTGGATGGCGCGGGCGACGTCTACATTGCAGACACCGGCAACAACCGCGTGGTAGAGGTGACGACGGCGGGCACGGCCAGCGTGCTGAGCACCGGCAGCCTGACTTTAGCTGAACCCTTTAGCGTGGCTGTGGATGGGGCGGGCGATCTCTACATTACGGACACCGGCAACAGCCGCGTGGTGGAAGTGACGGCGGCGGGCACGGCCAGCGTGCTGAGCACCGGCGGCCTGACGTTGAAGCAACCCAATGGCGTGGCGGTGGATGGCGCGGGCGACGTCTACATTGCAGACACCGTCAACAGCAGCGTGGTAGAGGTGACGACGGCGGGCACGGCCAGCGTGCTGAGCACCGGCGGCCTGACGTTGAGCCAACCCTTTAGCGTGGCTGTGGATGGGGCGGGCGATCTCTACATTACGGACACCGGCAACAACCGCGTGGTGGAAGTGACGGCGGCGGGCACGGCCAGCGTGCTGAGCACCGGCGGCCTGACTTTAGCTGAACCCTTTAGCGTGGCTGTGGATGGGGCGGGTGATCTCTACATTGCGGACTACGGAAACAGCCGCGTGGTGAAGATAAACCAAGCGTCGCAGGCGTTGAGCTTTACCAGCACGGGCACGGGCGACAGCAGCGCGCAGCAGACGATGACGGTCGAGAACATCGGCAACCAGCCGTTGAACTTCACCGCGCTGAATATAACCACGACGGGCCTGACGACCAGCATCTTCGATCTGAATGGTCCCACCACCTGCACGGACTCGACTTCCCTGGTTGCTGGCGCGGCCTGCAATCTGGGCGTGGAGTTTGCGCCGACCACCCCAGGGAACTTTACTGGCACGGTGAACATTACGGACAACAATGCCGCCGGGGCCGTACAGCAGGCCACACTAAGCGGCACAGGCACGGGCTACGCGGCCAGCATATTGTTGAGCGAGAACCCGAGCAGCAGCGTCACCTATGGCACGCCCGTAACAGTGACGGCAACGCTGAGCGGCAGTAATGGCACGCCGATAGGCAACATCACGTACACATTGGATGGTGTGATGCAGCCGAGCGTGGCCTTGTCGCCCACGTCCGGCAATGGAGTGGCCAGCTTTACACTGCCGGGGACACTTTCGGTTGGTACGCATAGCGTGCTGGTCAATTACGCGGGCGACAACAACTATACGGAGTCCACGCTTGAGTCGAGTTTCAATCTGACGGTCAATGCCGTGGCAACGACCACCACGCTGGCCCAACCGTCGTCCAGCACGATCACCGCAGGCGGCAGCGTGACGCTGACGGCGACGGTGGTGGTTGGCAGCACGCCGGTGACCAGCGGGACGGTGACCTTTGCCAGCGGAACCACTTCCATTGGTGCAGCACAGTTGAACGCTAGCGGCGTGGCGACGCTGACGACGACAACCCTGCCGGTGGGCACGGACAGCATTACGGCGAGCTTTGTTGGCACGGCGAATGACGCGGCCAGCAACTCCACACCCGCTGTGACCGTCACGGTGAACGCGGCCACGGGTCCGGGCGTGACGCTGGCTCCCTCCAACCTGAGCTTTGGCAGCACGGTGGTGGGAACGCCAGCGGCGGCGGCGCAATCGGTGACACTGACCAACAACGGCACCAGTCCGCTGACCATCAGCGCCATCACAGCCACGGGAGACTTCGCGCTGGATCCGAGCACAACCTGTTCGACTTCGAACCAAGTTGCGGCAGGCGGAAGCTGCACGGTTGCCGTGAGCTTTACGCCGACAGCCGCGGGAACGCGCACTGGAACCGTCACGATCAGCGATAACGCCAGCGGCGGTACGCAGGTGATCGAGCTTACCGGCGCGGCCACGGCTCCGGGCGTGACGCTGGCTCCCTCCAACCTGAGCTTTGGCAGCACGGTGGTGGGAACGCCAGCGGCGGCGGCGCAATCGGTGACACTGACCAACAACGGCACCAGTCCGCTGACCATCAGCGCCATCACAGCCACGGGAGACTTCGCGCTGGATCCGAGCACAACCTGTTCGACTTCGAACCAAGTTGCGGCAGGCGGAAGCTGCACGGTTGCCGTGAGCTTTGTGCCGACGGCCGCGGGAACGCGCACTGGAACCGTCACGATCAGCGATAACGCCAGCGGCGGTACGCAGGTGATCGCGCTTACCGGCGCGGCCACGGCTCCGGGCGTGACGCTGGCTCCCTCCAACCTGAGCTTTGGCAGCACGGTGGTGGGAACGCCAGCGGCGGCGGCGCAATCGGTAACGCTGACCAACAACGGCACCAGTCCGCTGACCATCAGCGCCATCACAGCCACGGGAGACTTCGCGCAGGATCCGAGCACAACCTGTTCGACTTCGAACCAAGTTGCGGCAGGCGGAAGCTGCACGGTTGCCGTGAGCTTTGTGCCGACGGCCGCGGGAACGCGCACTGGAACCGTCACGATCAGTGATAACGCCAGCGGCGGTACGCAGGTGATCGCGCTTACCGGCGCGGCCACGGCGGTCGCGGCTGCCATAACCACAACCACGCTGACGGCCTTGCCCAGCACTATCACCGCAGGCGGCAGCGTGACGCTGACGGCGACGGTGGTGGTTGGCAGCACGCCGGTGACCAGCGGGACGGTGACCTTTGCCAGCGGAACCACTTCCATTGGTGCAGCGCAGTTGAACGCTAGCGGCGTGGCGACGCTGACGACGACAACCCTGCCGGTGGGCACGGACAGCATTACGGCGAGCTTTGTTGACACGGCGAATGACGCGGCCAGCAACTCCACACCCGCTGTGACCGTCACGGTGAACGCGGCCACGGGTCCTGGCGCGGCTGCCATAACCACAACCACGCTGACGGCCTTGCCCAGCACTATCACGGCAGGCAGTGGCGTGACGCTGACTGCAACGGTATCGGTGGGTACAACGCCGGTGACCAGCGGGACGGTGACCTTTTCGAGTGGCAGCACATCCATAGGCGCGGCGCAGTTGAACTCCACTGGCAATGCCGTGCTGACGACCACAATCTTGCCGACAGGCAGCGACAGCATTACGGCGAGCTTTGTTGGCACGGCGAATGACGCGGCCAGCAACTCCACGCCTTTGACCATCACAGTGAACGCGGCGCCGCCTGCCACAAACGCCAGCTATTTCATCACGGCCAGCCCCACCTCGCTGTCCATCGCCCAGGGGCAGACCGGAACCACCACGCTGACACTTACGCCCACGGGCGGCTACACGGGCACACTGGTGTTGAGCTGCGGCAACCTGCCTTCCTATGTGACCTGCACCTTTAGCCAAGGTGGCGCAACGAACAACACGGTGACCCTGGGCAGCAGCGGCCAGTCGGGTTCGGTCATCCTGACCATCCAAACCAACGTGGCCACGGCGCGACTGGAGGCGATGCCCGCCTTCCGGCCCGCATCGCCGCAAACCCCCTCCAGCCCGCTATTGCCCGCGATGCTCATTGGCTGGCCGGGCGGCCTGGCTGGAGTTGTGGTGGCCTTCAAGCGCAGGCGCAAGGGCGCAAAGCAGCCGGTGCGACTGATGCCGCTTTGCCTGCTCGTGCTGCTGACCGGGGCGATGGCTGTAGGACTCTCTGGCTGCGGCGGCAGTAACATGATGACCTCGACACCCATGGGCGTCTCGACCATTGTGGTGACCGCAACCTCGACAACAAGCAGTGGCCAGACCAGTGGGGCCAGCCAGAGTCTGCCCTTGACCATCACCATTTCACAATAGGAGTACTGAATGCGGGATGTATGGTTGCTCCGGCCAATGAAACGCGGGCGG
>Ga0255356_1001724_pt1 | contig 13468 bp, 12 predicted proteins | sample HBST100metaG_FD_189944 | JGI IMG/M metagenome (GOLD analysis project Ga0255356, IMG submission 189944) | Peat soil microbial communities from Stordalen Mire, Sweden - H.B.S.T100 | ecosystem: Environmental > Terrestrial > Soil > Wetlands > Peat | place: Sweden: Norrbotten County, Stordalen Mire... | reverse complement strand
TGCGAAGGATGGGATTCATTTTAATGTCTGGAACAGGCTGGCAAAAAGAGCGGGCATCCATTCGAAAGCTCCGAACATACCCCTTTTATTGCCGGAAACGCTCTCGTCCGCAATGAGTATCTACTGCTTGGGTCGCGCTAAGATGGAATTGGACAAACCATGCGGATAGCGATCATTGGCGGTGGAATCGCGGGCTTGGCGGCTGCTTATGAGCTGGAGCAGGCGCGCCAGAACGGCGCCCAGGCCGAATACACGCTCTTTGAGGCGAGTGACCGTCTTGGCGGCTGCCTGGCGTCGGAGATTGTGGAGGGCGCTGTCCTCGAGCGCGGCCCGGATTCCTTTATTACCGAGAAGCCGGCCGCCGCCGAACTCTGCCGCGAGCTGGGCCTGGACGCCGAACTGACGCCCTCGAACGACGCCGACCGCAAGACCTGCATTCTGGTTCGCAATCGTCTCGTTCCCCTGCCCGACGGCCTGATGTTTCTGGTGCCCACCAAGCTGATTCCTACCGCGCTGACGCCTCTGTTCAGTCTGCCCACGAAGCTGCGCATGGGTCTCGAACTGCTGCTGCCCCCGCGCCCCACCGGGCTGCCGGACGAGTCGGTGGCCGCGCTGATCGAGCGCCACTTCGGACGCGAAACCGTCGACCGGCTCGCCGATCCGCTGCTGAGCGGCATCTATGGCGGCGACGCCACGCAGTTGAGCGCGCGCACCGTACTGCCGAGCATGGTGGAGATGGAGCACAAATACGGCTCGCTGACCCGCGGCATGTTGGCCGCGCATCGCCAGATGCTCGCCCGCGCCAAAAAGGCCGCCAAAGATGGAAGCCGCCGCGAAAGCGTCGCCATCTTCACCGCGATGCGCGGCGGAATGCAGCAGTTGGTCGAAGCGGTCACTGCGCGGCTTGACCCTGCCTCGGTGCGCCTCTCCACGCCCGTCAGCAGTATCGAGAAGACCGCCCACGCCTGGAACGTTGGAGCCAATGGCAAGACTGAGTTCTACGATGCGATCATCATGGCCTCGCCAGCCTGGGCCGCCGCCGCGTTGCTCGGCCCGGTGGACGCCGTGCTCGCCGAGCAACTGAGCGGCATTCCTTACTCCTCGTCGATCACCATCAATCTGATTTACGACGAGACCCAACTGGGCCATCTACCCGATGGATTCGGCTTCCTGGTACCCGCCAGCGAAGGCCGCGCGATGCTGGCCTGCACCTTTGTCCATCGCAAGTTTCTGGGCCGCACGCCGCCCGGCAAGGCGGTCCTTCGCGCCTTCCTGGGCGGAATGAAAAACGAGGCTCTGCTCGACGAATCGGACGATGCTCTCGTGGCCATCGTTCGCCGCGAACTGAGCGAGATTCTCGGCGACAGGATTCTTCCGCTCAGCGCCGAACCGGAGCACGCTCAGATTTCGCGCTGGCGGCGCGCCATGGCTCAGTACGCCGTCGGCCACCAGGAACGCAAGCGGCGCATCGTCGAGCGTGTGGTGGCCCTACCCGGCTTGCGGCTGGCCGGCAATGCCTACAGCGGCATCGGCGTCCCGGACTGCATCCGCCTGGGGCGACTGGCGGCGAAAGAGCTGATCGCGGAGTATACAAATACTTCAGAGTTGCGCAGATAATCTTTTATCGAAAATCCTAAAAGAAAACGTAACGGGTCTCTCTTCAAGGACCAGTTTCATATCCTTGAAAGACACACACTCTCTTATCTCCGTAGCACGTGTCACCTGTACGCAGTTTTATTAGCTTATCAAGAACATTCAAAACATTCAGAGATCATTTGTGATCGTCTTCATCTTCATCCCTCGGTGGAGGCCATGAAAAAGGCGCCTCCATTTTTTCAATTTCTTCGCCGTAATTAGAATCCTGAGTTGGGACTGAGTCGTTAGCCGGTACACGGTGTGGTGAAGGTGAAGGCTTGGCCGGTTCGTGATAAGTTTTCCTGTCGCTCACTTTCTGTCTCCTGGTTCAAGATTTCTTGCAAGGCAAACTTGCCTGTAAGCCTTTTTCAATAATGGCATACTTCTCCTCAATACCGACTCATCAATTGGTCTGTTCGATATTCTCTCGAACTCTTCCCAAACCTTTTCATCTGAGATCTCTTTATTCCTAGCCCATAAAATGCGATATTGGCGCGAAATTTCCTTCCATGCAGCAACCAATCCTGCAATCTTCGGAAGCTTATCAGAAGGAAATGTTATTGCATAAATAATTGAGGCGAAACCGGCAACTGCGGCGATTGTTTTTTGTACTTCCGGATGACTCTGCAAAACCCAAAGAGTAGCGAATGTACCCGATGAGGCCAACGCGAGAAATGTGCGCATGAACGTGTCGGAGGTCTTTTGGCGATCCTGCTGGAATTCCCAGTAGATTACATTCATCTCGGCAGTTAGCATTGAGTTCCAAAGTAAAACGCGTCTTTCGTTCATGTCCTCACCTCAAGCAGAAAACAAGCTCACATCTATTCAGAGACTTGAGAACTACCACTTTTCCTTCATAAATATCTGTTTCATGGCACTTGTTGCGCATTGGGCGTCACCGGCAGCATCAGCGCCGAAGGATGCGCGGCATCGTGATAAATGGTGTTGGTAGCCTTCACGAAAGCCGCGTCCGTGCTCGCGGACTTGCCCGTATTCAGGTTGCGGTCGAAGCGCGGAAAGTTGCTGCTGCTCACTTCCAGCCGGATTCTGTGGCCCTTCAAAAAAACGTTGCTCGTTGCCCACATGTCGATCTTGTATTCGTAGATCTTGCCGGGAACGATTGGCTTGGCCGCGTCCCTTGAGTCGCGGTAACGCGCGCGCAGGATGCCTTCCGTCAGGTTCTGCGCCAGGCCGCTCGGCGACACGTCCACCAGCTTGGCGGTAAAGTCCGTATCCGCCGCCGAAGAGCTGGCGTAGAGCTCCAGCGTCACCGGCCCGGTCACCTCCGTGTCGCGATCCAGAGGCGGCGTCGAATAGACCAGCACATCCGCGCGCGCTTCCACTGCTTTCTGGTCGAACGGACCTCCGGGCAGACGCGCGTTGTCGCAGCAAAGCGGTCCTCCAACCGTGGGCACGGGGTTGGCCGGATCGTAGACGTAGCTGTCCCGCCGCTCGGCGCGGAATTCCATGGGGCCAAGATAGAGGAATCCGTCGCCGGAGGCGCTGTTGGCCTTGCCCGCCGAGTGCAGAAAGTAACGCGTTTCCTTCGCCCGTTCCAGCGGCCAGGCCGCCTCATCGCGCCACTTGTTCTCGCCCATGACGAAGATTCTCACTGGCTTGTCGCTGGCAAACTCGTTCTTCTTGCCTTTGAAAAGATAGTCGTACCAATCGAGAGTGATGTCGTTCTCGTCAAAGGGAGCGTCGGGGCCGAAATCAACCTCGCCGATCGTGCGCCCCCAGCCGGAGTGGCCGCCGATGGCGACGATAAGGCGTTGGCCCTTGCGAGCCGCCTCCGTGCCGCCGTGCGCCTTCAGCCCCAGGTAATTGCGCATCGATCCGCCCAGAAAAATGTCGTACCAGGCGGTAATCGTCAGCGCGGGCACATCGATCTTCTGGTAGTTCTCTTCGATGGACCACTGCTTCCAGTAGCTGTCATACGTCGGATGGTCCAGCCAATCCTGGAAGTAGGGCGCCAGTGTGTGTGTCAATTCCACGCCGTCCTGAACATTCTTGATGTTGAAGACCGGGTACCGGCTCAAGGGCAGAACCGTGCTGCCAACCACGGCGTTCGTCTTTTGCTGGATGGCGTGATTCAAGGTGTCCTGAGCCAAGCCGGAGGTCCATGACTCGTTGAACCACTGCTCGAAGGCTCCGCCCTGGTAAGTCCAGTTCTCATGGTAGTTACTGGCAGTAACTACCGGGCAGATTCCCGCCAGATGCGGCGGACGGCTGATCGCCGCGAGCATCTGCGTTGCGCCAACGTAAGAGCCGCTGGCCATGCCCACTTTGCCGTTGGAGTGGGGCAGCAATGCCGCCCACTCGACGGCGTCATAGCCATCGTCTTTCTCGTGCTTGAAGGGGTACCACTCGCCCTCTGAGGCATACCGTCCGCGCACATCCTGCGCAACAAACAGATAGCCACGCTCTGCGGCCTTGCGCGCCAAAACAACCGACGAGTCCTTGCTGTAAGGCGTCCGCTGCAGCAGGACTGGAAACACTCCGTCACCGGCCGGCCGGTAGATGTCAGCCATGAGCGTCACGCCGTCGCGGGTTTTCATGGCGACATTGCGTTCGATGACGATGCTCGGCGCGGCAGCGGATGCCTCCTGCCCGCAGGCAAAAATGCCCGGCAGCAAGCTGGCGGTAAGCAAAAACAGACACACAGATTTTTTTTGTATCATCGGATTAGCCTTGTAGTGGTTTTCTATTGAACTGTTTGCAGTTCTCTCTGGAAGTACCCTTCTGCATTTGCTTGAAAATCAGAGAGTGAAGTAAATTGCTTATCGGCAACGCTCGTAATTCTAGATTGGTCCTTCTTGGAAAGGCCGTTCTCGAAGTCTTCATGAACGATGACGCTTCTAAATGGGATTCCTGTCATCTGAAATTGCAGACATGAAAGTCCTGCCAAGCGGGCTTTTGCGTTATCTTTGACGCCAAACATAAACACTTGACGCGGCAAGCTCAACTTCCAGTCAACTTCAAGATCGTCTCTGTCGGGCAGCGGGAGGTATCCCTCGATGGGGTGAAATCGAGAAAGAGAGCTCTTCACGAAGTCGCCGAGCATTTCGTAAAACAGGCTCTGGACCACCTCGCGCTTGAACGCCTGCATATTGCTTACTTTGGCAGCCGTCTGCGCAAACTGAAGCAGCGCGGGGTAAACATGCTCCGGAGTCGTTTCCACATAAAGGCGCCCGCGCTCTTCTGTAATTCCGTTTTCGGACAAGATGCGATCCAGGATGCGCCGCTTGGTGGGGGTGTCAACATCGTAGGAGTATGACAGCCGCATCAAGGTCATGCCATAGTCCGAGATGCGAATCGAATCGCTTGGCGGCTTGGGAAGGTCGAGAAAAATATCAACCATGTCGCCATCCTCATGGAAAAGCGGAGCGAGAACCTGCAACACTCCCGGACGCTTCTCGCGGAAGACAACGTGGTGATTAAGGTCGGATTTTAGATTCTCAAGAAAGTCCATGGCAATCACTCGTTAAAGCTGAACGGAATTTGAGTCCCGGCCGGAAAATATTTCTGCGCATCCTTCGCGTTCAGGTTAACTGCTTTCACGAAAAACTGAAGTGCTTCCTCAAAAGACGCATATTCCATTGTTTTGACAGCAGATTTCTCCGCAGCATACCCGGCCTCAATCGCATCCCCACTTGCCTGATGAATATGGTAGTCGAAGTGCGGATGCGCCAGCGCAAAGTCACTGTTATAGCATCCGTGCGGCCCGTTGCTCCGGAGCAGCGTGATTCCATCCCGCCCGTCTTGAGAGAGATAAGTGAGCCCGATGGAGAAGTTTTCAGGAAACTCCTCATTCCTGCGCATGAACATCGTGAACTCACCTTTCAAATCGTTTGATGCGACCAGCGTTGCGTCGTTGCGCCAATGCGCCCCGGAAAGTCTCATTTCTCTTTTCGGGGCCTCGAAGATCTCTTTCGGGCAGGAGATCAAGGCATCAAGCTCGTCTTGGCGAAAGGTGTCCACAAGGCAAGATCATAAACCAGTTGGCAATCGATGGCCGAATATATTCTTACGCATGTACTTGATTGTGAACTACATTCCCCCCTTGCCGAGCAAGAAGCCGATGCCGTAGGTAACTGCGCCTTCCAGAGCGCCGACGATGGTCATTTCCAATCCCGACGACCACCAGGAGCGAACCGTAATCAGCGACTTGGATGCGCCCACGGCGAAGTGCGCGGCCAGCGAAATGATGGCGGCAACAATGACAGCCTCAATGCCGTGCATGAAGAAGAACGGAATGATGGGAATGAATGCGCCAACGGCGGTCGAGAGCGCGCCTGAGCCGGCCGAAACCAGCGGGTTCGCCAGCGCCTCTTCGCTGGTGCCGAGCCGCTCGTTGGCCAGCACGCGGAGCATCTGCTCTGGGTCGCGGGCAAGGTGGTCCACCACGCCGTCGGCGTCGGCCTCGGGCAGTCCTTTCACCTGGTAGTAGAGCGAGAGCAGTTCGTGGGCCTCGGGGCCGTTCATCTGGATGGCCTCCCGCTCGCGGGCAATCTCGGCCACGTAAATCTCTCGTTCGCTCTTGGCCGCCAGATACGCGCCGGAGCCCATCGAAAGCGCGCTGGCGATCAGGCCGGAAATGCCGGCCAGCAGCACGTACTTGCTGTCGCCTGCGGTGGCACCGCTGACTCCAGAGACAATGCCGAAGATGGCGCCCAGACCGTCGTTGACGCCATAAATGGCGTCGCCAATCCAGCTTCCCGGCTGCTTGCGCCCCTCGTTGCGCTTGGCCAGCAACTCCTCCAGCACCGCCTTGGGATCGAGCCGGGGCGCGCCGGCAGGGGCGGAATAGTGGCCGCGCAAGAGCGCTCCCAGATCGCGATAATGCTCCTTTTCGTCTGTGAGAACCTGATTGAGAATGGCGATGGAATCCTCATCGCCCAGCTCCTTCAACTGGGTTCCGTACTTGGCGATGTCGCGGCTTTCGTCGATTTCCAGGCGGCGCAGGACATTATGGATGCCGCCCGCCCGGTTGGCCAGCGAGTTGGCCTCGCCGGCGGGGTTTCCACGATAGACCGGCTCCGGCCCGCCCAGTTGCGCGATGCGGCCCTGCCACAACGCGGCGTGTTTCAGTTCGGCCTGGGCCAGTTGGCGAAGCACCTGAGCGCGAACCGGGTCCGTGTCCCGGTCCGCTACGGTCTGATACGTGTAGTGGCCCTCCATCTCGGCCTGCCAGTTGCCTTCGAGAGCCGCCAGCACCTTTTTCAGCTTGGCGCCGCTCAATGTTTCATTGGCCATCGTTTTTCCTCGCTTTTTATTGAGAATACGGCATTCTCGCCGCGGCCAGTGCTCCTCTGGGCCGCTGACTGCCCTTTCAGTCCGCCGTTGCCGCCGTCACTTCCACAGCGCGGGGTTGCCGGTATAGTGTTGAGTGCAGCAAAATACCGGGATTCCCGGACAAGTGTGAACCCACCGGCCCATAGGCCGTCCGGGCACTGTTCCGTGTGCTTTTTCTACCCGGAATGTGCGAAATGGCCCGAACAGGGCAAATTTTGAGGAAGCGGAGAATTACCTTTATGGCAACACAATCCAAGCAGCCGGCGGCCCTCACGTCGCCCGGATACCTTGTCCCCTTTGTCACGGTGACCGCGCTCTACTTCATCTTCGGGTTCATTACCAACCTGAACATGCAGTTGGTGCCCCATCTCAGATCGGTTTTCGATCTTCCGTGGCTCCAGGCAGCGCTGGCCAACGGAGCTTTTTTTACCGCCTATTTTGTAGTCGCCGCGCCGACGTCGCGCCTTATCGAATCCATCGGCTACAAGAAGACCATGGTGGTTTCGCTCTTCGTGCAGGTCGCCGGAGCGCTCTTGTTCCTTCCGGCCGCTAGCCTGCCCAATTTCTGGCTCTTCCTGACCGCGGTCTTCATCGTGGGTTCCGGCGTGGCCATGCTTCAGACCTCGGCGAATCCCTACGTTTCCGCCCTCGGCCCGGAGCCGTCTGCTCCCATACGGCAGAATCTGGCGCAGGCCTTCAATTCCATCGGCGGAATGATTGCTCCGGTGGTGGCCGGCGCGCTCATCCTCAAGCACAAGGTCGTGCTGGATGCGGCGACCCTGGCGACCAAAACCGTGCAAGAGCAGTTGGACTACAAGATCAGCATTGCCAGCACGGTGCGGATGCCTTATCTGGCAATTGCAGCGGCCCTGGTGCTGCTGGGCGTAGCGGTTTCCTTTGCCCGTTTGCCTGCCATCCAGGCAACTCAGGAATTTCGTCCCACCAAGGCCGGGGTGGCGCTGCTGGAGCAGAGCATCTGGAGTTACCGGCACACGGTTCTGGCCACCATCGGCATCTTCTTCTACGTTGGCGTTGAAGTCGGCCTCGCTCAGTTCATGGTGGGCTACTTCGGTTTGCCGGAACTGGGCGGCATGGTCGCGGCGGCCGCGGCGGCCTTCACCTTCTACTATTGGTTCGGCGCGCTGGTCGGCAGGCTGCTGGGCTCCTGGATGCTGACCAAGATCGACGCCGGCAAGCTGCTGGGCATCTTCGCCCTGCTCAACGTCACCTGCGTCCTGGTCTCGATCAGCACCACGGGACGGGTTGCGGTCGTGACCCTGCTTCTGTGCGGATTCTTCAACTCCATCATGTTCCCGAACATCTTTGCGCTGGGCATCACCGGACTGGGACCGATGACCAGCAAGGGATCGGGCCTGATCATGACCGCCGTGGTCGGAGGAGCGGTCATCCCGGTGATTCTGGGCGGCCTGGTTGACCACTTCGGCTTCCGCCTGGCGGCGATTCTGCCCATCATCTGCTACCTCTACATCGCCTTCTACGGCTTTGTGGGCCACAAGCCCACGCACACTGCGGCTGCGTAGAACGAATAGTTGTTTTTTGTTGATTGAAGACCCTTTGACATGAAGTCAAAGGGCCTTCGTCTTCTGTGGGAAGCCGTCCCGACCACTGTTCGGGGACCTGTTTTCCACGACTTCATCAATCTCCACACACGCAGCCAGTCGCCCATCCGGCCTACACTCGAATGCATGGCCACCCTTCCCAACCTGGCGTTCGATTCCGGCCTTCCGGCCAATGTCGACGCCGAAAAAACCATTCTCGGCGCCATTCTTCTCGACAATGCTTCTCACGCCGAAGCCGCCGAAAAGCTCGAGCCGGACGATTTCTTCCTCGACTCCCACCGCCTCATCTTCCATCGCATGAGCGAGTTGATGAACGCCAACCGGGCCGTGGACATTGTCACGCTCGCCGAGGAGCTGGGCCGCAACAAGGAGATCGAAACCGTCGGCGGCGTCGCCTACCTGGCTTCGCTCACTGAGGGTTTGCCGCGCCGTCCGGTCATCGAAGAGTACATCCGCATCGTCAAGGACAAGAGCCTGCTGCGCAAGCTCATGCTCATCTGCTCGACCGCCATCGCCCGCGCCGCCGACCAGGGCGAGAGCGCGCTCGGCGTGCTGGACGAAACCGAGGGCAAGCTGCTGGAAGTCAGCGAGAAAGGCCTCACCCATGGCCTTGAGTCGCTCGACCATATCGTCCAGAACTCCTTCGGCACCATCGACAATCTCTATAAGCAGAGCCGCGAGATCACCGGCCTGGCCACCGGTTTCACCGAGTTCGACCACATGACCAGCGGCCTGCAAAAAGGCGAGCTGATCATCATCGCCGCCCGCCCTTCGATGGGCAAAACCGCCTGGGCCATCAACATCGCCCAGAACGCCGCCATCGGCGGGCAGGCGAAAGTCGCCGTCTTCAGCCTGGAAATGAACAAGGAGTCGCTCTTGCGCCGCATGTTGGCCAGCGAGGCCTGGGTGGATCAGCAGAAGATTCAGAAGGGCTTTGTGGGCCGCGAGGACCACGACAAACTGCAGGATGCCTTGAACAGGCTGATTGAAACGCATCTTTTCATCGACGACACGGCCGGCATCTCGCTGGCCGAGATGCGCGCCAAGGCCCGCCGCCTCAAGCAGAACGAAAAAGGCCTCGACCTGATCGTGGTCGATTACCTGCAGTTGATGACGGCCACCGTGCCCTCTTCCGGCAAGCGAAACTATGAAAACCGCACCCAGGAGGTTTCGGCCGTCTCCCGCGGCCTCAAGGCCCTGGCCAAGGAGCTGGAAGTGCCGGTCGTGGCCCTCTCGCAGCTCTCCCGCGCCGGCGTGCAGCGCAAGGACGACCACCGCCCCATGCTCAGCGACCTGCGTGAGTCCGGCTCCATCGAGCAGGACGCCGACGTCGTCGCCTTCATCCATCGCGAGTCCTACTACAGCCACGACGAGGAGATGAGCGAGGCCGACAAGGCCAAATCCGAAATCATCATTGCCAAGCAGCGCAATGGCCCCACCGGCACCCTCTATCTGAATTTCATTGGCCGGTTCACGCGCTTCGACAATCCCGACTCCGGGCACGAGGTTTAGGGCATTTTCACTGTTCCCGTAGGGTTGAATTCGTGATTTCCCACCCATTTCACAAAGAACGTGAAATGGATGGGGCACGGAGCTTCTTCACACCATCCGTGAAAATGCTAACGTGCAACCTCACGGCTCGTTCAGAATCAGCGCGATCCGGCCCACAATCAGCTCGTTCGGCGTTTCTCCTGGATTGATTTCGAGCAGGTCCACGGGGAAACCGATATTGTGCGGCCGCAGAACGAGCCGGTTCGACACAAAGTCCACATACCGCAGCGTCAGATGCGATCCGTGCCGCACCGCGTACAGGTTGGGCCGGTTCGGCCGGTAGGGCGTCAGCGAAATGTAGTGCCGGTCGATCAGCGTAATGGCCTCGGGCAGCACCAGCGGCTCCATCGGCAGCGCATCGGCGGCCGGAATCCGCACGGCCACAAACCGCTGCCAGGCCCGCCGCTGGTTCGAAACCCTGGCCCGAAGCGACTGCGGCAGTCCGGCGGGCAGGCGCAGCACGCTCTGCGTGACCGAGGGCCGGATGAACGGCTCATACAGCGCCGCCGCATGAGAGACAACCGGGACCACGCTGCTTTCCCCGTCCTCCGGCAACCTCTCGCTCTGGTAAGTCGCGGGCAGAAGATCCCCGGCCGTCATGTGCTGCGCCGTCAGAATCCGGTCCAGCGCCTCCAGCGAGAGCTGACGCCGGCTATGCAGGAAATTCGACAGATGGGATTGCCCAAAGCCGGTCTGGCGCGCCAGCAGCGAGACGCTCAGCGTGCCCCGCTGTATCCTGCGCAGCAGTTCCAGGCGCAGCCGCTCATGCATTTGGGTAAAGTTCATCTGTGGATAATCCGCCACCGGCAATGGCGGCGAACCGTCTTTGTTTTCCCCCTGAAAATCTGGAAGGGCTGATTGGCCTTCATTTTCGGCGCTTGGACAAGGATTGAAAAGCGCGAAAGCGGAAAGCCCTCGGGAAGGATTGACGCCAGAGAACCATCTCTCTAGATTTGCTTTACTTAATCCGCTACTGGCTGTGGGAATTCCATGGGAAGAACTTCATCGCCGGAGAGTGAAATCTCTCCGGCTTTCTCATCCCACCCTCCAAGCGCTCACCAGAAGCGCCGAGGAACAGCCAGCCTCGGAAATTCCAGAATCTGCGCGATGTACATGACAACAAACGAGAGAATTCGGGCGGCTATCCCCCATCAGGACGCGAGAAACCTGAGAAGCCATTCCCGGTTCTTTCTACCCCGCGGAAACAAGATTTTAAAACAAAGCCGTCGGGAAACAACGAGAATACGGAGAATTCGTCATGGAATTGCGCGTGCACTTGAAAATTTGCGAAGGGTGCGGTTGTCTTTGGTACCGCGCTCAGACCCAGGGGAGTGTTTACTGCAAGGAATGTGAAGTCAGGCTGAAAGACTTTCCATCGCCAGAAAGCCGCAAACGGCGCGGGCGTCCACCCCGCAAATCGCTGGTTAAAGTGTGGACCATGGCTGAAGCGTTCGGGGGTGCCGAATGAGCGCAGCACTCGCAGCACTTCAGTTGCCGGTGATTTGGGGAGTGAGCAGTCCACAGCCGGCATGGCAGGAGGACAGGAGGAATTGGAAGAAACCGCCGGCGTCGGAGACGGTTGCGATACCCGTCGAAAAAGCGCCTGCTCCAGAGCCGTTCGTCAGCCTCGGCTTCTACCGGAAGCACACCGAGAGCCTGCTGCGGCGGTACCTCTACGCCTCAATGCAGGTGGGCCGTGCGCCGTCCATTCTGGGCGACCCGATTGCCAGGGGGTGGTGTTCCAGCCGCCCCATCCGCACCTTCGAGGACGCGGTCATCTTCGTCCTCGACGTGGAAAAGTGCCTGGACCAGCTCGACTCTCTGGACCGCATGATGCTGAGCCGGGTCGTTCTTCAGGAGTACACCCAGGCTGAAGCAGCCACCTTGCTGGGGATGAGCGTTCGCACCATCTCCTACAAGTTTCCCAAGGCCCTCGACCGGCTGACGGAAAAGCTGCTCGAATCCGGACTCCTGGTTCTACCGCAATAATCGAACAATACAAGCCGGTCAATGAAGAGGAGGGCTCTCGTCAGCCCTCCTCCTTCTTTCTTGCGGCCTGATGGAAGCAAAATGCCGTAAAATCGATTTTCCGAGGAACCTCCGATGAATCTCATGCCCCGTTCCGCCGCTCTCCTGCTTCTGCTGGCCTCTGCCGCGCTGACCGCCCAGCAGTCTGCTGTTCATCCCACAGCCGCGGCTGAGGCGCCCACCCGCGACACCAGCTACATCGATGCCCAGGGCGCGGCCCACGTCACCCGCGTCGTTCCCGTCCCGGCTACCATCAGCGCTCAGGCGCAACAGATACTGAGCCGCGCCGAGCCCGACCAGGGGCCGCCCGAGCCGCTGGCCCTGCGCCGCAGCCGCACCGATACCTGGGCGCTAACAGCCGCCGCGGCCTGGAGCAAGCTCTGCCCCAACCAGCTCGTCGAAGACAAGATTGCCGGCGTTCCCGTCCGCGTCGTCACCCCCGACGGAATGCCCGCGTCCAACCGCGACAAGGTCCTCCTCAACCTCCATGGCGGCGGCTTCAACTCCGACTCCGGCTCTTACACCGAGTCCATCCCCATCGCCGGCTACGCCAAAATCAAGGTCGTCGCCGTCCTCTATCGCCTGGCGCCCGAGCATCCTTACCCCGCCGCCGTGGATGACTCCGTCGCCGTCTACAAGGAACTGCTCAAGAGCTACAAGCCCGAGCACATCGTCATCTATGGCACCTCGGCCGGCGCGATTCTGACCGCCGAAGTCGCCGCCCGGCTCAAGCAACTCGGCCTGCCGCAGCCGGCCGCCCTGGGCATCTTCAGCGGCATGGGCGACTTTGCCCGCGACGGCGACTCGATTGCCCTCTACGCCCTGCGCGGCCTCTCCGGCCACTTCGACCCGCCCAACCCCGGCCGGCACGACTCCGAGTATGTGGCCAGCGCCGATTCCAAAGATCCGGTTCTTTCGCCCATCTATTCCGACCTGCGCGGCCTGCCGCCGACTCTGTTCGTCACCAGCACTCGCGACCTGCTGCTCAGCGGCACGGCGAATCTTCACCGCGCCTATCTGAACGCAGGAGTCGATGCGCGCCTGGTGGTCTTCGACGCTCTGCCGCATGCCTTCTGGTATGACTCCCAGTTACCTGAAGCCATCGAAGCCAACCACACGATGGCCGATTTCTTTGTAAGTAAGTTAGGGAGATAAAGTCAGGTGGCCCGGTCATCAGATCACCGTGAGGCGGCTGCCCCAGGTGCCAAGCGAAGCGAGCACAACCACTGAAGATGGGTGTCCCAGGTGCCTCGTGTCAAGTGCATGGACATCCTTTACAGTTTGTCTCCAGACATCCTTTACACATGTGGGCAGTATGGGAGCGGATTTGCCGGGTGGCGGGTGGCCCAGGTGCCGGGAGAAGTGAGCACAACCACTGA
>Ga0255356_1001723_pt1 | contig 13469 bp, 17 predicted proteins | sample HBST100metaG_FD_189944 | JGI IMG/M metagenome (GOLD analysis project Ga0255356, IMG submission 189944) | Peat soil microbial communities from Stordalen Mire, Sweden - H.B.S.T100 | ecosystem: Environmental > Terrestrial > Soil > Wetlands > Peat | place: Sweden: Norrbotten County, Stordalen Mire... | reverse complement strand
TTCGCTACAAGCCCTGGGGGATTCCCCTCCCCTTGCGCTTGCTACCCCCGCAGCCATGGGCCTGGGCCAAGGCGTTGTTGTTAACAACAACAGCCTCCCAATTCAAATACCCGAAAGGAATTATCACCTTGAGCTACGAAATCAGCGCTACCTACTGCCCCGAAGACAACAAACTTCGCCTCTCCTCCTTCAGCCGCCTCGATTCGGAAACCTATAAGCGCGTGACGGCGGCTGGGTTCAAATGGGCACCGAAGCAAGGTTTTTTTGTGGCTCCCATGTGGACACCTAGCCGCGAAGACCTTTGTCTTGAACTGGCCGGTGAGATCGGCGACGAAGATTCAACTTTGGCAGAGCGGGCCGAAGCCAGGGCTGAACGGTTTGAAGACCGCAGCCAGCGCCGCTCCCAAGACGCCGACCGTGCCCAGAAAGCCGTTCACGCTATCGCCGACGGAATTCCCTTCGGCCAGCCGATCCTTGTAGGCCACCACTCGGAGCGCCACGCCCGTAAGGACGCAAAGAGAATCGAAAACGGGATGCAAAAGACCGTGGAGATGTGGAGAAGTTCAGAATACTGGCGCAGACGCGCCAAAAGCGCGCTCTTACTTGCAGAACACAAAGGCAAGGCCGATGTTCGCGCCCGCCGCATCAAGAGTCTGGAAGCCGACAAGCGCAGAGAAGACCGCAGCAAACAAGAGTCTGAAATGTGGCTGAAACTCTGGACCGAATGCAGGAACGAACCGGACAAGGATCTTCAGGCTGGAGTAGCCCGCCGCTTGGCTGGATTCACCCACATTCTGATGCCGCGCAAACAAGGGGACCGAGAAGACTATGACCACTCGCCAAGCATCTACAACGCGATTGCCGGCGACTGTCCAACCTTGTATGCGCCTCGCACGCTTGACGAGGTGTTCACTGCTGTTTTCGATGCCCTGCCACGCCAGATCGAACAGGCCGCACGCTGGATTGAACACATTGCAAACCGCCTCATTTATGAACGTGCCATGTTGGAAGACCAGGGCGGCACCGAGGCCGACAAGACCGGCCCAGAAAAGGGTGGCGCGGTGGTCTGCTGGACCTTCAAGGGGTGGTCATATATCCAAAAGGTCAACAAGGTATCAGTGACAATACTTTTCTGTTTTGAGGGAAGCACGCCATTCAAGCAAACCATTCCGTTCGACAAGCTCAAGGCGGTAATGAGCAAGGCTGAGGTAGACGCAGCTCGCGCCGAGGGCCGCTTGATCGAGAGCCAGAACAAGGTAGGATTCGCGCTCTTGGACCCAGCGCCCGCACCTGAGCCGGAGGCGACCAGGGCCGCACCCGAGATCGAGGATAATATTTGTCCCGATGGGCCGCAGTGCAAAGACCCGGAGTGTCGCGCCGAAAGAACCAAGCGCGGCATCTTTCCACCCTCAGATATGGCCTTGCAGCCAATCGAGGACTGAACAAAGCGCACGGACCGGAGCAATCCGGCCGTGCGCTTTGCCTTGCGGGGGAAGCCGCCTTTTGTGCCCCCTGGCACTCCTCCAATTTATTTCGACTCGGAGGAGTGCCATTGCTTTTCGAGGGCGTCTAGGTCAATCGTTCCATGGGAAGCGTGGCAAACGCACGTACACTTGCCCGTCTCGCGGCATCCGTTGGGCTTAGTGAAGCACAGCCTTTTCTTGCACTTTTCCGACTTGTACTCATCTTTCAGGAGCGGCATAACATCCTTTTCTGCGGGATTCCGGCCCCCGGCTGGTCGCTCATTCGTTTATTCCCTTGAAGCGAGAGTCTGGCGCTCTTTGCTTGCATTTCACCGTCAGATTCCAGCCATCCAGCCTCCCATGAACGCTTTCGCCAATCACCAACTACTTCGGCCTTTGGCGCAGACTCAATCCCCACCTTTTCGAACGTCCGCGCATTGTGACCATCATAATAATCGAGAGCGCTGTACGAATTCTGTGCGCTAATTGCCATATGATACCTCCTGTTACTAAACGGGACTCAGCTATATAAGTCCCACGTATGAGCATTACTGATTCCCGGTTATCGGAAGCTTTGCCCAATGCCTGTTAAAACGACAGGTACGCGATCAGGAAATTCAACAACCAGGGACAATTTACCGCCCATTGCTTCGATTGAGCGGCGCATGGTTGATATGTGCATGTCGGTGCGCTTCTCAATCACAGAGATTTGCTTTTGGGCAACGCCGAGCTGCTTAGCCATTTTTACTTGCGTAATCTCTCTTGCGCGTCGCAACTCTTGCAGCGTCATCTCCTCCGCAATAAAGAGCGCGCCCATTTTCTCAATCTTTTTCCGGCGGGCGACGGGAAGCGCGTCGATGATCTCATTGACATCTTTTGCCATAGTTCATTTCCTCTCTTTTGCCATGCGGGCAAGGTGCAAGTCAAATCGTTGATCGGCCTTGCGGATCAACTCCCGGTAAAAGCGTCTTTTGCTCATGCCTGATTTATTTCCACCGACGAGAAGTATCGCCCTGCGCTTTGGATCAAACGCAAAGGCAATGCGCCATACACCATCGTTTGCGTCAAATCGAAGTTCCTTCATGTTAGAGTGACGCGAATCGTCGAGGGTATCAACCCGTGGCCGTCCCAGCAAGGGACCTAACTGCTGCAAAGGCCGCGTCAGAGCCAAGGCCACGTCTTGCACTTCTTTTGGAAATGCTAGAAATTCCGGCTCGAATTCATCACCAATCTGAACCGTCCACATGAATATAGTATACCTGCAAGAGTATATACTGTCAACAGTATTACGCCCCCAAAAAACGTTGGGTCGCGCAGAAGAAAAAGGCCGTCAAGTAGACTATATTTAGATCTTTGTATCAGTGACAATATATCTGATATTCTGTCTACATGAACCGAATGAGTCTTTGGCGCAAAAAAAAACGATTTGGCGAATCCGGCCTCTTGACCCAGATATGCGTTTGGGCGAATGAACGCAGCGAGTCTCTTGTACGCAACCTCTGTGAGCGGATCGCAGAGCCTACAAGCCGAGGAGATAATTTACTTGCTCTCCTTGCGATGCAGACCAAGCGGCGTCGGAATATCGGCTATTTGTGGTGGGGCGCGGGTTACAGAGTGGAACTTGACACCCCGTTTGTGGGGCCGCATTGGTTTATGAGGCATCCAGGCGGGCGAGTAATTGGGATGGACACCGAATATGAGTTGGACTGGCAGGAAGCAACCGAGTTGAGTTCAATCCTGCTTCGCTCCACGGATCAGGCTATTGCACAATGGCTGAAGAAGAAAAACCTTACCGGAGCACGTCGGGACACAACAGGGGTTCGGCTCGATGTGATCGAGCAGGAGTTTCCCGACAGGCCATCCAGCGATGAAGCCTTTGCAGCCAGTGAAACGCGGATCGCTCAAGGTGTTTGGGACGCCGCGAGACTTGACCGCACCCCACCCTCGGTTGACCCCTCCATCTTCACTTACGAAGGAATCATGCAGTATCCAAGCTATTGCCAGATTGCCCACCGACAGGACGCGGATCATGTCGAGTTCGCACTCATCCATTCTCTTTACGGCGGCACAAGCCCCACAAATATTTTCGAGAATCTAGCTACTCATCTGCGCCAACGCTTTTACCCGAATGTGGATGCAGGCTTGATCGACTGGTACGATGTTGTCCCCGCTGGTCTGAACAACTACAGCAGTGATCCAATGAGAATCGACAGAGTTCAGATGACCAGCTCCAACGGCGTCTATTCATCTCCCTCTTGGAGCCGCTATCAAAGCCCTTCGGGTGACGATTGGGCACATTTTGTTCTGGAGGTTATCGACAGGGTTCAGCTTGCCCAGGCCATACGTTGCAAGGCCCGTTGCGGAAATACTGCTGCCTAAGAGGTATGACAGAATAGCAGATCATCTTTGTTACAACAATGCGGTCAGAGGATAGATATTATGTTTCATACGCCGAAGTCTTTTACACCTTGGATATGTCAGGAGGAATGCCGTCAGGCGCTACTCAGCACGCGCCGCCTTGCTGGTACTATGCCCGCGAAGGCGCTTGTTGTTATGGCGAGTGGCTGCGGTAAGACCGCCGCAGCGGCTTTCGACGTACAGAATTTTTTCAAAACTAAACCACATGCCCGTTTTCTCTGTTTATGCGATCAGAACCATGTCTTATTGCAAAACATGAAGACCTTTCACGCGATCCTCGGTGGCGCGGCGGCGGATTATGGTTTCTACCATGGCGGGGAAAAGAAACGCCATGCAAAGTATCTCTTTGCTACGTTCCAGTCTGTGCTTAACAACTTAGAGGGCTTTCGACCAGACGAATATGATTACATCTTTATAGATGAAGGGCATCACTCACAGGCGAACACATACCGCTCTGTCATTGAGCATTTTATTCCGCGGTTTTTGTTGGCAATGACGGCTACTCCAGATAGAAGCGATACGAAGGACATTCGCGATATGTTCGGCGATCCTGTGTATTCTCTGGAACTACCAGAAGCTATCGCCAAGGGCTACCTTACACCGATTGAATACAGGCTGCTTACCGATGAGGTTGTGGAGTTTGGAAAGATCAAGAACCCTTATGTCCTCACTGTTGCACAACTCAATCGCAGAATCTTTGTGCCCCGCCGCGACAAGGAGATCGTCAGAATTATAGCTGCAAAGACTGCACATATAACAACCCCACGGATGATTGTTTTTTGCAATTCGATCACCCACGCAGAGAAGTTTGCAAGGCATATTGATGGTGCGCTCACCGTTCACTCAGGCCAGAAGATGGCAGAACAGGAACGCCGGATCAGCATGTTTGAGAATCACAAAGTTTCAACTCTCGTAACTGTTGACAAATTTAATGAGGGTGTGGACCTGCCGGATGTAAACATTGTTGTCTTTCTTAGACTAACCTCATCCCGAACCGTATTTTTTCAGCAACTTGGAAGAGGCTTACGAAAGTCTGACAACAAGAAATCGTTACTCGCTCTTGACTTTGCTGGCAACTGTGAACGTCTCAGGATGGTTAGTAAGGTTCAGCGGGAGGTTGCGGCTTGGGCTGCACAGAGTGACCGAACTTCGGGAGGCGCAGACTCAGGCGAAGTTCGTGTCTTCAGCGGAGGGCAGTTCCTGTTCTCTGAGCAAATCATGGATATTCTCGCCTTCTATGACAAGGCACGATTTACTACGGATGGTGGATATACCAGGGATATTCTCATCAGCCTATTGCAAGCCGAAGCCCGTTCTTTAGGCAGAACGCCCTCATCTGACGATATTATAGAAGCGTCGAAGGCGGGCAGGACTGCCAGCATTACCGCGTATAGGGATCATTTCGGTTCATTGACTGCCGCACTGGTAGAAGCTGGTTTGTGTTCTCTACCTGTTTCGTTTTCACGGAGTGATCTTATAAAACAACTTCAGGATGAGGCTGTTTTGCTTGGCAGGTCTCCCCGTTGGAACGATATATGCGCAGCAGCAGCAGAGAAAAGAGCCGCGCCGGTATCACGATTTCAAACAGAATTTGGGCCATGGAATAAAGCACTGGAGGCTGCTGGCCTCTCCTCTAATCGGAATGCAACATATTCCTCTGCCGACCTTATCGCTCAGCTTAAAGATTCGAAGCTACGTTTGGGGAGAGTTCCTACGTCAAAAGACTTTGGTCTCTCTTCAAATGATGGAATAACCGCCAGCACTTCGGCGTTCTTGCGCGTCTTTGGTACGTGGAATGATGGCTTGCGCCAGGCTGGCATGGTCCCTATGAGGGTTCGTCATGATGAACGGGCACTGCTCCTACAACTTAAACAAGAGGCCACTCGACTTGGCAGGACGCCATGTCGCCAGGATATAGTTATAGCGAGTTCCGCTGGCAGAACTGCTTCGCCAGCTACATATGTCACTCGCTTTGGTTCGGTTAACGACGCGCTGATTGCCGCTGGCTTTAAGCCATCCAGAAGAAGCAGACCCAGGCGCGATAAAGATGTGTTGATATTGCAACTAAAAAGGGAAGCAGAATTGCTTGGGAAACGGCCAAGTGTTCGGGACATGGATAGTGCTGCTTCTATTGGTAGGGCTGCTTCGGGAACTACATACAGAGCGCACTTCGGATCGTTTAATAACGCGCTGATTGAAGCGGGCTTTCTGCCCCCGAATGAAGGGTGAGCGATTTATGCAATTATTGTCCGAGCAGTCCATAGCTGGCATTTCCGCCATCCTTATCCGGAATTATCTTCGGCGGTGTGGACAATACGATATAAGCGAAGATCAATTGAGAAAGGCCGTTGGACTGTCAGGGCGAGATGCCAAAGCCGTCCTCGCAATGATGTTGGCCGAGGGGTACATTTCACCAAAGCCGCAGCCCAGTACGAGCATCGTATTCACCTTGACCTATAAGGGCTTCGCGTTGGCTAATGCAACAGCGGCAAGGCCGCTTCTACGCTCTACTGCCGATAAGTTGTTGCGCGGGTTTATGGAGCGTCTGACTACCGCAAACGAGAATCCTGATTTTCTTTATAGGACGAAGTATGTCCTGCTCTTTGGAAGTATGCTCTCTGACGCTATCAGGGTTGGAGACATTGATTTAGTCGTGGAGTTTGAAGCAAAGGCGAGTGGTGAGGCGTGGACAACTTGGCGCGAGACGCGGGTTTCCCTTGCAAGAAAGGCCGGTCGCCACTTCCCTACTTTGGCCGATGAGATGAATTGGCCACTGATGGAGCTTGTTCTTTTCCTGAAAAACAGAAGTCGTGCGTTTAGCTTCCATGGGTGGGGTGGGGTGGATCAACTGCCATCTTTTAGGTATCAGGTGTTGCAGGGGGATGGCGAGGCAGCACACAGGCGCATCCCATACGGCATTCGCTTCGAACCAGGAGAGACAACCTAAGCCTTCGTTCGAAGCAACTATTGTGTCCATGCATCGACCGATTGGACTCTATAATTCCAGCATGGCAAATCAAGAACTTCTCTCGCTCATAGATGCGGAGATTGCGCGGCTCAAAGAAGCCCGCTCACTTCTGGCAAACTCTTCCTCTGTCACCTCCGCTCCTCTTATGCGCGGTCGGCAGTCCAAAGCCGAGGCCGGTGTACTGAAGATCAAAAAGAAACGACACATGACGCCCGAAGGTCGCGCCCGCATTGCGGAGGCCGTAAAGAAGCGGTGGGCCGCGCAGAAGAAAAAGGCCGTCAGGTAAGCAGTATGTGTCGCCGCCCCCGGCAGCGGATTTTCGTAATGTCGGGAACGTATGCGTAGCTCACAGGCCCAGGTTATCGTTGACGGCGACGGCGATCTCCTGTTCGGAGCCGAGGTAGCGTTCGGTGGTCTGAATCGAGGCATGACCCAGCAGAAACCTAATCTGCTCCAGGTCCCCGCCCGCCTTCCGGCAGAGTTTCGCGCAAGTGCGGCGAAGATCGTGAGCGCCGAAATGCTCGACGCCGATTTCTTGAGCCGAGGACTGGACCACTTGCCAGATGGTCCAGTCGCTCAATCCTGTGCCAGTCACAATGCCGTTTTTGCGGATGGCACGCAGCAGCCGCCCACCGCGCAGTTCCGCGCCGGTCACCCAGGCATCCACGGACTGTTTTACCCACACCGGCACGGCCACGGTGCGGACCCTCCCGCCCTTGCCGCGCAGATCCACGATGGCCCAGCGGCCCTCGCGCTGCTGAATATCCTCTACTGTGAGCGCCGCCAGCTCCGCTCGGCGCAGCGCACACCCGACCAACAGCGCCAATATGCAGTGGTTCCGCTTGCCCTTCAATGTTTCCCGGTCTGGCACCGTAAGCAGTTCCCTTGCCTGTTCGCGGGTCAGCCAGTTCCCGAGGCGAGTTCCCTGCTCTCGCAGGTTGGGTACGTCGGCCAGCTCCGCAGCCTCTTCGGTTCCCAGAAAACCGCTTCGCCGCGCCTCACCTATCAGCTTGCGCACCGCGGATTGACGGACATTGATGGTTGACGCGCTCAGGCCGCGCTCACTCATCGCGGCGCGGTACTCGTTCAGCAGCGTCCGCGAGAGCGGCTGGCGCCGCTCCTGGCAATAGGCGTACAGGTCGTCAATCGCCTTTGCGTAGTTGCGCCGTGTGTTTGGGGACACTACTGCTGCCAGAACCATTTGCCGCAGCTCTGTTAACCCGATTGCCGATGCAGAGACCCGCTCTGTCGCAACAGGAACAAGGGCGCTGGCGTGTTCATTGGTCTCTGCTATCGGCACAGGGCGATCCTCAATGGACCTCTGCATTGTCGGCCAGCGGTTCGCCGTCATGAAGGCGACCGAAGCAGGAACAAGCCGATGTGTGCCCGCAACGGATGTACCGGCCATTCTCGGCCCAGGCTTGGTTTTGATAATCGTAGCCGCTCAAGGGTGCCACCGGCTCCCGATCATCAGACAATGTACTCACCATTATCTTTTCCATCAAACGCCTCGATCTCAGAAATAGCCATATACGACACAAGATGCGGTCGGCTACGCCGCCGCTTTCGGCATCTCGAACTCAAAACGAGCTTGGAAGCAATTGTGGTTCTGATCTCAGATCTGGTAATGCTCTCAACTCTGCGGCCTCAATGGCCCGCTCTCCGTCCGGTCCCCAAAGAAGCAATGTTTTGCGCAAGTCCGAGATTACTTGCCGATACATTGTAACGTCGGGGGTAAAGTCTTCGAGCCACTCTTCTGTGTTGAGAAAGCCCGACTCCGGATCTCTCATACAACACCACCCATAAATGACATTCAACTGCCACTGCGCAAGAGTCAAGGCGTTCTGCAAGGTGGCTATAGTTATCTTCTCTACTGTTTCGTCCATTTACCGCCTCCCCTTATTCAAAAAGCGTAGCTGTGATGGCCAGGACTTCGGCAAGTATAGCTATTTCAAACTCGTTTCGCCGGGTTGTTGATGCGCTTCGCCAATGCTTTGAGCCGCGCCGTTCTTTGGGAGCTGGGTTTGTCGGGATTCCCCTCGTAGATGGCCAGGGCGCGGACAACCGAGTAAACAGTCTCATTGCCGAACAACCGAGCAGCAACGGCAACGGCATCGGCCTCGATCTCGAACTTATGTGTAACGCCAAAGCACCATGTCACGCCCAGCCATAACAGCGATAACAGGCCAATCCATGAAGCTGCGCCCAAAAGAGGAGAGTAGGGCGCTCCCCGTAGCCTCATATTGAGTACGAGGCCGAGGCACACCGAAGCAAAGAAGGAAGGGACGAAAAATTTCCAGGCATGTTTGCAATAGATATGGCCGACCTCATGAGCGATGACCACTTTCCTTTGCTCATCCGGCAGAGACAACCAACCCTTTGCTACGCATACTCGACCAAGCCCACCCCAGGCTCCAACATTCTTCCCAAGACTGAGGGTTTTCATGACGCGGTCCAAGGGGGACCGGGTGACACACAGAGTAGGGGTCTTCTTCATGCCAAGCCGCAGGGCTATTGCTTCGAGGTCGCGCCGCCAAAGCCGGATCATCGCTGCTTCATACATTTGCTGTTTCTCCATGGGAGGTGTACGACTGCTGTCAACGTATCGGCACGACGTTTGCCGCCGAAGCGGCCAGTTGTTTACTTGTGTGCAACCCTAGTGTTGCGCCTACGTTTCAGCGGATCGGGGGCCGCGTCATTCTCTTCTACAGGGCCAGGACACCAACGCCTTTCCAGAGCCTTGAAGTCGGCCTCAAATCCGAAGTACGAACACCAACCGGCATTGTTTGCGAACAGATCAAAGATCGTTGCCATGTCGCTGGCTACGGGTCTTTCTATTTCAGGCAGGTATATCAAAGCGAAACCGCCGTATTGCTGGGGACGCCACCACGCGAGCAGAAAGCTCGCCACATGGCAATCTTGTTTCGCCTCCAAGAAAAGCCGCTTGAGTGCGGCGTGTTGGTTTTCGGTGATCGCGTTGAGAGTGCCCATGCTGCCTCCATTTTCTTGTAGGGCAATTATAGACTATGACAACCGCCATTGTCGTGGTTAATGGTTTATAGTCTTAATTGCGCTCATGCGCAAATAAGACCTAGTATTGAAAGCGCCTCAAGACCTACTGTTTCATTGGGGTTTTGAGACTTCGCAATCAGAGAGAGGACATTATGACTCGGACGGTCTCGTGGCTTTCGCGGCTCCCTGCCCTGGCCCGCAGGGTCAGTGAATCGGTACGCTCCCACTACACAACCGCCGATTTGCAAAGCCTTTTCGAGATCCAGCCCCGTTCGGCCCAGATGCTCGTCAAATTATTACCGACCGTGCAGATCGGGAAAAGCATTTTGGTAGAGCGCGAGGCACTCGCCGGATTTCTCTCCAGGCTGGAGGCAGCGGACGACCCGGTTGCGGAGCTGGCCGCTGTTCGCGCCCAGGGCAAGCCCCCGGCAATTCGGCGCAAGCTGCGCGAATTGCTTCAGGAGGATATTGCAGCCGGGGAAAGTTCGCCACCTGCGAATATGATTTTGGAGCGGGGCATCTTGACCGTGCGATTCGGCACCGTTGCGGATTTGGCCGCAGCCATGGTGTGGCTCACTCGGATCATGGATGACGTGGATCGGTTCGCAGATCAGTACGAACCGATATTAGAATCGGAACAAAGTGAAGAGAGGATATTGGAACTGGAGGATGCGGCCTACATCCGCAACTTTCTGCAGAGCAGAATGAGGTAGGCTAATTATTATCAGCAGATTTAGTGCGCTTTTGCTTCCGCAGCATCTTGCTGTATTCGATCACTCCCCCGTTCAAAAGGGCGCTCATCGTGCAGCCTCGCTTCCGTGCGATCTGCTGCATTTGAGTGTGATATTTGAGCGGAAACGCCGAGATAACTGTTGAGGCGAGTCGCGATCCATCCTCGCGCTGTGCCCGCATATCGGGGATTTTTACGGTTTTAAGATCAACGGTTTCAAAGAGTTTCAGGATGTGATTCAAAAGGTCGCCACGCTGATGAATGAATTCGCGTATGGCGCGGTTAGCGGTCGGCAACAGTCGTATATTAATTTGGCACGTCTCGTTCATTTGGGCTTATTGTAAACATTTTATGTGTGGCGCGCTGAGGAGGTCCTTAAAAGGCGTTACTATACTTCAAAACGCTAGCATATGCTTTCCTGTGCTAGTCTAGGCGTGTCTAGGCGTGTCTAGGCGAGCATTGCAAAGAGATACCTTGACATGTAAAGACTAGGCGTGTATATTCTTTCCAGGTATAGTCAAGTATTGCATTACCTTGACGTTTCATCTCTCGACTTGTCTGTGATTGGCTATTCTTGAAAAGGAGAGACACTGCATGTCTGTCATTTGCACTGCAAACCCTAAAGGCGGGTCTGGAAAAAGCACAGCAACTCTTGTACTCGCCACTACCCTCGCTGAATCGGGTGCTGATGTTTGCGTTATCGACGCTGACCCCAACCAACCAATAAATGACTGGCGGTATAACGGCACAACTCCCTCAACATCGACAGTCGCGGTCGTTCGTGAATTTCACGAAGACAAGATTATGGATACGATTGAAAACATGACTCGGCAGTACCAATTTGTATTCGTCGATCTGGAGGGCACGTCGAGTTTACTTGTTTCTCGCGCTATCACATACGCTGATTTGGTCATCGTTCCGGTCCAGGCCAGCGGGTTGGATGCCCGGCAAGCCGCCCGCGCAATCGAGGCGATACGTGTCGAGGAGAAACAGCGCCGGAGACAACGAAGAGACCCTACCGCGTCCCTCCCGTATCGCGTGCTGCTCACGCGCACGCCCGCCCTCGGAGCACCCGTACCGGGTGGTCAAAAAGACCTTGAGGCCGAGCTTGCTGCGAATGATCTGAAGCGTTTCGATACGGCGCTTGCTGAGCGGCAAGCGTATAAGATGATGTTCACAAATCGTCTTGCCCTGTCTGAAATGATGGACCTCAAAGGTGTAGGGAACATCGGCGCGGCAATCGACAACGCGAATGCCTTGGCAAACGAGTTTATTGCCGCAATGCGCTCGTTGGGGCATGAATCACCTACTCTCTCTCACGTATAAGGAGGCTCTCCGTGACAAACTCTGCTTATAATTTTTCTCCAGATCGTCCTAAACTTGAGGACTTGACTTCGATCCCCTCTTCACCTGTGACTCCGTTGAGCGCCGCTGCGCGGCGCTCTGTCGAGGAGATCGATCGGATGGCTGGCTCCATCGGTTTCGAGAGCCGTCAGGGCACTCCTATCTCTGGGAAAGGTGTGCAGATAGCATCTCTGTCTCGCGCTCAGATGGAAGGCAAAGAGGTAGGAGTCGAGCGTAGCCAGCTCTCATTCCGGCCTACAGTTGAAGTTCGCAATCGCTTTATCCAGTTCTCCGTCGAAGGCCGGCTGTCGTATCCCGATGCGTTGGAAGAGTTGTTGAATCAAAGCGAAGAACTGAAACGGTTGAAAGGGATCTCCTAGTAAGGCGTCGAGTTCTCTTTGTGCTTGGGCTTTGATGTTTTGCAGTTGCAAGGCTATTTGTGTGGCTGTTTGCTTCACTTGTGGCCGTTTTTGCAGTTCCAGTGTCAAGGTCCAGGCTTCTTCCGGTGCTTTGCTTTTCTGTTTTCGTTCTGTTCTCTTCAGTATTTAGAGAATTTGTGTCTGCCATATTTTCAAGGTGGTTCTCGGTCGGCGTTCCTTTAAGGTTTTCTGTTTAATCAGTTCTATTGCGAGTCTGACAATTAAGTTTTGCGTGATAAAGGTTCAGGCGTGTGTCAGGTTTTTCCCCTTTTGGAGTTATTGGTTGTGATCGGGTTTGATCGGCATTCGTGCGATGGGTTGTGCTGGATTTTTCTCGTCGGCGTGAGTGTCTGGTCGCTAGTTCTCTCTCTCTAAAATGCTCAAGAGCAAATGCAAAATCATTATGGGGGGGAATGCCTTCCCCCTCGGCAAGCCAGCGATGAAGCCGCTGTCTTTGCCTACCCCTTTCTCCAGGGGCATAGCCCCCGGACCCCATGGTGGTGTTGCTGCGCTCACCACAGGCCGTTGGCCTACCACCGGCAAGCGACGCGCCCAGGCGGACATGCCAACCGATTCTTGAACATTCTGAAGCATCCATGCAATCTATCGCCCAGGCTGGCCCTGGTCTTGAAGCCCTCATCGGGGTCATAGAGTCCGAATGCCTTTCAAACTCAGGAGAGCGGTGGCCGCGTGCAGCGGCCCTCCAAAGTTCTTGCTGCACTGATGTTCTGCTGTGCGATATTGAGAGGTCCGCTACTGCGTCCCGCCAATATTCACGATCCGCGATGCGGATCAGAGCAACACCATTCGGAAACCGCGCCAGGGCGCGGCGGCGAGTCAAACATTCCTGACATACGCGCTTGTATTACGTCCTGATGAGCATGTACAAGGAGCTTGTGCAGCTCCGTTGCTCACTCGCTACGCTCCCTCCGCTACTCGCTTCCGCGCCCGCTATGCGGCGGCTGCGCCGTCCTTGACACGCCCATCATGACCTTGCCCTCAGAATGCGTATCTCTTAACGTGCCGTGTTTTGGGAACTGAATTCATCCTCGTTGTAGTCGTGGCGGTGGGAATGTGGGAATCGGCTTCATCGATTTCCAAGGGGCGAGGTAAGT
>Ga0255356_1001722_pt1 | contig 13479 bp, 8 predicted proteins | sample HBST100metaG_FD_189944 | JGI IMG/M metagenome (GOLD analysis project Ga0255356, IMG submission 189944) | Peat soil microbial communities from Stordalen Mire, Sweden - H.B.S.T100 | ecosystem: Environmental > Terrestrial > Soil > Wetlands > Peat | place: Sweden: Norrbotten County, Stordalen Mire... | reverse complement strand
ACGGGGCGGGGCGGGCAGCAAGGTGGTATGGCCCGCCTCCCTCCGCCGCCGCAAAAACTTACCCGCCGCTTGTCGTTCGGCTGGGCGGTGCTGCGCTTTCTGATCATCGTGACAATCTGGGGCGGTCTGGCTTTGGGGCTGGCGGCGTTGTGGTTCACCTGGGATCTGCCAAACCCCGCCACCGCCGTCACCCAGGCCCGCCGCCCGGCGATCAAGCTGCTGGACCCTTTGGGCAACCTCGTCGCCCGGTTTGGCGATGCCGCGGGCAATGTGGTGCTGCCCGCCGCCCTGCCGCCTTATGTGCCGGCCGCGTTCATTGCCATTGAGGATCGGCGCTTCTACGATCACGGCCCGTTTGATGGTCAGGGCATTGCCCGCGCGCTGGTCTCGGACATTGTGCACCGCCGGGTGGTGCAGGGCGGCTCCACGCTGACGCAGCAGGTGGCGAAAACCTTGTTCCTCACCAACCAGCGCTCGTTGCGCCGGAAGGTGCAGGAGGCGGTGCTGAGCCTCTGGCTCGCGCGGCATTACACAAGGGATGAAATCCTCGGCATCTACCTCAACCGTGTGTATCTGGGCGCTGGCGCTTATGGGGTGGATGCCGCCGCGCGGCTGTATTTTGGCGTGCCCGCCACGCAGCTCACCTTGGCGCAGGCGGCGATTCTCGCCGGGTTGCCGAAAGCCCCCTCCAGCCTCAACCCGCTGGCCAACCCGCAAGCCGCCGCCAACCGCGCCACCCAGGTGCTGGACGATATGGTGGCGACGCAGGCCATAAGCCCCGAGCAGGAGAACACGGCGGAAGCGCAACTCGCCAACGCCGCCTCGCCGGTTTCCCGTACCTCCTGGTTCGCGCTCTGGATCATGCAGCGCGAGGGCGCGGATATTCCCGAGGGCGAGGACATCACCTTCACCACCACGCTGAATGCCGGGCTGCAAACCGCGGCGGAGGCGGCGCTGGAGACTACCATCGCGGCGCAGGGGGCGGCGATGAACGTCTCCCAGGGCGCGGTGGTGGTGCTGGATGCCCGCACCGGCGCCGTGCGGGCGCTGGTGGGCGGGGTGGGCGACCGGGAGGGCTATAACCGTGCCGTGCTCGCGCGGCGGCAGACCGGCTCGGCGATCAAACCCATCGTCTGGCTGGCGGGGCTGCGCGCCGGCATGTCGCCCGATGACACGGTGCTGGACGGTCCGCTGAACCTGCGCGGCTACCGCCCGCATGATTACGAGGCGGGGTATCACGGCAACGTCTCCATGACCCAGGGGCTGGCGGATTCGATGAACACCGTCGCCATCCGTATTCTGCTGCGCGCGGGCGGGGCGAGGCGGGTGATCGCGCTGGCGAAAACCCTTGGACTGAATGATAATTTTCCGGATGACGCGACGATGGCGCTGGGCACCGGGGCGGTGGGTGTGCTGCAAATGGCGGGGGCCTACGCCACTTTCTTCAATGGCGGTGAGCGCGTGACACCTTATGGCGTTACCCAAATTAACGGCGCGCCAACGCAGGTGGCTGCCCCTGTGCCGGTGGTCGACCCCGCGCAGGCGCAGGCGGTGGCGGGCATGATGCGGGCGGTGGTGACCGGCGGCACCGGCAAGGCGGCGTTTATTCCGAGCGTGTATACGGCGGGCAAAACCGGCACCACGCAGGATTACCGGGATGCCTGGTTCATCGGCTATGCGGGTGGCAATGTGATTGCCGTGTGGCTGGGCAATGACGATAACTCACCCACCAACAAGGTGCTGGGGGGGAGTTTGCCCGCGCAGATTTTCAAGGAAATTGCAGGCGGGTAGGGGCAGTGATTGCGGCTCTCATGGCGAGGGGGCGCAGCCATCCATCCTGGTGTAGGCTGGATGGCTGCGCTGTGCTCGCCATTGAGAGCGGCGGCTGAGGCTACTTCTTCTGCGCGTTAGCGGCGGCGAGCTGCGGCACGTCCATCAGGATGGTGCCATTCGCCGTTTGCGGCAGATGCGGCATGGTCTGCTGGGGGATTTTGCCGGTCAGCGCATCGAGATAGGCCGTGATCGCCGTTACCTGCTGGTCGCTGATGTCCTTGTTCAGCTGGCAGGCCGCCATCACCCGCACGGCTTCCGGCAGGGTCTGGACCGAACCGTTATGGAAATACGGCGCGGTCAGGGCCACGTTGCGCAGGCCTGGCACCCGGAAGCTGTTGCGGTCGGCCTCGTTATGGGTGATGTTGTAGCGGCCAAGGTCGGCGGTGAATTTATATTTCTGCTCCAGCGTCAGGCATTCCGGATTCTGCAAATGCATGGGGAATTTCTGGTAGAAACCCGTGCCCATGGGCAGGCCGGGGTTGTCGAACATCGGCCCGGCATGGCAGCTGGCACAGTTCATGGATTTGAACAGGGCCATGCCCGCTATTGCCATTGTGTTCAGCGCGGTCTTGTTACCCTTCACGTATAAATCGTAAGGGCTGTCAGGCGTTATCAGCGTGCGCTCATAAGCGGCGATGGCCGCTGCCGTGTTGTCGAAGGTCACCGGGTCGGCGCCGCCGAACACCGCGGCAAACGCCTTCTGGTAATCGGGGATCTGCTTCAGCCTGCCAACCACGGCGGCGCCGTCAGGCATGCCCATTTCCACGGGGTTGGTAATCGGCCCTTTCGCCTGCGCCTCCAGGCTGTCGGCCCGGCCATCCCAGAACTGAATGGTGTTGAACGCGGCGTTGAACACGGTGGGCGTGTTGCGGGGCACATCCACCTTGCCGAACACACCGAAGGAGAGCGGCAGATTATCCGTGCCGTTGCTCATGACGTTATGGCAGGTATTGCAGGACAAGGTGCCGGAGAGGGACAGACGCGGATCGAAATAAAGCTGCTTGCCCAGAGCGATCTTGGCGGGGGTCTGTGGATTATCAGCCGGGATGGGAGGGGTTGCCGGTAAGCTGCCGGGCGTTTGTGCCAGGGCCGCACTGCCGAAGGCCATGCTGGCGATGCCGAAAACCACAGGAAGGTATCTGGGAAATGTTCTTAATTTTGCGGGCGACGCCAAAATGTTTGAGAAATTTGCACGGCTTTTGGCAAGGCTCATCTGTCTCTCCTGGTCCACAGACCCCGGTGCCGGGCATTGATGAAATTCGACCGGATTCGTAATTACAGCACGGCATATGGTCGGCGGCATGAGTATGCAATGCAGCACGGTTTAGCAAGATTACTATGCGGTAAGCTTGCTGTTCGTTGCGGAGTGTGATGTGGGGCGGCTACCTTCCCATCGCCGCCAGCATGAACCGCTTCTTCAGCCTGGGCAGTCTCTCCACCGCCGCCAGGCCCAGATCGCGTGCCAGGCGGATGGCCGGGTTATTGGTGGAGAACAGCCGGTCCAGCGTGTCCATGCCCATCAGCATGGCCATGTTCACCGGGCGCCGGGCGGCCTGGTAGCGGGCTAGAACCTCCGGGGCGCCGGGGTCTTCGGCGTTGTCCAGAATCTCCACCAGGGAGATCGCGTCCTGGTACCCCAGGTTAAGCCCCTGGCCGGCGATGGGATGCACGCCATGCGCGGAATCACCCACCAGCACCAGCCTCGTATCGTAATAACGGGTGGCGAACATGGCGTAGAGCGGGTAGATCCACCGCCGCCCGGCGAGTTGGAAATCGCCTAGTTTCGTGCCCAGGCGCTTCGCCACCTCGTGCATGAATGGCGCCTCCGGCATGGCGTAGAGAGTCTGCGCCAGCGCGTCGCGCTCGGTGAACACGATTGCCGAGAGGTTGGGGTGTTCCGCCGTGCCGGTCATCGGCAGCACCGCGAACGGGCCGCCGGGGAGGAAATGCTCAAGCGCCACACCGTTATGCGGCTTTTCATGCGCGATGGCGAAGATCACCGCCGTCTGATGATAAGGCAGGCGGGTGGTGCTGATGCCCGCCTCGTCGCGCAGTTTGGATTTACGGCCCTCCGCCGCCACCACCAGCTTGGCGCTGAAAACCTCGCCGCCCACGGTTACGGTGGCGCCCTCCGCCCGGCGCTCCACCTTGGCGGTGGCCGGGGCGCGCAGGGTGAGGTTCGCCGCCGTCTGCAGCTTCCTGTTCAGCGCCACGCGGATCGAGCGCGCCTCGATGATCCAGCCAAACGCATCATCCCCCACCGTGCGGTGGTCGAAATGCAGTTTCAGGCGTGAGGGCGGGCGGCCGAGCTTACCGTCGGTCACGTCGATATCGAGGATCGGGCAGGGGGCGTAGGGCAGCTCATCCCAGATCCCGGCCCAATCCATTATGGTCTTGCTGCCGGCGGCCACGGCGTAAGCCCGGCCGTCGAAATCCGGGTCCTCCATGGGGGTCAGGTCCGCCTGATCCACCAGCAGGATTTTATGCCCGCGCGCCGCAAGGGCCAGGGCCAATGTGCCGCCCACCGGGCCGGCGCCGATAATCGCAACATCGCAGGTGAGTGTCATGGTGTTAACCTGCCAGAAAACCGAACGGACGGAAACTCCCCTCCGGTTTGGGAAAAAAATAACCATACCCGTGCCTGCAAATTAGGCATGGGTGTTTGCGCGGCGGGCTGGCCAGCGGTCGCGCGGCCCATCCGCATGACGCCGGATGGGAGTAAATTTTATTAATTGTCCGACAGAGTTGAGCGGCACGCTCCTTGCTTTGTCGGTGTTCGTCACAGTTACCGAGCTCTTCACATAATTGCTCTGCCGACCTGTCCAGGCTCCAGGTCACTCAAAGGCGGGGAAAAACAAGAGGAACAGATACTCAATGAGTAAACGATCGATCTTGGCGGTCCCAGCGGGTTTAGGATTGCTTTTTGCCGGCAGCGCGCCCGCGCTCGCCCAAACCGCAACCCCCACTTTGAATTCTGGCGATACGGCCTGGATGCTGATCTCCTCGGTGATCGTGCTGATGATGACGGTCCCAGGGCTGGCGCTGTATTATGGCGGCCTGCTGCGCCGTAAGAACATCCTGGCGATGCTGATGCAGTGCTTCTTCGCCACTGCGCTCATCTCCGTGCTCTGGTGCGTTATCGGCTACAGCCTGGCGTTCACCGCCGGTTCCGGTCCGCTGGCGCCGTTCGTCGGCGGCTTCTCGCGCGTCATGCTCAACGGCACGGGGCTGAACGGCCTCTCGGGCACCATTCCCGAGACCGTGTTCGCCATGTTCCAGTGCACCTTCGCCATCATCACCCCGGTGCTGATCCTGGGCGGCCCGGCTGACCGGTTGAAGTTCTCCTCCGCCATGGTGTTCCTCGGCATCTGGCTGATCGCGGTGTATTGCCCGGTCGCCCACATGGTCTGGGGCCCCGGTGGCTTCCTGATGAATGCGGGCGTGCTGGACTTCGCCGGCGGCACGGTCGTGCACATCAACTCCGCTGTTGCTGGTCTGGTTGCCGCCATCATGGTTGGCAAGCGCGCGGGCTATGGCCGTGACAACATGGCCCCGGCTGACCTGGGCTACACCATGCTGGGCGGCGCCCTGCTGTGGGTGGGCTGGTTCGGCTTCAATGCCGGTTCCGCCCTCACCGCTGGCGGTCAGGCCGGCATGGCCATGATCAACACCCACCTCGCGACCTCCGCCGCCGTGGTGTCCTGGACGCTGGTGGAATGGCTCACCAAGGGCAAGCCGAGCCTGCTGGGCGCTGTGTCCGGCGCGGTTGCCGGCCTCGTCGCCATCACCCCGGCCTGCGGCTTCGTCGGTGTCTCCGGCGCGCTGGTCATTGGCTTGTCCGCTGGCGTGGTCTGCTACTGGGGCGTTACCGGCTTCAAGAGCATGTTCAACTATGACGACGCGCTCGACGTCTGGGGCGTGCACGGCATGGGCGGCATTCTTGGCGCCATGCTCACCGGCGTGTTCGCGCTGAACGAGGTTGGCGGCCATGCCGGCGCGATCGAGGGCAATGTCCACCAGCTCCTCCTGCAGGCCGAGGGTATTGTTGTGACCATTCTGTACAGCGGTATCGCCAGCTTCATCATCCTCAAGCTCATCGACATCACCATGGGCCTGCGCGTGAGCAAGGAAGACGAGATCCAGGGGCTGGATATCACCCAGCACGGCGAAGTGCTCCAGCACGTCAGCTGATCTCCAGAACGGCTTCACCCGGCGCATGCCGCCGGGTGGCATGGTTCCCGGCCGGGGCTCGCACCCCGGCCGGGTTGTTTTTTGAGCAAGGCGGCGGTCCCGGAAGCCACCTGATCTTGACGATTTTTTCATTGTTGCGGCATGCGGGGCTTTCTCCAGGGCCCGCGCCGCCGCTCCTCCCGAACCTGTGCGGTACCGGTATGAAAATCCTGGCATAAAATCTGCAAGCGTTACTAACGGTGCGGGGCGGCCATGATCCGCGCGGCATCGTTGTGCAACACATACGCGGCCTGGGACAGATGGAGACGGTCAAATGACAATTGTGCAAGCCTTGCCTGGCAACTGGCTGGATACGGGCGATAATGCCTGGCAGCTCACCGCGGCTACCTTCGTCGGGATCATGAGCGTTCCCGGCCTGGCCCTACTATATGGCGGCGCGGTGAAGAAGAAATGGGCGGTGAACTCCGCCTTCATGGTGTTCTACGCGTTCTCGGCCGTGCTCATCGCCTGGGTGCTGTGGGCATACAACATGTCTTTCGGCAAGCCGTGGTTCAATGTTCCGGGCTTCCTCGGCTCGGGCGCCTGGATCGGCCATCCATGCCCCACCACCTCCGCGTATAATATGGAGAAGGAGGCGATCATCCCCTCCGCCGCCGGAGCCATGCCCGCCTTGGGTTATGGCCAGGCGACGATGGTCTATTTCCAGTTCGTGTTCGCGGCCATCACGCCCATTATCCTGCTTGGCGCCATTCTGGGGCGCGTCAGCTTCAAGGCCTGGATGATCTTCGTGCCGCTATGGACCACCTTCATCTACTCCGTCGGCGCCTATTCGCTGTGGGGCGGCGGCTGGCTGGGCTCCATGGGCGTGGTCGATTATTCGGGCGGGTACGTCATTCATTTGGCCTCGGCCTTCTCCGGCTTTACCGCCGCCGCTGTCATTGGCCCGCGCATCCCGCGTGACCGCGAGAATTTCCAGCCGAACAACCTGCTCATTACCCTGGCGGGCGCCGGGCTGCTCTGGCTTGGCTGGTCCGGTTTCAACGGCGGCGACCCGTTCACCGCCAATGCCGATGCCGGGGTGGGCGTGCTGAACACCCATACCGCCACCGCCGCGGCGCTGCTTACCTGGGTGGCGTTTGACGTGATGGCCTACGGCAAGCCCTCCATTCTGGGTGCGGTTAACGGTATGATCACGGGCCTTGTCGCCATCACCCCGGCGGCGGGTTACGTGAACGGCGTGGGCGCGATTATCCTCGGCATCGCCGCCGCGGCGCTGCCCTGGATGACCTGGAACTGGCTCGGCAAGGCCGGCCCGCTCCGCAAGGTGGATGACGTGCTGGGCGTGATCCATACCCATGGCGTGGCCGCGCTGGTCGGCGGCATCGGCACCGGCATTCTGGCCGACCCGAAGATGGTGGAGTGGTACGGCACCAATAACGACCAGTTCGCCGTCACCGGCGCCTGGTACGGGAATCTGCATCAGGTGGTGCTGCAGCTTTACGGCGCGGCCTTCATCATCGTGCTGAACGTGGTTGGCACCTTTGTCCTGCTGAAGATCATCGGGCTGTTCGTGTCGCTGCGCATGGATGAGGAGACCCTGCTCATCGGCGATGACGCGGTGCACGGCGAGGAGGCCTATGCGATCTTCGCCGACGGGCAGAAGATACCCGTGCTGGGCGACTGACCCGGAAAACCCAAGGAAACAGCGCCGCGAGGCACTGTTTCCGCTTGCGGGCGCCTCGCCATGATCCAGATCAAAGTTTTGTGGGAAAAATCCTGCTTTCAGTGCAGGTCAAATTTCCCAAAGGCAGGACGATGAGCGAGACGGCCGAAACCCTTTCCTCCTATGAGCGGCTCGGCGGCGCGGATGCCGTGCGCCGTCTGGTCGATGCGTTCTACGACGTGATGGAGCGCGACCCGGCCTATGCCGAGCTGCGCGCCATGCATGCGGAAGACCTGGGCCCGACGCGCGAATCGCTGGTTGGGTTCTTCTCCGTCTGGCTCGGCGGCCCGCGCGCGTGGCTGGATGAGCGCGGCGGCTTTTGCATCATGTCCCGCCACGCCAAGATGAACGTGACCGAGGCAACCGCCGGGCAGTGGATGGGCGCCATGCGCCACGCCATTGCCGAGGTGGGGGCGGAGCCCGCTCTGGCGGAGAAGATGGACAAGGCCCTCGGCCAGCTTGCCGCCGCCATGGCCTGGGGCCGCAAGGCCGGCTGAAACCGCCGCCTGACCTTTAAGAAATCCAGCCGCCGGGTTGAAGCTGGGGGCTGCTGGCATTATGCACGCCCCATTCAGGACGGATACAGGCGGCACATGGCAAGCATTGCGGAAGTTTCAGGCAACGAGGCGGCGCTGGAGCGCCAGGCGGCGATACTCGCGCAGCCGGTGACCGAGGAGCGGATGATGGCCAACGCCATCCGGGCCTTGGCGATCGACGCCGTGGAGGCCGCCAAGTCCGGCCACCCGGGCATGCCGCTGGGCATGGCGGACGCCGCCACGGCGCTGTGGACGCGCGCCCTGAAGTTTGACGCCGCCGACCCCAGCTGGTGGGACCGCGACCGCTTCGTGCTCTCCGCCGGGCATGGTTCCATGCTGCTCTACGCCCTGCTGCACCTCACCGGGCATGAGGGCATGGGCATCGAGGTGCTGAAGAACTTCCGCCAGCTGCACTCGGCCGCCGCCGGGCACCCGGAATATCATGAGCATCCCGCCATTGAGATGACCACCGGCCCGCTGGGCCAGGGGCTGGCCACGGCTGTCGGCATGGCGCTGGCCGAGCGCCTGCTCGCCGCCAAGTTCGGCAAGAGCCTGGTGGACCACCGCACCTGGGTCATCGCGGGTGATGGCTGCCTGATGGAGGGTGTGTCCCACGAGGCCGGGGCGCTGGCCGGGCACCTGAAGCTGAACAAGCTGGTGGTGCTGTGGGACGACAACTCCATCACCATCGACGGCGCCACCGGCACTTCCACCTCTGAGGACCCGCTGAAGCGCTTCGCCGCCTATGGCTGGGCCACGCGCCGGGTCGACGGGCATGATTTCGCGGCGCTGCAATCGGCGCTCGCCTTCGCGCAGAAATCCTCCAAGCCCGTGCTGATCGCCTGCCGCACGGTCATCGGCTTTGGCGCCCCCACCAAGGCGGGCACCGCGGGCAGCCACGGCGCGCCGCTGGGCGGGGCCGAGGCCGAGGCCGCCAAGCAGGCGCTGGGCTGGCCGCATCTGCCTTTCGTGGTACCCAATGCGGTGTACCATAACTGGCATGAGGCCGGCGCGCGTGGTGCTGCCGCCCGCCGCGCCTGGCTCAAGCGCCTGGCCAAGCATCCGCAGCGCGAGGAATTCGAGCGCGTGATGCAGGGCAAACTGCCCGAGGGCTGGGCTGAGGCGATGTCCGCCTATAAGGCGCAGCTCGCCGAGACCATGCCAAAGCTCGCCACCCGTCAGGCCAGCCAGAAGGCGCTTGAGGTGCTGGTCCCTGCCATCCCCGAGCTGGTTGGCGGCTCCGCCGACCTCACCGGCTCCAACCTCACTTTGGTGAAGGGCATGGCCGGCGTCAGCCCGGATAATTTCGCTGGCCGCTACATTTATTACGGCGTGCGCGAGTTCGGCATGGCGGCGGCTATGAACGGCCTCGCTCTGCATGGCGGGCTGATCCCGTATGGCGGCACGTTCTTTGTGTTTTCCGACTATATGCGCCCGGCCATCCGTCTGGCGGCGCTGATGGGTATCCGCGCCATCCATGTGCTGACGCACGACTCCATCGGCCTGGGTGAGGACGGCCCGACGCATCAGCCGGTTGAGCATCTGGCCAGCTTCCGCGCCATGCCGAACGTGCTGGTGCTGCGCCCGGCAGATGCGATCGAGACGGCGGAAGCCTGGGAAATCGCCATCAAGAACAGCACCGGGCCGAGCCTGCTGGTGCTCTCCCGCCAGGCGGTTCCGGCGCTGCGTGATGCCGCCAATGGCAACAAGACCGCGCGGGGCGCCTATGTGCTGGCCGAGGCTGAGGGTGGCGCCCGCGCGGCGACCATCATCGCCACCGGCACCGAGGTCGCGCTGGCCATGGCCGCACGCAAGATCCTCGCGGATTTCGGCTGCCATGTCGCCGTGGTGTCCGCCCCGAGCTTTGAGCTGTTCGCGCAGCAGGATGAGATCTACCGCCGGGAAGTGCTGGGCACCGCGCCGCGCATCGGCATCGAGGCCGCCGGCGGCTTCGGCTGGGAGCGTTGGCTGGGCGAAAATGGCGCGTTTATCGGCATGACCGGTTTTGGTGCTTCCGCCCCGGCGGATGTCTTGTACAAGTATTTCGGAATTACCGAAAAGGCGCTCATCGAGCGCTTGGCCAAGCAATTTGGCCTGGCCGGGGCGGAAGCGGCCCTGGCGCATCTGATTTTGACCGAGTGAGACAGGGAGCAGAACTATGGCTGTAAAAATAGCAATTAACGGGTTCGGGCGGATCGGGCGTTTGGTGCTGCGCGCGCTCATCGAGAGCGGCCGTACCGATGTTGAGCCGGTGCTGATCAACGATCTGGGCAGCGTGGCGGATAACGCCCACATGTTCCGGTACGACTCCGTGCATGGCCGCTTCCCCGGCACCGTTGAGGTTCAGGGCGATACGCTGCTCATCACTCATAATGGCCGCACCTACGGCCCCATCAAGGTCTCCGCCGAGCGCGACCCCGCCAAGGTGCCGCTGGCTGGCGTGGACGTGGCGATGGAGTGCACCGGCCTGTTCACCAAGCGCGAGGCCGCTGCCGCCCTGCTCGCCGCCGGTGCGCGCAAGGTTGTTATCTCCGCCCCGGCTGACGGCGTGGACGCGACCATCGTGTTCGGCGTCAACCACAAGACGCTGACCAAGGATATGGAGATCATCTCCAACGCCTCCTGCACCACCAACTGCCTCGCCCCGGTGGCCAAGGTGCTGCACGAGAATTTCGGCATCGAGCGCGGCTACATGGTCACCATCCACTCCTACACAGGTGACCAGAAGACCGTGGACACGCTGCACAAAGACCTGCACCGCGCCCGCGCCGCCGCCCTCTCCATGATCCCGACCTCCACCGGCGCGGCCAAGGCCGTCGGCCTGGTGCTGCCGGAGCTCAAGGGCAAGCTGGACGGCACCGCCATCCGCGTGCCGACCCCGAACGTGTCGCTGATCTCGCTGGATGTGAATTTGCGGGTGCACGCCACCGCCGAGCACATCAACGAGGTGATGAAGGCGGCCTCCGAAGGTGAGTTGAAGGGCATTCTGGGCTACAGCACCGATAAGCTAGTGAGCCAGGACTTCAACCATGTCGCGGCCTCCTCGACCTTCGACGCGCCGCAGACCACCGTGGTGGATGGCGCGCTGGCCCGCGTGCTCTCCTGGTACGACAATGAGTGGGGTTTCTCGAACCGCATGTCCGACACCGCAGCCTATTTTGGTGCGCTATGAGCAACACGCTTGATGATGTGAAGGTGTCGGGGCAGCGCGTGCTGCTCCGCGCCGATCTCAACCTGCCGATGCACGATGGCAAGGTGACGGACCTGACGCGGCTTGAGCGTCTGGCCCCCACCATCCGCGAGCTCTCGGATAAGGGCGCGAAGGTGATCGTGCTCTCGCATCTCGACCGCCCGAACGGGCAGGTCGTGCCGGCGCTGTCGCTCCGCCCCATCGCGCAGGCGCTGGCCGAGGTGCTGGGCAAACCGGTGGCGTTCGCTGCGGATTGCATTGGCCCGGTGGCCGAGGCGGCCGTGGCCAAGCTGCATAATGGCGACGTGCTGGTGCTGGAAAACACCCGCTTCCATGCCGGTGAGGAGGAGAACAACCTCAAATTCGCCGCTGCCTTGGCGAAGCTGGGCGATATCTACGTTAACGACGCGTTCTCCACCGCCCACCGCGCCCATGCCTCCACAGCGGGCGTGGCCCGCTATCTGCCGTCCTTCGCCGGGCGGTTGATGCAGGCCGAGCTGCAGGCGCTGGAAAAGGCGCTGGGCAACCCTGTGCGCCCGGTTTGCGCCATTGTCGCGGGCTCCAAGGTCTCGACCAAGCTGGATCTGCTCTCCAATCTGGTCGCCAAGGTGGATATGCTGGTCATTGGCGGCGCCATGGCCAACACCTTCCTGGCGGCGCAGGGTTATGATGTCGGCATTTCGCTCCAGGAGCCGGACCTGCACGAGACGGCGCGCGAGATTCTGCGCATTGCCACCGTGAAGGGCTGCGAGATCATCCTGCCGCAGGACGTGGTTGTGGCGGAGAAATTTGCCGAGAACACGCCCACGCAGGTGGTGAAGGTGGATGCGATTCCGCGCAACATGATGGCGCTGGACGTTGGCCCCGCCACCGTTGCCGCCTTCATTCACCGTCTGCCGGAGATCAAGACGATCATCTGGAACGGCCCGTTGGGCGCGTTTGAGACCAAGCCGTTTGACGCCGCGACAAACACGCTGGCTGATGCCATCGCCGCCGCGACCAAGGCCGGCAAGATCATTTCGGTCGGTGGCGGTGGTGATACGGTCTCGGCCCTGAAGCTCGCGGGTGTGCAGGGGGACATGACGTATCTGTCCTCCGCCGGCGGCGCGTTTCTGGAATGGATGGAAGGCAAGATCCTGCCCGGCGTTGTGGCGCTGAGCAAGGATTTCTCCAATATCGGCTGATATTCGGGTGGTTTCCCGGTAGGTCCAGGGGGACGCTGTTCCCCTGGACCCGCTGCCAGGGGCCGCGCCCCTCGGCCCTATTTGGAGAATACCCCCGGATGTCACCGCGTTTGAAGGCTGCCTTGCTGACGCTCATGGCCGTGCTGTTCTGGGGCTGCGCGCCGGTGGGCACGCGGTATCTGGTGGGTGACAACCATGTCGGGCTGCCGCCGGTGCCGTTCATTGCGCTGCGCTATCTGGTGGCGACGCTGTGCTTTCTGCCGGGGCTGTACGGGGCGCTCGGGAGTTGGAACCGGCGGGACTGGCTGCTGGGCGCGCTGTGCGGGCTGATTGGCGTGACCGGCTATAATCTGCCGAGTGTCATCGGCAATCGCACGGTTTCGGCGGGTATGGTGGGGCTGCTGAATGCGTCCGAACCGTTGCTGATTGTGCTGCTGGTGTCGATGCGGGCCCGGCGCTGGCCCCGGGGCTGGACGCTGGCGGCGGGGGGCATAGGCCTGCTGGGGGTGGTACTGCTGGGGCTGAGTGCGGGGCCAGCGCAGGGCGACGCCAAGGGCATGGCTCTGATCTTGTTCGCGGCGTTCAGCTGGTCCTGCTATTGCGTGCTGGTGCCGCCGCTGCTGGCGGCGCGCAGCGCCTTACAGGTTTCCGCCGTGACGATGTTTTTTGGCACCATTCCGCTGCTGCTGGCCGGCGGGTGGGGCATGCCGCATCTGATCTCGCTGATGGATGCGCGGCAATGGGAGATTTTGCTGGCGCTGTCGGTCGGCACCTCGGTGATTGCCTTGGTGGCGTGGAACGCGGGCAGCGCCGGGCTGGGGG
>Ga0255356_1001717_pt1 | contig 13498 bp, 7 predicted proteins | sample HBST100metaG_FD_189944 | JGI IMG/M metagenome (GOLD analysis project Ga0255356, IMG submission 189944) | Peat soil microbial communities from Stordalen Mire, Sweden - H.B.S.T100 | ecosystem: Environmental > Terrestrial > Soil > Wetlands > Peat | place: Sweden: Norrbotten County, Stordalen Mire... | reverse complement strand
CTACGGCGACATGGGCGAGTGGCCGAATGAGAGCCGCGTTTCCGCGCTCAATATCCGCCGTGCCTGTGACGCGTCGCTCAAACGACTGCAAACCGACTATATCGATCTTTACCAAATGCACCACATTTTCCGCCCTGCCCCGTGGGAGGAAACGTGGCAGGCATACGAGGTGCTGGTGCAGCAAGGCAAGGTGCTCTATGCGGGCAGCAGCAATTTTGCGGGATGGCACATCGCACGGGCGAACGAGGCTGCAAAGGCCCGCAATTTCCTGGGATTGGTAACGGAGCAGAGCACGTACAATCTGTTGAACCGAAACGTCGAGCGCGAGCTCATCCCCGCGTGCGAAGCCTACGGTGTTGGCGTCATCCCCTGGAGCCCTCTTGCGGGCGGGCTGCTTGGCGGAATCCTCTCCGGGCCGTCTGAAGGTCGCCGCAATGCGGACCACGTTCAGAAGACGTTGGCGAAAGATCGCGAGAAGTTTGAAAAGTGGGAAGGTCTTTGCGGCGAGCTGGGCGAAAAGCCCGCAGTGGCAGCTCTTGCATGGCTTCTCTCTAACAAAGTGGTCACGGCCCCGATTATCGGCCCGCGCACACTCGACCAGCTTGAAGAGTCGATGCGGGCTGTAGAGCTGAAGCTGGACGACGAGACGCTGAAGAAGATCAACGAGATATTCCCTGGGCCGAGAACGGCGCCAGAAGACTATGCCTGGTAACGACCAGGGAGGTTTGACATGACCTGTTCTGAAAGCCTGTCGAATTCCCACAAATATCCGACACGAGTGGGGTTGTTTGGAATCGGACTGAATGCCTATTGGGCGCAGTTCGAGGGGTTGGAAGACAGGCTTCGGGGCTATCTCGCGCAAGTCGAACGTCGGTTTCGCGCTCTAGGCGTGGACGTCCACAATGAGGGGCTGGTGGACACGCCGGAGCGCGCACTGGCGGCTGGCCATGGGTTTCGACGCGCTGACGTCGATGTGATATTTCTGTATGTCACGACTTATGCAGTGTCGTCGACAGTGCTTCCCGTGGTGCAACGGGCCAAAGTGCCGGTAATAGTGCTTAATCTCCAGCCCACGGGAAGTATCGATTACACCGCGTTCAACGCAATGGGAGACAGGACGCGGATGACCGGCGAATGGTTGGCCTATTGTTCGGCCTGCCCGATGCCGGAAATCGCCAGCGTCTTCAACCAGGCGAACATCCCGTTCCATCAGGTTACGGGTGTTCTCGAAAACGATCCCCAATCGTTTGGTGAGATCGAGGAGTGGATCGCGGCGGCCAAAGCGGTAAACGGCCTGTTTCACAACCGAATGGGGCTGATGGGCCGGTACTACAATGGAATGCTGGACATCTATACGGATACCACTCAAATATGCGCGTCTTTTGGCGGCCACATCGAAATCGTCGAAGTGGACGAAGTAACTGAAACGCGCAAGTCGATGGGGCGCGCGGATATCGACGAGCGTGTGCGGTTGTTTCACGAGGTGTTCGATATCCGTTCCGACTGTAGCGATGCCGAGTTGCGCCGTGCCGCGTCAACGTCCCTCGCGCTCGACCACATGGTCGACGCCCATGATCTTGGCTCCCTCGCCTACTACTATGAATCGGTTCCCGGCTGCGACAACGAGGATCTGATCACGTCGGTAATCCTCGGCTGCTCGCTGCTCACGGGACGAGGAGTGCCTGTCGCCGGCGAGTACGAGGTGAAGAACGCGGTCGCGATGAAGATCATGGACCTGCTGGGGGCCGGTGGCTCGTTCACCGAATACTACGCGGTTGATTACGATGACGATGTGGTGCTGATGGGGCATGACGGGCCTGGGCATATCGGCATAGCCGAGGGCAAAACAAAGGTGCGGCCGCTGGACGTTTACCATGGCAAAGTAGGGAAGGGGCTCTCCGTGGAAATGGCCGTCAAACACGGACCGGTCACCTTGCTTTCGGTGGTCCAAACGCGCGACGGCGGCGTGTCTCTTCTCGTGGCCGAAGGCGAGTCCGTGGCGGGACCGATTTTGGAGATAGGAAACACAAACAGCCGCTACCGATTTTCCATCGGTGCGAGGAGATTTGTGAGCGAATGGAGCAGTTATGGTCCGGCGCACCACTGTGCTGTTGGCGTGGGCAATGTTGCCAGCCGAATCGAAAAGCTCGGCAAGCTCTTGAATCTGCCGATTAAGCGTGTCTGCTAACACGCTGATAGGATATCAATGGCACCAAATCCTTTTCTGGGGTTGATCTTTCACTGGATCGGCGGCCTCGCAGCGGCCAGCTTCTATATTCCGTTCCGCGCTGTAAAGCGTTGGTCGTGGGAGACGTTCTGGATCGTTGGCGGCGTATTCAGTTGGATTATCGCGCCAACGGTCTTTGCGCTCATTTTTATCCCAAACGCTTGGAGCATTATCCGATCAGCCCCGATAGACAGCCTCAGGTGGGCCTTTTTCTTTGGGATTCTGTGGGGCATCGGCGGCCTGACTTTCGGTTTGACAGTGCGTTACTTGGGCATTGCGCTTGGCGTTGCCGTGGCTTTGGGCTGCTGCGCCGCGTTTGGCACTCTCGTTCCGCCGCTAGTGGATGGGACGTTCGGGCCGCTGCTGCACACGAAACCGGGGCGGACAATACTCGCGGGAGTTTTCGTCTGCCTGACAGGTATTGCGATCAGCGGCTTGGCGGGAAGATCGAAAGAGCTCGAGCTATCCGACGAAGAGAAGAAGGTGACGACCAGGGAGTTCAATTTCGAGAAGGGAATCGTGGTTGCGATTTTCTGCGGCATTCTAAGCGCCTGCATGGCGTACGGGCTGGATGCGGGCAAGCCGATTGCAGCTATGGCAAAGGCGTCCTTGCTCAGTCACGGTCGGACAGATCTGTGGCAGAACCTGCCCGTGCTCATCGTGGTGCTGCTCGGAGGGTTTGTTACCAATTTCGTGTGGTGCATGCTCCTCAACGTACACAACAAGTCGGGCCGAGAATATTGGGGGGTGACATCTATTCCGGCGGAGGACAATGGCGCCAGCGGTGGCGACTCGGGCAATCCTGCCGCCGTCAGACGTCCGCCGCTGCTCAAGAATTACCTTTTCAGCGCGGTCGCCGGTGTCACCTGGTACCTGCAGTTCTTTTTCTACAGCATGGGGCAGGTGAAAATGGGATCGTACAGCTATTCAAGCTGGACTCTCCACATGGCGAGCATTATCATCTTCAGCACGCTCTGGGGCATTGCGCTTCACGAATGGCGCGGCACCAGCAAGCGTACCCATAGGCTGATCGCGTTGGGCCTGGCCGTGCTGATACTGTCGACCGTGGTCATTGGCTATGGCAACTACCTGAAGATCGCCATGACCGGATCTTGAACCGCCCGTTAGAACTCTTCCTGCGTGTGCTTGACCGACAGCTCGTCTAGGTCTTGGATAGTGAAATCACTGCCTTCATCGTCTTCCGCTGCGCCCGCTGAATCGCCGTGCTTCGCACCTGCTTTTTCTAGGACGGCAATAATGTCGGCTTTTTCGGCGGTGTCAAGGATAGTCTTTCCCAGCACGTCTGTCGCGTTGACATTGCCCTTGTGTGCCAAGAGGAGCGACAATAAGTTTGCATTTTGATCCCATGTTGCGAATTCAAGTGCCGTGCCTCCTTTCCTGTCGGTCACATTTACATCCGCTCCGTGATCCAATAAGAAGCGAACCGGTGCAAGGTCGGCTGTTATCTCTGATCGGCGCATGAGCGCACTTATCAATGGCGTGTCGGCTTCGTCATTTCTGGCATTCACGTCCGCGCCGTAAGAGCAGAGTATGCGCATAGAGTTTGCCGCATGCCAGAGTGCCGCTACATGCAGCGGCGTGGACCCGTCTGCCAGCCGTTGTGATGCCAGGTACGGTTTTCTTTGCAGCGCAGATCGAACACTGGCGGTGTCGTCGCGCGAAACGGAAATCAAGAGGTTGGTGAAGTCGTCAAGCTTGACAGGCGCTTCGTCGGCTGTTTTGCGAGGTGGAACAATTGCATTTACGAGCATGAACTGTATCGGTGCCATGCCCATGCAACCGGAATAGGTAAGGTCGGACGCGGCCAGCAAACTCTGGGATCTTTCGGCAATGTATGGCTCTGACGTTAGCGGTGTGTCGCCATTATCGTTGCGAATGTTTGCGTTTGCGCCTGCGGCCAAAAGAGCGTATACAACGCCCGATTGCAGACTGTGGGCTGCGTCATGAAGGGGAGTATTGCCTGCACTGTCTTGCGCATCCAGCTTCGCACCGGCATCGATAAGCAGTTTTGCCACATCTGGGCGAAATGCGTGATGCAATGCGGTGGTACCGTCCGTCGCTTTCTCGTTGACGTCGGCATGGTGGTCGATGAGCATCTGAACAACTTGCGGCGCGTACTCATCGAAACCTTGGGACGCATAGATCAACGGTGTCCATCCATACCCGTCGTGCGCATTTACGTCCGTGCCGCCGTCTAGAAGGCTCTTGATTGCAGCTATTGCGTCATTTGGATGAGCAAAATGGGTTTCGTTGATCAGGGCGGTCATTGAGCTAAGCCCGATTGGCAAATGCGAGCTCGCCGGTGTAAAGATCGCCGCATCGTTTTGGCTTGGCGGTTCATGCAATGCTGGGATTGTGACGTTGCACGCTCTGATTACGGCATCGGCCCCTGGATGAGACAGGCACCAATTCGCGACGTTGTTGCCTTGGTCGTCTGTGATGGAAGTGTCGGCGCCGGCTCGGAGAAGAACCGCGATTGCGGGCACAGATCCCCATTCCGCCGCCATGTGCAAAGGCGTCCAGCCGTTGGCAAGGCGAGCGTTCAGCAGATAGGATCGGGACGTGAGCAACTTGGTGATCGTGCCGCCGTGGCCAAAAGCTGCGGCAACGAAGATCCTTGTGAGGTCATCGGTGGGCTTTGTTCGCGAGGAGATCTGTTCGTACGCTTGGCGATTGCGATACAGAAGGGCAAGGATCAACGGCGTGTAGCCATAGTGATCCTGTGCCGTGAGGTCCGACTTGTCAACCAAGCGCCAGTGTCGCGGACGGCCACCTTTGGTTTGACCGAATCGCGATGTCCAGTGGGATGTCCTGCACGTTGTCGCGAGCGTTGGTGTCTGCGTGGGCATCGAGAAGGGCCGGAACGGCGTCTGCGCCCGCCAGACAGGCGACATGCAAGGGGGTGTCGTCACTTTCGCTGCGAACGTTCACATCGATACCCTTGGCAATCAGCAACTTGACCACAGGTGCGTTTCCCGCCAATGCTGCGAAATGAAGGGCTGTCAGACCTTTGGGGGCATAACCTTCGAACATTAACGGATTTGGCCCGGGAGTCTCGTAATGTCTTGTCGTGGTGCGAATGGACAGGTTTGCGCCGTGGTCCAATAAATCCCCTACGAGCGCTGGGCTGCATTTTGGAATGCTGGCGACTTGAAGAAGCGGAGGAAGATCCCGTCCGACAGCGCCGTTGACGCCATTGGCTGCAATAATGGTATGCAGGATCAGAGAGGCAGCCTTCTGCTGGCCACGTGTGATCGCAGCATATATCGGCACGTCGAACGGGCTGGCCCAAAGGTGTTCGCTTGCTAGGGTCGGATCGAGCGCGAAGGCGGCATTGAGGGCGCGCAAATCTCCGGTCTCGATTGCACTGGCAAGCGCTTTTTGCGCCCGGACGTCCGGCCGGGACGCAAACAGGCGGCGATCATCGCCGCTACTCTGATTCTCAGATTACGATTCATCACACTCTCCTAGTCCATCGCAAAATGCCGTCCATTGCCATTTATGCACGCGAGGCTTGCAGCGCAGGGAATGCTTGGACGGCTGGCTGACAAAGATGTTGATACCGGAAACAGAGAATCCCTTCATTTTTGGTTTACACTGTGCCCATCTCTGAACGATAGGAATTGACGGCGCGGTATTGAAGGTCTAATGCCCAACTCTGTGTAATAACAGTTGCAATCCCTGTTTGAGGTGCAAAAAATTGAGATTTAGGCATATATTGTGGTTTTTGCTCTTGCCGGTGTGCGCTTTGATTTTTGGGTGGGCCTGCATCGGGCCTGCTCGCGCACAGTCGGTCGATCCGAATGCGAATGAGACCAAGGCGCAGAAGGACGCGCGCATGAAGTGGTGGCGGGAGGCGCGCTTTGGCATGTTCATCCATTGGGGCTCATACTGTGTTCCCGCCGGAATGTACCATGGCCAGCAGATCGGCGGGCTCGGCGAATGGATCATGCATACCGCACATATCCCAGTGGCCGAGTATGAAACCTACGCGCCCCAATTTGATCCCGAGCAGTTCAATGCAGACTCGATCGTGGCCCTCGCGAAGGCCGCCGGCATGAAGTACATCGTGATCACCGCAAAGCACCACGAGGGATTCGCGATGTTTCACACGGCGGTAGACAAGTACAACATCTATGATTCCACGAAGTTCCATCGTGACGTGATTGCGGAGATGTCGGCTGCGTGCAAGAGGGCTGGAATCAAATTTGGAGTCTACTACTCCCAGAATCTCGATTGGCACCATCCGGGCGGCGGCACCGCAGGACCGCCTTGGGACGACGCGCAAAAGGGCGATTTCGACAACTACGTGCGAACGGTGTCTGCGCCCCAGGTGACCGAGCTGCTGACAAAGTACCACCCTGCGGTGCTCTGGTGGGACATCAACGGCCCGTTCACACCCGATCAGGTGCGGCTCTTGACGGCATCGTTCAAAGACGATCCGGGCCTGATCAGCAACAACCGACTTGGCGGCGGAGTGCCGGGCGACACGGAAACACCCGAGCAGTTCATTCCTGCGACCGGATTCAAGGGCCGGGACTGGGAAACGTGCATGACGATCAACGACACGTGGGGCTACAAGTCGTATGACATGAATTTCAAACCGACGTCGGTGCTGTTGCACAATCTGATAGACATCGCCAGCAAGGGCGGCAACTATCTGCTCAACATCGGCCCTGAGCCCAGTGGAATCGTCCCGCCAGGCGAAGTTCAGAGGCTGCAAGAGATCGGCAAGTGGATGAGCGTCAACGGCGAGAGCATCTACGCCACCACAGCCAGCCCGTACAAGCGACTGCCGTTCGATGGGCGATGCACGGTGAAGGGCAACACCCTGTATGTCAATGTCTTCACGTGGCCGGACGCGGGCCTGACGCTCAAAGGGCTGCAAAACAAGGTTATTTCCGCAAGGGCGGTCGCCGGTGGCCAGAAACTGGCTGTCGACGTTGCTGCAGACGGAACCGTGACCGTGGGCAAGCCCGACAAAATCGACCCGATCTCCACAGCGATCGCGATTAAGCTCGACGGCCCTCCAGCAGTTTCCGAGCCTGAGGTGAGGATCGCCCCGCAGCCTGACGGCAGCTTCAAGCTGAATGCCGCTGATTCCACTGTTGACGGTGACACGGCAAAGCTCGAAGGCGCGGGCGACGCATCGAACATCGGCTATTGGCTCAACCAGAGTGACAAAGTCGACTGGAAAATAAACGCGCCGACAGGCGGGACATACTCGGCAAACCTTGTTTACGCATGCGATCCCGGCAGTGGCGGAAGCACGTTCACGCTTCAAGTGGACGGCACGGATTCCGGCGTGTCGGGAACGGTTGCCAAAACCACTGGCTGGCAGGACTACACGACCCTTGCCCTTGACGGGAAGCTGACTTTGACAAGTGGCCCGCACACCATCGCCGTCGTCCCAAAGAGCAAGCCAGGAGAAGCGGTGATGAACTTGCGGACAATAGTGTTGGCACCGGCGAAATAGCCGTCGGATTGTTCGGCATCCGGCGGGCCCATGCCCGCGTGCAGTTCCCGTCCGTCCACGCGTCACGCGGACGGACGGGAACGAGCAGAAGCGCTAAGATCTCATACCCAAGCGCCTCGCCCTTACTTCGTCGTGATCTTTATTGTGGCCGGTGCCAGGCCGCTGGACATGGCGGTTACGGTCATTGTGCCGGGCTTGTCGGTTGAGCCGGCGATTACCATGCACTTGCCATTGAACGCCATGCGCTGGCTTGCTTTGTCTGGCTCGTGGCTTGACGGGTTGCCGTTGGCGACACCGAGGACGATGCCGGGGCCGGTAACGTTGAACTGCACCAGATTGGTGGCTGACGGGACGACGCGGCCTTGGGAGTCTACGACGTCCACCTCAATTGGGCTGCCATCCTCCGCATCGGCCGCAATGGTCGGTCGGTCGGTTATCAGCTTCAAGGCTGCGGGCGCTCCCGTGGTGCTCACCGTGTCTGTTGACACAACTGCGTTGCCCGAGTAGCCTTTCGCAACAAGGGTTCCGGGTACATAGGGCACGGTCCAGGTGACGTGACCGTTTTTGGGAACGTCCTTGCTGCCCTGGCTCGTGCCGTTCAAGAAGAGCTCAACGCGATCAGCGTTCGAAAACGCCCAGACGTCGATGGGCTGCCCTTCCTTGCCCGTCCAGTTCCAATGGGGAAAAACATGAGTGACCGGCTTGTTGCCCCACCATGCCTGGTAGTAGTAGTAGGTGTCCTTTGGAAAGCCGCACATGTCCATGATGCCGAAGGCGGAGTTGATGCAAGGCCAGTTGTAGGGGTTGGGCTCGCCTCGGTAGTCAAAGCCGGTCCAGACGAATCCGCCAGCAACATAGTCTCGCTCGGCAATGGGTTTCCATGCATTCTCTGCGGTCGAAGCCCATCCGCCTCCTACTTCCGTGTCGTAGTCCGAAACCCAGCCATTTTCACGATCATTGGCGTAAACGCCCCTTGTGGCTACCGCACTGCACGTTTCGCTGCCCATTTCCGGAGTGTTCGGGTGACTGGTATGGAAACCATCGTAGCTGCCAATCTGGTAGTTGGTGCCTTGGACGTCCACGACGTTTGAGAAGCCGCTCCCGACACCGCCGTTCATTGCTGCGGTGATCGGCCTGGTCCCGTCGAGAGCGTACGTGAGCGCTTTCATCTTGGTGATGAGCTCCACGCCCTTGTCGCTTCCTTGCAAGCCCTCCTCGTTGCACATCGACCAGAGAATGATCGACGGGTGGTTGCGATCCCGCATAATCTGCTGTCGAAGGTTTGACAGATCGTCCGCTGTGTTGGAGCCTGGAGATTTTCCGTACTCGCCGTCGCCGAGGTGCCGCTGCTCGTCCATCACAAGCATTCCCTGTTGATCGCATGCGTCCAGCAGCGCCGATGTCACCTCGTTATGAGAAGTGCGATAGGCATTGGAGCCCATTTCAAGCAGCTTGTGTACCCGCCAACCGAGTATGCCGTCGGGAATTGCGATGCCGACACCGGCGAAGTCCTGGTGATTGCAGGTTCCCTTGATTTTGACCGGTTTCTCGTTTAATAAAAATCCCTTGTTGACGTCAAAGCGTATGGAGCGCACACCGAACGGCGTGTCCAGCGTGTCGATTTTGGCACCGTTCATCACCACCACTGTGTGCAAATGGTAAAGCCGAGGTGTTTCAAGCGACCAGAGCGCCGGATCAGGTTCGGGGGCAGTCTGGGACAGCTCGACGGTTTTGCCTGACGGCACGGTGACGTTCGATGACAACGCAGGCAGCGGTTTTCCGTTTGGCCTGACTATGGTTGAGACGACGGTGCAGGTTTTCGGGGTGGAAGCCGTGTTTTCAATCGTGCTTTGAACCTTGATCGTGGCTGTTGGCGTTCCTGTGCCGAGGCCCGCAATGGTCGACGTCACAAATGCGCCGTACTGCGCGACATGCACCGGGCTAACCGCTGTGAGCCAGACGTGACGATAGATTCCGCCGCCCTCGTACCACCAACCTTCCACATTTCGCGCGTTTACAAAAACTGTGATATTGTTGGGTGCGCCGAGCTTTATTGCCGACGTGATGTCAAAATGGAAGCCTGTGTAGCCGCATTCGTGACCGCCGACATACGTGCCGTTCACCCATACCTTGCAGTTGCGGTAAACACCGTCAAAATCGAGCCAGAGGTCTTTACCGGCCAGCGATGAGGGGACAGCGAACGTCTTGCGGTACCAGGCATCGTAAAACGGCAGATATCCATGCCCTCTGTCGGCGGACTGGCTGAATGTTCCTTCCACAATGTAGTCGTGCGGAAGATGCACAGTGCGCCACAAATGGTCGTCAAATGTCGGAGCAGCCTCATCGGGCGTTGCGACAAGGCCACTATCGCCAGCGACGTCGCCGTTGATGCCACCAGGTTTGGCCACATTTTGAACGCTGCCACTTGCCTTGCTTGCCGAATTATCGTCGATTCGCAGGAAGCGCCAGTTGGCATCAAGCAGAACGTGCGTCCTCAAATCAGCGTAGCCCGACTTCGGTGCTGCTTGGCATACAGCAGTCAGCAGCATGAGAGTAAGAAGAATAACAGTGATTCGCGGCATATTCAATCTCCGAAAGAGCGGTGTGACGGCATCAAGACTGATGCCTTGTTCACCATATGTTCCTGTGAATCCTTCGGGGCATTGAACGCGCACGCCGTCAGCGGCCTGACTCTATTTTGACGCCTCTCGTGTCGTTGCCCTGCATGTTCGCCACATCGTCGCCAATGTGTACCGTGTCTGATTTGTAAACGCCGGCGTTGTGGATGACGTTGCCGGTGAAAGTGACGCCGTCGCTATGCGACACGAGAATGGCCGATGTTGTGTTGGTCGAAGATGGCCAGACGGGAGCGCCCGTTATTGTGTTGTTTGCAACGGTTGCGCCTTTGGTCCAATCGATAAGGATATCGCCCTGGTAGTCTGAGAAGAACTTGTTGCCTTCTATCACGATGTTCGCATTGCCCTGCGCACCGTCACCATGCACGTAAACTGCCGATCCACCGTAGCCAGCGCCGCCGATGTTGCGAAACGTGTTGTTCTTGACCGTCACATTGTGAACATAGTCTGCCTCGCCCCAGTAATATTCTGGCCCAAGGCTGACTGCGGACATCCCGCAGTTTTCGAAGATGTTGTTCTCGACGAGGCCATTGTCGCTCTTGAGCAGAGTGCCGCGGGACCTTGTGCTCCCGAGGTGGCAGTTTATGATCTTGTAACCTTCCCCGTCGTGCTTCGGGTTGCTCATTTTTGCCCCGATTGGCACATTGTAGTCTTTGTCCAGCGTCACAATGTCGCCAGCAACCGCAGTCACCATCGCGTCCGCATAAAAGCCATGCTGATCGGAAATCCTGGCAGGCTCGCCAACTTTGAACTGAGCGCTTCTACCTATCGTCACTGCGTTTCCGTTCACAGCCGATATGGTTTCGAACCCGCCATGGATCGCGATGCAGTCGTCAAGAAAAACGCCTTGAAAGTCGCAGTTTTCTACGTCTGGCCCGGGATCGGAGCCAACCATATGCATGCCGTCGGCAGCGTTGGTGACCACAGGATCTTCGGTGGCACCGGCCGGGCGCGGCCCAAGCGCCCAAGTGATATGCAGATAGCGGTTTCCGCCGCCATCGTCCTCACGCAACGGTGCGAATCCATTGCGCATCATGATGACGTCTCTGACCGTGCAGTTGCGGCAGTTCCCAAGATAAAGCTTGAACGCCGCGTCAGCGCCTCGACCCACCAGAAAATCTCCGACGCCAAAGTTCAGTTTGTTGGAGTTGAAGTGAACGCGAAAGGTGCCATCGGCGTTTGCGGTCAGCGAACCGCCAAGGTCGCCATTGCCGACTTTCAGCAATCGCGTATGGGCGTCGACAACGTTTGCGCCACTGCCTTTCGATCCAGATGGAAAGGATGTCGAATCAGGGTCTGGCTGAGGATAGCCGACGTCGGGCTTCCAATCAGCATAAGCCTTGCCGTTAGGATCGTTGCCAATTGCCGTCACACGCCCCTGGAAAAACGGCACAACGGATTGCGAGAGGATTGGCCCTTCGATTGTCACGTTCGTGCAGTTGCTAAGATTGAAGAGGTTGTGGTTCCATGTGTTGTCGTCATTGATCAACGTTACCCCATAGGCACTTATGGTCGCATCCTTCCAGTTATAAAGATCAAGTTGCGACCGCCCTATTTTGGGAAGCAGATAAACGCCCCTTTTGATCACGATTGTGCGCGTGCCCGCATCATAGGCGTCTTGGACAGCCTGTGACAACGCAGCAGGATTTGCCGGGTCGCCAACCGTCACTTTGGTGGGCGCGGGCCAAGCAGGCGATGCGCCGGCCAGCAGAGCGGCACCGCACACGAACACAAAGGCGAGAATGACTCGAACGGCCGATGTTTCCATAGAGTGATTGTTAGATTTCTGTTGCGAGAGATCCTCCCTGAGCCTATACATTTATACTTTTATGGTTAGATAGGATTTCAAATGGCTCAGTTAGAAAAATAAACTATGGCGCAATTGCCGCGTCTATAATGCAAAACCGGTTGATTAACATGACATCAAGACATATTTCGCGCAAAGAGTTTTTGCTCAGAAGTGCGGTCGCCGCTGGCATGGGCTTGGCTATGCCGGTGATCGGGAGTCGCGCCGATGCTGCAAACGGCCCTGATATCCATGACGGGGCGACGTCCAAAGCAATTCCGCCTGGCCCGTTCGAGCCGACATGGAATTCGATCCGCGCAACTTACCGAACGCCAGATTGGTATGACCAGGCCAAGTTTGGGATATTTATTCATTGGGGATTGTACGCCGTGCCAGCGTACCATAACGAATGGTACGCTCGGCATATGTACGGTGCGTTCGTTCAATGGCACACCGCGCATTTCGGACCGCCCGACAAGTTTGGCTACAAGGACTTTATCCCCATGTTCAAGGCAGAGAAGTATGATCCTGCGGCGTGGGCCGCGCTGTTCAAACGGGCAGGGGCAAAGTACGTTGTTCCTGTCGGCGAGCATCACGACGGATTTGCCATGTGGGACAGCAGCCTCACAAAGTGGTGTGCAGGAAAAATGGGCCCGAAGCGCGACTTGATTGGCGATCTGGCCGCTGCTGTGAAGAACGAAGGGCTGATATTCGGCGTGTCCAGCCATCGCATGGAACATCACACGTTCATGTATCCCACTACGAAAGTAAAGACCGACCTGTTCGATCCTCAAAACGCCGATTTTTATGGGCCACCTGTTCCGGGAGAAATGAACGACGGAAACGCCTCACCGGCCTTCCAGGACGATTGGCTGGCTCGCTGCCAGGAGCTTGTAGACAAGTACCAACCGCAGATGCTATGGTTTGACAACGGCGTAAACGACCGAAATTACGACAGCGTCAAGCTGAAAATCGCCGCGTACTACTATAACCGCGCGGCAACATGGGGCAAGCAGGTGACGATCAGCACAAAAGACAGCGCCTATCTCGCCGGTAGCGTGTTGGATTTTGAAAAGGCCGGACGCGGCCCGCGCGATATCTTGCCAGGGGCATGGCAGATTGACGATGCGATCGGCACAAACTCCTGGGGATATGTCACCGACATGAAGTATCGATCGACCGGCGCTATCGTCACCGAGCTGATTCAGACCGCTGCCCGAGGTGGAAACCTGCTGCTGAACATCTCGCCGATGGCCGACGGAACTATTCCAAGCGAGCAGCAGACGATCCTTGGGGAGATCGGACATTGGCTTGGGACGAACGGCGACGCCATTTATGGAACAAGGCCCTGG
>Ga0255356_1001712_pt1 | contig 13510 bp, 9 predicted proteins | sample HBST100metaG_FD_189944 | JGI IMG/M metagenome (GOLD analysis project Ga0255356, IMG submission 189944) | Peat soil microbial communities from Stordalen Mire, Sweden - H.B.S.T100 | ecosystem: Environmental > Terrestrial > Soil > Wetlands > Peat | place: Sweden: Norrbotten County, Stordalen Mire... | reverse complement strand
TCTTCGGCATTGCGCTGACGGCTGCGGAGAAGCGTCTCGCTCGGGCGATCGAAGAGCGTGCGCGCGCGGCCTCTACCTGGGCTGTTTTGAATGCCGAGATCCCCAGTCTGCAAAGAACCATCGCGGCACTGCGCAATCAGCAGAATCCCAATACGCCGATGCAAGGCTACGAAGCACAACTGCCAGACGGTTCCGGCTATCAATCCAATGCCGGCTACGACCTTACACGCGTGGTTTCGGACGCTCCCGTGCCCTTTGTCGCGCCGCAGCAAGCCGCACGCTCTTTGGTGGCTTCACGCGTCAGTGGCGGTACTGTAGAAGCCAATCTCGACGACACCGGAGACGACGAAGACAAGTTTCTCAACGGCAGCGGTATGGCTGGAGGAAACTGGCACTAACATGCACACAGATTCAAAATTCGAATGGGCCGATAGAACCAAGGGCATCATTTCCGACCATGCGCGCGGGATGAAGACACTGGCGATTGCCACAAAATGGAACGTCTCGCGCGCTTGGGTGCTTCAGAACGTTAGCGAAAGCGATTATTACTCCAGGAGTAATAAAAACAAGTATGCTCTGCAAAGAAAAATTCAATTTCAGCTTCTGGAAGAGTATCCGCAGACTTTCAAAGAAATCATGAGCGCCGATCTTCAATCGCCAGGATCTGAATCAAATCGCTAAGCGGCTTCCCCTACCATCCGAAACACTCCCTTGCGCGGGGAACGGCCGGCATGGCAATCATCTCGAAAGGTACAAGGGACAGGCCAATCGCAGGTAGAAAGCTGCGGCTCGGGCAGCGAGTCCAGATTCTGGACTTTTTCGAGTTTGCTGGCCGTCAGATCAAGAATGCGCTGACGCGCCGATTTTTCTGGCACCGGGATTTCTACGGAAAAGCACAGATCCTGAAGCACGCCATCTTGCAGCATTGCTTCGAGCCAATCGTGGGTTGAAATGTCGTCAAAATCTTCCCGCCAAACTGGAAGCCAGGTGCTTTTAAAGCCCTCGCTCACATCGTTTTTCTTGCGAAAACGCAGCTTTTTGTTGACCGGATGTCTCAGGCCTCGCGTCCAAGAAGAATGCCGTTTTCCGCTCCGATTTTGGCCGAGGACAACCACCACTTGCTGCAGTGGTAGGCCATAGGCACAGACAGCACCCATGCTTTGCCAGGAGCGGCACTCGTGGTAATGGCGATCATCGTTCCAGCTCGATACCAGCACGATGCGGCGCAGATGAAGTCCATCCGGAGAGAGAAAGCACGACGGCTTCCATAGCGGAAGTTCTTCGGGAATCTTCCAAGGTGGTTCGCTTGGTTTGCGGATCGCCGTTGTCACGATGTCGGCAAGGCAAGCGAGATGGGACACTTCAGCGTGCACGTCGTAGCTGGATGTGGCCAGCCCAGGCTCAACACCAAGGCCATAAACTTGTTCACCAGCCACCTCCCCCCAATCTTTCCGTTCTGCTTCCAGAACTCCTGCTCGCACTCCCGCTTGGAGCATCTGAATAGCGTCCATTTTGTATCGCTGCCAGGACAGCATCCAGAACGCCATGCGAGGACATTTTTCGAATGCAGTAAGTATTTCAGCACTTGGTTGCATATCGCCCACACACCATAAAAGGTTGCGTTACCGCTTTTTCAACTGGCCATCCTTTTTTCAATCTTTGCCTCAACCTGCTTGACTTAATTCCTACAATTCTGGCAAGATCAGTCACAGTTACTTGCAAGCCTTTCCATTCAACGTGCACATTATTGCGCTTGTTATTTTGCTGTTCAGTCCGGGTTGCCCATCTGCAATTTTCAGGAGTATAGCCTTTATCGTTATCTCTCCTATCCAGCTGCATTCCCTTGGGGCATTCGCCCATGTCTGTTCTAAAGTCAGGGAATGACGCACGCCATCTTTCGCATACTCCGATGCCGCGTGCACCATAATACTTAAAATCGGTTCGACGAGGGTTATAGCATCTTCTCATCATATTGAACCACGCGGAGTATTCAGCTGTGGCTTTTTTGCCTACATATTCTCCATGCACAAGCACCTTTAAAGCTTTGGACATATTATTTTTTGCTTTTTCTGAATGATGGCGTTTGTGGCCAGCTACATATTTACGCGGTTCTCCGGCTTTTGTTCCATCGCGTTTGCATCCATAGCGAAAAGGAGCCGTCTTTTCTCCGCATCCACATTGGCAGTATCCGTAAGGTACGCTCGATTCAGACAATTCATATTCTCCTTAGTCCAGAATCTGGACTTTTGGGGCTAGTATCCTGTGTCAGATTCATCTGTCGTTATCGGCAATTCCGTAGGCGCAGAAGCACCTGGCGCTGCTGGTGCCGAGGTGGTTGGCTCCGCTGGAACCAATCCAGAAACTTCAGGCGGCACTTCTTGCATCGTTTCCCCTGGTGCTGCCGATGCAGCAGGTGTTGCTCCTGCCAAGCCTGCTGCTCTGCGCTGTTCAGTCTCTTGGCGCAATTGCTGCATAGTTTTAGTGGTTGAAGGCGCAACAGCACTTCCAACGACAAAAGCTCTTAACGCCGGCGAAACTGGAACTCCGCGTTGCTTTGCCATATTTACCATTTGCCCCAGATTTTGCTTAAAAACTGCTTGCTCCTGAGGCGGCAACTTGCTGACCGCCGCTAAGTCTCTGGACGTAATCTTCCCGAGCCGTTCCGTAAATTTTGGGCTGTCGAACAAATTAGCCAGTGCATGAGAACCGAGCAAAGCCATCGGTGCCTGCGCCAAGCTTAAAAATGCCCAAGTAGGATGCCCTGTCGCTGCCAACGCGATCGCCCCAAGAGTCGAACTCGCCATGATGTAAAGTGCCCGTCGCACTCCAGCATCGCGTAACCGTTGGGCAGCACCCTGCGAATGTGCTGTACGCTTGGCAGAAATTTCTTCAGGGCCAAGTGTTTTGCGCTCGGCAGTAACTTCCGATGGCCGAACCGGTGGAGCCGTCCTTTCTGCTTCAGGAACAGGCTTTGGTGAAATTGGCTCCGGTTTTTCTGGAGGTTCTTCCAACTTGAGCGGTTTTGGCGGCTCTGGAATCTTCATCGGTTTACCAAGGCCATCAAACTCACGCGTCGTAGCACGGAAATTGTCGTAAAGCTTGCCTGCGCCTCCTTGGCCTTCAGTCGGTGGATCGAATTCAGTTAGCATATTGCGGACGCGTTGGGCTGTTTCTTCTGCCATCAATGGTTTAATGGCGTAGGCAGGATCGGCAGCATCAAGAGCCTGTGCAATCGGCGAGCCGGAATGATTTGGACCTGCGCTTTCGCGAAAGGACTCCATATACTTGCGGTAGAGATTTTGCGTTTGCGAAAACTTGGTTCCAACGCCACTGTCATTCGCCATCTTCTGCATCATGCCGCCAATATCTTGCTGCAATGACCGCAGAGCCTGATACACATCGCCAGGCAAATTCCCACCAGCAAGCTTTTCTCCCAACTCAGAGTAGTAGCCTTTCAGGTCGTTAAATCCCAAGGGAACAGGCGGTTCGCCTACGGGAATCCCCTCTTGCTCGTAAATTGCGCGCAGCTGCTGGTACCGCGGATGCTCCGGCCCAATAACATCGCCCGCTTCCATCAAATTTGCGGCGTCATCTTCGGCCTTTGACAGAATGTCTCGAAACACCTTGATGTTTTCGTTTGAGCCCTTCAACTTTCCTTCGGCTTTGCGTACCGAATCAGCCACAGACTCAACAGGCACAGTCTTTCCTGCTGTCGCCTTGCGAATCTGATCGTAGGCCACATCCAATTTGCCGTGCGGACGGTATTCCGCTGTTTCGCCAGCCGCGCGCGCACTTGCTACACGTGCGTTTTCGGACCGGATGTATTGTGAATCGTCCTTCCATTCTGCTTTGACTCTTTTAATCCGTTCCAGCAACCGCGTCGATTTTTCCTGTACTTGCCGCGCAAGTTGTCCGCGTCGAGTCTCCAGTTGCTCCGCAGCCTTTGTCACTTCAGAAGCCTTCGACTTCTCGGCTTCATATTCTGCCGTTTTGGCACGGTTGCCTGCATCAACCGTTTTTACCTTTTCGGCATGTTCACGAGTTCGGCGCGCATTGGCTTCATCTGCCTCAGCTTTAGCAAGATTGATTTTCTGCTCATGAGACAGTTCGGCACCGCGTGTCTTATGCAGTGCATTCTGCGTATCCTCACGATGCTTTTGTGCGTTTGTCTCATTCTGGCGGGCAGCATCCTCCGCTGCCTTCCGGTTCGCCTCCACGGTTTCCTTTGCCATCTTTTTAAGTCCGCGCGGTCCCGTGTCAGTAAGCGCTTCAGCCGTGCGCTCGATTCCAGCTCCGCCCAAACGGGCAAGTCCTCTCATTGCCTTCGGCGCTACGTGCGGCGCTTCATACAACGCGATATTCCCTGCCGCCGTTCCCGCAGCTCCGGCAATATCACCTTTGCCTAATTGCTGACCAATCAGTTCTCCAGCCTGTGATGCCACTGGTCCTAAGCCAGGAACCAAAGTTGCCAAAGCATGTCCTGTAGCTCGCATTCCGTGTGCCGCTCGCTGGTAGCCAGTCTTCGCTTGGTCTGCGGCGACACCCTCCCGGTGCGCAGCCTCTGCTTCCTGTTGCATCGGAGCAATAAACAGGCGATACGTTTTCAGCAATCCCCGCTTATCCCATTTTGCTTCTTCAGGATTTTGCGGCCCTTCCACCATTGCATGGTGTAGTCCGCTGGCTGCTCCACCAAGCACGGCTCCTGTGCTGGAAGCAAGTCTGCTAAAAGGATTTCCTTCTGGCTTTGCTGGTTCTTCTGGAGCAAGAATCGGCTGGCCAGCTGAGTTGCGGCCAACAACCCGAGTGCCGCTCCCCTTGGGCAATGTATTGATGTTTGGATCAACGGACGTGTCCTTCACATACCGCTTGATCTCGCCTGGATTTACCATCTTGTATCCAGATTGCGATGCTGCTCTTACCTGACTGTAGGGAATACCGATCGTCTTCCCTGCTTTGCCGGCCATCTGGTAGAGTCCTTCCCCCTTGGGATTGGCGGTAAAATCGGGTTCGGCTTTGCTTTTTCTTGTCTTGATCTCGCCCAGCAGCTTATTTTGCTTTTCTGGCGACAGCTTCTGGAGAGTCGACAATTGCTGGTCTTTGGGCAAAGCAATGAATTCGTCAATGGGGTCTTGAGCCATTATTTGCCTCCCAAAGCATCGTTAAGCCGATCAGCCAAAGTCTTTCCACCGCCTTTTTTGTTTTTCTGTGGCGCAGGCGTATTTCCACCACCAGCAATTTTCGCCACGCGTGGATTAATTTGGCCAAACCCCGAAAGCGTTTTGTTCCTTTGTTGATCAGCTTGCGCGGCCGCTTGCTTGATAATGTTTCGCTCATTCACCCGTTGCTCGGGCGTCAAGGTTTGGCCAGTATATCCTTGGTTGATTTTGGCCAAAGCTCCATCAATCACTCCACGTGATTCCGCTACCATCCACTTTCTTTCCGTATCCGTAAAACGGAAACCGGTTCCCGGCTTGATGGCATCAACAAACGCAAGAGTCAGCGCAATATCGCCGGCACCCGTTGGTTTGTTGACATATTCATCAGCACGTTCTGCCGTGGTTTTGATCTTGTCAAACGGCGTCAAAGCTTTCTGAACCGACAAGTAATCGCGCATGTTGTTTTGCGCCTGGGCAAGTCGGAGTCTGGCAGCATTGAGATGCAGCGTTTGATCCGCAATCGCTAAGCGCGTCCGAGCTAAAGGTTGCATTGCACCATAGCGCATTTTGAGAAATGCCTGCGTTTCTGGCTCACCCCATTGGCTTGGTTCTTTGCCAATAGTTCTTGCGAAAGCTGCCTCTTGCTCCTGGTAGGCACTAAGTTTCGGCGGCGCCGGGGGAGCACCTGTCCATTCACTCGCACGCTGTTCCCCCGTCGGGGATCTTTCATCGACGTAGGCTTTGCCGTCTTTCGTGTATGGTTTGCCTACCATCGTCCACTTTTCTTCTTTTGGAGCCGTTGTGCCCAAAGCCTTATCCAAATAGGCATTGTTCAGCGCTTTAAGCTCGTCTGGCGTAGCGTCCTTATGGAATGCCTTGATGGCATCCAAATCGCCGCGAATCTTCTCCATCATGCCGGCCGTACCAACTTGTGCTTTCTGAACTGCTTGATCTGCTTCCTGCTTCTCCGTCAACGGTGCCGGTGCCGCTCCAGCCATCATTTGGGCCTCTGCACGTGCGCGCAACTCCGCAGGCGTGCGCGGGGGCTTAACCGGCGCCGCTTGGCCTCTGGTCTGCAATGTCGGCTGATATCCGGGAGGTGCTGGAAGCTGTGTCGGTTCCGCTTTCGTCAGATGGAGCAAGTGCCCGAACTTTTGCATGGCGCCGGGCTGTTTGGCAAACATGCTGTTCCGGGCTTCAAGAGCTTGCGCAAGGTTCTGTTGCACTGCGTCTCGCTCTTTGCTTCCTTCTGGGAACGTCGCTAACTTCTGCTGCAGATTGCCAATGTTTGTCTGAAGCTCATTGAAATTGGTGCCAAATTCCTTATCCGAAAGGTCTTCCTTCCGTGCCTGCCGATGTGCGGCAAGTTGACTTCCCAGATTCCATCCCGCATTCCATGCATCGCCGCTTGCCATGCTTTACCCCTTACTGCGAGTTCGACCAATAGCTGTTCAATCCGCTCATAGCGCCTTTGCCTGCTCCAGTACCAGAAAGCGAACCGCCAGCAGCGCCCAAACCGAAGGATTCTGCGGAAGAAATTCCGCTTGTGAGGCCGCGACCTAAGATGCTATTTGACCAGTTCGACATCTGTTCCTGCGAGAGCTGTGCCTGTTGTCCATAGGCTTGCATTCCCTGCCCCAAAAGGCTGCTGCCAGAACTGGCCAGTCCGCTGGCCGAGTTGCCAAGCAGAGAAGAGATCATCTTGTTGATGGAAGCGCGCGATGTGTCGTCTGCAGACTGCATAGTGGCATTGGTCCCACCACCACGGTTGTTAAACTGCGAAGCGCCCATTTTTGCTGACTGGCCCTGCCCTTTGATGTTGCTGATCTCCGGGCCCAAAACACCGCCGATTTTAGATTGATCACCCGACAGAATCGAGGACATGAAGTTGGACGATTGGGACAGGTTTTTCTCGCCCAGTCCGGTGGCAAAGCCGCCGATCTGGCCAAACTGGCCAATATCTTTAGAGAGGGTAGGGTTACTACCCCCAAACAAACTCGACCAAAACGACATGCCCACCTCCCAAAACGAAAATGGCCCAAGGCCATTTCTGGTCTTGAGCCATTGCTTGTTCCGCAAATGCGGGGGCATGTCGCTCAAAAAATCTTTTGCTTACCGTCATCTAGCAAACATTTCGCTAAAAGCGGAAAGCATCTTTCATCAGGATTATATGCCACATCCAAAAAGCCACCTACGCAAAAACGCTTTGGCTTAGTGGACAATGCAGACGGGGTCAGGATCGGAGCCTGTCCGATAGAGATCACCCGCCACAAGTCCCCCCGTGATAGCCGCCGCGTTATCGGCGTAGACGGACAGGTTGGCAATATTTGGAATGCCAGGGATGATCGTATTGCCCGATGCGTCAAGCAGTGTAAGGCTGTGTACGATTGTGGTGAAGTCATTCGACCCAGAGTATTGCCGGACATAGATTGGCTCATCGCCATTATCAGCCGTGGCGATCTCCAGATAACCGGCATCAGAGTCTGTGACGCCAACCGCGATTCTTACCTTGTCAGTGCCCGAGAGGATGTCGCCCTCGACCAGCGTGAGCATCGCGTCTGTTCCCGACAGGCTGTTCAGTGTCTCCTTGGCGATAGCCACAGTGCCCGCTGTGATCTCCGACTCGACAAACGCCGTTGTCGCGATCTGCGTCGTATCCGTGCCAGCCGTCGCTGTTGGCGCGGTAGGTGTTCCCGTAAGCGCTGGTGACGCCAGTGGCGCCAAAAGCGCCAGCTCATCCGACAATCCAGAAATATCGGCAATTGCCGGCTGAGAAAGTTGCGGAACACCATCGGTACTGATCGAGTTGATCCACTCATGGCTAACGGCCGCAATGGCCTCCACGCCGCCCAACGTCGTAAGGGTGGGTGCCGGAATCACAGCGTTTACCGTGACCGCACCCACTCCACTGGTGGGTGAAACCGTCACATTGGTTCCAGCAATAATTTGCGTGACCACGCCACCAACAAGCGGAACCAGCTCCGCCCAAAAATCCGTGCCGTCGTAAGCCACCGTAGCCGCACTACCCTGAGCAACAGGCATGGATGCAGCGGCAAGATTTCCTTGGTACGAAATCGTTCCATCGATCGGTGTCAGTGTCGCTGTGCCAGCACCAAAATTAAGGAAGACGGCATACCAAGGCACCGTGATTGCAGGGGCAGACGATCCAACGCTCAGTGTGACGGCAATCGCCGAAGCATCATCGAGAATAATGAACTTGCCATAATCCGATTGCAACGTGGTGTAGGCCGTCACTCCTGTTTGATCGTTTACGTAGCCAATCGTGGTTGTCGCAGAATTGGTAACAACCGTCTGCGTCCCTGTGGACGTGCTGGTTGACGTACTCGAACTCGAACTTGAACTTGAGCTTGTTGTTGATGTCGTCGCGGCTGTCAACTGAGTTTTCAAAGACGCGACAGCCTGATTCAAGTCAAGGATTCCCTGAAAGGCGTTGCGGTGCGCAACCTTTGCGCCATCGCTTTCGTTGGCAATCTCCGTTTCAAACGGATAGCGAAATGATTCAAGATTGATTGTCATTTTTGCTTAGCCTTCCAGATCGTGCATTTTGGGCATAAACCGTTCGGAGGCGGAGCGACTTGTATCGCTCCGCAGCGCGTGCATCGCCGTGCTGTAATCGTGATTTTCCCCACTCTATCCGCCTCCTCCACTTTCGGCAAAGGGCTGCACTTCCTTGTATTCCCCTGTCGATCCCCAGTCCTTTGTCTGCACAACAAAGCCTTCCACGTTGAGTTCGAACGGAGCTGTGGAAGTAAATTGGAACCACAGCAGCTTCCACTTGCTCGGGCCGCAAACAAGTTTCATCTTTGTCAGATCCCCGCCCGACGAGGGAATCGTGATCGCCGGTGGTCCATAGCTGCCGTTGTCCACATCCACCGCATAGCCTGTCAGCGTAATGGCAGAAGAAGACGAATATTCAACAATCAGAATCGGCCCCAGAGTCTGCCATCCCTTTCCACCAATCGCCGATGTTTGCACAATGGCGGTTCCGGTTTCTGTGCCGCTGCTGGCTAATTGCCGAATAGTTCCATCGTTGCAACCCACCAGCACTCCCTGCTGGTTCAATCCTTCGTTTGCGGCGTGGATCGTCGCCGGCCATTCGTACACATCCCACACCCACCCCTGCGCATTGATGTCATAAACGAGGGTGTGCGGGTCTCCGTCGGTTCCGACGTAGTCGTAGTACATGTAGCCGTTCTGAATGCTAAACTTTTGCAACTGCGGCTTCGTATCGTCGGGCGGATAAATTGTCACGCCTTGTCGCGTCACCGGCTGCGGCATGTTGGTGCCGCCATCCTCATCCTCATGCGGAAACAGCGATTCTAAATCCTGATCCGTAATCGACTTGGATGCACCGCCACCAGGCGAAACGTGAATTCCGTCATCCACGCGGAAGAAGATAAGCCCTCCGCCCTCGATCGCCACGCAGCGAGGCATAAACAGCCCACGGTTGATGCTTGTGGCCTGCAAGGTCCAGGTTGATCCGGTAGTCCCCGTCACGGTAGCCAGCGAGTTGAAGAAGTTGGGCATGATCACCCATGCCCGCCGAATCGAGAACAGCACACCCCGGCCACCAGACATTGCGCCATTGACCAGAGGTTCACTCGGGTCAGTCACATCCATCTGGTTGGTATCCGGCGCCGCATCAAGATTCGATCCCGAGCACCAATAAAGCGTTCCAGGCCGCAGTGTATCGCCAACGCCAAAAGTGTAGTTGATGTTGTCTGTTGGACCGAATTGATATGGCAACGGCTGATTGGCTAAAATTGGTTCTGAAATCTCGTAGGCCAGATCGGTTCCGTCAGGAACATCCGGAATCGTAATCTCGTTGACAAAACCGTCAGGAACGACAATTCCCTTGTCCGTAAATGTCACGGTTCCGCTAACCGTCGTGCCGCCCGTAGTGCTGAAGGTCGGAGTTATGCTGCCAGAAATTCCCGCAACTGTAACAAGCTGGTAATGGCCATTGGTATCTTCAATCACCCAGTTCAACGCAAATGCGGTCAAAGATGCAAAAGAACCAGCTGTGGGCCGCGCAATAAACGTATAGGCCAAAGAAGTCGGAGAACCAATCCGGATGATCGTTCCTGACAGCCAGCGTGTGTTAAATCCAGTGGCCGTTCCTCCAATCGCGCCTCCGCTCACCCAGGTAATCACGCTACCCGAAACCGAGCAAATGCCCTTCTGCGGCAGATCAATCGAGGGGAAAGGCTCATAGTTGGTGTAAACAAGTACGTCAGTGCCAAGCTCCGTATCCGTCAGCGAATCTGAAACCGGGGTATTTGTTCCGTCGCCTCCAAGATCGTCATTTGGCCCTGTGCAAACATACGTAAAATCCGTGATGGAGGTATCGACGCGGTAGTAGTCGACCTTATCGACCTGTGGGTCGTTGGACCAAAGCGATGTGATGGTGTTCGCGGTAACGGGAACAGCTTCTGCCGTCGATTCGGGCGAAGGATTGGAAGTTGCTCCCGTAGCGCTGGAGCGATACACATAGCGATACTGCACACTTTCCCGGACCTTGGAACTCAAGGGAAGAACAATTGACGGCGTAGTCACGCCAGCCGCCGTTGTTGAGGCAGTTGGAGACACCATCAAGAGGAGAATGCGGCCAGAATGGTACCAAAAGTCATAGTCAATCTCGATCGTATGAATCGCGGCGGCCGAAAAGTGCAGAACCACAGTCGTAACCGTGCATTGGCCAGCCTCGTTGTAATAAGTTCCGTCGTATTTCAACGGAGCAACGGGAAGAAGCGCAATACCACTTACCACCGAGATCGTTTGGCCATAGGAAGAAATCTGCGAGTCAGTCAGCGTGACAGTTCCTGCCACTGTTTCTTCGTTGCCGGTCATGTAGGTTGCTGTAGCCGAAACAACGGTGGGACTTCCGCTGATACCCCAAATCGTTTGATCTTTGTTGGTCAGAACAAACTTGTAATATCCCGCTGCCGGAATGTAGATACTTCCAGTCAGGCAGAAGTTGAAGTTTGTATACGTCGTGCTGGTTGTGTATGTAGACGTAATGGGAGAGGCAAACACGGGGGTTTCACCTTCGACAACGCCCTCTGGGGTCAGCTCGAACCACTCCATCGGAACCGTAATATCGCTGATGCCGCTGGAAATATCCACGCCCGGCAATCCTGGGATACCAGCAGCAAGAGCCGGAACCGCCGCCGTTCCAAACGACGCATCGAAGATAAAAGAGTTTCCTGTCGTGCTTCCGTCCGCAGTGGACGTCGTACGAGTGGGTCCACTGCCCGCAGAATCATCCGGATTTTTCCAGATATATGATCCTGTTTGGCCGGATGTCGGAGAATCCCCCCAGTAATAAAGCGTCATCGTGCTAAGAATGGATGTAACTGTTGGCAGTGCATTTGTCGTCACTGTCACCGTGATGCTAAAAGAGCCAGAATTATCGCTGAACGTGTTCCCTGTCGAGTTGATGCCGATTTGAAAATCCACGGCTGTCGAAGGGACATCAATCGCTATCGTCAACGTCCCGCCCACGTCAATGATGTTCTGTCGATAGAGCGGTGCGGCTCCGGCAGCAATCACATTGCCGTCTCCATCCGTAAATGCTCCGATAATCACCGATGGCGTCGTCGTGGGAGGAGAGACTCCACCAGCAGGCTGCACATAGTACCCGGGGTTGGTTGGGGCCAGCGTCGGCCCCGTCGCCGTTGGAGTCGTGACCACGCTTCCGTTGATGATCACCGTGTCCGTGGGGTCTGGAATGGTAATCGTTATGGTCGTAGCATTTTCAACGTTGATCGTATACGGCGCAGTTCCGTCGACAGGTGCGGTGGTATTTGGATATCCTTCTGTCTCTCCGTAATCGAAGTCTGCATTTGTTCCCGTTGGATAGTTTGTCCAAGGAATCGCCGTTGCGTAGAGCACACCGGTTGTCGTAACGCTAGAATTTTCTGTGGAAACGGACGGAGCAAGTTGCGGCTCCTTGATGCCCGTTTTGTAGCAGACACCATCCGAGCGAATCTTCATCAGCCCGTTAGATGGAAAATCAACAGCGGTATGGCCACCGAGGGTATTGGTAATCAGGTATTCCGTTTCAAGAGTGACGGCTCCCTGTATAGCTGAATCACCCACATACATCCATGGCTGCACAGAAGTGTTGGGCCGAAACGGAATCTCGGAAACTGGATTGCCAGTTAGCCCTGTCGCTACAACCGTGCTTCCGGAGTACATATTGGTTCCAGCACCGTTGATGAGCGTATAACCGTCCGATGGGCCATTGGGCGTGGAGTCGTTCAAGCGGCGAATTGAATGAATGGCATCGGAAAGCGTAAAAAGCGCCGTTGTCAGCAAATTTCGGAAGTTGATGCTGCCAACCGAGTAGGAACGGATATTTTGGGCAATCGTCACCCGGCCGCTAGGCAGGCGATTAGCGGGATGGGTGACGTCAAGCCCGTGGAATTCAAGCGGCATGTATCCTCCCCCTAAAATCCATTACCTTGTTGCGCTTTCTGGAGTTGCACGAACGACATAGCGGTTGAATATTGTCGATGTTTGACGTTCCACCTAAAGACACTGGAACGATATGGTCAACCGTGAGCTTTACGTCGCTTCTTCCACACCACAAGCAGCGATGCCCGTATGAATCAAGCAACGCGTTCCATTCTTCTGCGGTATAGGCTCCTCCAGCGTTTGACTTTTTGGTGCGACGGCGCTGACCTTTGGCAAGATATTTCGCTGGATTACGCTTATAAAATTCTCGGCATTTCTGGCGAGCCTCCTCCGGGTGCTGTGCGCGATATTTTGCTTGCCATTTTCGCGCTCTCTTATTGCCTTCCGCGCGATGACTTATCCGATACTCTCTATCCTTTTCGGGATGGTTTTTGTGGTATGCCCGTTTTCTTTCCAGAACTGCGTCTCTGTTCTGAACAAGATAAGAACGGACAGACTTACGCACCTTGTCTGGATGTCTTTCGCGGTAAGTGTGCTGATATTCGGCGCTTTTATCGCGATGGCTTTCAACCCATTGCTTACTTCTCTCCAATACCTTTTCGCGATTGCGCTGATAGAACCGGCGATGAGAAGATCGCTCTTGTTCTCGCCTTCTCTCCGTGTCCGGACGGGCATGCTCCCGGCACTTTGCGCTGCAGTACTTTGGGGGTCGTCCGCGAGTAGCTGCCTTAAATTCTTTTTTGCACTCTTGACAGATCATGCTCTGACGCCACTCCAAAAAACGTGCAAAAACAGCAATGGCCCAAAACCATCGCTGGTCTTGAGCCATTGCTTGTTCCCGCGTAGCGGGAGGCATGTTGCTCGTGTTCTGAACGCATAGTAGGCGATTTTGTCTTTAATGGCAATGCTAATCG
>Ga0255356_1001706_pt1 | contig 13529 bp, 9 predicted proteins | sample HBST100metaG_FD_189944 | JGI IMG/M metagenome (GOLD analysis project Ga0255356, IMG submission 189944) | Peat soil microbial communities from Stordalen Mire, Sweden - H.B.S.T100 | ecosystem: Environmental > Terrestrial > Soil > Wetlands > Peat | place: Sweden: Norrbotten County, Stordalen Mire... | reverse complement strand
CCGGAGCAGATCACATGGCCGCGCACGCTCGACGTGAACGACCGTGCACTGCGGCGCGTCTCTGTCGGCGTTGGGTTGAAGGGCGAGGGGGCAGGTCGTGAGACCGGCTTCGTGATCACCGCAGCTTCTGAGATTATGGCCATTCTCGGGCTGGCTTCGGGGCGTACCGATCTCCGCCGACGGATCGACTCTATCGTCGTGGGGCTCTCCCGCTCGGGGTGCCCGATCACTGCCGCAGATCTGGGCGCTACCGGGGCAATGATGGCCTTGCTCAACGAGGCTATTCTCCCTAATCTGGTGCAGACAACCGAGGGTACACCCGCGCTGGTGCACACCGGTCCTTTTGCCAATATCGCTCACGGCACCAGCAGCGTTCTCTCGCAGCAGATGGCGCTGCGCCTCGCCGACTTTGTGGTTAACGAGGCGGGCTTCGCTTCCGACCTGGGCGCGGAGAAATACTTCGACATTGTGATGCAAGCTTCGGGCATCCAGCCTGCCGTGGCTGTGCTGGTCACTACCGTGCAGAGCCTGTGCGCGCAGGGCCAGGGCTCGCTGGCAGCCGGCTTCCCCAACCTCGCTCACCACATCGGCTCGCTGCGTCGGTTCGGTGTGCCGGTCATGGTTGCTATCAATCGGTTTCCTGCCGATCTCCCCGAAGAACTTGATGCGGTGGCCGACGAATGCGAGCGCCAAGGCGTCGTCTGTTCTCTCGTCGAAGCCTTTACCAAAGGCGGTCTGGGCGCGGTTGATCTGGCGGAGAAAGTCGTTTCTCTCGTTAAGGCCAATCCATCACCCGCGATTCAACCGAGTTATTCGCTGGATGACTCGCTCGAAGAGAAGATTCGCAAGGTCGCCACGCAGGTCTACGGCGCAGCGGATGTAGCACTGAGCGATGCGGCGCGTGCCAGTCTTGAGCGCTACGCTGAATGGGGATTTGCGCGCCTGCCGGTTTGCATTGCCAAGACTCAGTATTCGCTTTCCGACGATCCGAAGCTGGTGGGCGCGCCTACCGGGTGGACGCTTAACGTCACCGATGTTTCGCTCTCTGCTGGGGCGGGGTTTGTGGTGGCCGTGGCCGGTAACATGATGCTGATGCCGGGGCTGCCGCGCGTGCCACGTGCTCTGACTATCGACGTGGATGCCGAGGGAAATATTACCGGTGTCTGAGATTCGTTGTAGAGATCGGACAGTGAAGCAGCAGGTCCTTCGACTCCCAGGCCCAGCGAACAAAGACCGCTGCTGGAGACCCCGGTTCCGCTGCGCTCACGCTCGGAGAGGCTAAAATGCGACTATTTTTGGCCCAACAGAATCGCAAAGCAACCGCTACGTTGTTCAATAATCTGGCTGACATACTCGGCTTTTGAGAGGGGGGCGCATCATGCGCGGGTGCCCGTTCCTCGCATTTGGGGACCGGGGATACCACGAACCTTCCGCGAGCGATAAACGAGCAGTTGCCAGCCCACCGCAGGTGCTTGCATAGAATTGCCCTCCCTGGGCGCACAATGGTCTTGAGTCGTGCAAAGGAAAGAGTGCAAAGGGGGCAAAAAAAGCGATCAAAAGGCGAAGAAAACCAGCGGTACCCCACCCCCCTACCCTAAATCCCCGCCTTTTGAGAGGAAATTTTCAATGCAAGTAAAACAAAATAAACATCTTGATCGTAATGCCCTGTGTACTTATCAGTAAACATAAACCCCGAAAAACAGCCCATTTTCAGCCCAAAACCAGCCATTTTCGGCCAGTTTCGTGCCAAAAGAGGCCTCATTTGGAGCACTTTTGAGCGACAGCATCTTCGCCTCTGCCTCTTCGAGAAACCGGGCAGCCTTCAGGCTTTCCTGCCCAGATCGTTGCGCCAAGCATGTCCACCGCTCGCAATCAGATGGTCCGCGCACTCCGGGCCCCACGAACCTGCCGCGTAGTTAGGAAACTTCTCCGGATTCTTTGCCGCCCAAGCCTCCAGAATCGGCGTATACAGCGCCCAGTTGGTCTCCACGCCATCGCGGTGCGAGAACAGCGTCTGGTCGCCCAGCATTGCGTCCATCAGCAGCCGCTCGTAGCCGTTGGCGCTTGATTTGCCGAAGGCCTCCGCATAGTCGAAATCCATATTCACCGGGCAGACGGCCATCTCCGGCGTCGTCGGCACCTTGGCCCCGAAGCGCAGTGCAATCCCCTCATCCGGCTGAATGCGAATCGTCAGCAAGTTAGGCTTGATCACCTGGCAGGCCGAGCTCTGCGCCAGCCTGTCAAAGATCAGCAGTGGTGGTTGCTTGAACTGGATGCTGATCTCCGTGGCCCGCTTCTCCAGCCGTTTTCCCGCGCGCAGATAGAACGGAACCCCAGCCCAGCGCCAGTTCTCAATCTCCAGCTTCACCGCGGCATAAGTCTCCGTGCCCGACTGCGGACTCACTCGCTCCTCTTCGCGATAGCCCGCCACATGCTGCCCATCTACCAACCCCGGCCCGTACTGGCCGCGCACCACATTCAGTATCGGAATCGAGGGGATAGCCCGCCACACCTTCAGTTTCTCGCGCCGCACGCTCTCCGCCTCAAAGCTCGACGGCGGCTCCAGCGCGACCAAGCTGAGCAGTTCCATCATGTGATTCTGCACCACGTCGCGCAGCGCTCCTGCCTTCTCATAGAACGGCCCGCGCCCCTCCACACCCAGCGTTTCGGCGACAGTTATCTGCACATGGTCAATGTAATTGCGGTTCCAGATTGGCTCGAAGATTCCATTGGCAAACCGGAAGACCAGAATATTCTGCACCGTCTCCTTGCCTAGATAGTGGTCGATGCGGAAGACCTGGCTCTCGTCGAAGACTGCATTCACCTGAAGGTTCAGCGCGCGCGCTGACTCAAGATCATGGCCGAAGGGCTTTTCGATTACCACCGCAACATTGCCTTTTTCCGGATGCGCCATTCCCTGCGCGCCAAGATTCTCGACAATCCCGGCAAAAAATTCCGGTGCTGTAGCGAGATAGAATAGCCGCCTTCCACCGATGTTTTTCTCTTGCGCAATGCGATCCAGTTCTTCCTTTAGGCCGATATAATCTGCCGGATCGTCAAACTTCAGCGGGAAGTAATTAATCTTCTTTACAAAGTTGCCAAGTTTCGGATCGCCTTTATCCACGCTTCCAAACGAGAGAATTCCCTCATGCATATCCTCGGCAAACTCATCGCCCAAAGGCCGCCGCGCCACGCCAACAATGGCAAACTTATCGGGCAACAGCCCGGCCTGCTCCAGATGAAAGAGCGCCGGCAGCAGCTTGCGCTTGGTCAGGTCGCCGGAAGCGCCAAAGATCACCATGATCCCCGGCTCAGGAATCCTCTCGTGACCATGAGGAACCTGGGAAAGATCCTCCGGCCGCACGCTCATCTCAATCGTAGTCATAACTAATCACCTCCGCGCCGTCAGGCGCCGCCTGCACTTACTAACTAGTACTGTGACCGTGTAATTCTGTACTAATGTGGGTGCCCCATGTCGCAGTCTCATCGCGGCATGGGTGGGAAAGCACTTACTCTTTCTTCACCGCATGTCCGCCAAACTCATTGCGCATAATCGCCAGCATTCGGTCGGTAAAGTTGTTCTCCTCACGCGAGCGGATCCGCCGCATCAGCGACTCGGTAATCACCGGCGCGGATACATTCAATTCAATCGCTTCGAAGACCGTCCAGCGGCCTTCACCGGAGTCCTCGACAAAAGCCTCAAGCCCTTCCAGCGTAGGATTCTTGACCAGCGCATCGGCTGTCAGATCCAGCAGCCAACTGCGCACCACGCTGCCGTAGCGCCAGATCTGCGCAATCTGCGGCAGGTTCAGGTCAAACTCCTCTTTCTTCTCCAGAATCGTAAACCCCTCGGCATAAGCCTGCATCATTCCGTATTCGATTCCGTTGTGAATCATCTTCACAAAGTGCCCTGCGCCGCCCGGGCCCACGCGCCCCCATCCCTTGTCGGCCGCCGGAGCCAGAGTCTCAAAGATAGGCCGCAGATACTCGACTGGCTCCTTATCGCCGCCGATCATCATGCTATAACCTTCCTTCAATCCCCACACTCCGCCCGATGTTCCAACGTCGACAAATGCGAAGCCCTTCGCACTGGCTTCCTTGTGCCGCCGCATCGAGTCCTTGTAATTCGAGTTACCGCCGTCGATGAGAATATCGCCGGGATTCAGCAGCGGCTCCAACTTGGCAATCGTCTGATCTACCGGGTCGCCCTGCGGCACCATGATCCAGATGGCCCTGCGGCCTTCTAACTTCTGTGTGAGTTCCTCGAGCGTCGTTGCGCCCACATTTCCTGAAGTCGTAAGCCGCGCCACAGCTACAGCGTTGAAGTCGAAACCTACCACCTGATGGCCGCCCAGCCGCAGCCGTTCCGCCATGTTGCCGCCCATCTTGCCCAGGCCGATCAATCCTAATTGCATCGTCTCCTCCTGAACTTGGTGTCCTGTCTCTAAAGTCCTCGTTGAAGCAGTCTGTCTTGCTGAGTGAAAGACAACCCGACATCCGCAGCGGAGTTGGCCGTGTTTCTTGCGTCAGATAGAGTTGAAGGACTTACGTCTCCAATGTCCGAATTTCGGAAATCTGGGATCGCACAAACTCAATGCGCAAAAATACTGCCGCTAAAGACCTGGTGCCATGATCGTGTGATTCTGTAGCAATTTGGGTGCCCCATCCATGTCGCGGCTTCATCGCGGCATGGGTGGGAAAGCACAAACTCCCACAGTCGAAGACTAGAGAACTCCCAAGCTCACTAACTCTTTCCGCAATGCCGCCGAGCCTTCAAACTGGATCGCTTTCATTCCAGCATCTGCCGCACCGGCCACGTTTCCCGCACGGTCGTCGATAAACAGAACCCGCTCCGCCGGCCTGCCCAGAATATCGAGCGCCTCCCGGTAAATTGCCGCCTCCGGCTTGCGCTGTCCAAGATAGCAGGAGCTCAGCGCCACCTTGAAAAATTCGCGCAGACCGAAAGAATTGAAGCGATATTCGTTCGTTTCTCGTGCTTCGTTGTTCAGCGCACCCAGCAAATACTGATTCGATGCAGCAAGTTCCTCGAGGATTCCAAGAGCCCCATCCGGCAGCGGCTTGGATTGTGCGCAGATGGCGGCAAAGAACTCGTCAAAGGAAAAGCTGCGCGGCTCGTAGAAGACGGCGGCGTCCAGGTAGGCCTGCACCGAAATCGCGCCCAGCTCCCAAGCAGCATAAGGCTTCACATGGCGAGCCTCAAACTCGGCAATATCCAGATGGAATTGTGCCAACACCTTGGCGCGCTCGCTGTGGTCCCAGCCGTTGGTCAGCAGGACCCCGCCCACATCAAAGAGGATCACGTCGAAGGGAGACATCGGCGCCTCTCATCAGCGCGTTTTCGCGCTCATGCTTTCGATAAGTAAGTGTGTCTTGAAGTTATGCGGGATTCGCCGAGCCATCCCCGCACTGGTACTTTGCCTCGATGGCCAGCACCTTCTTGAATCGCCGCACAAAGCGCTCTTCTGTGCCGATGAACTTTGCCCCGATGAATCGGTCAACTACATCGAAGGCCAGCGCCGAGCCGATAATGCGAGCGCCCAGCACGCAGACGTTCATGTCGTCGTGCTCCACGCCCTGATGCGCCGAGTATGTGTCGTGGCACATTCCAGCGCGAATTCCTGGAATCTTGTTTGCCGCCACGCACACCCCAACCCCCGAACCGCAGATGAGAATCCCGCGTGGCGCCACGCCTTGCTTCAGCGCCAAACCCACCTTCTCGGCAAAGTCGGGATAATCCGAAGGCTCGGTGTTATAAGCCCCGAGGTCCACCAGCTCGTGGCCGGCCTTAGCGAGATAGGCGCGAATCTCCTCCTTCAGAGGAAACCCTGCATGGTCGGAAGCGATGACAAGTTTCAACGTACACTCCTTCAGAGTTAGGGGATGGAGATCAGAGATCAAGGGTCAGAGAACAACTCTTCTGACCCTGATCTTGCTCTTATCCAGAGAAGAGTGCCCATTCTCGCGGCTCTCTTTTGTAACAAGGGTAAGGATACAATCGGCCCCGTACACTACTGGCCTCTGATCTCTGTCCCTTGTTCCTTGTTACTTCACCAGCTTCTTCGCCCGTTTCGCCACATCTTCAGCGCTGAAGCCAAGCTCCGCCAGCACCGTTTTTCCCGGCGCAGAAGCTCCAAACCGGTCCAGCCCGATGACGTCGCCGTCCAGGCCAACATACTTCCACCAGCCTGCGGTAGCTCCGGCTTCGACCGCCAACCTCGGCACGCCGGCCGGCAACACGCTGGCCTTGTACTCAGCCGATTGCTCCTCGAAGATCTTCCAACTCGGGAAGCTCACCGCTCGTACCGCAATTCCGTCGGCGGCCAGCAGTTTGGCAGCCTCCACAACGGGCCAAACCTCGGAGCCGGCGCCAATCAGCACCACCTGTGGCTTGGACACATCTTGCAGCACATAAGCGCCCTTGCTCACACCGGCGTAAACGTCGTGCGCCGCCGGATCGATCACCGGCAGATCCTGCCGGCTGAGCGCAAAGAAGCTCGGCCCCTTGCGCTCCAGTGCCAGCCTCCAGGCCGCTGCCGTCTCGTTGGCGTCGGCTGGCCGGAAATCCGTCAGCCCCGGAATCGCGCGCAGTCCCAGCAGTTGCTCCACCGGCTCGTGCGTTGGTCCGTCCTCGCCCACAGCGATCGAATCGTGCGTAAAGACGAAGAGCGAGTGTACTTGCATCAACGCCGCCAACCGGATCGCAGGCTTCGCATAATCGGAAAAGACAAAGAAAGTCGACCCGAAGGGAATCAGCCCACCATGCGCCGCAATTCCGTTCACCGCCGCACACATGGCGAACTCACGCACGCCAAAAAAGACATTGCGCCCGGCAGGATCTTCGTGGAAGTTGGCTCCCGGTTTGAAGATCGTTTTGGTCGAGGAGGTCAGATCTGCGGCTCCTCCAAAGAGCTCTGGAACAGCCTCGGCAATCGCGTTCATCACCGTGCCGCCTGCAGTGCGTGTGGCCTGTGCCTTGCCGCCCGGCGCAAAGCTCGGAAGCGCCTTCTCCCAGCCAGCCTTGAGCACGTCCTTCTGTGTACGCTCAAACTCCGCCGCCAGCTCTGGAAACGCAGCCGCATAGCCGGTGAACAATGCCTTCCACGACTTCTCCAAGCCAGCGCCCTGCTCAACCGCCTTGCGCCAGTTTGCCAGCGCATCCTCGGGCACAACGAAGCTCTGATCCTCTGGGAAGCCAAAAAACTTCTTAGTTGCCGCAACAGCTTCCGCACCCAGCGGCTCGCCATGCGACTTGTTGCTTCCGGCCTTGGGGCTGCCGTAGCCAATCACCGTTCGTACAGCAATGATCGACGGTCTGCCTGTCTCGGCCTTGGCCGCTGCAATCGCCGCCTCAATCGCCGCCAGATCGTTGCCGTCCGCTACCCGCTGCACATGCCAGTGGTAAGCCTCGAAGCGCTCCAGCGCATCCTCGGTGTAGCTCAGGCTCGTTGGTCCGTCCAGCGAAATCAAATTGTCGTCATAAAGAAAAATCAGCTTGCCCAGTCCCAGCGTTCCGGCCAATGAAGCTGTCTCGTGCGAGACGCCTTCCATCAGGTCGCCGTCGCCCAGCAGAGCATAGGTGTGGTGATCCACCACCTCAAAGCCCGGCTTGTTGTACACCGCGGCCAAGTGTTTTTCCGCAATGGCCATGCCCACGGCCATTGCGATCCCCTGGCCCAGTGGCCCGGTCGTCACTTCCACGCCGTCCAGGTGGCCGCGCTCCGGGTGACCAGGCGTCCGCGAACCAAATTGGCGGAAGCTCTTCAGGTCATCCAGCGTCACGTCGTAGCCCGCCAGAAACAGCGTCGAATACAGCAGTGCCGAGGCGTGCCCATTCGATAGCACAAAGCGGTCCCGGTCAGCCCACTTGGAGTGTGCCGGATTGTGCTTCATCAGCTTGTTAAACAGCAAATAGGCAATGGGCGCGCAACCCAGCGGAGCGCCGGGATGGCCGCTTTTGGCCTTTTCCACAGCGTCTACGGCCAAAAGTCGCAGGGTGTTAATCGATTGTTGGTCAAGAGAGCGTTCCGCGAGACTGGAAGTCATCGTTTTCATTCCTCAAAGAGAATCATACCTGCTCAATCCTGCTCATTGAAGCTGCCAAATTCCGATTGCCCTGCTCCAAAATGATGAAATTGCAGCAAAACTGGCACTCTGTGCGGAGCCGAAGGAACTGTGGTAGTTTCGTTTTTTTGCTTCTGCTGCCTTGGAACGGGCCCAAAAAGTGGGACGCGCCAACTTTCCCGCACCCTGCCTGCATCCTCATGCATCCATACAGGCATAGGGTCATGCGGCAGGTGTCAAGACTGAGTTTCTCTCAGCAGCTGCCAACGAGTCCGGCCCTTCAGATCTGAACGCAGAATTCTGCACAACACGTACGACCCACGATGGAGGAGATTTTCCCAATGGCATACGAACTAGCGCCGCTTCCCTACGATTACGCCGCACTGGAACCGTTCATTGACGCCGAGACGATGAAGATTCACCACGACAAGCATCACCAGACCTACGTCAACAACCTGAATGCCGCCCTCGCCAATCACCCCGAGCTGGCCGCCAAGCCTGTTGACGACCTGATCCGCGACCTGGCCACGCTTCCCGAGGAGATCCGCACAGCGGTTCGCAACAACGGTGGCGGCCACGCCAACCACACCGCCTTTTGGCCATTGATGGGCCCGGTCGGCTCGGACGGCATAGGCGGAGCGCCTTCTGGCCCCATCGCCGCACAGATCACCGCCGACTTCGGTGATTTTGAAGCCTTCAAGAAGCTCTTCAACGAGAGCACTGCCAAGCAGTTCGGCTCCGGCTGGGGCTGGCTGGTCCTCCAGGCCGGCAAGCTCAAGGTGATTTCCACGCCCAATCAGGAATCGCCACTCACCCAGGGCCTCTATCCCATCCTGCTCAACGACGTCTGGGAGCATGCCTACTACCTGAAGTACCAGAACCGTCGCCCCGACTACCTCGCCGCCTGGTGGAACGTCATCAACTGGCACGAGGTCAATCGCCGCTTCGCCCTCGCCAAAGGCTGAAAGCAGGAAAGGGAACCAGCGAGCTAGCGCATCCTAATAGCCTGCACAGGAATGTGCGTGTCCCCACGCGTCGTATTTTTTACGGCAAATGTGGAATAGAACAAGAAGCTGGGTGCCCCTCGATAAGGACAAAGGTATTGTCAAGCACAAAAATCCTGTGCGGTGCGAGAGCACCGCTTGTCTTTCCAGAGAGGTTGTGGACCAGAGCTCTGGGAGATTCACGCTGCATCACCATTCAGGAGGCGTCGAAGCGCCCCACCAACCATCGATACGGCCTTCAACCACCGGCCATGATGCTTCCATGCGAACATCCAGCCTAATGCTGGATGCGAGAGCGCTCAATCAATCCTTCGGTCTGGCTTGCGCCGACCAGGGGCACCCGCGGGCTGCTCTCGATAAGGGCGATCTCTGGATAGCCAACGTTCTGCCGCAACATCCAGTAGAGTCGCACGGCCAACTTCCTGGCCGCCGCCACCTTGGCCACCGCTTTTGGCTTGTGGTGGCAGCGCGCCGCATACTCTTTGCGAAATCCTTCATCCAACCGGGTTACACTCTGCGCAGCCTCCACCAGCAACTGCCGCATAAACCGGTTGCCCTGCTTACTGATCGAGCCCAGTCGCTGCTTGCCGCCCGATGTATGCTCGGACGGAATCAGGCCCAGATAACTGGATACCTGGTTGCTGTGCTCAAACCGCTTTACATCCCCAATGGTCAGCACGAAAGCCAGCGAGGTAATCGGCCCCACGCCCGGTTGCGTCATCAGCAGCCGCGCCTGCGGGTGATCTTCCGCCGCGCGAGTTGCCGCCTCATCCAGCTCGCCCAGGTGACGGTCCAGCTCTGCCAATAGCCGCAACAGGTCTTCGCGCCGCCGAGCAGTCCAGCCTTCCAGGGGTAGTTTTTCAATATAAGCCCTCCCCCGAACGCTCCATAACCGGGAATGTTTTTGGATGCCACGATTCAGAGCTAAGTGCTGTAACCCGTTCTTCACCCGTGTCCGAATTTCCACCAGCTTGTGCCGGTGAATCAATAGCTGGCGCAGATCCCGCTGCTCGGCTGTCGGCGTCCACAATCGAGGAAATCTGTTTTCCATTAGCAGCTTGAGAATGTGTCCTGCATCGCGCCAGTCGGTCTTCTGCCGCCGCACATAGCTGGCACGGATCTTGGCCGCATCGCCCACCCAAATCACGTGACCCAGCTGCTCCACCAATTCGATAAACCACTGGCTGTTCCCGCACGCCTCAATTCCCACCAGCGCCGGAGCCTCCAGTTCACGGTAAAACCGCTCTGCCTCTCCATCTCCGTTCACCAGCTTCAGTTCGGCAATCTCCCCGGTCTCCGGGTCGAAAACCGCAACCTGCTGCCAACTCGGATGGAAATCACATCCTACAATCTTCATAGAAGGCTTCTCCTGATCCAGCAGCCCTGGTCCACAACACCAAAAGACTAATGGATCGCTGAAGCCTTCGTCCTTATCCCATCAATCCTTGCCGCGTTTTTTGCGGCTAGGGTGGGATAGCACGATGCAAGTATTGCAGGGATAGTAAAAATGCTCTGTGCCGGACGTAAACAATAATCCCTAAAAATCAAAGTTTCGAGCGCGCGGCTTACTGCCTTAGCGGTGTCTCCGCAGTAACGGCGACGGTCAACGCCATTCCGGGTTCTATCACCGCTTCTTTTGGCTTGCGTGCGGCAATCCCCTCCAAGGTCTCACCTCCGCTGAGAGGAATGGTATTGCCGTGTACATTGAGCGCACGGACTTCAAACACAAGATCGCCCGGCACATAGTATTTGGCCGCCGAATCGGCAACGGTGAGGATCGCATCGACAGGTGTTCCTTCGGGAATCACGACGTGGTCGCTCGCTTTAATATCCTGATCCAGCACCAATGGGATTTTGTCACCCACTTTGGCGCTCTGCGAACTAACCTCTGAGCTTGTCACCAGGCGCAACGTTGTTCCTTTGTGCAGTATTCCGTCGGTGGCCAGAGGCGGCTGCGGGAGTGTTGGGGCTGCAGGCGCGTCTACGGTGTAATCCGCGTGCGCAATCGAGCTATGCACTGTGTTTGGCGCTAACGCAATCGCTTGAAGATGAGTCTCCGCGTTGATAGTGATTGGACCGGTGTAACGGATCGAGGCTTCGTTCGGGGCCCATCCGTTAGTGGAGTAATAGATGGTGGCATAGTGGGTGGCTGATTTCAGAATCACCACCGTTCCAGCAGCTACCTTGCCCTGCTTCACGGAAAAGGTGGGCTGGCCTGCGACGCCAATGATGGGTCCAGGGCATGACGAGGACGAAGATGCGTTCGCGCTCATCTGAAGCAAGTTGATAGTGGTTTGCTGGCTGGAAATTGTAGCTTGGTCCATTGCCTGTTGCGCCGCCTGCTGCGCCTGTTGGCTAGCTTGAATGGCTTGTTGTGTGGCTTGCTGTGCGGCCATCATTCCGGCGTCGTCTTGTCCGAATGCGGAGACAGAACCAAGAACTAACACAAGAAGAGCAATCTTCATCTTCGTTCCCCAACCTCTGTATTGAAATCCCTGTCTGGATAGAACCAGAAAGATTGGGAAAGTTGCGAAAGTATCTGAGTTAGTTTTTCGCCGCTCTGATCCCGGCATCCACGGCGGCTTTCATCGCACCGCAGTTAGAGAAGAAGTGGACGAGGTCGGCAGTGAGCGGCTCCAAGTTATCAGAATCGAGATTTGGAATGCCTGCTGGCTTCGCACCTTGAGCCAAACGCATCTCCCCTGTTCCTTGTGCATCAAGGACGAGAGCGCTGAGCTTGCGGGCCAGGTCGAGCGGGAAGCTCTCGGCGACAAAGACCATCTTACCACGGGTGGTGATAACCACTGGGCCTTCATTGGTGGAGTAGACCTGTTCTTGAGAGATGGGTTCAGCCGAGCCGGCAGGCCGCCCAGTGGCAGAGTTGCCTTCTGCGGTCAGGTCCGCCTTGACGCCCGAGTACTTGCGTCCCAACTCATTCGTATAAAGCCGGGCAAAGTCCTGCGCAGAGGCAGGGCTCTTCCAGGATGACAGATAGAAGATGGCGATGGAGTTCGTGCTTGCCTGCTCGGCTGGAGTCTTGGCGCTGAGCCGCTGGCCGGCCCAATAGATGCCGCCATCCCAGGCCGGAGTCAGATCGCTGGCGGCCTGATCCCCGCCGAAGAGCCCGGCGAGAATGTGCACATCCAACTGCCCCATCTGGCCGATGTCGTAAGGCTTATAGAGCTTGTCCACGAGCGGGTGAATGTTGGGCAACAGGGGCACGGCGGGCGCGTGACGTTTTTCGTATTCGCGGGGGTTGATGATCTCCCAGCTTGATGTCGGCGGGCGGTCCAGGGTACCGGCAAAGGCCGCCGCCTGGCCTTCGTCCATCCAAACATCCTGTTCAAAGCTGAGGCCCTCGCGATAGGGGAAGAGCAGCGATTCTGAGAGCAGCAGTGGAGCGCGCGCCAGCACGGGGGAATCTTCAGAGTTCGTCATCATCTGCCCGACCATGTCGATAATCTCTGGGTCTTTCACCAGGCTTTTGCCCATTGGCTTGAGAATGTAGTCCATCATCACGGCCGTGGCTTGACCCTCGACGACGGCCTCGCGAGCCGTGTCCATCTCATCCTTCACCAGATGATCCGTGTCGCCGGGGGAGTTGCGTGAGACATCCTCAGGGGTCTGGTCGTTCCACTTTTCCAGATCGGTGTGCTGGTCCTGCAGAGCGTGAGTCAGCTCGTGGGCAAGCACCGGCTTCTGTTCCTCGATGTCCACCCAGTCCAGCATATAAACGGTCTTGGTCTTGGTGTCGTAGTAGGCTTCGATCTGCTCCTTGAGCAGCGCCAGCAAAAAAGGCTTGAGTGCAAAATCGCGGTCCAACAGGCCGAACTTCTTCAGCACGATTTCGCCGCGCTGCATACGCTTGGCGCTCTGGTCTTCCTCGAACTTCTCCTTGATATAGCTCTCTACGGCAGCGCGGGAGGTGATCTGGCGTTTCACTTGGCTCTTGATGGCGAGGCCGCTCTCATCGGATGAGAACTTGATCAGTTCATCGACCAAGCCGAAGAGCTTCTGTGCCTGCTCCGGCGTGATATGAGTCTCGGTCTTTTCCTTGCCGTTCTCCGAAGCTTGGCTCTTTGTGCCAGTCTGCGGAGCGGTAGCACCCGACGGCTGCTGAGCCGGTGCAGCTACCGCAGCAAGGCAGAGCGCAACCGCGCATAGCCAAACGCGCGCGCCGCCAATCGCTGAATGTAGCTCTTCAGCAAGATGCGCTCTTTTGTCTGCCGCTTGCTTGTCGACCGCTCCGCGCTGCTCGCTCATCAATTCTCCCTATCTTCTTCCAAGGCTATAATCAAGATGCGGTCAGATGCGCTCTTTCTTCTGAAAAACTGCGCGCGATTCCGCAGAAAAGCTTCTCAATGACTGAAACGGCCACCCCCAAAGCCGCGCCGGCCAACCATTCCACGGACCAGGATCTGCCCGTGGTCGCCTTGGCCACCC
>Ga0255356_1001700_pt1 | contig 13561 bp, 9 predicted proteins | sample HBST100metaG_FD_189944 | JGI IMG/M metagenome (GOLD analysis project Ga0255356, IMG submission 189944) | Peat soil microbial communities from Stordalen Mire, Sweden - H.B.S.T100 | ecosystem: Environmental > Terrestrial > Soil > Wetlands > Peat | place: Sweden: Norrbotten County, Stordalen Mire... | reverse complement strand
GCTTCAAACCGTCCTGCGATCGCTTGTCGGAGAAGCCGGGGAGATAACGCTTACCGTTGAAACGCCCACGCTGCCGCCCGCCACACTAACGATACTGTCCGATTGCGTGCCGGTTTGAACGGGTAGCTTGCGTGATCTGCGTTCAATGGCGTTGAAAGCAGCGCCTGAAATCACCTTGGCTGAGAGATGTTGACAGACAGCACTTGGATTTCGGATGCGGCCATGTGTACGGGCACTGCGATGGTTCCGTGAGCGGGGTAATCGCCGAGCGTGCGAGCGGCCATGACGTCGCTCACGGTAAGATGCGCGGTTTTTGACGCGCCTGGCGCGAAATGAGCCGCGTCTATCCGAACAGTGACGTCCAATGGCAGCGCGGTCGGATTCTGCAACGTGAGGTATTTTGTGCCATAACGCTCTATCCAGGCAGTGTCCTGATTTGACGCTGTGGTCGCACGTGCCCAGGTGATCGGCTCCCAGCCCGCTGCGTTCAGGCGCTGTATTATCGGTATGTACTTTACGAAAAGCGGCCTGTCTCGGTTGTACAGCGCGGGATTTTCCCAGTAGAGGTGGTCTGCTGCATTCGGGCTGAACATGCTCGGAAAGATGCCGTAGAAGAGGCAGCGCTGGAAGTAAAGCTCTATCTTGTGGCTGTCGATCTTCGAAAAATCGGTGTTCAAGAGCAGCAGGTACGGCCTGTGGTAGCTCATGGTCCGCCGCAAGTTCATGATCGCGTCCGATTCGGGCTCCCAATCTCCCGTCGCCGTAAACATGGTCGTCTCTGTTCCCATCACGTCGAACAGGGGGGCAAACGCGGTGAATCGCCAAAAGACCGCGTTCGCCATCAGCAATTTGCCGTGTCGATGCAGATCTTGGGAAAGCGCTGCCGCATCATCGTAAACGGAAAACCAGGTAGGGCATGTTGGAAGAAAGGACGATGGAGTGAAGGTCAGCGGCTCCTTTAGCACTTTCAAGCTCTCGGGACGGTAATCGGTGACGTCTGCCCACGTTTCCAGAGAATCCAGATACTCGCCATCCGGTTCGTCGGCTTTGCCGGGAACAGGCTCGCCGTCTGCATTCAGCCGAGCCTTGGACCAGGTGTCCGGGGCGTGCGGCATTCCTGGATTGGGATTCAGTACCCACACGGCGCCGTTGCACCAGGGCGTGTCTCGAAACTCGACGTTGTACCTGCCCTGGTCGTCCTCGCTGCCCGACGACAGCACGGCCTCTGCTTGGTGCCGTATGATGGGATCTGCGGCCGAAGCGGCATCAGCACGCACCTGGGCCAGCGCGACGTCGTACGATCTTGGGGCATTCTTCGGCATGGTCATCCAGTAACTCATCGGTTCGACATAGCGGAAGCTCAGTATTCCGCGGCGCCGGTCTCCCGAGACATCGTTGTCCGCCTCATGGAAGCCAAAGTGGAAGTCTTGGTTGTCGCTCACTTTGGCAGGGTCGGTAAACGGCATCCAGATGCCGTTTACCTGGGAGCGCCGTGCGAACTCCGATGGAAATTGGGCATAGTATCCACGGGCCGCGTCCCGAAATCCCCAGTTTGGATCAATGGCGTATCGGAAGACGGCAACCGGCGCTTTGTCGTGCCCGGCATCGTCATCCGTTGCAGCGAGTGCAAGGTCGAAAGCGACAAAAAAAAGGCCCGCGTGCGCATTGTAGGAGATCCGGGCAATACGTGGCCCGAGGTCTGGAGGGATGCCGATTGCAGTGCCTCGCGACGGATTGGTGACACAGCCGAACGGATACAGGGAGAGCAGCCCAGTAGCTCCGGCGTGGACATGCACGAAATTGGCGTATTCGGTGTCTGGCTTGACCGGGACTCTGGTGCGGATATCAGACCACCATGCGGCATTGTTGCTCGGGAAGCGCTCGACAAAGTAAAGGGTGACACAGCGCGACGTTTTGGTGAGATTGACCAAGGACGCTCGAACGAGCGGGCTGTTGCCCGCGCCAGCATCAAGCCGTAGCCCGAGGACGTTGTGATGCGGCATGGAAATCGGCACCGGATCTGTGTCACGCTCGACGTCGCGCACAAACCATCCGCTCGTTTGCGACACAGGCAGCGACGGTGTCTTGATCGCCTGGCCGTCAAACATTGAGGAGGCATCCATCTGGGCAGCCGCAAATCGGTCGAACCACACCGTGCCGCTGTGATTGCGGAAGAGCGCATAGACGTTCATGCTTCGCACGGGCTGGGTTGGCACAATAACGAGCTTTTCCTGCTGCCAGTCGTGCGAGCCGGTATTGAACGGCGCAGACTGTCCCCATAGCGGCGTCCCGTCCGCGTACGTGACGTCGACATAAATGGAGTAGTCGTTGTCGGCGGCTTCGTCAACGCTTTCGCACTTGCTCCAGCCGGTAACAAGAATCGGCTGGGCAATCGCCTGGTTCAGGACGACAGTGCTGGATGCGCCCGACGCCTGGGTCGACGTGGTGTTGACGCACTTCATGGCAATTTCGCCAGGCTGTGCGGCGGTGGCGTCCACTGTGTAGCCTTGGCTGTATGCGGTCCAGCTCCGAAGAGGGGACGCGTTGGCACACAGCGAGAAAATCAAGGCTGCTGCCCACAGCATAGCGATCAATGCGGTTTGACGTACCATAGATGATGCCTACCTGGTTCTATATGCTAGCAACCAAGGCCCAAAATGTCAAATGATATGTCATTCGACATATCATGCTCAGATCGTCCATAATAAAGACAATATGTATTCCGCGTTCTCTCTTCCTCAGTGTGTCGGTTATGTCGCCTTCGTGTTTGGTGTGGCAGCATTTTTGCAAAAAAACGATCGGCGGCTGATCGTGATGAATGGGGCGGAATGCGTCGTTTATGCTCTGCATTTTTTGCTGCTTGGCAACTTGCCAGCGGCGTCAAGCAATTTCGTAAGCGTTATACGAAACGTGCTGTCGCAGAAGTACCGAAACGGTTATTCGATCTTGTTCCTGATCGCGGTGATAATCGGCTTGGCGTTTGTGACCGTGCGGTCTCCCACTGGGCTCATTACGGTTGTCGCGACCATAATCTCGATTGTCGCGATGTTCAAGCTGCAAGGAATACCGTTTCGCATGTGCATGCTCGTATGTACGGGATTGTGGATTGTGAACAACTACCTGTGCCATTCCATCGGTGGAATGATGTTGGAGACAACGATCCTGATGGCAAACAGCTTCACCATGAGCCGCATGTATGTGGCTGCAAGAGAGGCTGCCGCATAGCGCGCACCTGCCACGCTCTGTTAGGCTGACGTTCGCGGATCACTGCTCAACGGGTCGGTTGGCCCGATGCCAGTGTTTCTGCAAAAAGTCGAGGTGTATGGGGCGAATCGAGCTTTTCGCGCTGAAAGGAGCTTTCTCATGTCGATAATCGAAAGGTATCGCGTTTTGTACGAGTATGAGAAGGACTGCAACGCCAAGATGCTGTCCATGCTCGAATCTGTTCCCGAGGCCAGGCGCGGCAATGCTCGTTTCCAAAAGGCCGTGTCGCTCGCCGGGCACGTCGCCGCTTGCCGGGAGAACTGGTTGGATTCCATGGCCGGAGACGGGGTGAGCCAAGTCGCATGGATCGACGAGAGCTGCCCACTGTCAATCTTGCGCCCCCGTTTCACCGCCCTTGAAATCGGATGGACAACATACCTCGGGCAACTTGACGATGAGCAATTGGCCGAGAGTTTCGAGTTTCCCTGCGATGACGGCAACCGCTATTCGCTGCCTACGGAAGCGCAAATCGTTCAGTTGTTCCATCACGCGTCCTACCATCGGGGGCAGGTCGCCCTGCTGGTGGACCAACTCGGAGGAGAGACTGCGGACACCGACTATATCTACTGGGCGGTTCCTGAAAGCGCCTAGCGGCGCAGGCTATGTGCGCATCTTGGCGATCGGTCTGTCCGAACAGACTGAATGGCAGGCACGCGGTGCGCTCTGTTGGATCATGGACGGACGCCGGGTCCGCTGCAGAAAGCAAGACAGTCTTTTGTGACATGAGCGGACAGCCTTGTAATTGTCGGCGAGAGTTCAAATGGGCAGATCGACATAGAAAATATCCCCCACCACAAACTAACCGTGGCGGGGAACTCTGCGAAGCATGATTGTCTAGGGCTTTGTTGCGGAGCGAACGGCATCTTTGAGATGTCCCGCCGTTTCCTGTGCCTTGCCTGCAATCTTGTTGGCTGTTCCTTCGGCTTGGAGTTTGGGATTATCGGTGAGGTCGCCTATGGCCTTCTGGACATGACCTTCCGCTCGTAGCAATTGACCTTTGATCGTATCTTTGCTGGGCATTGGCGTAGCCCTCCTTTAAGTTCTCAATAGAAGCCTTACCCAACCGCACTTGTTGGCAAACTGCCCGCGCCTTAGCCAGCGGCCGTTCTGTTCGTCTGACATTCGCAGGCCGCCATGCTGCTGGCGCTATAAAGCCGATGCTTGCGCTCCTGTAGGAGATCGACGTTTACGGGGCATCGGCCGCAGGGACGCATCAGCTTCCGGCTCTCCAATTGTCGCTGGCCTCAATGAGGCGTGGTCCGACAGATACACATTAGAGAAGTCTAACAATTGTCTAATGAACCGCTAAGGTTGGCAATTCAAAATAGACTTATGCAACACGACGTTTGTTTCAAGATTGGCACCGCATTGCGACCAAGCAGCATATGCGGCAAGGCGCAAAACCGTTCGCACGCGACATTGTGCTGCCTGGCGCCGCTCTTTCTGAACATCCTGTGCGCACCGATATCAGCCCAAACGGTTACGCGGCAACCTTCATTGAACGTGACCGGCATCGGCGGAATCACGATCGGCGCCGCTGTCAATGAAGCGCTCGCGGCAAACCCCACGGTACGCTCGGCGGCTCAGCTGGTCGCCCAGGCCCAGGCCCGCCTTGGGCAGGCTCAGGCGCAACGCCGTTTGCAGATTTCCCTCAATTCGGCGTTGAGCGGTTCGAATGCGGACGTCATCCAGGGGCCCCCTTCGTCAGAATCGTTCGGGACGCTCCAAAATACGATCACGATCCCCTTGAACGTCGGAAACCGCTCCCGTCTCGCTGCGCTGCAGGCGGACGCCCAAGTTGCCGCCGCGTTGGCGCAGTACGAGGCCGCACGGCTTTCGCTGACAAACCAGGTGGAAAGCGCCTATTATGACGTTTTGCGGAAGGACGATATCCTCACAGCGGCAGAAGATACCCAGGCAGAAGCCCAGCGGCAGCTTGATGACGTCCAAAAGCGCAATCGGGCCGGGGATGTTCCCGATCTTGACGTCCTGCGCGCCCAAGTTCCGCTGGCGTCGGCCAATGCGGCGCTGTACCAGGCGCGAAACGATCTCGCGGTCGCCAGGGAGACGCTCGACGACCTTCTTGGAGAACCTCTTGACGCCGACTTGCGGCTTGCAGGCGACATCGACACGACAAGCAGCCCGACCGAGCGCACTTTGGACGAATCCCGTCTGCTCGCAGTGCAAAACTCGCCCGACGTGCGCGCGTCGGATGCGGCTGTTCGTGCCGCCGAAGCTTCGCTTGCGGCCGTGAAGCTCTCCCGAGAGCCGGCCTATTCGCTCCAAGCAAGCGATGCGAGAAGCAGCGATCTGACGTCCTTTTCCAGAATTGACACGATCCAGGCATCGGTGACGATCCCTCTTTCAGATGGCGGACTTGCAACGTCACAGATTCAGGAGGCCGAAGCGGCGTTGAAACAGGCGCAATCGGAGGCGGAAATCGCACGGCATTCCGCCCAGATGCTGGTGAGCAACGCTTATCTGACTGCGGAAAGCAACAGGCAGCAGGCTGTTGCGTCCAAGATCGCGCTTGATATCGCCCAGACAACCTACGACAAAACTGCTCTCGGCTACCAAAACGGTCTGTATCCGCTCTCAGACGTTCTCAACGCGCAAGTTGCGCTTGGTGCGACCCGCAGCGCATACACGCAAGCGCTCTACGATTCCGCGCTGGCTGCCCGCATGCTTGAGAACCTGTTGGGCGCAAAGAAATAGAACCATGAATGCTACCAAGATTTCGAGGTCGCCCGGCTGTTGGCGCTCGTTTGTCCTCTGCTCCTTCGCCCTGTCCATAGTCGGCTGCGGCCACAAAGCGTCTCCTCCCGAGCAATCAAGCGGGACGCAGATTCAAGCGCTTCCCATCGTCGATGTGGCACCGGCCTGGCTGGGCGGCATCGAACAAACGTTGCCGATTACCGGTACCCTCGTCGTGCCGCGAGATCGGCAATCGACCGTCGTCCCTGCCGTTTCCGGAATCCTCGATCAATTGTCGATACACCCCGGCGACATCGTCACGCGCGGCGAAGTCGTGGCGCACATCTCGACTCGGCTGTTGGCGGGGCAGATCGAGCAAGCCCAGGCCGCCGTGGCCCAAAATCAGGTGCAGGTGCAGCAGGCGCAGGCGAATTTCGTGCAGCAGCAGGCAACGACACAAACCGGGATCGCACAGGCTCAGTCCGCCGTTGCCGGAGCAAAGGCCACGCTCATGGGCGTGGACGCGACACTGGACGGCGACAAGGCAGCACTCCAGAACGCGCAGCAGGCGCTCGAACGATCTCTCACGCTGCAGAACGACGGCCTTGTGGCGCGAAAGGACGTTGAATCAGCCCAGCTTGCGGTTCAAACCGCCAAGTCGCAAATCGAGGCACAGCAAAGAGCGGTGGATGCTCAGCAGCAGATTGTCGAAAGTCAGAAATCCGCGTTGGAAGCGGCCCGCGCCGGCCGTTTGCAGAACGATGTCAAGCACAAGGACGTGGAGATCGCTCAACAGGAAGTTCGGAACGCGCTCGGTGCGCTGAAATCGGCACAGAGCCAAGTTGCGCTCTATACGCTTCGCGCACCTCTTTCGGGTGTCGTGTCGAATGTGGATGCAAGCGTCGGGGAAAATGTCGATACGACGACCAAGCTTGCCGTCATTGACAACCTGGGCACCATGCAGATCCAACTCGCGATTCCGGCAGATTCGGTTCGCGACGTCCATCCTGGTCAAGAGGTTTCGTTCACTGTCGATGGCCAGCCCGGAAAGATCTATCGTACAACAGTCAAACTGGTAAGCACACAGGTCGATCCCGGGTCGAACACGATCCAGGCGACCGGCGAGGTGGACAATCCACGAGGTGTTCTTTCAAACGGCCTGTTCGCACGGGCCAATATCGTGCTCGACCGTCACCACAACGTCTGTCTCGTGCCGAAATCAGCGGTTCTTCGCGACGATGCGGGACAGACGAACATAGCGGTGGTCGGCACCGGCGACACCGTCCATATGACGCACGTCCAAACCGGCATTTCCAATGGTGACCTGATGGAAATCGTGTCGGGCATCGAACCCGGGCAGCGCGTTGCAACCACGGGGGCGTACGGTTTGCCCGATGGGACGAAGGTCGCAGTTGGCAGAGGCGAGCCGAACCAATGAAGCTCATGCAGTTTGTGTGGGCGAATCGCAAGGCGCTTGTCACGCTGGTTCTCATCCTCGCCTTCGTCGGCGCGTACTTTGCCACTCACCTTCCCGTGGCGATCTTTCCGCAGCTCGTCGTGCCTCGCATCGTCGTCTCGGCCGACGCGGGCGACATCCCCATTGCCACAACTCTGGTGCAAGTGACTCGGCCGCTTGAAGCGGCCGTCAACACGATCCCGGCCGTGACGAAGGTAAGCTCGACCAGTTCGCGAGGCAGCGCCGATCTGGACATTACGTTTGCCGATGGCACCGACATGCAGACCGCTTTGCAGCGCGTTCAGAGCCAGATCGCGCAGGTTCATGCCGATTTGCCTGCGGACACGGCGGTCACGTCCGCAATCATCAACCCCTCGATCTTTCCGATTATGGGGTACAGCCTCACGTCCAGCCGTTACAGCCTTGTGACTTTGCGCCACACTGCGATGTACGCGCTTCGTCCACGCCTCGCCAGGCTGCCTGGAGTGGCCCAGGTCCGCATCACCGGTGGCGACGTGCCCGAGTTTTTGGTGTCGGTGCGCCCTGAAGCCCTTGCGGCGCGCGGTCTGTCGCTGCAGAACGTACAAGACGCTTTGGCCAATTCAAACACCGTCGCATCGGTCGGCAACTTTGACAGCTCATATCAAAGGTACGAGGTAGTCGTCTCGGGGCTGTTGCAGAACATTGACGATATCGGAAATATCACTGTCTCGACCAATGGTGCCGGCAAAGTTCCGATTCGTATCGCTGACATCGCCACAGTGACCCATTCCGTACGGCCCCCCACCATCTTGGCGACCGGCAACGGCGTGCCGTGCGTGGTGCTGAACATCATCAAGCAGCCTGATGCAAACACCGTGGACGTCGCACGCAACGTCCGCTCGACTCTTGCTCAACTTCAGACATCGCTGCTGCCCGGAGTGACGACGTCGCTATTTTACGATCAGTCCGATATCGTGCTGCAGTCGGAATCGAGCGTGGTCGAGTCCATTGTCATCGGCGGCGTGCTTGCGCTGATCGTTCTTCTGTTGTTCCTCGGCGACCTGAAGGCGGCATGCACCGTCCTGCTTGTCTTGCCGCTGAGCCTGATTGTGACGTTCGTGCTGATGAAGGCGCTGGGGCAGACGCTTAACATCATGACGCTGGGGGCGATAGCGATTGCACTCGGGCTGGTGATCGACGATGGAATCGTGGTCGTCGAGAACATCGTCCGAGAGGTCGAGCAGGGCAGCCCGCTTCGGCATGCGATAGCGGCAGGTGTACAGGGCATCACGCCCGCCATGATCGGTTCGTCGTGTACCACGATGGCGGCGTTTCTGCCGTTGATCTTTCTTGGCGGCGTCACGGGGCAGTTTTTCGCGCCACTTGCGCTCGTTATGATCTCCACCCTCGGCGTCTCGCTCGTGCTTTCGATCACCCTGGTTCCGCTCATGGCGGTGTTCATGCTCGCTGCCAAGAACGCCAAAGCGGAAGGGACGCCGAATCGCATCCAGCGCGTGGTCGAGTTTTTTCCGCGCCTTTTCGAAAAGCTTGCCGCGTGGTACGAGCGTCTGCTTCTCTTTTGTTTGCGCAGACGTGCGCTTATCCTGCTCTTGGTTGTTCCGCTCGTCGCTGTGTCGTGCCTGCTGTACTCCCGCCTTCAAACCGGCTTCTTCCCCGAGTTCGACGAGGGGGCGTTCGTGATCGATTACCAGATGCCGGCAGGAACGTCGCTGGCAGAAACAGATCGGGTCTGCCGGCAGGTCGAAGCGCTGCTCGGCAAGACTGAGGAAGTTGCCGCATGGTCCCGGCTCACCGGGGCTAGCTCTGGATCGGGGCTTGAGCTGACCGAACCCAATCAAGGCGACATTCTGGTTCGTTTGAAGGCCAAAAGGGATCGTTCGGCAGATGACGTCATGTCCGATCTTCGCAACCAAATACAAGCGACTGACCCCGTATTGCAGACTGATATGGTCCAAATGCTGCAGGACGGGATCGGAGACATCGCCGGTGCGCCGCAGCCAATCGAAGTGAAGATATACGGCGACGACACCGCGACGCTGGTCGGTCTGGCATACCGCGTGGGCGACATCGTGTCTGATACGCCTGGAGTGGTGGACGAAAATGACGGCATCGTCGAAACCGGGCCACAGGTAGTGGTCCACGTCAACAGCCGCCTCGCATCCCGTTACGGGTTGACGACCAACGATATTACCGGTGCCGCCCTCACAGCCCTGCGCGGCGCAATCGCGACGACCGTGCAGCAGGCAGAAGAAGGGGTCGATGTCCGCGTTCGTGGAAGCGAGAACGGATTGCAGAACGGCGGAACGGACTTGTCGTCGCTTTCCAAGCTTTCCATCGCAACCCCGTCCAGCGGCAACGTTCCGCTCGGTTCCCTTGCGACTCTGGCGGTTCAGGCGGGGTCGCCGCAGATCACGCGGGAGAACCAGCAGCAAATGGTCGCGGTCACTGCAAGCCTCGAAGGGCGCGACCTTGGCAGTGGCGTCAGGGACGTCCGGGCGCGCTTGGCCAAGAAGCTGACCTTGCCTTCCGGCTATCGGATCGAGTTCGGCGGTCTGTACGCCAGCCAGCAGCAATCATTCGGTCAGCTTGCCGTCGTCTTGCTCTTGGCTGTGTTCCTGGTCACGACGATGCTGATTGTCCAGCTTCGTTCGGTTCGGCAGTCGCTCGTTCTGCTCACTGCCGCTTTGCTATCGATGTCGGGCGTCTTGTTTGGGCTTTGGGCAACATCCACGCCACTGAACATTTCGAGCTTTACAGGCGCGATCATGATCGTCGGAATCGTGACCGAAAATGGCATCGTCCTGTTTGATTTCATCAATAAGCTGCGCGGCGCCGATTACGCGCAACCGTTGCAGAGCGTGGTGGTTGAAGCGGGGCGCAAGCGCCTCCGTCCCATCCTCATGACCACGCTCGGTGCGATTCTCGCCTTGCTTCCACTTGCACTTGGCCTCGGTGCAGGTGCCGCGATGCAAAAGCCACTCGCAATCGCGGTGATTGGCGGCCTGTCAGGCTCGATGCTGTTCACGCTCGTGATCGCACCTGTGCTGTATGTGGTGGTCGAAGCGTACGCATCGAGGCATCATGGTGCCACATGCGACGTTTTTATTGTCGAGCCGCCGGCCCCACACGAAATGCAGCACGCACATGTTAACACAAAGGACAAACCGTTATGAATGCTGCTAATTCCGCAATCGTCGCTCTTGCAAGCCTTTTCATTGCAATACCTGCCGTTCAGGCTGCGCCGATATCGCTTGAGCCAAGTGCTCCTGTCGCTCTGACCGCTCCTGCTGGTGGTTTCGACTACATGGCGGGCGACACGAAGTACAATCGTGTCTTCGCGACCCATCCCGGCGCGAACGGCGTCTCCGTGCTCACCACAAAAGACAACAAGGGCGCGGACATTGACGTGGGATGCGAAGTCAACGGCGTCGCCATCGATCCCAAAGGCAAGAAGGTCTTCTTCGCTGGCGGCGGCAAGAAACTGATGGTTTTCGAGCAAACCAGCATGAAAAAAATCGGCGAGGTTGCTCTGGACGGTCCCGCCGACGGAATCGATTTCGACACAAAGAACAACAAGCTCTATATTGACGAGGATGAGGGAAAGCAGATCTGGGTCGTCGATACGGCCGCGCTCAAAGTCATCCAGAGCATCGCGATCGAGGGCGTTCCTGAGTTTATAGAATACGATGCCAATACAGATCGAATCTATCAGAACATAAAGTCTACCAACGACGTCCAGGTGATCGACCCGAATCTCGGCACTGTCGTCGCCACATGGCCCACGTCACCGGTCACGTCGCCGCATGGCCTTGCAATCGACAAAGCACACGAACGGCTCTTCATCGGGGGAAGAAATGGCAAGCTGGTCGAGCTCAACCTTGTGACCGGTGCAAAAATCGGCGAAGCCGACATAGCGCCATGCGACCAGATCGTATTCGATCCGGCGACAAATCGCGTGTACACGTCTGGCTCAGGCTTCATTTCAGTCGTTCAAGCTACAGCGGACGGCCTGAAGCTGCTCGAAAACGTGCCTGTCTCCAAAGGTGCCCATACGATTATGGTAGATGGAAGGACTCATGCCGTTTGGATATCGTTCGCCGACGGCGGAAAAAGCTATTTTCAATCGTTCTCTCCCATAATGAACTCAGACAATCCCGATGCCAAATAGGCTCGTTCGGCGGATTTCACGGGAGAAATGATTGCACATACTGGTCGTTGAGGACGAAATACGGGTGGCCGCGTTTCTAAGGCAGGCGCTTGAAGAGGAAGGACACGCCGTGGACGAAGCGCATGACGGGGAGACCGGCCTAAACCATGCGCTGGGCGGAGATTTCGATCTGGTCGTGCTGGACTGGCTGCTTCCCGTGCGCGACGGCCGGCATGTGTGCGCGGCCATCCGGTCGGCGGGGCTCACGGTGCCGATCCTCATGCTCACCGCGCGCGATGCCGTCGAGGATCGTATCGCGGGCCTGGACTCGGGAGCTGACGACTACCTGACGAAGCCGTATGCGCTTGGTGAGTTTCTCGCGCGCGTCAGGGCCCTTTTGCGCCGGCAAACTCCCGGCGTGCCGTCCGTCCTGCGCGTTGCCGACCTCGTCCTTTATCCCGACACCAGGCACGTCGTGCGCGGTTCTCGCCCAATCGATCTCTCGGCAAGGGAGTTTGCGCTTCTGGACTATTTGATGAGGAACGCCGGTCGAACGCTCTCGCGCACGATGATCGCCAACCACGTCTGGGGCTTCGATTTTGATGGAGGCAGCAATATCGTGGACGTTTACATCAACTATCTGCGCAATAAGATAGACCGCGCCTCTCCCTGCAAGCTCATTCGGACAGTCCGCAGGGTCGGATATTGTCTCTGCGGACAGGATTGCCCGGCAAATCCGCCGAATGGGCACGATGAATAACAGATCGGCCTGGACACATTCGATTAGATTTCGTCTGACCGCCTGGTTCACTGGGGCGCTCGCCATCATACTTGTGGCGATGTGCCTGTCGATCTACCTGGCGGCTCGTCATGCGCTACGAGTCGAAACCGATGCCTTTCTTCGAGGCGAAGCACAATACCTCGCAGCCGCATCGGCAAGCGAAGCAAGCGAAAAGGACAGTTTGGCGGAACTGATCGATTCTGTTTCGCCGCCCAGCCTTGCACGAGCCGAACCGGGTAAATCAGATGGTTTTCCTGTTCGTGCGCGGCAGTTCCTGGCGTTTGACGTGGTCTATGTGCGGCTTGTCTCACAGACGACACATGCAACCATTGCCGCGTCGCCGTCACTGAAGGGCGCCACGAAATTCGTGCATGCGTTTGACGAGGTCTCGCACGATTACTCGGACAAGGACGGGCCAGTGATTTCGTATGTTGCGCCCACTGAAGAAGATGCCCTTCGAGTGCTCACCCAGCCCGTGGGTTCCGGCAATCAGCACTTGCTCATCCAGGTCGGAACGCCTTGGGACCACGACGAAGACATCCTTGATCACCTCACCGTCGTGTTGACAGGCGTGCTGTTCGTCATTCTGTGCGCCGTGGCGACAGGAGGATGGATTCTTGTCGGCAGAGCGCTACAGCCTATAAACCGTGTCGTTTCGGAGGCACGTCGCCTCGATACCCGCGAGATACCAACGCAGTTGCTGCCGCCACCAATGGAGACCGACAGTGAGATCGGCCAGCTTGTCGAGACGTTGAATCAGATGACGACCCGGCTTCACGATGCATTCGAGGTCGAGCGACGGTTCGGTGAAGCGCAGCAGCGGTTTGCGGCCGATGCGTCGCACGAGCTTCGGACTCCGCTGACGGTGTTGCGAAGCGGCATGGAACTGGCTTTGTCCCGTCCAAGAACGATCGAGGATTATCGGAAGACGATGCAGCAGGGCGTCGAAGAAATCGAGCGTATGAGCCGGATCGTCGAAGCATTGAGCTTCATCGCCCGATATGATGCCAAACAGATGACGTCGCCGCTTGAAATGCACAAAGTGGACGTTGCCGATCTCGCATCCAGAACTGCAGCCGGCTTCATCGAACTGGCGCGAGAGCGAAATATCACAATTCGCTGTGAGACGACCCTCTCGAAAGTCGTTTTGGTATCGGCGGACGAGGTTCAGTTGCAGCAACTTGTTGGGAACCTGATCCAGAACGCGATCAAATAC
>Ga0255356_1001693_pt1 | contig 13586 bp, 9 predicted proteins | sample HBST100metaG_FD_189944 | JGI IMG/M metagenome (GOLD analysis project Ga0255356, IMG submission 189944) | Peat soil microbial communities from Stordalen Mire, Sweden - H.B.S.T100 | ecosystem: Environmental > Terrestrial > Soil > Wetlands > Peat | place: Sweden: Norrbotten County, Stordalen Mire... | reverse complement strand
CTGCGCATCTGGCCCTGTTCGTCGAACTCGATCACGGGCTCGGGCAAATCGAAGTCGATGCTGCCGCGCTCCTCGCGCCGCTTGTTCATCAGGACTGCCAGTTTGTGCATCCGCTCGAAGTTTGGGACGAGAGCTGTGTAGCGAGCGCAGGTTTCGGCGTCATTTTCGAGAATCGCGTGGACCTCGGTGTAGGTCATGCGCGCGGCCGAACGGATCACTCCCTCGACAATCTCGTAGCTCTCGATGCGGCCGTCGGAATCCAGTTGCATGATGCAGCTTAGGACAAGCCGGTCTTCGCCGGGGCGCAGGCTGCAAATGCCGGAGGAAAGTTCCTGCGGCAGCATGGGAATCGCGCGATCGGGAAAATAGACGCTGGTGCCCCGGAGCCGCGCCTCCAGGTCCAGGTCCGTCGCGGCACGCACATATTCGGCCACGTCGGCGATGTGGACTTGCAACTCGTAGCCGCCGTCTTCGCGCTCGGCCACCAAAACAGCATCATCAAAATCCCGCGCCGTCTCGCCGTCGATGGTGACAATCGGCAAGCCACGAAAATCTCGGCGACTCGCAATCTCGGAGAGGTCCAGATGCGCCACGGCGCGCGCCTCGGCCAGTACATTCTCTGGAAAGATCCGCGGCAACTGGTGCTTGCGGATCATCATTTCCACGTCCACGCCGAAGTCGTCCGGGTCGCCCAGCACCTCGATCACCCGGCCTATCGGCGGCCGCGTCGGCGTCGGCCAACTGGTAATCTCCACATCGACAACCAGGCCTTCAAGGTCGTCGTGGGCTACTGCTGATGCCGCTTCGCTACCCAGCACACGATGCGGCGTGGCAGAGTCGGGCGCTGGAAGAATCTCCTGTCCTTCCGGAATCAGTATGGTCTGCGTCATCCGCTCGTCGAAGGGAACCACGGTATTCCCTGGAGCGCGGTCGGACCGCGCATAATGAAAGACCCCGACAACAGTCGGGTTGCGCCGTTCCAGGACGCGAACGATCCGGCCCATGCGGCGTCCGTCGGCCTTGGGCGGCTCGACCTCGACCAGCACTTGATCGCCCTGCATCGCGTCGTTGATCTCGTTGGGTGGAATGAAAATATCTTCGACAGGAGCAGTCTTTTGGCCAGCCTGCCGTGGATTTGGCCGCACAAAGCCGTAGCCGTCGCGATGCAGATCGAGCCGCCCAGCAGCCAGATTGTCGCGCGTGCCGCTCGCGCCGAGCGGACGGGGAATGCTCCAGTGTTCTCGATCCACTTTGGTCAGAGCGCCACGCACCGTCAGCCGCGCCAATTGCTCAAGCAGTAACCGCCGCTCTCGTCCGCCGCCCAAACTCAACTCGCGTACTAGTTGCTTGTATCCGGCCTTTCCGCCAGCCGAGCGCGCAATCCGCGCTATCAGTTCTCGATCCGTCATAGCTTGATTAGAACTCAAGCAGACGAAGACACATAGAACTTCCTGGCCTCAACGCAGATTGAAGCTCACAGTTAGCCTTGGTCGATTCGACGCGCAAAACGCACGAAAAGAATGAAAAACGTGGCTCTTTTGCCCAAAATTGTCCTCAAAGACGGGTTTTTTGGTTAGGGGGTAGCCTCGGAGTGGGGGACCTGGCACATGCCTGACAGATTGGGCCGGCCGGGCTGGGATTTCTCTTCATTCTTCCACTGTGCGCGGCCAGAAGGGAATGATCTGCAAACACCTGCGGTGGGGCCGACAACCACCGCGAGATGATGCCTCAAGGGCTAAAGCAGTGACTGCAGATGTTCGGGCTGGTGGAGGGTGATCAGAGAATCCTCAATGGAGATCCAACCCTCCTTGCGAAACTGCCCCAGAGTGCGGGTAACCGTTTCGCGGGTGGTGCAGGCCATGGAGGCCATCTCCTCGTGGGTGAGCAGCAGCGGGAAGCGGAAGCCGCCTCCATCCAGGTGTTCGCCAATCTGATGGGCCAGCTCCAGCAACAGGCGCCCAAGTCGCGCGGCAACGGTCTCGGCCAAGGCAATGCGGCAAGCGTCCTGCAGAGCAAAGCGGTATTCCTGACAGATGCACTGGACGGCGCGCATCTGAGCTTCTTTGTGGCTGCGCAGAAAGGTGAGGAAGCGGTCGCGCTCGACGGGGCGTAGCTGGGCAGAGGTTAGCGACTCGGCCGAAACCTCGTAGACGCCGTGTGAAAGAACCGCATAGAGGCCAAGCATGGAGCCGGGGCCAGCCACCCGGACAATCATCTGGCGATCCTGAAGGTGTCCGACGGTGAGCTTGAGATAACCACTACAAATTAGGTAAAGGCAACGTGCATCCTCGCCCTGCGTAAAGAGCGATGCTTGTGCAGGCAATGAAATTGTGCTGGTAGCGAGTTCAAGATCTGCCAGTACGGCGCTGCCCAGAGAGCAGAACCAGCCAGGACGGCGATTAGAGCAGGCCGCGCATCCCACAGGAACCTGTCGGGCGATATGCTTCTGCCGCGCTTGCGTTCCTGCCGAGTTCACTGTGTGCGCCATCAACATGCACCGTCCTCCACCGGTTCAAGATTCTTACCTCAGCCATTGAATTGAACCCTGCATCCTGCCGCAGGAAATGGTCCGAGGTGAAGATGCTCTGGCCTCAGAGGAAGAGACTCACGCCTGAAGAAAGTCTGCCGGAGCCCCTGCTGCTGTGGATGTGATGGACCTCACGTCTATACAAGCTCCGATCACTGTAGATTCCGCAAGTACCGTTACTCAAATTACCGTTTGCCCCCATCCAGTGCGGTTTCCGCCACCCATCGCGAGATGAAGGAAGTTGCTGCAACTTAAAACCTTTAACCTCTCCAAGTTCTTGAAAAAATGGGACCGGGAAAGGAAAAGTGTGCAGTCCTGCTCAGCAGAAGTGCCACAATTCTGATTTCCTGCTGAAAAGGACGCCTCCCCCATTGGTGTTCCCGATTTCTTAAGGAGGCTGTATACTCGCCGGGACAATGGAAATCTCCTGGTTGTGCTGTGCATTTGACAGCACAGGGGAATCTGGGTCACCTTGAAGCAGGAAACTTAAGTCTCAATCGATCTCCCCGCCGAATGTGACGGAGGTCACCGATTGCGGACGAAGTGAGAAGATACGATTCAGCGCATGAAGTGATGCTCCGCACAACGAGCATCTTCCGCAAGAGCGCTGCCGACGCTACCGCAGCCGAACTGGAGGTCCCGAAAGGGCTTCAGCAGTTTAGAGCTGTCGGAGCTGGAGTTGTTGTTGGCGGAAGCGGCTATGAGAACAACCAAGGCGGTATTCGATGCTTAGAGATGGGTCAGTCACGCAATTGCCGATTGGTGCGGCTCCGGACAAGAGGCCGGGACTGCTAGCTTGTTTGATGTTGCTGCTGGGTGCAGGTATGTTGTGCGCCCCTGCGTTCGCGGCTCCGACGCCCGGCGAGAAGCCGACCACCGCACAGACTAAGGACACCACGCCAGGGGATTTTGTGGGTGCCGAGACCTGCGCAACCTGCCACGAAGAAGTGTCCAAGAAGTTCGCCACCAACCCTCACAGCAAGATGGCCCTGGAACATGGCAAGAACGGGGTTACCTGCGAGAACTGCCACGGTGCAGGCAAAGCACACGTGGATGGGGGCGGCGACACGACCAAGATCTTCAATCCCGCCAAGGCCTCCACCAAAGAGGTAGACGCGACCTGCCTGGGTTGCCACGCGGGAACGCACCCCAACTTTGAACGCTCTCCTCATGCCAAGGCCGGCGTCGGCTGCATCAGCTGCCACGACATTCACGACAGCAAGGAAGAGTCGCTGCTGAAGGCGCCCCAGCCTACGCTCTGCTACCAGTGCCACGCTGACCAGAAGGCGCAGTTCAACATGCCTATACACCACAAGGTTAACGAAGGCCTGGTGAAATGCAGCGACTGCCATGATGTGCATGGGACGTTCTTGGCCAATAATCAGAAGTCCACTGAAGACCAGAATGCAGTCTGCACCAAGTGCCATACCGACGTGCGCGGGCCTTTTACGTTCGAGCATGCCCCGGTCAGAGCTGAGGGCTGCACGACCTGCCATACGCCGCACGGAACGCAGAATCCGCGCCTGCTGAACATGCCGTCGGTTTCCACGCTGTGCAATCAGTGCCACAGCCCGCTCTCAGCGGGAGGGGTGCATGGTCTGGACCCGGGTTCGACGACTGTCACGCCCTGCGTCACCTGCCACACATTCATCCACGGCTCGAACGTAAGTCCGGCATTCACCCGGTAGTGGAGAGCTGCGCCGTCTCGATGGGGCGGCGCAGCAGAAATTCATAGGACGCACGAACGCTAAGTTTTCTAAGTTGCGAGTTTTCTTAAGCGAGGCTTCAAATGAGGAATAACGGTTGGTTCTCAGGGTTTCTCAGTCATCAGCCCTCTTCCGCAAGGGTCTCCCGCGCTGCGAGCACCATGGCAGTAGTTATCCTCCTCGTCACGGCAGGAATTGCAGTTGCACAGGATGCCAAATCTGTCGCTGCGGCTCCGGAGACCAAGTTCTCTACGCCTGACGGTTATACGAGCCATCACACGATCGACATGGGTGGACGCATGGCCAATCTCACGGGCAGCAGCGCTATGTATGACACCCTAGTCAATCTCCAAAGCGGTCCGCGTGTGCAGGGCGAGACCTTTGAGATGCACGCGCTTCCGGGCAACAAGCACTCCTTCGCCGATGATCTCACTGCATTCGGCACGGGGTTCGGCGGCGATCCCAGCATCATGGCTAAGCTGACTGCCTCCAAAGGCAAAGCCTACGAGTTCTCGGGCGTCTTCCGGCGCGGCCGACTCTACTCGAATTACGATCTGCTGGCGAACCCGAATCTGCCCAGCGGACTATCCATTCCCATTGGGCCGTCGAAAGCACCAACCGGCTCGCTGGCTTGGCCGCTTGTGAACAATTCGCCAGTGATGTTCAACATCGTGCGCCGGATGACGGACACAAACCTCACGCTCCGGCCGTTTGATACGTTCACATATCGGTTTGGGTACTCTCACAGCACCATGGAAGGCCCAACACTTAGCCCGTCCTACACCCTGTTTGGGATGAAGTACAATGCGCTGTTGCGGCAGTATGAGCGCAACGGCAGCGACGATTTCCTAGGCGCAGTCGACTGGAAACCCTCGCGGGCCACCAAGATCAGCGCGGAGATGCAAGGCAACCACTATAAGTCCGACACGTACTTCACGCTTGATCCGAACGGTTTTCTGGTCCAGGAGGCGGATGGCACGCCTGCTTACCTGGGCAACTTCACCAGCTTTACGCCTTACGGCATCGCAGCCTGCAACACCGGCAGCATGGGCACGGCGTACACTAATTCGACCACCTATACCCTGCTGTCGCAGCCGAACACTCCCGGCGGCAAGCCGATTATCAATCCGGCCTGCGATGTGGTGACCAGCTACATGCGCTCACAGCCAACCCGCATCTGGACGCCAACCGGAACGATTCGCCTGCAGAGCACGGCGATCAAGAATGTTTCGATGAATGGCAACGCACACTACACGCTCGGAACCATGAATATGCCGAATTACTACGAGAATTCTCAGGGCCTCGGTGTTGTCCCCACCACCACCCCCACTACCCCCTCAACGGGTGCTGTGATTCGTTCGGCGATCTCCACCGGTGGTTACGGTATCGCGCATCGTGCGGTGATTGGCGCCGATTATGCGGTGACCTGGCAGGTCTCTCCGAGTGTCGCACTCAGCGATCAGGTGAGCTACTCCAGCATTCAGGAACCGTCGCGCACATTCATTCCTGTGCCGGTCGTTCTGAGCACAGCAGCAGCGCCCAATCAGACTATCAATTACGCCGGTACGCTTACCGCCGGAAAAGGTTCGCTGCCGCATGGCAACACTGGCGCTCTTCAGCCTAACTTCTTCGGTCAGGAGTACGTGATCAACAGTGCGACTGCGAGCTGGGATGCATCGGCGCTCGCCAGGTTTGCACTGACCTACCGCTTCAGCAACCGCAACATCGGTCAGGGCCTTCCGCATAGTGGCCCGATCCCAATCGTAGTCAGTGACCCAGTAAGTGGAAACATCGCCATTACGGAGAACGCTGGAATCTTCAGTGCTGCCCTGCGTCTCGCGAAGCAATGGAACGTGAACGGCTCGGCTGAAATCGGCTATGCAGACAACGCATTCACCGCAGTGGGCCAGCGGCAGTTCAAGCTGTTCCGGGTACATACGCTTTACAAGCCGAAGACCTGGGCGACGATCTCTGGCTCCTACAGCGATCGCGAGCGGCACAATAACACGAACAATAACCAGGATGTCGTGGCTGCGGGCGATGCGAATTACAACGGTCCGCTCAACCACATCGACTACAGCCGTATAGGCAGCATGGGCTTGGCGCTGGCGCCCAACGACCACTATGGAGTGAATCTGAACTACTCCTACAGTGATGTGTACGCAGCAACCAACATCTGCTACAGCAACGGTGCGGCACCCGCTACGGCCACCACACCAGCCTTCGCCGGCGCTGCCACCGTGACCGCCTCTGGAGCACCTCACCTTTGCGTTGGTAACGCGACCTGGTTTGCCAGGGACTTCATGGATGCGCCTACCCAGTTCGGCTCGGTGTCGCTCTTCTATAGCCCAACCGACAAGGTCCGCTCGAATCTGGGATACACAGCCAGCGCCGTGAATGGCAGCCGCTTCTTCAACGACGCACGCGAGGTGAACGGCTCGATGGTCTCGAACTACCAGTCCCCGTTTGTCGACGTCTCTTACACAATGCATCCGGGACTGATCTGGAAAGCCCAGTTCAACTATTACGGCTACGGAGAGGGAGGAGCCTCCGGCGCCCCGTTGTGCAGCAGTAGCGCAACGTCTCCCACGGCGACGATCACTCCTTGCGCTACTATCGGTGTTCCGACCGGTATGACGGAAGGGACCGCAGGTGCGACAGCGCCCCGGGTTTTCCACGCGAACAACGTGACCCTAGGAGTGCATTACGAGTTCTGATTTCGACCCCTGTCCTTTTGAAAACCGTGGGGAGAGCGGTGGACCGGCTTTGAGATTTTTCGGTCCACCGCTTCTTTCAACTGAGGGGTGGAATCGATGGAGGACAAGGAATCTCTATCCGGCACAACTGGCGTAAAGCCTTTTTCTTGAAAAGCCATACTCGGCCGCTGGCGCCTGCGCGTACACGGGCCGAGAAACTGTTCAGCAGTCAAGAAATCTTTAGCGCAGTCCCCGGCAAAGGGATTGCGCTGGTTTGTGTGGGGTGGCATTCTATTGCCACCGCGTTTGCAACCTCAGCGACTAATCTTTGTTGCCGGGGTTGAAGTAAGAAGAAAAACACTCGGCAGGAACTGGTCCCGCGCGGTCAGGCGGATAGAAACTGGCCGACAGAAACTGAAGGAGTTTTGCAATGTCAAAGACAATTCGATCCCAAGTGGTGTTGGCCGTAGTGATTGCTCTAGCCAGCGCCGTGGGCTTCGCGCAATCCACAGGCGAAGCAACCTACAAAGCCAAGTGTGCAATGTGCCACGGTGCCAGCGGCACACCCAGTCCTTCGATGGCCAAGGCGATGGGCGTAAAGCCAGTCTCCGATCCGGAGATCAAGAAGCTCTCCACAGAGCAGATGATTGCTGTGGTCAAGACCGGAAAAGGAAAGATGAAGCCGGTCACGGGACTCACAGATATACAAATCAAGGACGCGGTAACTCACTACAAAGGTCTCAAGTAGCTAGTACCAGCGAAGCAGTTAGTTGAATTAGGCCCGCCGTTACTGGCGGGCCATCCATTGGAAAGCGGGGGGACAAGGTGTCACTGTTTCAGAAATTCCGTGAAGGCTGGGTACGTCCGGCTCTGTTCTTTGGGAATAATCCCATCAGCCTTGCCGGCGGAGCAATCACCACCGCCTCCGGCGTGACCATGATCGGCTATTGGCTTGTGGAGCTCTTTGGCCGGCCCAATGACAACCCCTATCTAGGCATTATCTTCTTCCTGCTGTTGCCAGCCTTGTTTGTTGCCGGCTTGCTGCTGATCCCGGTGGGCGTGTTTGTGCGCCGCAAAAAGCTGCAAAAGGCAGGCCTGATTCCGGCCGAATTTCCCAAGGTCGACCTCAACGACCGAATCTTCCGCCACGGTCTGGACATCGTGCTAGTGACCACCATCGTGAATCTACTGGTGGTGGCAGTGGCCAGTTATCGTGGCGCGGCTTACATGGATTCGCCTCAATTCTGCGGACAGTCCTGCCACGTTATGCACCCGGAGTACACGGCTTACCAAATCTCCGCACACTCCCATGTCGCCTGCGTAGACTGCCACATCGGCTCGGGTGCGGCTTCTTATTTTGCAGCCAAGGTGAACGGAACCAAGCAACTCGTTGAGGTTTCCTCTCATCCCTTTGCGCATCTCGCTAAGTTCATTCCCGACTATCCCACCCCGATTCCCTCGCCAGTGCAAAATCTGCGACCAGCGCGTGTGATCTGCGAAGGCTGCCACACGCCGGCCAAGTTCATCGGTGAAAAGTTGCTGGTAAAGTCAAACTTTGCCGACGACGAGAAGAACACCGAGACCCAGACGGTGGTGCACTTGGGCGGGCGGGATTCTCTCTCTCATCTCACTGGAATTCACGGCGTTCACTTGGGCCACATCGAATACATCGCCACCGATCCAACCCGAACCGCCATCCCTTGGGTGCAGAAGCGGAATGAGGATGGTTCAGAGACCGTATTCGCTACCTCTGCGGCGGGCGGAGGCGTGCCACAAGGCGAACGGCGAGTGATGGACTGCATCGACTGCCATAACCGCGCAGCACACACCTTTGTGACCGCGGAAGACGCGCTCAACCGTGCCATGGCCGAGGGAGCGGTGAGCCCCGATCTACCTTGGGTTCACAAGAGAAGCTTGGAACTGCTCAAGGCGAATTACTCCAGCGAAGACGAGGCGCGAGCAAAGATACCGGCACAGCTTAAGGCCTTCTATCAATCCGAGCATCCCGAGGTACTGGCCACAAAAGCTGCGCTTGTGAAGTCCGCCGGAGACCAACTGGTGACCCTCTATAACCAGAACGTCTTTCCCTATATGAAGGTGACGTGGGGAACGCACCCCAACCACATTGGTCACATGAGCTATCCGGGCTGCTTCCGCTGTCACGACGGCGATCATGCGGCCAAGAACGGCACCAGCATTACTCAGGACTGCTCGGCCTGCCATAACCTGCTGGTTGTGGATGAGGCCAAGCCCAAAGTTCTCGCCGACCTTGGCATTCAATAGGGAAGTGTGCACGTCCCCCCGACGGTGAAGACTGTCCGCCGGGGGCAGACCTCGATTCCTGTTACTCTCCGATGGCTCTTCCCCAAGCACACGTCCTCTTCGCCATCGTGAGGCGTTTTGTTCAAACAAGCACGCAGAAGTTATAAAGAAAAGAATCGCACGGCGCCGACTGCAACCATCCACAGCAACACCTGCACTCCGAGTGTTGGCAGGCTTCGCTTAAACGAGCGCCAATTCACGACGACATACGCGCAGATGATTGGTAACTCAGCCACCATTAGAATCTGAAAAATGTGGGCCTGCCACCTTTCGTCGGAAGGTGGGTGATTTCCAAATTCAAGAACGCCTTCGACAACGAGCGCCAATGCGATCAGTGACATCACGATCGGGGCAATTCCGCAAATGCGCTTCACTCTGCTTGCATCCACCATCAGACTTTACCTCCGTCGAATGATCGAGCCCTTTACCTTGCGAGGGATTACCGTTTTGCGTTCCCGTTCGTGACAAGTCTACGCCAAGCTGGCCGCGCCGATCTCCGGTCCGAATTATTTTTTATGGGCAATGCTTGCGACGTCTCTTTTGTTGTTCCCGTCGCAAAGATAGAAGACTCTGGAGGTCAACCGTGCCGTTCTTTCACACCACACTGTGCCCCAGCGTGGTAGGCTGGCTCTTCAGTTTTAAGGAGCCAAATTCTGATGTCTACCAGCCATCCTTTTCATTTCAATCTTGTTGTTGCAGCCCATGCGGCGATGATCGAACACGGTTTCCAGCCGGATTTTCCAGCCGGAACCGACACCGAACTGAGCACGATTCAGGCCCATCCAGCGCCGCCCACCGTTCAAGGAGCGCAGGATTTGCGTAGCCTGCTCTGGTCCTCAATCGACAATGATACCTCCAAAGATCTGGATCAGATCGAGTGGGCTGAGCAGCTGTCCGACGGACGGATTCGCGTGCTGATCGGCGTGGCCGACGTGGACGCGCGCGTCATAGAGGGCTCAATTATTGACGGCCATGCCCGTAGCGAAACGACTTCGGTCTACACCGGAGTCAAGGTCTTCCCGATGCTGCCGGCCGAACTCTCCGAGGGCATTACCTCGCTCAACGAGAACGAGGATCGCGTGGCCCTGGTAATCGAGTTTGCTGTGGACAAGGCGGGCACAGCGGCAGATGGAAAGGCTTACCGCGCACTGGTCCGCAACCGGGCGCAGCTAGCTTACAACGCCATCGGTGCGTGGCTGGAAGGCGCAGGTCCGGCGCCGGCCAAGGTGGCAGCGAGTGCCGATCTGGCCGCGCAGTTAAAACTGCAAGACACGGCGGCCCAGCGCATGGTTGGTGGGCGCTTCCAGCACGGCGCGCTCGATCTAGAAACCATCGAGACCCGCCCGGTGATGCTCGCCGATCAGGCAATTGAGATCGTGCGCCAGAACAAGAACCGCGCCACCTCGCTGATCGAGGAGTTCATGGTGGCGGCCAACGGCGTGATTGCGCGGACCTTTGAAGATGCCGGCGTGGCCTCGATTCGCCGCATCGTGCGTACGCCCAAGCGCTGGGACCGCATCGTGGAGTTGGCTGAGGGTCTGGGCACAAAGCTGCCTGCCGAGCCCGACTCGAAGGCTCTTAATGATTTTCTCTTGGCGCAGAAGCAGAAGGACCCCGACCATTTTCCGGACCTCTCGCTGGGTGTGGTCAAACTGATGGGACCAGGCGAGTACGTACTGGTGAAGCCGAATGAGGTTTCGCCCGGTCACTTTGGACTTGCCGTACAGGACTACACTCACTCAACCGCGCCGAACCGTCGCTTCCCGGATGTGGTGACGCAGAGGTTGATGAAGGCGTGGTTGGCCAAAGCAGCGCAGCCCTACTCGGCAGATGACCTCAACGCGATTGCCACACGCTGCACGCTGATGGAAGACGGCGCACGCAAGGTGGAGCGCGAGATGCAGAAGCGCATCGCCGCCGTGGTGCTGCATCCACGCATTGGTCAGAGCTTCCGCGCCATCGTCACCGGCGTCAACCACTACGGCACCTTCGTCCGCACCCTCGACCCGCATGTGGATGGAATGCTAGTAAGCGGCGGCAAGGGACTGGATGTGGGTGACAAGGTGACGGTCAAGCTGGTTTCTACCGATCCTCAGCGAGGGTTTATTGATTTTGCAGTGTAGTCGGATAATCACAGAAAAATGCCGTGCTTCCGTTCAAAGCGAAAGCGTACCCAATTGAAACCAAGGTGAGTATGAAAAAGACAAATTGTATTGCGGCAGTGTTTGTAGTGGGAATGATGTTGGCATCCTGGCCTGTGTTTGCACAGGCTGTCCCGGCGCAGCCGGCGGACGCGCCTGATGCGGCAGCCGCTGCGACGGTTCCGCTCGATCAACAGCCATCAAAGGAGCAGTTAACCAAACTCTTCGAGTTGATGCGCGTGCAGGAGCAGGTGGCATCGGTGACCAAGATCATGCCCGAACTCCTGCAGGAACAGTTCTCTACGCAGCTTAAGCAGCTACAGAAAAGCCACCCGGAGCTGGCGTCAAAGGATGCGGCACAGCGACAAGCTGTGACGAAGATCATGAGCAAGTACATCGAGCGGTCGATGAATCTCTACCCGCCAGACGAGATGGTCGCGGATATGGGAACCCTCTACCAGAAGCATTTGACACGGTCGGATGTGGAGGGAATCATCGCTTTTTATAGCTCGCCCGCCGGGCAGCATATGCTCGATATGGTGCCAGTGATCATGCAAGAGTTCATGCCGATGGTTATGCAGCGGATGGATGAACGTATGCAGCCCATGATTGACCAGATGACAAAGGAGATGGAAGGCCAGATCAAGTCACATGCTGCACACGCGAACAAACCTGACGCGAAGTGATCTGATCTACATCCCTGACGGCCCTTGCACCAACCCGATCAGGTGGCCTTCGGGATCGGTGAAACCAGCGATGATGCCGCCGTCCGGGATGGTGTGCGGACCGAAGGCTTTTTTGCCGCCTCTGCTCTCGATGAGGGCGAGCGTGGCGTCGACACTCGCCACCGCGACATAAAACATGACATGCCGCCGCGCCTCATCCATGGCGCCGATGCCGCCACCGATTCCAGATCCGGTTTCGACCAGCGAATAGCCCTCCATCGCGCGCGTGATCTTCCAGTCGAAGACGCTCTTGTAAAAGGTCTCCAACACTTCCTGATCTTTGCCAATGATTTCAAAATGCACGACCGGATTAGGCATCTGAATCCTCCCATCATGAGCTGCCGCGAAAGCCACTCTACACGATTTGTTCCACAAAAATCCAATGAACAATTGGTGCAAGATAAGGTTTTTTCGGCGCAGGCGGCGCATAAGTCCCTCGACTGAGGGAAGAATCCTGTGTCCGCATAGCATGTAATTGCGTCTAACCAAGAGGCAAGCTTCCACACAAAGAAAAGAAGCCCTTGGAGTCCACTCCTCGAAGGAGGCTCCGGCAATGGTGATTTACCCTGAAGGTAGCCCTGATCCGATTCGCCTTTCTTGAGGTGAACTGCGCAGACGGGCGCCGACTCTCAATCTGGTGAATGAATGCGCTTAGGCTCTTGTCTTATTTCTGCAACACTCGCTGCTGGCTTCGGCCTTCTGGCATTGCCACCGACCGCTTTTGCTCAGGAGCCCGACCGCAGCTTGGTTGCGCTTGCAGAACTTCCCGAGGCTCCGCAGGCGCAGCAATCGCCTGCGGAGCAAGGCACTTCAAGCTCTCAAAGCTCCGTTCAGCAACCCGGCACGGAAAAAAGCCAGCACGAAAAGGCCGAAGAGCAAATCAAAGAGCAGGAGAAACAGCGGGTTTTGGGGATTGTGCCTTCCTTTGGCGTCTCCTATCGCAGCGATGCCGTCTCTCTGACCGCAGGCCAGAAGGTGAAGCTTGCTTTTCGCTCCGCGACCGATCCGGTAGCATTCGGTGTGGCATTCGTGGCTGCCGGATATCACGAGGCCATGGACGACGACAAGGGATTCGGGTGGGGCATCGAGGGCTATGGGAAGCGGTCGGGCGCGGCATATCTTGACGCCTTCGACGGCGCGATGATCGGCAACGGCATTTTGCCTGCTGTTCTACACCAGGATCCGCGTTACTTCCGCCTGGGCCACGGAACAACCACTCACCGGTTGCTGTATGCGTTGGCCACCAATGTTGTCTGCAAACACGACAACACGGGCAAGTGGGAGCCCAACTACTCCAACGTGTCAGGAAATATTATCTCGGGCGCGATCTCCAACCTCTACTATCCGTCCAGCGACTCGGAGATTAGCCAGACATTTACGAACGGGTTTGTCGTGACCGCCGAGGGCGGCTTCGGCTCGATCTTCCAGGAGTTCTGGCCCGACATCTCGCGAAAAGTTCTCCACAAGGA
>Ga0255356_1001692_pt1 | contig 13594 bp, 8 predicted proteins | sample HBST100metaG_FD_189944 | JGI IMG/M metagenome (GOLD analysis project Ga0255356, IMG submission 189944) | Peat soil microbial communities from Stordalen Mire, Sweden - H.B.S.T100 | ecosystem: Environmental > Terrestrial > Soil > Wetlands > Peat | place: Sweden: Norrbotten County, Stordalen Mire... | reverse complement strand
TCCCAGGAGCTGGGACTAAGAAACATCGATGTGGGCGTTGGCGCGTTTTTCTCAAACATGGTCATGTTCTTTATCATCCTCACCACTGCCATCACCCTCAACCGGCACGGCATAACGAATATTGAAACTTCTCGCCAGGCTGCTGAAGCCCTCAGGCCTTTCGCCGGCAACTTCGCGGCGACCCTGTTCACCTTGGGGATTGTCGGCGTCGGATTCCTTGCCATCCCCACGCTGGCAGGATCGACGGCATACGCCTTTGCTGAGACTTTAGGGTGGCGTCAGGGCCTGAACAAAAAATTAAGACAGGCACGCTGGTTCTACGCTCTAATTCTGGGTTCAACGGGAGCGGGAATCGCGCTGGACTTTATCGGCATTAACCCGGTAAAAGCGCTTTACTGGACCGCTGTCATCAACGGACTGCTGGCCCCCTTTCTTCTCGTTGCAATCCTGGTCGTCGCCGCGGACAAGAAGCTGATGCAGAACCAGCCGAGTTCCCGCTTGGGGTGGATTGTCGTGGCAATCACCACAGTGGCGATGTTCGCCGCGGGCGTTGCGATGTTTGTTGTATAGGCCGCCAATCCTGCTGTATCAATCCACGCATTCTTACGCCGATGGATTCAATCGCAACCTTTGCAAAGTGAGCAGTTGTACACAGACTTGGCAAGGCATCCGTGGAAGCCTTGACCATGGCGCGTCACGCGCAGCCTGTCAGTCCTCGCAACCCAAATCGGCTTCAGCACCAGCGGGCAATCGAAGGATGATCCGGCAAGAGGATTTCTATGCGTACCATCCGATTTCTGCTAGCGTTTCTGGTATTGGCCATACCGGCCACCGTGTTCGGACAGATTGGCGTAAGGGTAACAATCGGTCCACCCCCGTTGCCCATCTATGAACAGCCAATTTGCCCTGGAGATGGCTATCTCTGGACACCCGGCTATTGGGCCTATGACGACAGCATCTCCGATTACTACTGGGTTCCTGGCACGTGGGTGATGGCGCCAGAGGAGGGCTATCTCTGGACGCCTGGTTATTGGGGTTGGGGCGACGGCGGATACTTCTTTAATGAAGGCTATTGGGGGCTAACCGTCGGCTTCTATGGCGGCATCAACTACGGCTTCGGCTACTACGGGGAAGGTTACGGAGGCGGCCGTTGGGAGAACGGACACTTCTTCTATAACCGTTCCGAAAGTCACGTGGATGAAGCGAATATTCACAATGTCTACAACGAGAAGGTTGAGCACGCCAACAACGACAACCGCGTCAGCTACAACGGCGGAAAAGGCGGCATCGAGGCGCGGCCAAACGCGCAACAAGAGGCCACCGCAAAAGAGAGACATATTCCCGCTGTAGACGCTCAAACTCAACATATGCAGACCGCGCGAACCAATCCGGAGCAGCGCGCAGGGATGAACCACGGCAAGCCGGCAATCGCAGCCACTTCCAAACCAGGAGAACTGGCTGAACACGCGGCACCAGCCAAAGAATCAGTTGAGACCAACAGATCTGGAGCCGGTGGTGAGGCACATGGGGATCACGCTGTAGTCCATCCAAAAGACCTTCTGCCGATTGCTCGCCCCGCGCCGGTCAACTCAGGAAATGCGAAGGCAGACAAGAAGTACGAACAGAAGCAGGACAAGTTGATCGCCACGCAAACCCAGGAACGGCAGAAGCTTCAGCAGAAGCAGGACGCGGAACATCAGAAGAAGGGGACCGCCAACCCACAGAAAATGGAGCAGCAACACCAGCAACAGACGCAGAAGTTGACACAGAAACACGCCACACAGCAGCAGTCGTTGCAGGCTCGCCAGCCTCAGTCTCGCACATCGAAGCCAGGACCTCAGAGGTAGCAGCACCGCCTTCTCGGAAGCCCCTGGTTATTCATTGAAGTTATTACCGGTCGGGTATTCATTACCCGGCCGACCCTTCCGTTCTTCCCTTGCCGCGCAGTGCAAACCCAAAGCGCAGCAGATGCGCAAGGCAAGAAGCGCGCGCCTAAGCCACCCCAACAGTTCAGTCCACATGAGCTTCTTCGTCATGCAACGCAAGTTATTTTGCGGCATCTATCTTCCGCATCCCGCGTACCTTCCATACCCCGAAGCAGATGCAGGCTAGTAGAAGGCCCAAGAACACACATAATAGAGGAGTTGACCATCTCTGGAGGATCCCATAAAACAGGCGGACAATTTTGCTCCCGTGGATTACTCCGAGTCAGTCGATGAAAAAGTAACGCAGGCTACGCGCCGTCCCGAAGGCGATAAAGAAGCGCCCGCGTGAAACGCTTAGCGCGCCAGAGGCGAGAGCAAACGACAATAGGGGAATCGGCGGAGTAAGCAAAGCGGGAAGAAAGACCGCGAGGATTCGATGACGTTCAACCCATCCGACGACTGGCCCAAGAAGACGAGTCGGCACACTATACATTCTTTGCGCCAACACTTTTGCGCCAACACTGAGGTTATGTTGGAGATGTTGATTTCCTCCTACCAGCAGTCCAACCTCACGGTCCCGCCACTCTCTGGGCCGACATAGCCTTTCTTTCCGGTTCTTAACTCTACTTACGATTCTGACAGCGTAAGAATAGATGTTAATGTGAGCAATACTGATCAGATGTGAGCCTTTGCCAAACGCAATAATGGAAAGTGTTTGAGTGTCGCCGCCCTCAAACGCGGGGCAGTCTGCCCCTGATGCGACGCCGAATCTCCCTAGAGCCGCTCGGAACTGCGTTGTAGATGTCAGGATGCGAGTTGCTTTCAGGTGGTTTTTCTGAAGTCTACTTTTGTGTTTTTGATGGATTTGCCACAATACAAGGCGATTTCAAACTTAAATGGCGTTTCCCTTGGCATTCATCCACCATACCGGGTAAACCATTTAGAATGGGGCGTTTTTTGAAAATCAGACACACCCAGAGTGCTTTCGACAGTGCCTCATTTCTTGCGAACGCGGGGCTTGGCCGTAAAATCATTGAGTTGAAACCAAAAGAAACGTTTTTCTCTCAGGGAGACCCAGCCAATAGCGTCTTCTATCTCCAGGCTGGCCGCGCCAGACTTACCGTCGTCTCACAGAACGGCAAAGAGGCCACAATCACACTCCTCTCTGCCGGCGACTTCGTTGGAGAGGAGTCGCTCGCGTCCATTCCTGGACTGCGCTTGGCTACGGCTTCAGCAGTCAACCCATGCACGGCACTCAAGATCGCCAGGGATGAGATGGCTCGCGTGATGCATGACGAACCAGCGTTCGCTGACTTCTTTCTAAAGTTCATGCTAACCCGCAGTATGCGAACTCAGGCCGATCTTATCGATCAGCTTTTCAATTCCAGTGAAAAGCGCTTGGCGAGGATTCTTCTGATTATGGCGGAATTTGGCAAGCCTGGGGAACGGGAGACTTTCATCCCTCCCATATCACAGGAAACCCTGGCTGGAATGATCGGCACGACGCGGTCCCGCGTCAGCTTCTTCATGAATCGCTTTCGTACGCTCGGCTATATCAGTTACAACGGACGCATTCAGGTGAATAGGTCGCTGCTCAATGTGGTTCTTCTTGACCAACTTCCGGAGCACAACGCCCAAAAGCCGCTTCTTCCTGTGATTGGAACTCTTCTAAAACCCGTCATTCCCATTGTTGAAACCATCCTGAAGCCAGTCATCCCAATAGTCCAGACAATTCTCAAGCCCGTCATTCCCCTGGTTGGAGCTGTTAAGCGCAAACTTTCAGAGGCGACAGGAGACTAAGAAGAGGCAGACGATTCTATAAACGAATTGCCGCATCCTCTCCGGCTGTGAACTTGTGGACTACCAATGGCATGGCAGACCGAGTAATCAGTTGCTATTGCCTGTGCGCATGAATAATATATCGTTTCGGAGATGCGCCGATATAATAAAATGGATAACAGGTCACGAGGGTTAAAGTTGACTCAGTCGTTGGCGCCAGAACGCCAATGTCGCTCGGGGCGGTGATCTGAATCCAATCTACGACGTACGTGTCGACTCCGGATGGGGTTCGAATCTGAATCTCGTCATTCGTGCGAATATCTTTTAGACCACGAAAGTAGCTATCCCGGTGCCCTGCAATTCCAATGTTTCCAGTCTCGCCTGGAAGTGCCGTCCCTTCGATATGCCCTACGCCCAGCCTTAGGGTGTGCGATGTCGTCCCTTGCAGGACGACAACCGATATTCCAATCCTTGGAATTTCAAGGCGCCCAAGCACATCTCCTTCTTTAAGTGCCAGCCTAGGATACTCTGTCTCGTGCTGTTCTTTGGCATGAATCTGTTTATCGAGAGTCAGTGCGGCTTCTTTCTGATAGAGCCTAGCACCGATTAGGGTGAGCGCAACATATGAGAGCGCGAGAATACCTGCGATCAATAATATACGACTCACCCAGCGCATGACCCACTGGCCGCGCCCGGCAAATATTTTCGGCTCAGTTATGAAGCGCATGGACGTCTGCTCCTTGTACTGACGTCGGGAGCGCCTCCGGTACGGAGTAACCGGCCCGTGTTCGGACCGATAAGTGCCCATGCCCCGGCGATCTAACTTTGACAGTAATAGTTCGATACGCGCCATCCGATTTGTCAATTGAAGGAACATAGGCCAACGAATACTGATTTCGTATATCGCGGGCAATCCCTTCGCAAATTGAAGGAATCTCTTTTGACGATTCGGGGAAAAAGGCTTCACCGCCTGTTTCTTTCGCAAATCGTTTAAGTACACCTGGGTTCTGATCACCGTCTTGCTCATCTAAGATTCCGATTACGTAAATAATTGCTATGGAATGTTTGGCCATTTCAAGAACCTGGGCCAGACTGTGCTTGCTGACGTTATCGCCTCCATCGCTGATCAGAATGAGAACCTTCTTGTCGCACTTGCCCTGATTGAGATGGTCAAGAGCTACGGCAACGCCATCGTAGAGTGCGGTCTCCCCGATTGTCTCGATTGCAGACAACGCGCGTTGTAACTGATCCCGCCGATCAGTGAACGGTATATCCGCCGGAAGGCCATAAGACACGTGTTCATTGAAATTGACTACAAACATCTGGTCCTGCGGATTGCTGGAGCGGGCGAATGCCATTGCGGCGGCAATCACGTCTGTGCGCTTCGGGCCCATGCTACCGCTGTTATCGACAACCAGACCCACTGTGACCGGAACATCTTCATGACTGAAGTGCTTGATCTGTTGAAGAACCCCATCCTCGTAAATCTGAAAATTATCTTTGCCAAGCCCAGCTACAAGCGCATTGTGGCGGTCCAGAACGGTTGCGTTCAAGATGACCATGTCGGCATTCAGTTTGATGGTATATTCGTCACCAGAATCGTTCTGCGATGGCGTGGATATCTGTGCCTCAGCGAGCGGTTCCAGAAGAATTAGAACAATAAGAGTTATCAGGCACCGAAGTGTGGAGAAGTTCTTCTTTATGAGGTTTGTTGGGAGCATACAAGGCCCTAGATAGTAATCGCTAATTCCTTTTTGCGCTCTTTTCGCAGATCCGGTCATTTCAGTCATCTGTCCTGTCACTCGATACAATCGCAACGGCTGCCCTGATGGCCGCACATTCAACAAACGGAAAGAAGGAGGCGATACTTGCGTACCGCCTCCTTCTTCACATCATTTCTGAATTACGAGAGGGACCTGCCGATCCACCTCTTAATGGATTATGCTTTTCGCTTCGAGATGCTTGTGAGGACAATACCACCGGCCAGCGCAAGCAGACCAACCAGCCCAATTAGAGGAAGAGAACTGGCAGTCTTAGGCAAGGAGGCGACAAGCACAGGTGCTGGCGCTGCAGCAACTACTTGGGCAGGAGGTGCTCCGACAACAGTGGCTGTATCAACCGTATCTCCGCTCGGAGTGACTGCTTCAATCGGCGCGGATTTCAGAGCCTCGACTGGCGCTCCATCCAATGCAACGGGGGTCGACAGTACAGTTTCATTTGTTTCCTTGGCAAGTTGGATAGCTCTGGACTTTTCATAAACAAAATGATCACCCCAGTCGCGGCCCGGATAGAACCATGCCTTTAATGCCTGAGGTTCTCCAGCGGGCCGTTCACGAAAAGTCATAACCGTTTTGTCGGTAGCTTGCAACCGATAATTGGGGATTGCCAGAATGGTGGTCAATACCTGGGTCTCGTCCTCATTGTAAATTCGGACGATATGACGATCCGCGTCTGAATCCACGAGCTTGAAAATATAGGTGCCCGCCGGCAGAATATGCTGACCGACCCCCGGAACTTCAACGGGCGCGCTGAAGGTGATACGAGTTTTCTGATTCCATTCGTCGGCTTTTGCTTTCGGCGCGACGAGCAAACAAAGTACGGTAACGCACAATCCGGTTCCCAAGCCTTTGAGCAGTGTCATCGTTTCTCCATTACTTTCTCCGACTCACTCGCACGGCGTTGTTATGCGACCTCTGTATGTTGTCGGTTTCACAAGAGCTCGCACGCCGGAAACTCCGGCGGTCTTCGATCCCGTAGCGTGTACTGAATGTCAGTATTCCGCATTGATTCTTCATATACTGCTCAATTTTGACCTTATGCGGAAATTCTTGAACGTCATCCCAAGTCGCATGCCACACATGTGGAGGACCGCGCGATAGGAGCATTGGCACAGAGAAAGCCATGTCCTAAACGACTACCGGCTGAATGGCAGTAGGTTGTAATGCGGCTGAAGTCGCCTGAAAGGCTTACCGCTCAAGCCGGTTTATGGCTTAGTGGACTCGGTTACCCTAAAGCTCTCCGCGTTCTCATCCCACCTCTGGTTCTCGACGTACTCTATGATCGTCTTCTCGTCCACTACCCAACCGTCGCGCAAAAGTAGCCCCGTGCCCACATATGCTGACCTCAGTATTTCCTGCGCAGATGTGGAAATCCATCTGCAACGGACGCAATCACTCCCCTTTCACATACTGCGCCAACTTCTCCGGGGATAATAGCTGCCGGACAGACACAAGCAGATGAATGTGATCCGGCAACATCGACCCACGCATGATCGCCCCCTCACGCGCCTGGCATATCTGCCAAGTTACACGCGCACACCATCTGCCACTTACCGCGTAATATCAGGTACCGCGATACTTAGCGATTTAAATCTGGTGGTACTTGATGTCCATAATCGCGTGGCCACTCGTCCGATACCTGTTCATCGTTGCTTCTGAAAACACTAAGAAGCTGACTGGAGCGTAGTCTCCAGTCAGCTTATGTCAATTCGCGGGTTGGAGCTGCTTTAGAAACCGCTTTACACGAGTGGCAGTCTACTCCGCACTATCGCGTCTTATTCCACCGGAGTATCACCTGAAGCATCCAGAGTTGCTCCCGCAGGAATCAGGATGGTAGTGACGATTCTTGCATTTTGAGAATCGGTGTAAACAGCGATCCGGGATGAATCGATCCCCTTCTCGCTGACCAGATAGGTTTTTGTGTTGACCGCGCGCGCAACAGCAAGTTTCCTGCTATTTTTCTCTTCGTTGGCGGCATTCCCAACGATGGCCAGCTTCGCGTCGGAGTTATGCTGCAAATTCAGAGCAATTTCATCGAGGCAAGCCTTCGCTTCGTTGTCCACGCGAGACGGACGGCGAGCATCCCGATCAAAGTGAATGGAGCACAGGTCACTTGTCATGGGCTTGAGTACGACGGTTGGAGCGGCAACCGTCACCAAGGTTGTGCCTGAGGCAGTCTGGTTCTTGTCATCCGCAACATTGCAGGTTACTGTGACAGGTCCAACCGGAACGTCAGTGGTAGAAAGAAGAGCCGTCGAACCGCTTCCGCTCACAGATCCGGCCGTCGAGCTATAGCTGTAAGTCAAGGGACGGTTTTGTGGACTGACGCCGATTGCCGTGATCGTTGAAGAGCCGCCCGAAATTACGTTCTGAGGATTTGCTGTGCAACTAACGGTAGGCGGCTCATACGCCTTCACAACATACGGAGCGGTGGCATCCGCGTTCTCGCCCGGCTTGTCGCCTTGGGAGACATGGCACTTGAGAGTGTAGGCGCCAGGAGCGAGATCCGTTGTGTTGATCTTCGCGGTATTCAAGGTTCCAGAGACCGTTCCGCCATCAACAGACCATGTGTAAATTTCCGTCTTTGCGGGATTCAGGTTGAGTGCCGTGCCCGAAGCAGCGATCGGTTCTCCGGGAAATACAGAAGGCGGCGTGACCGAGCAGAAGTAAGTTACTGGCGAAGGAGGCGGCGTTGGGAAGGCAGCATTCCTCCCGAAGCGGAAGACGATTCCGGAAGATAGGCGCATATCATTCTGCCTGACGGTTGCTCCTGTGGTGTAATCCTGGAACCTGGTCATCAGGTATTCGGCTTGAATGATGCGGATGGCGAAATGGCGATGGACCCTGAGGTCCAAGCCGCCACCAGCAGTCATGGCAAATGCGCTCTCATCGGGAAGGAGAATGCAACTGGAGGTACAATTGGAGATCGTCACCTGGTTTGCATGCACGCCTCCAAACAGAACCTGGGCAAAAGGGGTGATCCTGCTATATTGCCGCAAGGAGAGGCGTGGACCAAAGAGATAGGTGAGGACGCCCACGTTTGAATTGTCCACGTCGATTGTGGCCTTATACGCGCCCGTGAATTTAATCTCTGAGTTAGTGAAGGCGCCAACGTCAGCAACGATCCCCAGATAGCGGTTGAAGTTGTAAGCAATGTTTGCGCTGCCGCCATTCATCCACACCAGCCGGTTTCCAGCGGCCAATGCCGGCACAGCGCGCAGATACGAGTAGCCCAGAAACAGTTCCACCTTAGGAGCGCCCATGTTCGAGCCGCCCGAATACGGCATAGCTGTTGCTCTCGAGGACGACGACATCGGAGCCGCCGGCTCGGCGCTGGAATCAATAGCGATCTCGCCCTTGGCGCCGGGTAACGGCTGGGCAGCTTCGTTTGCACGAAGGCTGAATGCAGGCATTAGAAAAATGACAAATGCCGCTGTGGCAATCATCCTTGGACTCATTCTCATTGTCGCCTCCCAAACTGCTCGCCGCGATTCTCTTCAATCTCATCGCCGGATGAACTCGGCACGAATAGGACATGCCAGACAACGCATTGCCTGAAACTGGCTGAGGCTGCCTCACGGCGGCCTCAGCACGGTATTACGGCAGGTTGATTACGGTGTTCACCAGAGTTGTCGAGGCAGTCAAAGCCAGCAGTCTGCCGTTGATCTTCGTAATCGCGGCATTTCCGACAGTGGAAACCTCAATTCCCGCCATGGAGATGATGGTTCCCACCATCGTTCCGCCTCCCGCACCGTTAATAGTCGCGCCGCTTCCCACCGCCCAGAAGACGTTACTGGCTTGGGCGCCGTGGGCCAGGATAACGCTCCTAGGTTGTCCCGCCTCGCCAACAGTGAGAGATGACCCGATCTGGAAGACCCAGTACGCATTGGGATCCCCTTGAGCGTCGAGAGTAAGATCCCCATTCGTTATGCCAACTGTGCTTGCATTTGTGTAAACGCCAGGATAAATGGTTGCACCACCCACCTCGCCTGCCAGAACGCCGGTTGAGGGGAGGCCTTGAAGAGTGGTGTAAGCGGTTTGAGCTTCCGACAAGGCCGTGGTTGCGATGGCAAGCGTAGCAGTGGTTCCTTCAAGCGGGCACCCAACAGTAGGAGGTACCATTCCGGTTTCAATGACTCCATTCACCTGTCCTACATCGAGCGGGTCTTCCGTATACGTGCATGGCCATACGGCACCAACAATTGGAAGGCTGGTATCGTGGAATCCGGTCATCGTAGTCGAGGCGCCTGTGGTCCCGATATCTCCATTGACGACCGTGTAGATTCCATGGTTGGTCATCCCGGCCGGGCCGCCAAAGCCGCCAAAGAGCGCAATGGTCGGTCCAAGGACGATGGGCGGCGGAACCACTACCGTACCGGTGGTAAAGGTCCAGGGGTTGGGAGCGCCGGTAGTCCCCAGTGGATTGCCGGCCAGATCCGTTGCTCCATTGGTCACGATCGCGGTATAGGTTGTACCGGCAGTGAGTGGCGCCGTAGGCGTGAGAGTGGCAATGAAGTTGATCGCATCATAAGTTATCGTTGCCTGTATCAGATTTCCGCCCTGTGTAAGTTGGAAGGTGGCCGTGGTGAGGGTCAGTGGATTCATCGCCTCGGTGAAAGTTGCGGTCACCGCCTGATTGAGGGGCACGTTAGGAGCCGCGTTTACAGGGACCGTCGAGACCAACTCCGGCGAGACGATGATGGGAGATGTGCCGGTGGTGAAGGTCCAGACGAAGTTACTGGCCAGCGGAATTCCCGCCAGGTCCTTAGCCCCGGTTGTGATCGTGGCTGTAAACGTGGTGCTGGGCGCCAGGTTCGCTGCCGGTGTGAACGTCAGCGTATTTCCAACCGCTGCGTAAGCAACCAGACCGGATACAACAGCGCCGCCCGGCGCTGTCAGCGCGAAAGTTGTCGAGTTGATTGTGGCCGGGTTCATCGGCTCGCTGAATGTGGCGCTAATGATTTGATTGAGAGGCACGCCCGGGGCAAAGGCTGCGGGAATAGTAGAGATCACCGTAGGCGGTATAGCAATTGGGAGGGCGGCCGTGGTGAAGGTCCACATATAGCTCTGAGTTAAAGCGTTGCCTTCCAGGTCCATAGCTCCGGTAGTGATCGTGGCCGTGTATTCGGTGCTGGGTGCAAGACTGGCCGCCGGTATGAACGTCGCTACCGATCCGGCTGCGACATAGGCAACCGCTCCTGTTACACTGGCCCCTCCCGTCGTCGTTTTCAGAGTAAAAGTTGTTGAGTCGATTGTGGCCGGGTTCATCGCCTCGCTGAAGGTTGCACTGAGGGCTTGGTTGATGGGTACGCCCGTGGCCCCATTCACCGGCACGGTGGAGATGATCGTTGGCGGAGTGGGGGCCGGAACCGTTCTGAAGGTCCACACGTAGCTGGCAGCAAGCGGAGTGCCCGCCAGGTCCTGGGCTCCAGTGCTGATCGTAGCCGTAAAAACGGTGTTGTACGCAAGATTGTTTGCCGGCGTGAACGTCACGACGGCTCCCGAGCAGCCGATTGTTCCGGGTACGGGAGTCATGCCAGGGCCTGTGACCGTAAATGCCGCCGCTGGGAACGGCGTACAACTCATTGCCTCATTGAATGTCGCGCTGAGCACCTGGCTGACGGATACACCCGTGGCTGTATCGACGGGGATCGTCGAGATCACTACAGGCGGCGGTGTAATCGTTGTAAATTTCCAAACGTAGTTGCTCCCCAGCGGAGTGCCCGCCAGGCTCGCAGCCCCGGTTGTGATTGTGGCCGTGTATTGGGTGCTGTAGACGAGAGGGGCAGTGGGCGTAAACGTCGCAACCAAGCCGCTGTACGTGACGGTTCCAGCTACGGCAGACCCACCCGTCGCTGTCAGCGTGAAGGTCGTTGCGCTGATCGTGGAAGGAGTCATCGCTTCGCTGAAGGTCGCGCTCAACACTTGGCTGATAGGCATATTTACGGCGCCATTCGCAGGAGCAGTCGACACGACTACAGACGGCGGAGTAATCGTCGTAAAGGACCACGCATAGGGGCCCATCAACGCAGCGCCACCGGGGGTCGAGGCCCCAGCCGTGACGGTAGCCGTATAGGTGGTTCCGTAGGCGAGAACGGCAGTCGGCGTAAACGTCGCAGTTAAGCCGCTGTACGTAACGGCTCCAGCTACGGCAACGCCGCCCGGCCCCATCACCGTGAAGGTACCGGCGGTAATTGAGGCTGGGTTCATCGCCATGCTGAATGTCGCGGTGATGGTCGTGTTGATGATGACATTTGTAGCACCCTGAGCGGGGGTTACTGACACAACACCTGGGATACTAACTGTCTCTTGACCGCAGCCGGCCACAAGGGCGACCAACAGAGTCGCCAGGAAGCACACGAATCCATTCCTGTATTTGCGCATTTGTAACCTCTCGTCCGACCTCGGTGACATAACAGCCAACACTCGTCAATTAGCCGGCTTAGTTGGGAATGCCGGCACAATACGACTGCACAAAAATATCAAGCGAAAAGAGGAGAGGTCTGTGCAATTCTGCTCATATTTCGCGGCATATTGTTCGGCCACTTGCTCAGCGACACAAGACAGCGCTGAACCCGCGCATCGCGAGTCTCAACTTCCGGATGCAACAATTCATTGAATTTAAGAGTGGCGCGCTGGTATTGTGTAAAAGCCGGGGCTTGTTTATTGAGCTGTCGCCCGGCAGAACCGTCGCTTGGGCTGCGAATGGTATCTCCAGTAGGTAAATGAAGTACACCGCTCTGGGGTTCACTTGTCCCTGGATAGTTTGTGGCTTTGGCAGCATCGCAGCAGCTGATTCAGCGATCTGTCCCGTTTTGCTCATCGTGAAAGATTTACACAGCGGCTCGCGCTCGATCGTCAATGGCTCCGATTCAAGGAGGGGGCAATTGCCGCCGCATCAATCGCGGCAGACGCATACGACCAACCTCCAATAACACCCAAGGTCAGTCCCTTGAAATTGCATCGAGACAAGCCCACGACTTCCTTTGCCATTCACTGCAAATTGTGCGCAATTTTCTTGTCTTGCTGTTTGGGTTCACTTCCAGAACCAGTTAGAATTCAAGGAGAAGAATCAGGAAGGGGCGGAGTGCCTCAGTGGACACCGTATAACGCTCTTCGTCGCTTCCCAGCCGCTACCCGACGAGCCATCAGGATGTCTCCATGGCTTTGCACGCAACAATACCGTTGGGACAGAACGGGCCGGAATCACATCTCTGAAACAAGGAAACTGGCAGACTCGGCAATGCCGTGACCTTGGCAATTGTAAAATTGAGTTGTTCTTTTGCCCGGATGGCGAAATTGGCAGACGCAGCGGACTTAAAATCCGCAGACCGCAAGGTCGTGGGGGTTCAAGTCCCCCTCCGGGCACCAAGTTTGCAATTCACCACAATTATTCGTGCAGTTCCCCTGCTGAATGGCGGGGTGCTTATTCGTGCGCGTTGTCCGGGTCAGGCTTGCGCTTGCGTTCGCCCCGCTCTCTGAACATATGCTCTGCCCCGCAGGAAGAGCATCGCCAGGGATAGAAACCAAACAACGGCGCCAGCTTCACGCGCAGGAAGCCTTCCCTCCTGATCCGGTGCATTCGATGGCACCGGCATTTTGAACACATCATCTTCGTTCTCTCCGCCGGATTGGGTATATGATGGCCGAACTCGCCATCATATACCCGATTGCCCAGAAATTGCACTGGGAGTGAGACACTAGCCGCTCAATGGACTCGAAGGTAACATGCCGCCTGATATGCAGCTTGTGATGGAATCCTCCCTCAGCCGTACCTCGCTGCCTTGACGCGCCCCTGCTTCTCTGTTCTACTGCAAATAAGGTCATGCACACTTTCCCCGCAAACGCGAGATTCTCTCAGACAATGTGCATCGCCGTGTCGATTTCCACCCTGCGAATTAGCAACTCCATTGCGCACGCGGGAAACGACGCCTGACGAACCGGATTTAGCTATCGAGCAGCATCCAGGCCACCACCCGCAAACGCGGCTGGTGGCTTTTTCATTTTCTGCCTGGTCTCAGAAGCGATTTTTCATTCCGCTATTTCGCTCAATCAAGGAGGCACCTTTTTGGAATCCGTCACCCTCAGCAGCATTCAAGCAGCCCGCGAGCG
>Ga0255356_1001690_pt1 | contig 13603 bp, 11 predicted proteins | sample HBST100metaG_FD_189944 | JGI IMG/M metagenome (GOLD analysis project Ga0255356, IMG submission 189944) | Peat soil microbial communities from Stordalen Mire, Sweden - H.B.S.T100 | ecosystem: Environmental > Terrestrial > Soil > Wetlands > Peat | place: Sweden: Norrbotten County, Stordalen Mire... | reverse complement strand
CTCTCGGCTCGTTTATCGCCATATGCACGCTTCTGATCGGCCTTGATTCCATCGACCGTCGCCTTCGCACGGTTGGGCAGGCACAATTGCAATTGCCAACCCGTCTTTTGGCCGCGATCCCGCAACAAGCGCCGGGCAAGGGTTACATCGAAATCGCCCGAATGACCGAGCTGCAGCCAAGATCGCTCGCGTCCGAGTCGTACAGGTTTCTGGGCCTGCACCTTCTCAGCCAGCACAACCCCGAGATTCGGTCGCTGATGGTGCTGGCAGCCAAGGCCGAACAGGGCAGCACCACCACGATCACGAATCTGGGTATAACGCTGGCGCAGGCTGGCAAGCGCGTGATCATTGTGGACGCCAATATCCGCACCACGGAGCTTCACAAGGTCTTCGAGCTGCCGAACCTCCATGGCTACACGGATCTTCTGCGCGACCCAACAGAAGAGACGTTGGCGCAGGCGATGCAGGCGACGTCTACCCCCGGCCTCATGGTGATTACCTGCGGTATCGTCCCTGACAATCCTTGGCAACTGTTCCGCTCCGAGAACATACGCCATGCGTCGGCGTTGATGCACAGGCACGCAGACTTCGTGCTGTACGATACGCCCTCGTCCCTCATCTTTACGGACGCCCTTAACCTTGCGCCGGTCGTGGACAGCGCCATTCTCTGTGTCCGCGCCCAAGAGGCCCTTACAGGCACCGAGGAGCGCCTGATCCAGTTGCTGGAAGAGGCAAACGTCCGAGTCATCGGAAGCGTGCTGCACGATGTGCCCGTGAATCAGATGGAAGGATATCAAAACTATCAGCTCTACTACCGGCCTATCGAAGGTCCCACGAACGTGGGCATGATCGAGCCGCCGAAGTCGGCCCTGCCCGGCCCCGCAGGTGTGGGATCGGGGAGAAACGGATCGGACAATGGTCACGGTTGACACTGTGGTCGGTAGCGCGGGCGCACTTGTCCGCGCCTTAACTGCCTTGGTTCACCATATCAACCTAAATTCCGCGCGCACTGTTTCGCTCCTGTCTCCCGCGTTGCTTGCGGCGATCGTGGCTCGTCCTGAGATACAGCCGGCAGCTACACAAGCGCCTGAGCCAATTCGTGTTGTCGCCGATGTTGCTGCCGCGCCCCAGCGTCGTCGCGCGCTGATCGTGGGTGCAGGCAGGGTGGGGCATGCCCTTGCAAAGTGCCTTGACGAGTCTGGGCGATTTGAGATCGTGGGGTTTGTCGATGAGGACCCCACCATTTCGCTCCGCGGCCATTGGCCGTTGCTCGGTCATCGGGACGATACCGAGCGGCTCATAGAATCAGAGAACATAGACGAGGTGTTTTTGGCCTATGTGCCTGCCTGGCAGTATGAGCTCGCAGAGCGCTTGACATTCGCGGAGTCAAAAGTTGGCATCAATGTCGTGCCATCCCCCTATGAGGCGCTGCTCCGCACCGGTAGAATGAGCCATGTCGGGGAAATCGCCGTTGTCTCCTTGAACGGTCAGCCGCTGCCTCACACGAGGATCGCGAAGAAGATGTTTGACGTGGTTGCCGCATCGGTGTTCCTCATTCTTTCTTCCCCCATTTCTCTTTTGGCCGCGTTGCTCATACGGTTGACGTCGCCGGGGCCGGTGGTCTTTGCACAGGAGCGGGTAGGCCACAATGGGCAGGTGTTTCGAATGTTCAAGTTTCGAAGCATGGTGGTGAGCGCCGAGGACGCCACAGGGCCAATCAAGTCGCCGGGTAAGAACGACGACCGTTTGACGCCTATAGGCAGGTGGCTGCGCCATTTTCGGATCGATGAGATTCCCCAGTTTTGGAACGTGCTTAAGGGAGAGATGAGCATGGTCGGCCCGCGTCCCGAGCGACCGGTGTTTGTTGACCAGTATACAATGGAGACGCCGACATACCGGCGGCGGCACGATGTGCTTCCCGGCATCACTGGCCTGGCCCAGGTCTGTGGGGACTACCACACGCATCCAAGGGACAAACTGCGATTTGACCTGTACTATGTGTCCCACCAATCTTTTTTGTTGGATCTCATCATCCTTTGGCGAACCGTGCGCGTCGTGCTGTTTCCCGAGCGATCGAAGATAGACCTGAGCAATGCCCCCTTCAATTAATCGAGACGTTAACGGCATTGTTCGGACCACCGCGCCCGAGCATCGAGCTGCGCCGGCATCTGCGCCGGTCTACCTATTGATGGCGGCCGGGGTTGTGATACCCCTTGTGCTCGCCTATGGGTTTGCCACGGGCAACGACTGGCAAGAGATCACCGCTATTCTTATGACAGTTGCCGGCCTGCTGATCCTCACGCGCCCGGTAGTTGGCATGTACTGCTTCGTGGGCCTTCTTTACATGCGTCCCGAAGAATCGGTGCCCGCCATTGCCGGCATGCACCTCACCCTTGTCGTTGCCATAGTTTCCCTGGTGGGAATGGTCATCAAGTTCCTCCTCAACCGAACTCCGCTTGTAAAGTCTCCGATCAACTTTATGATTATCGGCTTTGGCCTTGCTGCCACGCTGCCTGCGGTTACTGAGTCGACATTTGGAGGCACGATTGAGGATATCGGCCGCCTTGTGGTGCTGGTGCTGCTGGTGGTCAACCTTGTGCGCACTCCCCGTCACTATGGCGCTTTGGTAACTGCGGTGATCGGATTCACGGCATATCTTGCGGCGTACGCACTCTACCTGGACCATACAGGCGCTGTCATCACGGAAAATGGCTACACGCGGATTCTAGCGACAGGAATATTTTCCGATCCCAACGATCTTGCCGCCACGATTTGCGCTGGTCTTGCGCTGACGTTCAGCCGGTTGACCACCTCGGCATCCACAAAGCGCTTTCTGTATTCTGCCATGGCCGCATTGATGCTCTACGCGATCTGGCTCACCAATTCGCGTAGCGGCCTGCTTGCGCTTGGCGCGGTGGCGCTCGGGTTTCTGTGGCAGTTGTACCGGACGAAGCCGAGAGTGGCAATTGCCCTTGCCGTCCTCATGCTAGTGGCGTTTCTTGCAGTAGGTCACGGGCGCATGACCAATTACGATACGAGCGACCAATCCGCAAACCAGCGGTTCTGGTACTGGTCAAATGGTGTTCAATTGCTGATGGCCAGTCCGTTCTTTGGGTGCGGTTACGGCCAATTCATCAATATGAACGGCGGAATGGTGGCCCACAACTCCTTTGTCCAATGCTTTGCGGAGCTCGGCTATGTTGGATATTTCTTCTGGTTGGGCTTGTTTTACTATGCCTTCAAGAAGCCGGCAAGTGAACCGGCGGCTGCGCCTGGAATCGTCTCTCCTCCTCTCCCGAATTCGCTTCCCCGCGATCATTATGCCGTCTGCCTGGGATTGGCGGCCTATTTGGTAGCGTCGTATTGGCTGACCCATACCTACAACCCTGTGCTGCTACTTCTGGCTGGGCTCGCCGTGTGTGGTCGCACCGTGTCTGATTCCGGTGCCGTCGATTGGCGAATCACACCGAAAGAGCTCCGGCGGGACGTGCTTGCGATCGGAACGATTGCCGTTGTGTCAGTGGCGTTCATCGCCCGCATGGCGGATTACTACCGCTGACCTGCGCAAGTATCTTACCTCCCGTGTACCAGCCCGGCATTCCGGCCACGCCCTGAGATCTTGACCTAAACATGTTTCGTCTTTCAGCCCTCCTGAGCCATCGACATGCCAGCAATTGGACGGGTTTTGTTGGAGAACGTCTGCGCAGGAGCCGACAATAGAACTAGCGTAAGAAGTAAGCGGCATGGATCATAAGCATCCTGCCTTGGCCCGAATTACCACTCGCCCCGCGTCGCTTTAGCTACTTTACGGGGCACCGTCATCGTTGTACTTTTCGTCCACGCAGTAGAAGTAAGACCTCCGAAATGCCTACACTTGTTGACCGCGAAGTGAACGCGCTCGTTCGAACCACCGCGCCCGAGCATCGAATAGAGCGCGAGCTGCCCACAATCTATCTCTTGATTGTTGCCGGCGTCCTGATCCCTGTAATCGTCGCCTATGCATTTTCCACAGGAAATGGATGGCAGGGAATAGCCGCCATTCTTGTTGTAGTCGCCACGCTCTTGATCATGGCGCGCCCCGTGGTTGGCATGTACTGCTTCGTGGCGCTGCTGTATATCCGGCCCGAAGAATCGTTTCCCGACATTGCCGGAATGCATCTCACGCTGATCGTTGCCCTGGTTGCCCTGGAAGGAATGATGATCAAGCTCCTGCTAGACCGTACGGCGCTGGTCAGACACCCGATCAATGTCATGATCGTCGGATTTGGGCTTGCCGCTGCGCTTCCTTCCGTGAGTCAGCCTGGTTTTGGCGCAACGCTTGAGGATATCAGCCGCCTTGTGCTGCTTGTGCTCTTGGTGATCAATCTTGTGAGGACACCGAAGGAATACGGTGCCATGGTCACCTCGATCATCGTGTTCACGGCCTATTTGGCTGCATACGCCCTTTATCTGGACCGTGCGGGAGCTGTGATCACGGAAGGAGCATACACAAGGATTCTCGCGAAGGGAATTTTTTCCGATCCAAACGACCTTGCGGCAACGATCTGCGCCGGCCTTGCGCTCACCTTCAGCCGGCTGAGCAACGGCGGCTGGTGGCGGCGGTTCGCCTACTCCGCGCTGGCCGGGTTGATGCTCTACGCGATCTGGCTCACCAATTCCCGTGGTGGACTTCTCGCGCTTGGGGTTGTGGCGCTCGGGTTTTTATGGCAGTTGTACCGGACAAAGCCGAGAGCCGCAATTGCACTTGCCGTTCTGATGGTTGTAGCGTTCCTTGCCGTTGGCCACGGGCGCATGACCGATTACGACACGAGCGACGCGTCGGCTAACCAGAGGTTCTGGTATTGGTCAAATGGCGTCAGCCTGCTGATGGCCAGCCCGCTCTTTGGATGCGGCTATGGGCAGTTTATCAGTCGCAACGGTGGAATGGTCGCGCACAACTCGTTCGTCCAGTGCTTCGCCGAGCTTGGTTTAGTTGGGTATTTCTTTTGGTTGGGCTTGATCTACTACGCGTTCCGCAAGCCGGGGAGCGGCCGGCAACTTGCACGAGGCGTTGATGCGGGCGTCGTTGCTCAGCCGTCGGCGCTCGCGCGCGATCGCTACGCCGTTTGTGCCGGGCTGGCTGGCTACCTCACGGCGTCTTTCTGGCTGACGCACACGTACAACCCCATACTGTTTCTTTTCGTTACCGTGGCCCTGTGCGGTTGCACGTCCTCGGTGAGCGGTGCCATCGACTGGCGGCCCACGTCAAGGGAGTTCTGGAAGGATGCAGCGCTGATCGGCATCATTTCACTTGGTTCCATTGCGTTCATATACCGTATGGCGCTCTCGTACAGATGATCGGTTCAGGCAAGGACATGGTGCATGGTCTGGAATATGGCATGGGCCGCGCATGGAATTTAGGTTGCACAAAACCGCTCCCCGAGGCATCTGTAAAAACGGTGAGATACAAGCTTTACTCTAGGTTGGTTGGGGTGCAATGACCATAGTTTCAGATGTGATCAAGCGTCCCACGCTTATTCTTGAACCCCCCTCCAGATGGCAGCCTATAGATCTTCGTGAGATTTGGGCTTTTCGCGATTTGTTAATCACTTTAGCGATAAGGGACGTAAAGGTCAGATATAAACAAACTGCTTTGGGCGTCGCGTGGGTCGTGCTGCAACCAATCGTGGGGGCGCTTATATTTTCGTTTGTTTTTGGTCGGATCGCAAAACTTCCGAGCAACGGCATTCCGTATTTCATTTTCTCCTATGCGGGATTGACGCTTTGGACGGCGTTTAGCAGCACACTGACGAAGTCAGGCTCAGCGCTCGTGCAGGGCGCGAACATGGTTTCAAAGGTTTACTTCCCGCGGCTAATATTGCCCCTGTCCACCGCATTTTCCACACTGATCGATTTTACAGTATCACTTGCATTGCTGGCGGTCATGATGCTCGTGAATCACGTCCACTTCACGTTGGCCCTCCTGCTGTTGCCGCTCTGGCTGGTAGCGTCACAGTTGCTTGCCTTAGGATTTGGGTTGTGGACCGGAGGAATGATGGTGCGATACCGCGACATCGTGTATGTCCTGCCGGTTGTAGTTCAATTTCTAATGTATGCGAGTCCTGTTGCTTATTCCGCTTCAAACGTGCCGCATCACTACAAATTTATTTATTATCTAAACCCGCTAGCGGGCTTACTTGACGCATTCCGATGGTCGGTGTTCGGAACGGGCTGGCTAGGCGTTCCTACCACGGCCTATGCAGTAATCGCCAGCCTGGTGGTATTCATTGCAGGCGCAATTGCCTTTCGCAACATGGAACGGGGTCTTGCGGATGTCATCTAGAGATCTAGCAATTTCCGTGCGTAACTTGGGAAAGGTGTATCGTATCACGCATCAGGCTGAGCGGGCGACAACGGCAGGCGAGGCGGTGGCCCGCTGGCTCAGGAAGCCGCTATCACGCTCTGCTATCCAGAACTTTCGCGCGTTGGATGACATTTCGTTTGACGTCTACAAGGGAGACGTGCTCGGCATCATTGGCCGCAATGGCGCGGGCAAGAGCACGCTCCTTAAAGTCCTATCCAGAATAACGGAGCCGTCGTCCGGACGAGTAGAGCTGTACGGTCGAGTGGGAAGTCTGCTTGAGGTGGGAACAGGCTTTCATCAGGAACTAACGGGACGCGAAAACATATTCCTTAATGGCGGCATTCTTGGTATGTCAAGAAGCGAAATCCGCCGTGAGTTTGACAACATCGTTGAATTCTCCGGCGTTGAAAAGTTCCTAGATACCCCGGTGAAGCGGTACTCGTCGGGGATGTACGTTCGGCTGGCGTTTGCCGTTGCCGCTAACCTTCGATCAGAAATACTTATTGTTGACGAGGTGTTGGCGGTTGGCGATGCGGAGTTTCAGAAGAAGTGCATTGGGAAAATGCAAGATGTAGCCACAACTGAGGGCCGGACAGTACTGTTCGTCAGCCACAACCTTGGTGCTGTGCGAAGCCTGTGTACCCGCGCGTTGTCCCTTGCCTCAGGTAGAATCCACATGGCAGGCGGAGTGCACGAGGTGACCACAGAGTATCTGGAGGCATCGCTGAGAGCGTCTACGAACATAATCGACCTTGGGGGCACACGTCGGACAGGGGAATATGGTCATAGCTTGAAAGTGCAGAGAATTGCATTCAACCGTGGCGGCCCGCTTGTACATGGAGAGCGACTAACGGTGCGCATTGATTACGAGGCGTACGCAGCGGTAAGCGGATGCTCGTTCGGCTTTGGCATTAGTACGCTAGACGGTGTTCGCTTGATATCCTTTGACAGCGACCTCGCCGCTGAGCGACGAGATGTTGAAAAGGGCGAGTGCGCCACCGTCGAGTGCGAAGTCGACAACCTGCACTTGCAGCCCGGTCGCTACTCGCTAGACGTTGGGGCGCGCTCAGGCGATAGCGGTAGCGTCGACTACCTTTCGGCATGCGCAGTTGTCGAGATCATCCCAGGTGTGCGAACACCGGGGATGATCATAAGGGGGGACGGTGGCGTACGGTATCCGGCGCTCTGGAGGTTAAGCGCCGACGCCCTTTCCGAAAACCGGCATCGTGCCGTAGGTACCCATGGATTTATGTGACAACGCCGTGCTAGGGCGCGCGCGGCTAACCCTCAGTCAGCGTCTCGTAAGATACGGCGCTGCTGCCATATGGTCGGCGATGATGATGGCGCGGCACGGTATTCCACGCCACGTTATATACCGGGGGGCGCCGCCTGGCGACGAATTAATGAGCACAGCCATATTTAGGGAACTTCGGCGTCGCGGGCATCGGGGCCTTTGGATGGAAGCGCATAACCCAGAATTATTCGCTAGGAACCAAGACGTAGACGCCGTGGTTATCCCTGATTCGCGCAACGAATGGCTGGCAAATAAGTGGGGAGCCGCGTATACCGCTCCGTACTACGGGACTTGGGACGCGGAAACTGATCAGGAGACGCCGCCAAACTCGCATATAATAGCACGCATGTGTGAATTGTGCGGAATAACGGGTTCTATTACGATTCGCCCGTACCTGTATCTATCAGCAGGGGAAATCGCGCAGGGTAAACTTGGTAAAAGGCGGCAGGTTACTATTCAAACGTCTGGCCGCGGTGCCAGCATGCCGATGCTGAATAAGGAGTGGATATCGGATCGGTTCCAAGAAGTCGTCGATTCGCTTGCGAATGACTTCGCCTTTGTACAGCTAGGCGCCAGCATAGATCCGCTCCTGAGTAACGTAACTGATTTGCGGGGCAAGACCTCAAAACGGGAGTCTGCCGCAATCATAAGCCAGTCGGCACTGTTCGTTGGCCTTGAGGGTTTCTTAATGCACCTCGCGCGGTCTGTCGATACGCGATCCGTCATCGTGTACGGCGGGAGGACGCCGCCAAGCCGGAACGGATACACCGCAAACGAAAACATAGGCTCGAGTCCGCCGTGCAGCCCTTGCTGGCGATACAGTCGCTGTGACTTCGACCGCATTTGCATGCGTGAAATCACATCAGAGCAGGTCGTCGCGGCAGCCCTACGTCAGCTTAACCGCCTCGATACGCCACTTCCAGTTGAGGTTGTTCAGGTTTGTGAGGACGCTGTGGCATCGCGATTGAGTAACCTCCAGCCATAGCAGTCTGAGCCGCCTTAAGTGTGTTTAACCGCAAACGGGTAACTTGGCTCATGCCAGTCGAGTTCGGGACGCCTTATGTTGACGAATCGCTGGCCTGGATAGGTACCCGCATGTACGCTTCGCAGGAGATAAGCGTGTGGGGCTACGGATCAACAGGTGGAACCGCGGGTCGAGTTCCGGCGCTCGATGCGGTCGCGAATCGATGGGTTGAGTGTGTCTCATAATCCGCTCCCATTCGGTACTACTTTGGCGGAGATGGTCGGTATGGCTGCCACCAATATTGCGCCCGTCTGGACGCAGACGATATCGCACGCATAGACCGAATCGCAATGCAAGTGCGCCTTATAAATAATAATCCACGAGGGGACGTGGTGTGTGGGCTTATAGGTTTAATTGGCGAACACGGCCGGGAAATCGATCAGGTCATACGACGCCAATCGCGACATGGCAGGTGCTCGTGCGGCGCTGGTTGGATGCCCCACAAGGTAAAGTGCATGGTAACCCTCGCATGCGCGGGGGCCCGGGAATCACAATGAAATCTGATGAATTAGTTTCGGTCATCATTCCGTGCTACAACCAGGGGCGATACCTAACAGAAGCAGTTGAGAGCGTATTTGCTCAGACCTACGCAAATATCGAGTGCATTGTTGTCGACGACGGCTCAACTGACGACACTCCGGCCGCATGCGAGGCGCTCAGAACGCGTTATGCGGATCGTAAATTCATCACTATCCGGCAAGAGAATGGCGGCTTATCTGCGGCCAGAAACACCGGGTTGCGCGTGTGTGCCGGAGCATGGATAAACTTTCTCGACGCGGATGATACACTGTGCCCTGACAAGATTTTGCTCCAATTGGGCCTGATGAAGGAACGAACCGAGTGCTGCGTGGGATACTGCAAGGCAAGGCGATTCTCTGACTCCGGCGACGAATGGCCGGACGAGCTCATTGACCAGCCAGATGGTGCCGTGCTCGCCCATCTCGTAACCACCGGCAATTTCTTAAGGGTTCATTCCGCGCTAGTGAACAGGTCGGTCGTTAACCATGTGGGGGACTTTGACTATTCTTTGGCGAACCTGGAAGATTGGGACTATTGGCTCCGGTGTGCCGAGACAGGTGTGCGATTTGCCTTCCTGCCGTGTGAGCTTGTTCGGTATCGCGCCCACCCTGGCGCGATGACTAACGACAAGGCACAAATGATTTTAGGCGAAGCTCGATCTCTGGGGCGTTGCATAGCGAGGGGTAACCTGCCAAAGGCGTTGAAGACGATTGCGGTGGGCCGTGTCAAGGCGTTGTGTATTCGGGGCGCCCTCACGCTCGGGGAAAAAGGCGACATCAAAGGTGCTCGAACGCTAATGAACGCTGCGGCAAAGCATGCACGTCCATACAGTGTCGGGCTCTGGTACTTGTTTATCGCAGTTAACCTGATGCACCTACCGCTCGGAATCGGCATGATAAGCTTATGGCGGAGATGGAAGGAGCGAAAATCGATCCGCCAAAGCGCAATGATATGATAAAAGCCGTTTTTGCGATAATGCCTTGCACACGCTCAGCCCGTCGTTGGGTCCTGCGCCTGCCTCTACAACATGTGCCAGTGAAGGCGCAGCCCGCCCAAGACCTAAAAGACTGATGTGCGTGTATAATCTTATTGTATAACCAAGCTGGGGCATCGGCAACGACCGTTGCCAATGCGGCAAGTCATCATGCGCCGGCTGGCGAGGTAGAGCCTAAAATGACCAATGCAGATATGGAACCAGGCATTGCAGCAGCGGATGAGGGCACTGCACGCCCAAAAGTCTCGATCGTGATGCCCGTATACAACGGCGAGAAATATCTTGCACAGGCGATAGAAAGCTGCCTCGGGCAAACATACCGTTCGCTCGAACTGATACTTGTAGACGACACAAGCACAGACGGAAGCCGGGAAATCGCGGAAGAATATGCCGCGAAATATCGCAATGTTCAGCTCATTTGTCGCCGTAAAAACGGTGGCGTATCGAGAGCGTTTAACGCAGGTTTTCAGTCCGCACGGGGCGACTACTTTACTCGATTGGCCCAGGACGACTATTTCGAGCCATGCGCGATCGAAACCCTTGTCGATTTCCTGGAGCGCAACCAAGATGCAGGGCTCGTGTGTGCAGACGAGACGAAGGTAGACGAGTCGGGCACCCTAATAAGCGTCCATAAATGCGCGGTGCCATACACCGATCCAGATGGATGGAACGAAGTCGGTCTTTGCGTGATGTGGCGCCGCGAAATTTGGGATCGCGTCGGTGAGTTTGATCCCAGGTTTGACGCCGCAGAAGACCGCGAATATTGGCTTCGAGCTGCTAAGGCCGCGAGGTTCGCTAGGTGCCCATGTGTCCCATTGCTCAATTTTCGCCAGCACGTCGGGATGGGCAGCGTGAAATTCAGGAGGAAGCAATCTCTTGCCTCCGCTCTAGGCTGGAGCAAGCATTGTCCCGACGTCGGCAAGCGCAAGCTGCTGGCCGCCCTGGCACACTTTGATGCCTCGTGGGGATATAGATGCGACGGAGACGCTCTTGCAGGAATTCGGCATGCAGCGACGGCAACCCTAATTTGTCCAGGCCACCGGCGATTTTGGCATGGTCTAGCTGGCGCGACAATGCAAGCGATAGGCATCCTAAAGCACCCGTACGGCGCATAGGTCCTCGCGTCCCGCATCAGCGACGGCCTTTCGAGGAACTCTATATTCGTTCTCTGGCGTGCCTTTGAATTCTCTCAGCCGTTTTTGAGGCTTTGCACATGCTTTTTTCATACATACTATTGCAGATTCAGTACATGAAACCTATAGGCTAACCTCAATGCCCGAAGTAAGCGTAATAATTGCATCCTACAACTATGCCAGGTATCTGCCAACGGCACTTGACAGCGTGGCTAATCAAACCTTCACTGATTGGGAATGTATCATTGTCGATGATGCGTCGACCGACGATACGGCGGAGGTGGTTCAGCCTTATCTAAGCGACCCGCGATTTCACTATTTTCGCAACGACGTCAACTCGGGGGTAGACATCAGCAGGAATCGCGCCAATGCCCTTGCTGTGGGGAAGTACATAGCTTGCCTGGACGGAGACGACTGGTGGGAGTTGGACAAGCTTGCCGAACAGGTAGACGTCCTAGAGGGGCAGCCTGAGGCGGTGGTTTGCCTCAGCGCTGTGAACTCCGTTAGGGATAAAGCCGTCACCGTCTACAGGCCTGAAGCGTGGTGGCTTGCGGACATGGCGCTTGGATTAAGGATCAGCAACGAGATCAATCATAGCTCATCGCTTGTGTTACGTGACGCCATTTTGGCCGTGGGAGGCTATAATCCTTTGCTCCCTGGCTGTGGCGACTGGAACTTTTTTCTCAAGCTGATCTACCACTATGGCGCAAAGGGATTTGTTTACATTGACCGCCCCTTGATCAACTACCGTTGGCACACCAGTAACCTTTCGCACGACTGGAGCCGGCGAAACTGGTCGGAACGGGCGATTATCAAGTCTATGCTTTTGGGAAGCACATGGGGTGTTCGCCATCCTTTCGCAGCGGTTCGGGTTATCCACGGACAGATCGACCGTGAGCTTCGCAGATACATTTCTAGCGCGAATTATTCGAAGGCGCGTTGGCTCGCTGTTTCCAGCGTGCTGCTGGCACCAGCAAAACGGTGGCGATGGAGGCAACTTTTCGACGTTATATATCAAACTGGAAAACCGGCTGTGTGCCCAAGCAAACACGGTTGATAATCGATTACAGGCAACAGCACCATGGTTATAATTGGTTACTACGACGATAGCGAGAACGCTGGCGGCACTACGCGTTATCTCCATGACTTGATCTCCGCGTTCGACCGAAACATAATTAAAACGGTGATATTTTCGCCGAGGCCACGCGCGTGGCATGACGGCTTTCGTGAGTACGGCACGCAGATCGTCACTTGTCGGCCAAACGACAAGGCTCTGGATGGGGCAAGCGACTCTCACGAGCCCGTCACGGATCAAAATAGAGGCACTGCCAACGGCGGTGGCCACAATCGCCTACCGTCTGGCATCGCTTGGACGGCGGGATGCGTGCGAGAGATAATGAAACTTGCCTCGCTATTTCGCCGTGCAAAGGTTGACCTTCTCCATTTGAACAACACGGGTGCGGAGCCTGCACCCATCGCCGCCCGCTTTGCCGGTTGCCGGCACATCGTTGGCACGTGGCACGTCGATTCCACGTACGATCTCGACAATCTGCGGGGCGGCCTTCGTTACCGCGTTCTTGAAGAGCTGAGCATGCGGTCGCTGCACCGCTCAATTGCGGTGAGCATGGCGACAAAGAGTGATTGGTTAAAGCGGTGTAGGATGGAAGCCTATGCCAATCGCGTGACCGTCATACACAATGGCATCGACCCTGCCCGGGTTGCTCGGATGCGCACTGTTGAAGAGCGACGACGCGAACTCGGTATTCCGGCCGATGCCACTGTGATCGGTAGTCTTGGCCGCCTTGACCGCGCAAAAGGCTACGAGTACCTGCTTCAGGCAATGGCGTTGTTCCTTCGCCAGTTGAACAACACGCACGTTGTCATTGGCGGGTCAGGGCCACTGGTTGGTAGCCTCACCGATTTAGCGAATGAGCTGGGGATATCTAAGCGCGTTCACTTTCTCGGCCATGTTGCCGATCCGCGCATGGTGTTGAACGCCTTGGACATTTATGTTCAGCCGTCGCTTTGTGAGGCGTTTCCCATTGCCCTTCTCGAGGCGTCCGCAGCGGGACTGCCCGTGGTTGCCAGTGACGTCGGTGGCATTCCCGAAAGCGTGCTCGATGGGGAGACAGGCTTCGTTGTGCCGCCTAAGGATCCTGGCTCGCTCGCGGGGAGCATTGAGAAGCTCCTTGCCGATCCGCAGTTGCGCAGGGCCATGGGCGATGCCGGGGTCGCGAGAACGCGGCGAGAATTTTCCCTGGACACCATGGTTCGCCAAACGCTGGAGGTGTACGGA
>Ga0255356_1001689_pt1 | contig 13611 bp, 15 predicted proteins | sample HBST100metaG_FD_189944 | JGI IMG/M metagenome (GOLD analysis project Ga0255356, IMG submission 189944) | Peat soil microbial communities from Stordalen Mire, Sweden - H.B.S.T100 | ecosystem: Environmental > Terrestrial > Soil > Wetlands > Peat | place: Sweden: Norrbotten County, Stordalen Mire... | reverse complement strand
CAGAGCCTCCGATATCACATTGAATGCGGAGCTAATTGTCCCCATGCGCGCTCTCCATTCCAGTCCATTCCTGCGCCTGCCGTTCGCCGTACTCCATCTGTCCCTCGCGCAACTCCCGCAGCCGGTTTATTACGTTCAAATTGGCCCGCGTTGCCTCCAGTACCCTGGCAAAGACCTTCATATCCTGTGCTGCCTTATGGGTTTGGCGCACCAGTTCTCCTCGCTCGTCTGCACTCGACGGCCTCAGAGCCCGGTTCAGCGCCTGGCATGACAGCGCAAGCTCCTCCAGCCGGTCCGCATCCAGATGCGCCAGCGACTGCGATGCTTCCAACACCAGTTCCTTCAGTTCCGGATGCTCCCGGCACACCATAGATTCCTGCATTCTCCGTCCATCCAATCGCTGCAACGAGGGTACATTTCGCTCGACGCAATTCACCCGTCCAGATCCAGTTCCATCCACCCAATCCTGAGTCATTCATCGGAGTTGATTCCGCCGAAGCGCTTCCCCCAGAAGCAGCCTTGTATTACTGCTCGCTGTCCAGCATTGCATCCACTACTTTGGAAGCCACTGCGGTTGCCGGCACATCGTAGGTTCCTGTGGCCAAAGCTGACTGAATGGTGACCACCTTGTCAGTGCGCACGCCATCATCGGCCGCCGTCAGCGATACCTCGCTTCCCGCACTGCTCAACGTTGCACTGTCGCTGCCCAAAGCACTTGCGCTGGCTGTGATGCTGCTCTTGGCCTGCGTGGCTGCCGTGGCCGTAGGGTCTGACGGGGTTACCCCCAGAAGTGACTTCAATCCATCAAGACTGCTGCGAATATCCATGCAAAATTCTCCTTGTTCTCTGTATCGGCGACCCTGCTAATCACTGTAGTCATTCAGAAGCTCTTATCACGGTATTTGTGTGCCGTTTTCCGGTTACTTTCCCGCTTCCGTTTGTGTTACCGGAATGGGAAAGATCATGCAGAATGCTGCTGGCAATCCCAAAACCGCCCTGTTCGCTCAGTGCTTTACCCAAAGCCTCCGAGGCAAACTCTCCCAACGCACCATTTGAACCGGAGTCGGAATCTGTATCATTGTCCTCTCCGGTAAGTGCACTGTTGCCGGTCATGGGCTTCAACAGCTCCTTCATCATCTGTGCTTCGAACTCGTGCGCGGCCTTCACCAGTCTGGGCTGAGGCGTCGCTGTATCTCCCGCAGAATCTGCCGTCGCGGTTGCCGCAAGAGCGTACATCAGAGCACCTCCAGGTCGGCCTCCAACGCACCGGCCTCCTTCATCGCCTGCAGGATTGAAATCACGTCCCGCGCTCCTGCTCCTGTCCGTTGCAATTCCTGGACCAAATCTTCCACTGTCGCACCTTCTTTTAAATCAATGCGGTTGACAGGCCTGTCCTGGGCCTGCACCGTGGTCTGTTGCACAACCTGCGTTGTTCCCGAGGAAAGTGCGTTGGGCTGCGACACCTTGACCTCGGAGATCACATTCACGCTCAAACCCCCATGCAGAATCGAAACCGGCTGCAGGCGAACCGTTCCCCCGATCACCACCGTTCCGGTCCGCTCGTTCACCACCACCTTGGCCCTCGGATAGACATCCACTTCGACGGCCTCCACTTTGTCCAGCAACACCGCGATATCCTCATTCGGTTGTGTCGCTATCTCTACCCGGCGGCTGTCCACCGCGTGCGCGCGTGCCAACCCTATCACATGGTCAATCGCCGCCGCCATCCGCTCGGCGGTATGGAAGTCCGCGTCGTTCAGTACCACGGTAACCGTATGCATCTGTTTCAGATCGAAAGGGACCGGCCGTTCCACCAGCGCGCCATCCGGAATGCGCGCCGTGGTCGGGTGGTTCATCTGACGGCTGTTGCCTGCTGCGGCAGCCATGTAGCCGCCCAGCACCAAAGCTCCCTGGGCCTGTGCGAAGATCTGCCCGTCCGGACCGTAAAGCGGCGTCATCAGGAGGATTCCACCCTCCAGTGATCGCGCATCGCCGGCCGAAGAAACCGTCACATCCATCTTCGAACCGGGCCGACTGAACGGCGCCAGCGTTGCCACCACGAAGACCCCGGCCATGTTCTTCACTTGCATATTGTTGGCACTCATGGAACCGGTCTGCGGAACGGTAACGCCCATTCGCTGCAACACCGAAAGCAGCGTCTGTGCTGGAAAAACTGTTTGCTGGCTGTCTCCGGACCCATGCAATCCGACCACCAGTCCATAGCCCACCAGTTGGTTGTCGCGAATGCCTTCGATCGTGGCTACATCCTTGATCCGCGCCGGATGCCCTGCTGCTTCACCAGGAGCCATTGCAACCGCTAGTCCCAGAGCAAAGCCCAACACAACCCACCACCAGATGGATCCAGCGAACTGCCGTTTCACCGTAATTCGATTTGTCACTTGCATTGGCATACTTTGGCCCTGTTCCTATTTCCCATCCCTGTCCCTAGGTCTCTGACAGCATAATTTCGTACTTCTGGTTCGTGCTTTCCCAGGTCCCAAATTCGGGACCTGGGCCACCCACCGTTAGTACAACTTCAAGCTGTCAAAGACCTAGAACACCAGCAGCTTCTGAAGGAAGCGCACCACCGGGTTTTGCCGGTAGGTTGAATCATTGACAATGCCCTTACCCGTCACTTCCAGTTCGAGATCGGTCATGGCCGTCGACAGCACCTCGTTTTGTGCGCTCACGTCCTCCGGGCGAACCAGTCCGCGCAACCTGATCAGTTGCGTCTGCTGCGAGAAGGTCAGTTGCCGCGTAGCCTGCACCACCAGCATCCCGTTCGGCAGAACGTCCACCACTTCGGCGCCAAAGGTCGTCACCAAGCTCGAATTGGTGGTGCTCTGCCCTTGCGCTGTTAGCCCCGAAGCTGCTGTCATGCCCAACAGGTTCTGCAGGTTATTTGAGGTCTTTAATTTGCCAAACAGACCGGTCAGCCCTGAACTGGCGCTTGAAGCCCGGGAGTTCTTCACCTGCCCATCGGTCGAAGCAGCCAGGCTCTCGCTCACCACAATGGAAACCACGTCGTGCAGCCGTACTGCCTTGGCATCTGTGGCCAACCGCACCAGACGCCCCTCTGGACTCCAGATCGAGCCCGTTGTCCGCACCTCGGCTGCCTGTTGTGCACGCACCCTCTCGATGTAGGCGTGCAGAGCCACCTCGGGTGGAGTTGCCTTGGCTGCTTCCGCCGGCTTTGGCTTCTTCGTTGTGGCATCTGCCGTAAGCGCCATTACCAGCACAGCGCACAGGCAAACAAATCGTGTCCAACGGAAACCTGGCTTCATGGCTGCACCTTTGTTTCTGGCTCAAACGCAGCCCGCCCCGGCCCGAGAGCCAAAGCCCGCACAACTCTGCCGCCAACTTTCAAGCGCACATTCAGCACCGATCCGACTGACGCCGGGCCCAGCGCGATCGCTTCCAGGTACGCATCAGCGACCCGTGTGTGCTCCTCGATGGTCAACTGGTCACCGGCGCGAACAATCGGATGAAACGAAGTCGCGTCACCTAAACTTGAATCCAGCCCGCCGCCGGGAAGATGCAATCTGTCCTTGCTTTCGAGTTCCGCAACCGGCAACATCCTCCCTGGCCCGCCTGGATGGCTTGCATCGCGCACAAGCAGCCAGCGAACGCCAGTATGCGGATCGTCGACCTCGCGAACAATCTGGGCGAATGCCGCGGCCGACCTGGGCGCAGAAGCCGTTATCCGGGCCGCAGGCTCGTCCGGTAACGGTACGGCCTTTGCCTGAGCATGAACCGCTGGCATTGCCAAAAGCGCAAGGGCTAGCCATAGCCACCGGCCTGTTCCGCGTTGTGCGTTCCACATTTTCATCCGCCGCTTCCTACTTCGACATATTGTTGGCTTCCGAGTACATATCGTCGGCCGCCTTGATGACCTTGGAATTCGATTCATAGGCCCGCTGGGCCAGCACCATCTGAACAAACTCCGTGACCACGTCCACATTTGAATTCTCAAGATAGTCTTGTTGCAGAGTGCCCAGGCCCTCGGTTCCTCCGGGATTGCCCAGCACCGCGTCTCCGGAGCTGAGCGTGGCCTGCAACAGGTTCGAGCCCATGCTTTCCAATCCGCCCGAATTCGGGAAGGTGGCCAACTGTATCTGCCCCAACTGTGAGGGATCTGTCTGCCCGGAGATGGTCGCGTTGACAACGCCGTACTTGGTGATGGTGACCGCCGTGGCATTGGAGGGAACGGTAATGGCCGGAATCAGCGGATCGCCGTCGGTGGTCACGATCTGGCCCTGGCTGTTCAGGTGAAACTGGCCGGCGCGGGTGTAGGCGGTGCTTCCATCCGGCATCTGTACCTGGAAGAAGCCGGTGCCCGAAATGGCCACATCGTACTGATTGTCGGTTTCGTTCAAGGATCCCTGAGTATTGATGACCTCGGTAGCCGCCGACTTGGTCCCCAGTCCAATCTGAAGACCGGCCGAAACCGTGTTCTGGCTCTGTGCCGCTCCCGGCGTCACCATATTCTGATAGACCATGTCTTGAAACTGCAGGCGCAACTGGCGAAAGCCGGTGGTCGAAGAGTTGGCCAGGTTATTGGCGATCGTATCCAAATTCATCTGCTGCGCGCTCATGCCGCTGGCTGCCGTATACAGTGCTCGAATCATTCTTTCCTCGTCTCGGACAAGAGGCCTGCCTTATATACGCGGCAAATCCTCAGTCGCAAATTTGTTGAACTCGGTATGGAAAACGGTGAGCGCCTTTTGCATCATCTCTGCCTGGCGCTGCATCACGATCAGATCAAGCGAACCTTGGATCACATCCTGGTTGGCGGATTCAATGGCTCCCTGGTGAACCTCTGCCGCCTTTGAAAGCACTGGCGCAACCCCTTTAGGAGCAACATAGCGATTGGCTCCTTCGGGGGTCAGTTCGGCTCCAGCGGGAAAGGTGAAGACTCCCACTGTTGCCACCGTTCCACCTGCCACCGAGAGCACTCCGTCGGCACCCACCGTCACCTCGCCCGGCGGTATGGGAATCGGCTGGCCGGTTGTCGACAGGACTAACTCGCCCGCAGCCGTCACCAGCCGTCCGTTTGGGGCGCGGTGGAAGTTGCCGTCACGGGTGAAGCGAGGGCCATTGGACGTCTGCACCTGAAAGAATCCCTGGCCTGCAATAGCCAGATCGAGAGGATTGCCGGTCTGCGTAAGCGACCCCTGCGCCATGCTGAGCCGGTCGCCACCCAGAAGGCCATAGTTGTTCACCGTCTGGCCCAGTTGCGAGTCCTGCGCGTCAGGTCCCAGCAGCACAGAGCGGAAATACTCCCGCTCGGCCCGGTACCCAGGCGTTTGCGCGTTGGCAAGATTGGCAGCCGCCGTGTCCAGGGCTTGGGTTCGCGCCACCAGTCCGGTCATCGCCGCATAATATCCACTGTCCATCGGACAACCTCCTCACTGCCCGGAACAGTTGCAAGCAGAGAGCCGCAGGAGGACGCGAAGGATTAGAACAACATCAGAATTGCAATTGGGATGAATCGGGACAATCGGATGAGAAGAATCTCAATCCTAGAGCATTTTCGGAAATGGTGTAGACACAAATTTCATTGGTATCCCACCCTTTCCGCAGAAAAAAGCAGAAAGGATGGGGCACGGAAGTCTACAGCAAAAGCAAAAATGCTCTGTTCTGCGGAGGACGGACCCTCGGCAACCGCGCAAGGTGGCTTTTTCTCCATGGAAAAGCCACTCAGCCAGTGCGATTTCTCTACGTTCATGCAGAAGAGACACGGCTATTGCAAGCCGTCGCAAACGATGGTTACCTCAAAGCTGTCATCATCAAAGCGGTAGGCATGATGCAACTGAAACTCCGGGGCTTGGACATGCAGGTTGTAATCACGGCCCGTGATAACGGCCGGAACCGACAAACCGCAATTGGCGGACAACTCCGGAACCTTTCCCTTCCATGCTCCGGCCAGCATATTGCAAATCTCGCCGATGCCGTCCTTCACGGTGTCGTCGATCTCTGTAAACTCCATACCTGTCATATGCCCGGCGATCTTAAGTGCGGCCTTGTTCCCCGACCGGAAGACACAGGCCCCGCTCAGCAACCCACCGAATCCAACCACAGCGCTCACTGACTCCGGTTCCTGGGGAACTGTTCCGAAATTGCGCCGGCAGTTGATCCCCAGCATTAGTTGAAAGACCTCTTCCACACTCGCATCCAGGTTCCGCGGATCGGAGACCAGTTGCACGGAATCACGCAACGACACTGTCATCGTTCGCTCCATTTCAATTTTGTCGGCTCCGCGCGTTCGCGCGATCACGCCGGAACGCACACCATTCAAGGGCATGCTATTTCCTCCTGGTCACGCCGTCTTTACCAGCGGCAGTACCCGCTCCTTAACCTGTTCCGATGTGAACGGTTTGCGAATATACCCTTGCGCCCCAGACAGGATGGCCTGTTTGACATGTTCCTCGCTTGACTCAGTGGTGATCATCACCACCGGGACACCAGGCGCAAGATTCTGTGCACGAAGCTGGCGCAAGAACTCCAGCCCGTCCATCGAGGGCATGTTGATATCGGAGAGAACCAGATCGACCTGATTCGCCTTCAGTACCTCCAGCCCTTCGACACCACTCCCGGCTTCGTGTACTACCAGCGAGTCCAGGCCCGCCTGACGCAAGGCGCGTTCCACAATCTTGCGCATCACCGTGGAATCGTCAACGATTAAGATCCTAATTTCACTCATGCCCGGCACCTCACCTGTTTTGTTTATCGGCCTTTGCCGTAAATCCATGAGCCAGGGGTATGCACAATCAGGTTCAGTGCGCGCTGATGGAACAGATCAGGTCCTGAACACAGGCAAGTTCCGGCAGCGGTCCGTTCTGCGGGCGCAGCCACATTCTCATCCACAGGCAGTCGTGCACTCTCACCAATCGTGATTCGACCGGCTTGGCCCGTTCCACAGCCTTCGCCAGCACGTGCACCAGCGCGGGTTCCGAAGCAGCCTCAATCAGTTCCACAGCGGGAAACTTCGCGCCCAACATGCGTGTATGGGCAGGGCGGAAGAGCGACTCCTGCACAATTCCACTCTCGACATGCAGACCCGTCATCCGCTCCACGCCCAGCGCTAAAACCGGGTCCAGGCGGTCTTCAAATCCCAGATAAAGGATTTTGCCAGCGGCCACGCGCAAGGGCAATGCACCAAAAGCATCCACGAAGAGACGAGGCAGAAGCATAGTAAGTCCCTCGACGTCGTGAAACTCCAACCCCAGCACCGGACAGCTCCATTGCAGACCGAGCGCCCTGGTTACCAGCCGCTCGTCCACCCCCTGTTGGCTCACTAGCCAGTAACCCAATCGGCCGCCTCCGGCCGCCTTCTGCGCCTCCAGTGCCCGGCGCAACTGGCTATTGGTGATCCAGCCCTGTTCGAGCATGGCCAGGCCGAGCGGGATGCGATGAGGCCGGTTCTCCTCGGCGCTTCCTCTGGCGTCCATCTCGCGACCCAGCGCTGCTGCGATCATCGCCGCCGTGCAGGCGGTCGAACAGCACCAGCCGCCTTCAAAGACCGGCACGGAACGGCTACGCCATAGATGTAGCCACCCGGACTGGCAACCAGGATTGGCGCAGGTTTCAAACAACCCGGGCCGGTTTGGCGCAGACTCGCTGGCAATAGCGTCCGGCACTGTGCCACTCTTCCACCCCGGTTCCCAACGAACATTTGCATTCACAGACGGTTTTCGTCTTAAAACAGGCATCGTATGCTCTCCAAACGCTTCCTGGGCGCTGCAACCTCGGTCACCCTCAGACCGAAGTTGCCATTCACCAGCACGACCTCACCGCAGGCCACAACCTTGTCACCGACAATCAGGTCCACGGGGTCCGACACTTGACGGTCCAACTGCACCACATCTCCCGGCCCCAGGTCGAGAATCTCGCTCAGTGGCATCTCTTTGCAGCCAAAGCGCAGCGATGCTTCCAATTCGACATCGAGCAGTAGCTCAAGCCCGGGACTGAGAGCCGATGACGGAGCCGACGCAGGAGGCACCGGTTGCGGTTGGCTTGCTTCAGGTTGCGCCGCTGCTGGCTTGGGAGCGCGCACCTCGTCCAAGACCAAAATCGTCCAGGCGTGCTCGCCAGATTTCAGTTGGAAGGCACAGGAGACCTTATTTTCCCCGGAGGTCGGCTCGAAGCTTTCTACGCGGCACTTCTTCCCGGTCTTGGCCAGCAGTTCCCCGGCCGCCGCATCAGCCACCTCGCGCAGTAATTCGCCCCAACTGGCCTTCTGGTCTATGCCCTCGCCCAGCAGAGGCGTTTCCAGGACCGAGCCGTCGAGAAGAACGGCCAGACGTCCCGCCTCATCGCCGGAAATGGTGGCGACAAAGCCGAATGAGCCCTCCGCGAGCGGTTTGGGCAGCGACTCGGCCAACTGTGGCTCGCCGGCAAGTGCCTGCGAAAATAGATCCGCAGCCACGCCGGCCCAACAATCCATGTAGGTTTTCATTGATCAGCCTCGACAAGTGAACGCTCTATACGGGCAGCGCGGTGAGGGCCCTGCCGGACGGCTTGCGCCTCGGTCAGATGTTGTCCACCGACCTGCCATACAGGTATGGTGTTGGCGGGCAGATTCAAACGCAGAATACTGCCCGGCTCCAGGTTTTCTATGGTGCTTGCCGCCAGGCGCACGGAAGGCAATTGCAGCGAACAACCAAAGCGGATACGACGCGACGCCTCCGCCATGCGCTCCCTGGCATCGCCGGCATGGCGGCGCAGCCGGCCCCTGTCCGAGGTCAGCCGGCGCAGAATGGTATTGGCGACGACAGCCGGAAAGGCCAGGTTAAGCAAGCCCGAGCTGTTCGGCATGCGAATCTCAAAGCTGAGGCAAAGGGTCTTTTCGGTCACGGACATGACACGGGCTACCTGGGTCTGCATCTGGCGGCGCTCGAAGTTGAAGCTCAAGCCCACCGGCTGCCAGGCTGCCGTCAACTCGCGGCAGATGACCTCCACCACGCTGCCCAGAATCGACTCCTCGATGTCGGTCAGCTCGCGCAAAGGACCGTCCTGGCCCTCGCCACCCAACAGCAGATCGATGATCGGAGGCGCAAGAGCGAGGTCCAGTTGCAGCACCGACAGGGCTCCCAGCGGCTCCAGGCGCACCGAGGCCACATAACTGATCTCGGGAATGCGGAGCAGAAAATCATTGAACTGAATCTGCTCGGCCGAAACCAGGTTGACCTGGAAGCGTGTACGCAGCCAGGCGGCCAGATTGTGGGTCAGATTGCGAGCGAACATGTCGTTCAACATGCTGATGGCGCGCAACTGATCGGTCGAAATCTGTCCGGCCGAGGAAAAATTGTAGGGCACGACCCGGGCACGCACCTCGGTCTTCGCGGCCTCCGGCGTAGAACTCCGTGCGGCCTCAAAAAGAGCGTCTATCTCATCCTGCTTGAGCGTTTTATCAGCCAACTGTTACTCCTTAGAGATCCGGCAAATAAATACTGCCTTCGTGCTGCCCCGTCCTAGCCACAAAAACAAAGACGTGGCGAGGATGGGGCACCCGAACATTGTTGGTATTTATTTGCCGAAGCAATAGCATTTCCTGCGTTGTTCCATTTCCATCAAACAGCGTTTCAATTTCAGTCAATCCGCCTTGCGCCGCGTCGGCGTCCGATGCGTGCCGCCTCGGTCAAAGGCCCCGTGCGCAGCCAAATCCCTGAGTGCAACGCGCAGATGCACCACAGCCGAGGCATGCACTTGGGAAACGCGCGATTCAACCACGCCCAGCGCCAAGCCGATCTCGCGCATGGTCATCTCTTCGTAGTAGTAGAGCGTCATCACCAGCCGCTCCCGATCGGGCAGATTGGCGATGGCTTCTCCCAGCCGCTCGACAAGCTCCCCCCGAAGGCAGCGGAAGAGCGGATCCTCGTCGGGCCGGGCCGGTATGTAGGCCAGCTCCTCCTCCCCCGAGTCCTCGTTGCGTTCGATGTGCAGCGTACCGATCTCCAAGCCCTTCAGGTCGCCCAGCAGTTGTTGGTACTCCTCCAACCCGATTTCCATCTCTGCGGCGACCTCGGCCTCATTCGGAGCGCGCCCAAGGCGCGCGGTCGAAACCCGGATAGCCTCCTCGACCGCCCGGCCCTTGCGACGCAGTTCGCGCGGACTCCAGTCCAAAGTCCGCAGACTGTCCAGAATCGCTCCCCGTATGCGGAACTGCGCATAGCTGCGGAACTGCACCTTCTTGGTCGGATCGAACTTGGCAAAGGCATCCATCAGCCCCACGACCCCGGCCGAAACCAAGTCCTCGATGTCCACATGCTGGGGCAACCGCTCGTGGATGCGGCGAGCCAGAAAGCGCACGATCGGCAGGTGCTCGAGCAGAATCCGCTCCTGCTCGCTGCTGAGCACCGGAGCCGCCGCCACGGGAGGCGGATATCCACCCCTTTGCCCGCCTTTGCGCAATTCCTTTTGATTCCCCGCCATGCCCGCTGCTTTAGTTCCCATTTTTGCCCTCTTTGCCAAAGTTCACACCTGGTCTGTCTCTGCGCCTTCAGACCTGTCCTGCAATTTCCACCCTGCCCGCGATCAACGCACCGTTCCTACCGGACGCAATCGAATCTCGGGAGGAATCTCCCCGGCGGCTACCACCGCCAGACGGGGCAGCACCGGCTCCAGCCAGCGCTTGACGTGATAGCGGGCTGGGCTAGGGACTAGAAGCACGGGCAGGGCCGCGGCAGAGGTAGCACCGATAAGTTGTCTCACAGAATCGGCCAGACGACGCAGTATCGGAGTTCCAGGAGACGCACCGGACGGCAGCAGCCGGTTGACCGTATCCGGCGCCAGGGTGGAAAGGATCTCCTCCTCGATCGCTGCATCAAGCAACAGAACCGGCAACTGGCCGTCGCTGTCGAGCAGAGGGTGAATCAAGCGCCGTCCCAGCGCCTGCCGCGCAGCCTCAACCAAGGCAACCAAGCTCTTGTTGACCGGCGCTGTTTCCAGCAGCGCCTCAAGAACCGAGCCCAGGTCGCGAATGGATACCCGTTCGCGCAGCAGTTGTTCGAGAACCTTTTCCACCTCGCCCAGCGTGAGCAGTTTCGGCACAAGCTCTTCAAGCAGTTTGGGATGGCTCTCGTTCAGCGAATCCATCAACCGCTTGGTCTCGGCCCGGCCCAGCAGTTCCCATGCGTGCTGGCGGATAAGCTCGCCCAGATGCGTGGTGATGACCGTAACGGCGTTGACCACCGAGTAACCTGAGGCGATCGCCTGGTCTTCCAGCGTCGGCGCAATCCAGATGGCAGGAACCCCGAAGGCCGGTTCCCGGGTCTCCTTGCCAACCAAAGGACGGCGGCCCGAATCGCCGGAGACAGCCAGCAGATGAGTCCCCTCGGTCTGCCAGCGGCCAATCTCGATTCCCCGAAGCGAGAACAGGTACTCGCGCGGCTTCAGACGCAGATTGTCCGAGATATGCACGGGCGGCACCAGAAAGCCCATCTCGGCGGAAAGATGGTGGCGCAGCGAGCGGACCCGGCTCAGCAATTGCCCGCCCTGCTTCTCGTCCACCAACGGAATCAACTGAAAGCCAATCTCAAGAGTTAGATCTTCCAGGCGCATGAGGGCCGCCAGATCGGATGCCTGTCCGGTCTCGGCCTTTTTCTTCTCGCCGGGAGCCAGCTCGGGCGGAGCTGCCGTTCGGGCATGAGCGGCGACCATGCGTCCACCCCAGAAAAGCCCTGCGGCCACAATCAGAAAAGACGGTTTGGGCAGCCCTGGAATCAGACACATGGCTCCAGAAACCGTGCTGGCCATGTAGAGCGTGGTCGGCTTGGCCAGCAGTTGCTGATGGATCTCGGTGCCCAGCAGACCCGCCGAGTTGGCCCGGGTCAGGGTAATGCCGCAGGCAATTGAGACCAGCAATGAGGGGATAATGGTGACCAGTCCGTCGCCCACCGTCAGCACTGTATAGGTGCGCGCGGCTTCCGAGAGCGCAACACCCTGCTGCAGGGTGCCGATCAGCAGCCCGGCGACAATGTTGATGGCTGTAATCAGAATCGTGGCCAGCGAATCCCGCTGGTTGAAGCGCGCCGCACCGTCCATGGCCCCGTAGAACTCGGACTCGCGGGCAATCGCTTGGCGGCGACGCCGAGCCTCGATCTCGTCGATCAGCCCTGCGTTCATGTCGGCGTCGATGGCCATCTGCTTGCCCGGTAACGCGTCCAGGGTAAAGCGGGCCGTCACTTCAGCCGTACGTACAGCACCATGCGAAACCACCAGGAACTGAATGGCGATCAGGGCTAGGAAGAGCACGAAACCTACCACGTAGTTGCCGCCCACCACAAACTGTCCGAAGGCCTCGATCACCTTCCCTGCGGCGGCGGTCCCCTCCTGCCCGTGCAGGAGGATGCGGCGGCTGGAGGCGATGTTCAGGGCCAGCCGGAAAAGCGTCATCAAAAGCAGCAGCGTTGGAAAAACCGACAGTTCGACGGCGCGGCGAATCTGCACGGCCGAGAGAAAGACGATGATTGAAGCAGCCATCGACATGGCCAGCATCAGGTCCAGAACAGCGGCCGGCAGTGGCACGATCATCACGAAGATGACACTGATCGAAGCCATCGGCAGCATGTACTCGCGCAGCCGGTGCCAGATCGATATGGTCGGCAAATGGCCGACGGCAAGAGCAGTCGTACTCATTGCGGACCTCCGTCAAAAATCGAGCTGCCTGTGGTGGTGCGCCATGGCGGAGCTGGTGCAGGCGCGCTGGCAGGAGAAGCAGCTTCGCGGGCGCGGCGCTCGCGCAGTTCGGCCTCCACGCGTTGCCGGTAGAGATAGGCCAGGATGGATGCCACCGCCGCATACAGATCGACCGGGATCGTCTGTCCAACTTCAACCGAGCGGTAAAGCGAGCGGGCCAGCGGTGGGTTCTCAACGATTGGCACTCCGGCCCAGCGGGCCTCGGCCTTGATCTCCTCGGCCAGCAGGTTCCTTCCCTTGGCCATCACTTTGGGAGCCTCCATGGTGGTGAAATCGAAGCCCAGGGCCACGGCATAATGGGTTGGATTGACCAGCACCACGGCGGCTTTGGCCACATCCTCCTTCACCCGGCGGCGGCGCATCTGGCGCTGCAGTCCGCGGATGCGGCTGCGGATCTGCGGATTGCCTTCAGTCTCCTTGTACTCGTCGCGCATATCCTGCTTGCTCATCTTCAGCCGCGACTCCCGGCTCTGCCATTCGACCAGGTAGTCAATGGCCGACCAACCAAAGAGCAGCCATGCCGCAGCCACCAGAAGTCCATAGATGTCCGACCCCAGCATCTCCAGCCTCACGGTCGAGAACGGAGGAATGGTCAGTTGTCTGGCAATGCGCTGCACGGCAAAAACGGCCAAGATGCTGGCCGGAAACAACGACTTCCCGAACCGGGCTGCGGAACGCAATGAGAAGAGATTTTTAATGTTCGAGAGCGGATTGATGCGGTCCAGTTTGAATCCAATCGCGCCAGCATAAAAGTTGATGCCACCGGTCTGCAGTATCCCCACCCCGAGCGCGGCAATCGCCACGGCAGCCATCACGATGGCCGGCGGTCCCAGAACAGCCATCGTCAGCCGGCGCATGGCAATCAATGTAGGTTCGATCTCCGTAGGCTCCCAGCGGGCCGCTGCTCCAAGG
>Ga0255356_1001686_pt1 | contig 13632 bp, 8 predicted proteins | sample HBST100metaG_FD_189944 | JGI IMG/M metagenome (GOLD analysis project Ga0255356, IMG submission 189944) | Peat soil microbial communities from Stordalen Mire, Sweden - H.B.S.T100 | ecosystem: Environmental > Terrestrial > Soil > Wetlands > Peat | place: Sweden: Norrbotten County, Stordalen Mire... | reverse complement strand
GTGAGGGAGAGTGCGGCAGAGATAGAAATCGCCGCCGACCTCGCGCATGGGACGAAAGGCAACTTCGATGCGCATGCCGGGCGCGGCATCGACTACGGTGGACGCCAACATGCGCTGAATCTCGCTTGCTGCGCGCAGTTCCCCAGCCATTTCGGCACTTTCCTTAGCGATGCGGCGTTGCTCGCGAAACAGCAGTCCCAGCAGGCCGGCCACAACGCGGAGCGTCGTAATGGCCTGAGCCGTGGCCGATTTGCTGTTCCACGCAGGATAGAGGTTCGGCATACCGGGTAAATATTGGCTCACCAAAACGACGTAGAACAGAGCCAGCACCGTTCCCCACACCATGCACAATACGGCGAGCCGGCGCATACGAGGGGCAATGCGCACGCCGCCAGATATGCCATGTTGGTCGCGGGCCTAGTCAAGTGTTGGCGAAATACATCAAGCGATAGCGCCTGCGAGGCGGGAAGAAGACTCTCGATCTCCCAAAGGATATGATCGTGGATTCCCACGCCAATCAGAATCCAGAAGAGAACAGGGACGCGACGCTTGGCAAGCGCAAAGAAGAACCAGGTTCGCGTTGTACCAACCATCAGCCTCGCAGTATTGCCGACGGCAAACGAGGCTATCTCTGAAAAATCCACGAGCGCCGCGTTACAGGCGGAATCCAGATTGTTCGCAGCCGCGCCGATGCAGGCGATGCTGAGTAGCAGAAGGTCTCGGCGGCTCGGGTCGTTGAGGTAGAGTCCGAGGAGCACGAATCCGATGACTCCAGTCGCGCCGAAGCAGATGGTGGGGCTCAGAAGTTCCAAACTCCGTGCCAGCACTACGCCGGCGCGGCGATCGCGCAGCACGTTCTCGTCTCCGATGTGAAGTCTCAAGGCAGCCAGCGCACTCGGATGCCGGCGGGGAACATGCAACGCGATCATGGCTGCGGGCGGCAGCGGTTTGGGCAACAGGAGAGTGCCCATCGTATTCACGCTGAACTGACCGTTGCGCAAGTCGCCTTTGCCGCCCATCGGCTGGCCATTCACAAATACTTGGTACGCGGCTGGCAAGGTCACCTGAATTGCGGGATGCTCCAAACCTCGCAGCGGCAACAGATCCGCGTGGCAGCGTACCCACGCGTGCGCAACACCGGGCTGCATATCCAAATGTGCGTAAGGCCGCCAGCCGCTCTCGTCCAGATTTGGCGCCGCCCAACTCGGGTCGTCCCCGGCTCGCCACACGCATTGCTGCGCGGGAGCCTCGATGATGCTCTCGCCTAAGGCTGCCGGCGGGGTCAGAATCAAGAGCAACAAAGCAAGCTTACGCATGAAGAACTCCTGCGGCTGAAATGGCAAGACTGAACGCGCCGAAGTAGCTTCCCCGTCCGAGGGCTGAGCGCCCAGGTCAAAAACGACACAAAATAGAACCCTGCGAACCTGAGGCTGCTGGGGGAAGTTGCCAGCATGGGACAAGCATACCCCGCAGTTGGACCGGACCACGCGCAAAATCGCGGATATAGCAGCTCCGTTGAGCCCGCCAGCACTTGTATCGCGCCCAAGTCGGCCGATAGAGCAATCGTTCGACGCAGTCCTTGACCAACCATGGATGCGCTTGGATGGCAGTCCGCTTCAAAGGAACCGAGGTTCTAGGATGTGCAGGCGCACATTTTTCAATACCGCAAAGTCGCGTTCGCGGGTCGACTCAAGGCTCCAGTCGCAAACGGCGTTTCAGGGGATCTATTCCATATTCACAGCGCAAAACCAGCTCGATGAGCGCCTTGGCCTATTACCGTAAACCCAAAATTCCGCATAGGCCGATTCGCGAACACCGGCTGGCATATCGGTGCTAATCGGTTCTTCGATGAGGGTTTGGCGATTCAACCTGAGTCAAAAGCGCTTCACGCAGCAAAAGTGGTTTTCATCGCCGACCAGGAACCCCTGCCTGGTTAACGAGTCGATAGGATCAGTGCGACGATTGTTTCGTCGCAGCAGGATGAAAGACATCTCAGGGCTGTTGACTGGTTCAGGCTTGCGAGCTTCGGTTGTTTTGGCTCGAAAAGGACGCATTGTGCAATTGCGAAATGTCCTGCAGTGCTAGTCTTTCAGTCGGATCTTCATTCGGATTCGGGTGACGCCGGAATAGATGACGTCAAGTCCGGAGCCGTTTGGCTCGAGATCGAAATGCCGCGCGTCAGTCGCCACCCGCACGCTCAGACCGGGAAGGGTCCACATGGCTGCTTTGATCTGCTCAACCCTCGCCTCCTTTGCTTCAATGTGAAGACGAACGCTTCCGTTTGTTGAGATGGTGAGGCCGCGAGGGTCCGCTTTTGCATTTAGCGCTGAAGACTCGACGGCGCTCACCCAGCCAAGTGCGCCGTCGGGCGTTCTCCAGTGAATAGTGGCCGGAACGAACTGTTTTGACGGGTCTGCGCCTCGGGTCTTGGCGGTCTCTTCACCTCCGTACATGAGGTCATTACCGATCCATGCCGTCACGGTGCGCGGTCCCTCGACGCGTTTATGCAGGTGATGCTCGCCCTGGAAATGCACGAGTCTCTCCATTACGTCCGGAGGAACGCACGAGCTCAAGATAGCGACGTTTGGTGCGAAATAGATGTCCGCCAGATGCTCAGTCGCATCGGAGATGGAGGGAAGGGGGGCGAACTCTGCATCTTCGAACGAACGCATCCAAACGCCGAGCAAACTCACGTAGTTCTCCATATCGACACCGTAAGCGCGGTCGTAGGGACCGCAAAGGTTGCGCAGGCCGGGATGGTAGTAGTCGGAAATCTCGCGCCACAACCGTGTTTCCATCCTGCGTCCTATGACGCGCATGTGCGACGTCGCACCGTATGAGCGCCACAGAGCCAATGCGTAGAGGTCGACACCGTAGTAAGTCGGCGAATTGTATTCATCAAAGGCATCGTGCCGCCGAAACAGGCGATAGACCTCTGCCGACCAGTCCGTTGCCCGCCGCCGCCAGTCCGGACGATGGTTGTGTTCGGCGGCGAAACCCAACAGAAAGCCGTGCATCAGCGCCACGTTGGAGTAGGTGGGAACAAGGCGGTTCTGATCTATTTCTCCTTCAACGACGCGATCGATGGCTGCATACATGCGCTGTGCCAAACCTGGCGAGACACGATCGGGAAACTCAATCAGGATCAAGGCAAAGGTAGAGCCGATGAACTCGCGCCAGTTTGGATCGTAGGACTCCCACATAGCGCTTCCCACCGCTGGGGTCGGCTCCTCAGGAGAGCGGCGAAAAGTGCCGTACCATGGCGCCGCCGAAGCACAGTACTGTTGGTCGAGCACAGTCGTCAATATCTCTTCAGCGCGTTGACGATCACCCGAGGCGTCGCGCAACAGAAGCGCGAGTGCATACCAGCTCGATTCGCGAACCAGATAGACGGTGGAGTGATTGGCCAGTGGGCGCGGGTTCCTGATCAGTTTTGCGTTACCGTCCCAGGAGGCATCTTCCAGGCGCATGGACTCTTCGAGGAGTTCGCGGCTGTTCTTGCCGAGCGAGCTAACAGAGCGGTCACGGCTTGCTCCTTGCGCGTGCAAGAAACTGGCAGAGATTGAGATCAGAAACAGACCGATCCAGTACTGTTTCCTCATGAGTTCCCCATGATTTAAAATTTTCCGAGTTCCAAACCGCCGCTCACTGCGATGAAAAGGAGATCAGCTACAGCATGCGCGAAGCGGGTTGCTAGAGCATTTCTATTTCGTTGAATAGAGAATTGTGCTCCCACCCTCGCCATATAAACAGAAAATACAGCGAGGGCGGGATACAAGTAAGAATGCTCTAGTTGACTGGGGCAAAAATCATGCCGGCCTTATCCAGTTCGTCGCCGCAGCGGCCATGAAAGCCGACGATCTGCCATCCGGCTGGAGCGGTATAGGTAACCGTGGTGCTGGTGGCAACACCTCCTGACAAGGTCCGGCCCAGGTTGGTGGTGAAACGAGCGTAAAAGACGCGAGTATCGCCATTGTATTGGCCGTCGTCCATGGTCACACTGGTCACATATTCACCCGAATTGAGGGTCAGGATTTCGGGACTGCCTCCTGTTCCTCCGTGAGTGAAGGTGGTCCCATTGGACAGAGTTAAATTGATCTGGTCGATTCGGCTTCCGCTACGCATTCCGATGGATTCAACGACGGGATGCGCCGGCAGCGAATTCACATCGTTGTAGCTGGTTCCGTGCGGTCCGCCAAACTGGTCGCTGAACTGGAAGTTAGGGTTCAGGTTGTACTTGAAATTCACAGAGGTTGGATAGTGGTCCGAAAGCATATTGCCGGAAGGATCGCGGAAAGTGGCATCGGGAAGATTGTAGTTGTAAGGCGTAAAGGCGATGTAGTTGTTATTGCGATAGAAGATCTTGTCCACGAATTCGTAGACATACTGCGCTGGAGTAAGTGGTGTTGCGTAATTCACCGCCGGATCCCAGAGTAGATCTGGTGAGCCGGCTGCGGGAGGCACGCCACCCTGCTCCAGGTTGACCCAGGGATCACCGGTCATGACGCCAAGCAGATCGCGAATATTATCCGCAGCGCGGGTATAGCGAGCGTTCGTATCGCCGGTCACGATGATCGCATTGCCAATCGGATTCGCGTTGATGTACGCGACGAGCTGGTCGATGTTGGCGTCACGATCGGTTTCATCGGCAGTTCCGGTTCCGGCGCCGGTGTGCAGGTTATACCAGTCAATGTAGACGCCCTGTGCCACCCGGATGCGAAGCCAGGTAAAGCCCTTGGGAGTCAAGTTGTTTCCATTGTCTGAGCTGGAGACATTCCAAGTTACACGGTCGATGTCATCGGAGAAGGGGAAGTTGGACATGGTGTTCAATCCCGAGCCGATGCCTGCACCGCCGCTAGTGGCCGTACGGTAGGGGTGGTTATCTGCGGCGTAGAGGGCGGCGTGAGAGTTGAAGTCCTCCTGCACATTGACGATGTCATAGGGTCTGACATCTGCGCCGATGTAGGGGGTATAGAGAGCCGGATCGCCCCCGGGGAATCGTCCATCTTGGAGGATTGCCGGAAGACCATCCACGTTGTAGGTAAGTATCGAGAACGAGCCGGTGGTCTGGCCGTGAGCGAAAGAAGTTGAAAACGCCGTGAGGGCCACAACGATGGCCGTCAATAATCCTTTGGCTGTTTTTTTGCAAACTTCCATGATCGATCACCTTTTTCTCGCCCCTCATTGAAGAGCGTAAGTTAATTACTGTTGCTCGAATGTCGTATTGCGCTCCTTGGCGCGCAGACACAGGTTTGCGCAGCGCGCCTTCATGGGTTGAAAGGCATTGCAATCCGTGGCCGCAATCTTTTTGGATTGCGGCCAGCGATGCCGGCTAAGTTAGAAGTTGAGCTTCGCGCCAAACTCCACGGTGCGCGCCTCGTAAACTGGAGCGCTGCTGGTCGACGTAATCGTACCGAGAGTTGAGCTGGTGGACCCGGCTACCGGAACGGTGGCGTTCGGAACTCCAAGCTTGGCGTGGTTGAAGATGTTGAAGGAGTCGGCGCGCAACTGCACGTTGTAGTGCTCCGCCCAGTGGAGGTTCTTCACCAAGTTCATGTCCACGTTCCACCAGCCGGGTCCGCGCAGCATCATGTATCCGGACGATCCCATATTGATATAGGAATTTCCGTCTAAACCGGTGTGCGTGCCCGGGTTGACAAAGGCGTTCGGATTGAACCACTGGGATTTGTTTTTTGAGCTAGGGTACAACGAGACACCGGGCACCACGTTGGCGCGGTAGGAAGTGCTGGTGATGCCAATGGCGTTCTTCGGCGTCGCCGCGTTTACTGAGAAGGGCTGCCCGGTCTGGAAGGTACCCATGCCCGACCATTCCCAACCGCCAATGAGCTTGTCGAGAAGACTGCTGGCACTGCGCGCTAGCAGTTGTCCCTTGCCGAAGGGAAGCGCATAGGTGTAGTTCAGGTTCAATATCTGCGGCGTGGTTCCGCTGGCGGGACCATATGAGTCGTGCAGATTGACGGCCGATGGATTCTGAATGTTTTCGATGCCCAAGATGCGTACCCACTGGTACTCTGCGTTCACCATCAGACCGTGAGTGTACTGCTTATGAGCGCCTACTTGGAGCGAGTTCAGCATGGAGTGGAAGTAGGGCACAGTGTTCAGTGTGATCGCATTGAATGGCTGAACGTTATAAGTAGCCTGTGCAGTTGTCGTGTACTGATACGGGTACTGGGGTAGATTGAGGTTGACCGCGGTGATACCAGGACCCTGAACATTGTTCTGCTTTACGTTGTGCTGGCCCACATAACCGACGCGGAAATCGAAGCCAGAGCCAAGTTCTCGCTCAATCGCCAAGTTATAAGTTTCGGTGTAAGGCGTCTTGATTTTGGCCTGCGCGCCGACCGAGGGATTGGCGCTGTACTTACCTGTGGCCGAGAAGGCGTTGTTCATCGTGAAATAGCCGCTCGAGGTCGCCGTGGCGCTGTTGGAGTAAGTGGCCGTGGCAGTGAAGGGAAGGTTATTGATCTCTGTGTTTCCATACTGGGATGGAATCAGGTTGTAGTAGGTGCCAAAAGCACCACGCACCACGGTCTTGTTGAACGGCTCGTATGCGAAACCGATGCGAGGGCCAAAGTTGGTCGTGTTCCGGCCCAGGTAGCTCCAAGGATTGTCGCTCATGTTGGCGTCCGCAGAGGTAGAGATGCGGTTGGCTGCGGTCAGCGTGTTGACGTAACTGGTTACCGCAGTGGAAGGAATCGAGTTGCCGAAAACAACCAGCTCCTGCTTCTCGGGGACATACAGCGAACTATGGCCGTAAACGTCCGATTGGAACCACTGCAGGTCGTACCGCAAGCCGTAGTTCAAGGTTAGATTGTGCAGAATCTTCCAGTCGTCTTGAACGTAGGCTGCATACTGGCTCTCTTCGTAGCGGTAGGCGTACATAGGTGGATTGCCGTTGATGGCGGTGGTTGGAACACCGAACATGAAATCGGCAAAGGGAATCCCCGAGTATCCTGTGCTGCCCGATCCGAATGTGAACGAACCGCTGGAGACCGCGTTTTCAGCGTAGTAGTTGCTCCACAGGTAGGTGAAGCCGGTCTTCAGCGAGTGGCGGGGCAGTAGTTTGGTTAGTGATGGGCTGAACTGCATGTCCTGTTCCAGACCAGGGTGTCCGCCACCGGAGTCGCCGGTCGTGGTGATGGCTGTACCGCTGGGTTGGCCGATAGTGATAGCCGGTGCGCCGCCAAACTGAATGGAGCCGAGACCGGGAATGATCGAACCAAATTCGACGTTGTTGACGTGCGGCTGGCGCACGACGATCAGATGCAGGTAAGAAGCCGTTGTGTCCATCAGCAAGGTGGGCGAAAATGTGTGCGTCCAACCGAGAATGGTATTGACGTTGTGCTCGCCCTCGGCGCTGTACCCGCCCTGCTTGCTATCGACGTAGCCGAAGGGATAGGGGCCGTAGAAGGCGTGCAGGAAGGTGGCGCGCAACTGATCGCTGTCGGACAGCCGATGATCCAGCCGCATCGAGAAGCGCTTGGCATCTTGCGAGAGATCGATCGTTTCGTAGGTGTTGACTCCACATCCAGGCAGGGTGGGTGTGGGATAGAGAATGTTGAGCAACTGAGTGGCGATGGGGTTGATGTCGGCTGCCATATTGTTGTTGGAATAGGTGGTGCCGGTGAGTGGGTTTTTGATCTTGGTTCCAGTCTGATTCTTGGTGGAGTCGCAAATGCCTCCGGCCAGAAACTCGCTGAAGTCGCCGGCACGCTGCCTCGTGGTAGGTTGAACCGTACTGACATTCGAAGAGTTGGTCAGGTGATAGCCTTCATACGACGTAAAGAAGAAGGAGCGATCTTTGCCATCGTAGATGTGCGGGACTGTGATAGGACCGGAAAAGTTGCCACCGTACTCGTTGCGTTCGTACGGAGCGCGTGCCGGTGTCGCGGCAGGCGACGTAAACGAATAGGTCTTGGCGCCGGTTCCCTTGGAGCGGTTGTACTCCAGCAGTTCGCCGTGATAGCTGTTGCTGCCGCCTTTGGTGGCCACAATGATCTGGCCGGCCTGGCCAAACTCGGCCGGAGCGCCATTGGTGATGATCTTGAACTCCGCGAGAGCGTCGATGGAAGGGATTTCTGCCTCGGAGCGCTGCAGCGAAACCTCTTCATTAATGGTGCCATCGAGGGTGGTGGTCATGCCGCCATAGGAGTTGCGGCGGCCGGTTCCGACGGACAGTGTCACGCCGAAGGCGGGAATTGTGTCTTGCGCGGTCGTCAGATTTTGGATGCCGGGAGCGAGGAGCATCAAGCTGAGGAGACTGAGACGGCCATTGAGTGGAGTGTTTTGAAGCGAGGCGCTGTCGACCACCATGCCCACCGAGGACTGCTCGGACTGCAAGACCGGCGTCTCGTCCTGGACTTCGATGGTCTCGGCCTTCGATCCAACTTTGAGAGACGCATCGATTTGCAGAATCTGGTCGATGGCTAGGATGACGTCGCTGCGATCGAGTGTCGCAAAACCATCGGCTTCAATCTTGACGCCGTAGTGACCGGGTGGCAGCAGGGGTATGGTGTAGGTGCCAGTGTCGGAGGTCTGCGCCTGACGTATAGCGTCTGTTTCAATCTGATGAATTGTCACATGTGCTCCACGAATGGCGCTTCCGTTGGCGTCGGTCACCGTGCCGGCAATCGAGCCCGTGACACCCTGGGCGAAGGCTGAAGAGCCAACTCCGAGCAATAGAAGAATCATTACGCCGGATTTGAGAAAAAGGGAAAGAATGGATTGCCAAACTGAGATTATTCTCCCTGGTTCGACGGCGGGCCTCTGTTTAAGGATATTCATCGCATCATCTCTTTCTTCCCCGCGCCTGGAACACTACAAAAGTCGCCTTGGCTTTGCTGGGGTAATTCGACGGTATGCAGCCGAGAGCGTCACGTGCAGTTATTTCACTGTGTGTGCGGTGAAATCGGGTAGTAGCTTTCTATGAGAACAATGCAAGGTTGCTGCGAGATGAAACGGAGTGGTCAAGACCGAAGCGCTGGACGACTTCGGAGCCAGTTTCTCTTTTCCGCAACTGCGGGCAGATCAGATGCACTGGAAATGTGAGATTCTCCATCTCCGCCAGCGCGAATTTTAGCTGCTATCCTGTGGCCAGTTTCACATTTTCCATGTCGGCTTCACTGTGAAACGGAGTAGAAGTATGAATTTGTGAAGAATCGTTATCATTTTCACAGCTTTGTCATCTACGACGCACGAGAGACCTCTTAACGCAATCGTCAACGGAGTGTGCCACTATACCTTTAACGTGCAGCTATTCCATTGAAGATGAACCAAGACCATTCGCAAACAACAAGAATTGCGTCGCAGCAACTGAGGAGTACGCTGCTGGAGCGAATTCTCGCGTCACAAATGTTTTCAAATTCACAGCGGCTCTCGGCATTTCTCTTCTATATCTGTGAACAAGATCGGTTGGGCAAGGCGAGTGAAATCCGCGAGCAACAGATTGGCATGGCGGTCTTCGGACGTGACGAAGGCTACGACGTAGCCAATGATGGCATCGTGCGTTCGCAGGCTCGTTTTCTTCGTCTACGCCTGGAGAACTACTTCACAGGGGAAGGACGCGACGAAGAGGTGATTCTGCGCGTTCCCAAGGGATGCTACAGGCCCCAGTTCGTTTGGCGCGAAGCCGACGACGCACAGCAGCCTGAGCCAGCAGCCCCACGCCGGTTGTGGAAGCGCGCCGTTGCGGCGGGAGCGATCGCGGGTTTGTTGCTCTTCGCCATCTGGCTGGTTCTGCCCCACACCTACTCCGCTACGATTCAAGCCAGTCAGACCGTGGATGCGCGATTCTGGAACACTGTCGTCGATAGACAGCGAACCTCAATCATCGTTCCTTCCGATAGCAGTCTTGTTCTTCTTGAGGAAATGGGCAACCGGCCCGTTTCTCTCGCCGACTATATGAGCCGCAAATATCTCAACGGTGTTCCGCCGGGAGTATCCGAAAGCCTCTGGCACATGGTCGCTATCAGCCAGTACACCAGCTTGGCCGATCTCAATCTGGTCTCGCGCGTCGAAAAGAACCCCGCCATCTCTGCGTCGCGTATGCAGATTCGCTATGCTCGTGATCTTTCGCTGACCGAGTTGAAACAAAGCAATGCGATTTTGATCGGCGGAGTTCGCTCCAACCCTTGGGTAGATCTGTTCCGGCCCGCAATGCGATTCGCGGTCGACTACGATGTCGATTCCAAGCGCAACTTCGTGATGAATCGAAACCCCATGCTCGGCGAACAGGAACGCTACTATGAGACCGGCGGCCAGGGTTCGCATATCGCTTACGGCGTAATAGCCTATCTCAGCAGTTTGGACGGTCAGGGATCCGCCTTGCTTGTCGGCGGCACAAGTAAAGGCGGCACCGAAGCCGCTGCCGAGTTCCTCTTCAGCACGAGCTTCGCGGAATACCTGCGTGGACTGGGGCACGAGCGTTCCCTGCCTCACTTTGAAATTCTGATCTCTGCCGATAATGTCAACGGCGAATCACACGACGGAAAGATCGTCTGCTCGCACCGCCTCAATTGACCGTCTCGTTTGTCAGGCCAATGAATCGACGCCTGCCCAAATCATCGCCTTGGCGCACCACGAACACAAACATGTGCTTCTTAGTTGCGAGAGAAGAAAGGGTTCTATCGATGCGCACCTTGCTCCTATTAGCTGGCCTCTTGATAGCGGACTGTTTCAGTAACGCGCTTCTGGCCCAGACGGCCCACATCAACCCATGGGAGCCGGTCGAAGTAGGTTCGCTTCCTCCCGTTGCCAGCATCAACGATGGCCTATGGCTTAAGGGTGATCTCCACCTTCACTCCAGACATAGCCAAGACTCCAGCAATAACTCAGTAGCAAAGATCGTGGCCTTTTCCACATCTGTAGGCATGGACTACATTTGCATTTCAGACCACGATAATCACGCCGGCGGTGACGTTGCGCATCATACCTGGGCGGATCCGGAGTTCAAGTCCGACTCGCTGCTGCTTCTCTATGGCGCGGAATGGACGACAGCGCGAGGGCATGCCGTGGCCATGTCGTCACGGCCATACGACCATCAGCGCATCTACGACGTGCGCGATCAGCGCGACATCGTGATACAGGCCGTGAAGAAAGAGCTTGGAATTCATCTTTCGGCCAATCATCCCGCAGGAAAAAATCCCTTCCTTTTTTCCTATGATCTAGTTGATTCCATCGAAGTGTGGAACTCCTCGGTATGGACAACCAACACCAAGGCGGTCTTTATCTGGGATCGTTTGCTTTCATCTGGACGAAAACTGACCGGCAGAGGTGGCAGCGACTCGCATCACGGCGTCCCCGACACTCCCGAGCAAGCAACGAAGTACAACATTGAGGCTACGCAGAACTATGTTGGAACCCCCACCACTTGGGTCTTCGCCAAAGAGCGCAGCAGTCAAGCGGTGGTGGACGCTCTCAACAACGGCCGCGTCTCGATCAGCGCCAACCCCTATGCGCCGCGCGTCGAGTTCTACGCTTCCCTGAACCAGAACGGCAAGATGGACACGATGATGGGCGACAACGCCAAATCAACCGGCAACCCCGTAGATTTCCGCGTGCAACTGTCCGGCATCAAGGCTCCCGATGCCGTCTACACGATCCGCGTTATCAAAAACGGCGATTCCTTCGGCGTCTTCAAGGCAACCGGCAAAGAGCCTGTGGCGCAATTTACCGATACGCCGGCGCGACTTGGCCGCACTTACTATCGTGTCGAAGTTGAGGGGCCGCCAAGCGAGTATCCCCAGGTTCCCGAGTCCTCGGCGCTCAGCGGGAATATGGTTGGATTGTCAAACCCTATCTACTTCAACTTCGACCCCAATTTCTGAGCTGTCTTGTTAATGAGTGTAGAGTTTGTTACGGTTTCGTAGATCTGGGATACGGACTGCCTGAAGTACATCGCAATTCTGCGCGGGCTCCAGCGACGCCTCCGTGATACAAAACGGCGGTCCATACCCAGCAGCGATCTGCCGTCTGAATAGTGCTGGCAGACGCCCATTGCTCCTGGAGAGTTTTGGCTTGGTGCTAAATCGCCGAGGCACGTTCCCAGACGCGGCGGTTCGGGCATAACAACGCACTCCCGCAAGGCGGCCTGGTAGATAGATGGATCAAACTACGAAACAGAAACCCAATCTTCGGTGGCATTACCCCGTTGGAGTACATGACACGCGGAGGTCGGAAGGCAATGCAAACGGTGCGTAGGTTGATCGACGCCCGGAGCGCTGGATTCTGATATCTACTAGGTGTGTCAGGCATAGATTGGTGACAGAGCCTACTGAGCGGATAACAGATTTTGTTTTAAGTTTGATCCACGGTCCAGAACTTCATTCTTGACATGGTCAACCAGACGCTGCTGTTTCCCCCATCGCTTCACGATTGGTTTCCCGATAGCCACCTGGCGAGTTTTCTTTTGGATGTGGTTTTCGGCGCCGGATTTAAACACGATCTACAGGTCGTGTCAGGACAAGGATGGCCGCGGCCAAGAGAGTCTACGCGTCGGAGATGATGGTCCGCCTGCTCCTGTACGGCTATGCTAGGGGCGCATACAAATCGCGCAAGATTCAGGCGCGCACTCGACTTGCACTCCCCACCGTTCAAACAGTGAAAGATAACACCCCTTATCATCCACTGCATGGGTTAGCAAATCTGCATCAGTTTTTTGGCATTCGTCCGAAATGCCGACTTTCGTGAAGACACAGACAACACCTTTGTAAACACAAGACTTACCGGGAGCGATGCGGCCGCGGTGAGAACATGGTCTGCCGCCCGTTCACAGAAGTCTCGATGCTGAGTCCCACTCTCTAGCCACATCGGATAGCCAGTTAGGATCGATGTGCGAATGCGGCAGACGAACCAGCGATAGAGTCGGCCTCACTTCCAAGGTCCATGGCTGCGATGAGACCGCTGCTCACTGTGAATACGTGGAGGACCTCGCTATCCGACAGAACATCCCCTTGAAGGCTCTTGACGAGTTGGTGCACCCTGACACGGATCTTGCGACCATCTTCCTCGGTGATCGCAAGTGGTTCGACATACGGATCGAACTCACCCCATTGTCGAGTCCAGTAGGCGCGGATCTCTTCCTTTCCGACTACCTTGCCACCCTCTGAAGCCCTGGGCCAACTAACGTCCTGCGTCATCAGCGCTAATGCACCGTCAATGTCCCGCTTGTTGAATGCGGAGTACGCCTGCTCAATCACGGTCTTAGTGTTTGCCATTTATCCTCCTATCACGCTTGCCATGCACCCGATCTCATGAATAGATCAGTCCACAGGATCGCTAACGAGCTTAGCAAAAAGAGGCAAAGCGGTGCAGTGTTCATGCTCTGCTCTTCAATGCTGTAAGTCTGTAGACGATGGGGAACTCCGCAAGTAACGGCGATATACACCGAGGATAGGCCACGGGATTCCAGGCGCGATGGCGGCTTTTCAGGAGAAAACAAGAATAAGATCAATAACGAGAATAATATAAGGTAGCCAACTGGTTTGTTATTTTACAGCGTCTATCGGCCCGACTCGGGAAGGAGTCGGTCTTCCCCCAGGGCAAACGCATCTTAACTGCTATATGCAACAAGGGTTGATGGATATCAGATGGGGATATGGAGAGTCCCCTGAA
>Ga0255356_1001682_pt1 | contig 13657 bp, 11 predicted proteins | sample HBST100metaG_FD_189944 | JGI IMG/M metagenome (GOLD analysis project Ga0255356, IMG submission 189944) | Peat soil microbial communities from Stordalen Mire, Sweden - H.B.S.T100 | ecosystem: Environmental > Terrestrial > Soil > Wetlands > Peat | place: Sweden: Norrbotten County, Stordalen Mire... | reverse complement strand
TTTTCTGTGCAGGCGGGCCGGTTTGACGAATCGCGTCAGAATGGAGACAATAGAGAAGTTGCACCCCACTTGGGTACGTGGGCCTGTGGCGCAGCTGGGAGCGCGCTTCCATGGCATGGAAGAGGTCGTCGGTTCGATCCCGACCAGGTCCACCAATAAACTCAACAACTTAGCGAATCGGCAAGAAAAACGCGATACGCTTTCGATACGTTGGTTCTCACGCTGCACCTTCCGCAGCGTTTTCTACGACCTTCCGCGAACGATCCATCAGAACATCCACCACCCGGCTTTGGGCCTCCCGTTTGGCGGGCGTTAGAGCCTTCGTGTAAACGTTCATCGTTGTGGAGATGTTGGCGTGGCGCATCAACTCCTGCACCACTTTGACATCCTCCCCGTTGGCTTTGAGCAGTGTGGAGTACGTGTGCCGGAAGGAATGGAATCCGACCCACTTGGTGATCCCGGCCCGCTTTGCGGCGGGTTGCAGGAAACGGTCCAGCAGCGTGTCCGTCCAGGGAGGCATTTTCCCCTGCACCTTCTCGCTGGCGAAAACCCAATCATCCGGCTTGGCGTAGCAGGTTTCCTTTTTCCAGGACAACAGCTCATCGGCGGTGAACTCGTCAATGGGAACCGGCCTGCGGGAGGTCTCCGTCTTGCACTTCCCCACAATGCCGTCCACGACCGACCGGGTGACCTCCATCTGCAAAGTCTTCCAGTCGATGTCCATCCACTTCAGGCCCAGGACTTCGCTGATGCGTAGCCCCGTAGTAGCCGCCACGATGCCGATGACGCGCATCTTCTGTGGAAGCTCCAGCATGAGCGCCCGGAATTCCGCCGCTTCCAGCGGCTCCGTGACACGGGTCCGTTTCGCACTCTGGCGCACCGCAAAGATGGGATTTTCCCCGTCGTTGAGCCAGCCGTAGCGGATTGCGTGTTGGTAGACCTCGCTCATGATGCCCTTTATCTTCGCCTTGGTTCCGTTCGACAGATCGTCGATGGAACCAAGCCACCGCTCCACCGCCACTGCTTTAATCTCCCCAAGACGGTAGCCGCCCCAGCGGGGGACGATTCTCGCCTTCAGGTAGACGCCATAGGTCTGCTTCGTTTGGCGAACCTTCCGCTCGGATTCTTTTTCCAGATCCAGTTCGATCATTCGGTAATGCTCCACCAACTGCTCGAACGTCACCGGAACGCCTTCAGGACGGGAGGTGTGATAGTTAACGTCGAGGCGCAGTGTGGAAACAGCCTTCCACGCTGCCGTTTCCGTTGCATATTGCTTCACCGAGCCCACTACAAGGGCACGCATCTTGGGTTTCCCGTTGGCGTCAATATCCCGCCATCGGTAAACCCAGACTTCCGGCCCTTTCTTGCGTCTGTGCCGGCTGAAAAAGCCGTGTTGATACCGTGGTCGATTCAAGAGATATTCCTCTCGTTCCGACCCCGATGGCTATCTAATTTTACCGCTTCTTGCTCCAGCCATCGAGAGAGTTCAGAGAGGCGAAATCGCCACGTTTTACGCGGCCCCTGACCAATTGGGTGGGCGGGCACATGGCCCTTGCGGGCGAACGCCAGGAGCGTCTTCCGAGACATGGCAAGGAACGCTGCCGCTCGTTCCGCGTCCACGTAGGATTCTTGTTGCAAAAGGGCAAGCGAATGTTCCATGAGCCACCTCAAAAGGGTGCATGAAGAGGCAAACGGCACCCAAGAGTAAGCCTAGCCAGGGAACATGACACACTGCGCGGACGATTTGTCCGCGCCAAATTCAAAATGTCCGAGATGAATTCAAAAAGCAGCAAGTCGCTTGAAGGTTGCTTTTCGGCGGCCAATTGGTTTTCTGTTCGACGGTCCTTGCCGGTTATCATCTTCACTTGCACCCACATCTATCGTGACATTGATCGCAACAGGGGGAACCAACCGCAGTTGTCTTTCGCCGACGACTTGATGATTTCATGGTCGAGTCTTGACCGTGTAGCTCAATGTCGCATGCTCTAGGTAAAGCAAACCCGAAGACCATAGATATTCTCGCTTCCCTGTCGATCGACAGGCGTCTCCGATCCCTGAGCACTTACACGCCATACCGCAACCCTCTTATCGCGAGCCGCGACAATAAGCGAACACAAAACAATAAGCTTTGGGCCGAATGGGAGTAAAACAACATTGTTAGTGACAGTAAGGCCTTGAACCAAAGATTGCATCCTGGAAAAGCAATCAAGCGGATCTTGAACCCGATATATGAATCGATGATTTGGATCTGTCATACTCATAAGTGTTGCGTTTGCGCTCTGGAGCGCAGCAGTGTACTGTTCAATTACTGACCTAGGTTCGAAGACCCAAATATCTTGAGCTTCGAGGTATTCAACCGCACCTAGTGCCTTATCTTGCTCGTAGCCTATCCCAACAACGACACTCAATCTGCGATCAGGATCACTCCACCAGCCTGCGAAGTCATTCGTTACCGGACCCACGTGAGAATTCACGGATTCTCCAGTGGGCGGTGGCGTAAATAAGGCAAGAGAATAAATAAAATCGATCACGAGATTCACAGTACCTGCAAAACGCCGAGCCACCGATATGATGTCTGCAATTCGAACTCTGCTCAAACTAGAGATATCCACAACAATCCGAAGCGAGTCCTTTGATGAATCAGCCCTCTCTAGGACACTTTGAAACCACACGGCGTATTCCGAATCGGTAACTATATCAAGCGTGAACTCGTTCGAACGGTACCATGCAACATTGTCACCAAAAGACAACACTTGTTGTACGTCGAACGCTGCCCCAGACTTGATCTTGGAGTTCACAGGTCGAGTCTCGAAAATGTGTCTAGATCGCGCCTCATAGCCCACTGCGGCAACCGCAATATCAAATTCACCTAGATACCAGTCACCGGGCAACCGTTCCACTGAAATAGATCGTTCCACTAGGCATCTCCTTTCGGGAAATCGAAAGTTAGTGGCTCGGCAATCGGAGTAGGGGCACCCTGAAGACCAAGAATACGACTTAAAGCTATGTCTCTGCCCAACCTGATCGGAAATCCATATAGCGGTGCGAGTAGATACGAAAGTCGAAATTTCTTGCCTCGAAGAGATGTCAAAATTACTTTTCCTTCATCGTCAGGAATATAGATTATTGCCCCCGCATTCAATGCTTGGCCAAGGGCCTTAAGTATCACTTCCGGCGTTCTCGCGTCGATTGTAAAACTTCCAACTGGAGCAGCTTGGAACTCACCTCTAACTGCATCTGCGTGAAAGTATCGGGCAATCTTGCGTAGGAGATTCACGACGCCCATACCTGCATCTTCCCTCGCGTTTTCAACCGGAATTGTGCGCAGCGTCGCTAGAAACCGTTCTGCAGTTGCTAACAGTCGCTCGGCCTGAACACGAGGTGAAACTGTTGGCACTGTTCTTCTCTTGGCGTCTTGGAGCAACGCTCCAACGAGCCCAATGAAGATTCGTGGGTTACCTTCTGTCAGCGCAAACACAGAATCTGCCCCAGTGTAAAGGACAGCAGTCTTGCGGCTCCTTAAGCTATCCGCCTGCTCATCCTTCGATCCAGGGTCACGAAGGTAAAATTCTCGCAGCGCAACGATTGGCGCAACCTTCCTCACCTCAGCTGCACGTTGATCCTCGTCCATAAGGTGCAACGCATGAAGATCAATGGCCCTTCGCGTAACATACTCACGGAAGCTTGCATCCTTTGCGGCTAGCGCGCTGAAGCGTTTGGCCCACCGAGAACCGGGTGCATAAGCCCGTCGTTCTTCCTCCATATCTTCTGCCGATGACTCAAAGTAAGAATTTCCGAGCACACCCCTTGGGCTCCACGCCGGGGCGTCAATCTGCTTTGCGAGTTCCTTCCAAAGTCCTTCGCAGAACCCCTGCGCTACTCTCTTCTCGGCGTACCAGAGGGATATTTGATCGAAATCCTGGCCGGGCGCGGGGGACAGTGTGTGTTGGAGCAAGGAGGTGTTCGTCGTGAATGGATTCAACGCTAGTTTGAACAAAAACCGATCGTCGGTGGATCTGATTGCTTGGATGAGTTCTTGTTGAATTGATTCCGGAGCAAGTTCGAGTTCGTCAAACGCGTAACCCCATTTCCCTGGTGGGATCTGTAAAGCGTCTTCAAATACCTCAATTGCGTAGGCTGACGCTTCAAGGAATGGAAGATGCAGATAAGGAACAGAAGCGAGGCGATCTTCGCGTCCGCTTGCCCCAGCAATAGTCTCCTGGCTCCCAATCTCCCCTATCTGCATCAAGCGATAGGTCAACGCTTGCCGGAGAGAGAAGAAACTAGGCGCGATATTCTCTACGTGCCATGCCTTGGCAATACTAGTAACGATCGCCCCCTCGAGTTTTTGATTCGGAATGGGAATGTTTACAAGACGAGTAGTTGCTCCGGTTGAGGCCGAGATACGCTGCTGAAACGCGGTCAATACCGCCTTGAGGGAATGAGTCGTGAAGGAGGCTACGGAGAGCAATCGGGAAAACTGTGGCTCTAGAGTTCCATTTCCCAGTAGATTCAACTGCTGACTCCAACTAATATCCGTTGCCACAAATATCCCAGTGAAATCAATAGATCGGGCTATTTCCTCTGCGTCTTCATGGGGCCAGCTGACCAATGCGGATGGCTGAAGCATCTTGAGAAGGGTCGTTTTTCCGCTGCCCCGAGGGCCAAGGACGATACTATGCCTTCGGCGGCACAGCTCCCTAAAGTGTGAAGAAGGAACAAATGTTTGAGCGACCTGAATGGGGGTCAAGGATCTTGCGTTTATAGATTCAAATGGTGAGGGGCCACGAAAGCTCATCGTCATAGTTTCCCCACTTCAACAATTGTCGTTCCGTCGAATCTCACGGCTTGACCGTGCTCGGTCTGCAAAACACGTACCAACTCCCGTAAATCCTGAGGTAATAAGAACCGCGCTTCGTGAAGGCGCGAACAGATTTCATCCCAAGTGAGAACGTTGTCCGAATTTGACACTGCCTTGGAAATTTGAGCCGCAAGGACTAACGGATCGACTCGGGCACCGAATCCGAACCTCGCAGGCAGACCAGAACTCATAGAGGCCGCCTCGATCCAACCAACTCCCGCTGACCAATCCCAAGCTTTGACTGTACCAACCATGCCGTACTGTGCGCATGCGGCTGTATCGAGTTCGATTAGGTAGAATTGATTCCTGGCAGCAGTCTGGAGCGGCCCCGACAGAATGGCACATAGGCTTCCTGCCGCGAAGACCGTGGGAGAGCTGGATCCCCCAGCAGCATATGCAATCTTGGGGTGATGCTTGTGACCATGAATCACGAGCCAGCGTCCATATTCTCCAGACCCGAGAAGATCAAGTAACTGTTGCCCATGTTTCATGACATCAGCTTCGCCAAGTTCCAATTCGGAATGTTGATGAGGATGATGGTGGCAAAGCAAGATGTTGAGCGGCATGGGGCCGCGCGCTTTCAAGTCCGAAGCAAGCTGCTTCAAAGTTTGGGCAGAGATCCGACCGTGGTTCTTTTCGATCTCCGTGTAACCGTGATATGCGCTACTGTTCAGGAGGACTAATCTGACAGGGCTGGCATCTCGAATTGAGTACGCCCGTGCCCAGTATTTGTCATTCAGTGCGTCATCTTGAAGCGGAAATGACGGTGTTAGCCCTTTAAGCAGATGCTCGGGGTCATACTCAGTATCGTTGAAACGGGAGTCGAGGTCGTGATTGCCTGCAGTCGCTGTGTACACATCACAGTGAAGTTCTGTTGCAAGCTTGGAGAGCGCTGCCCAGGCGTAAGCGACTCCCGCGGGATTGGCTTTGTCGCCAAGATCTCCGGGGCTCAACAGGAGGTTTGCCGTGAGCGAATTTTTTCGTATCAAATCCAAAAGCGCAGAGATCGGGTGATGGAAAGTTAGTGCTTCCTCCTGCGTTGTGTCTAGGTGCGACGGGCTTGGGTCACTGCCAGGATGTGCGTGCAGATCGCTCGCGACTGCGATTCTAATTGTGGTTGTCGAGGTCAAATACCTGCCTCCAGAAAGGTTCTATTGAGATTTGAAGATCGGTATGGCTGCACATGCCTTCCATGATCACGCTTCGTGCAGCGTCGCCTCACATTTTCCTGAATTCAAGAGGTTTAGACAATTATCTTCGGCCGCGATCTTTATAGCAAATATTTATTTATCCAAGTGCCTGGGGGACATCCAGGCACCGAGCACCGCTTTCAGTTCCGAAGGCAAACCAAATTCCGTTACTTCTTTCTGCAGATGAGCTGACCACATTGGTCGCCAAGTTGACTACCGGCTTTTCTGACTAGAAGCAGTTGGGGCGGAGAGGGGCCCTGACGGCCAATGTGGGTTGGAATTGGGAAGTCGAATAGCCGGCGGTGTCACTCCGCATCGCAATGCGAACTCGGGCCCACACGAAACCGTCTTAGCAAAAAGGCTACGTGGACCATTTTCCATCTTGTACTGCCGATGATCCCGCAGAATCGCAGGGAACATGAGCATTCTTCGGGATGAGCCGCTCGTCAAGATGACGAATCCCAGGGCAATCGCATTTGGATTTCTTACCCGTAGATCGCAGGCTGCGAAACTGATTTGGGAGACATAATCCAATTTGGTGATGCCGAAAACAGCCATTTCGGGGGCAGTGTGTAGGCAAATTAACACCAGATGGAGTCGAAAACCGACGGACCCGGAGTTTTTCTGCACTTCGGCTGTCAAGAGAATTCCAAATGCGATTGCCCTGTGACGAATCCAGACTCTCCTGTTCTCCAACCTGTTGTCAATGATAGACTTAGAAGTTCGCGTTATGATTGGTTGAACCCTTGAGGAATAAAATGCCTGTTGCCGTCCCCGAACTACCGACTAAAGACTGTCCTCCCTTTCTTCGGTGGGCCGGCAGTAAGCGCAGGCTTCTGCCAAAGTTGAGGACCTTTTGGACAAGCCGTCACGAGCGTTATGTGGAGCCTTTCGCGGGGTCAGCCTGCCTCTTCTTTGCCTTAGGCCCCAAGAAGGCAATCCTCGGCGATCTGAATCCCGAGCTCATTTCGACCTATATTGAAGTAAAGTACCGGCTAAATGCAGTCCTCAAGGAACTCGCCACACTGCCACCATGGAATAAGGAAGAGTATTTACGGCTCAGGTCCCTGGACACTTCGCTGTTGGAGCCACACGCGAGAGCGGCCCGGTTCATCTATCTGAACAGGTTCTGCTTTAACGGAATCTACCGAACCAACCTAGCGGGCAAGTTCAACGTGCCGTACAGCGGGGACCGATGCGGCGCTGTACCGCATGATGGAGTCTTTCAAGAATGTTCCAGGCACTTGCGAAGGGCGAGATTCGTGTGTGGGGATTTTGAAAAGGTACTGAAGCATGTGGAGAAAGGTGACCTGGTCTACATGGACCCTCCATATGCAGTCAGGGCGCGCAGAGTATTCCGTGAATACGACCCTAGTACCTTCACGAACGCAGATATCAAACGACTTCGCGCCTGGATGGAGCGGCTAGATACAGCCGGTATCGATTTCGTCGTGAGCTACGCGGAGTCTGAGGAGGCGGACATTCTTAAGAAAGGCTTTTCGTACGAGACTGTGACTGTCCGGCGCAATGTTGCAGGGTTTGCAGCGCACCGGGCTATGACCAACGAATTGGTCATTTCGAACATTTGAAGGACGTGACAATGCCGGACGACTACGGAGTCAGAGCGATTGGCGTCAAGAGCTTGCCCACTGGAAAGCTCAAAGCGAACCCGCATAATCCGAGAATGCTTTTTGATCGCGATGATTTGCAGGTTCTTCGCGAATCAATCGAACGCGTCGGAATCCTTGTTCCATTGACGGTTTACCAGGAGAAAAGCTCCGGCAATTACGTCATTCTGGATGGCCAACGCCGGTGGATTTGCGCTCAGCAAGTCGGTCTCAAAGAGATACCGGTTAACCAAGTTGCCGAACCTACCCTCGTCCAAAATATCGTGACGATGTTCCAGATTCACAAGCTGCGAAAAGATTGGGAGCTAATGCCTACCGCCCTCAAGCTCGAACTCCTTATGCGGGAACTGGGGGAAAAAAAAGAGAGGCGCCTCGCAGAGCTTACCGGTCTTGACGAGGCGGTTGTGGTTCGCTGTAAAAAGCTCCTCTCTTACAGCAAACGTTATCAAGATACGATGCTAGACGCGGACCCCGACAAACGAGTGAAGGCCGACTTCTTTATCGAGTTATACCCTGTCCGGAATGACCGCGAGGTTGGAAAATTCTCGTGGTTTAAGAAGGATAAGTTCACCGACGACATGCTTCGAAAGGTCGAACAAAAAGGGATAAAAGCGGTAACTGACTTCCGAATTGTTAAGCAATACATCAACAACGCCGTCAAAGCGAAGAAGATCCCAGCTATTTCGAAACGCCTCCAAGAGTTTGCCGAGCAACCGTCATTAACGCCCGACCACCTTAGTATAGAGTCCGCGAAAGTTGAGGCAGAAGCGCGGAAACTACTGAAGTCCGTGGAAGGCCTCTACGCTCAGATCAGTGCTATCGATGTTGACCAATACTACGGCGAGGAAGCCATGTGGGACCGTCTTGAATCGTTGGCGCAGCTTATTCGCGAAAAGCTTAGGGCTATGGGGCGGAGAGAAAGCAAATGAAGCGTCCCTCTGCTCCTGGCACAGCCATCGACGCCAAGAGATACAAGCGATGGATTGATCGCTTTGGCTCTTACCGAGAGGGCATCATCAACGTCACCATTCAGAGTTGGCTAGACCAATTCGCCAGCAGGGACCGTGACCTCGCTGCGCGTGTTCTAGATTCGGTTGATTTCTATAGCGAGAGCCAGATTCACGCGGCCTACCGTCAGAGTCTTGCGGCACTCGCCCCACACGGCTGGCACACGAATTCGTCGACTCGAAAGGGAAAATGGCGATTCGCAGCGATGTCTCGCAGCGCAGGGGAGAGCGGGGACGCAATGCTCTACCAGTTCCGGCTTGCAAACGGGCTTGACGGGAAGACCTTTAATGAGCTTTTCGTTTCACTGAGCGATCTGTTTCGGTTACCCATGTTGCCGGAGGATGATCCGCACAGATTAGGCGCGGATGATGTCGTAGTCCTCCTAGACGATTTCAGCGGGACCGGGAAGCAAGTATGTGATGCTTGGAATGATCCGGTCACTTCGTTTGGACCTCTTCTTGCTGGGGTGGGGAAGGTATACCTGATCTTGGTAGCGGCCTCAAAGGCCGCTCGACAGAAAATCTTGAGTGAGACGTCTATCTCGCCGATGCCTGCACATGAGCTTCGCGAATCAGACAACGTGTTCTCTGATCAGTGTGGTCATTTCACCAACAGTGACAGGGATCGGCTCCTTCATTACGGCAAGATCGCAGGCGGATCCAAGCCAAAAGGATTTGGCGACTGTGGTTTCGTGGTTGTCTTCCAGCACCGGCCGCCGAACAATTCGATTCCTATCCTCTGGGCAGATCACAAGAGATGGACCGGACTTTTCCCTCGACATGAATAGTTGCAGATCTGTTTCACAGGCGCCGTTCTGAGCCTCCGCCGTTTTGGTTTAACACCTTGGTATGCACCCATGTCATTCTTGTTAATCTCGTAAGCCTGAGGATTCTTCATAAGTTGATTGGCTCTCCCATGTCGAGACCCCTGCTGGGCCCACACACAGGTCGGAGCGGGATGGGGTTCTGTATGGTCGGTATAGCAATACCTATTCTTCGGTACCCGTTAAGCCCCGGCGCTGTTCTTGCGTCCGCCCTAAACGGCTGAATCGCGTCCATCTCTGCAGATATACCGGCGCGAAACCTCCGCAGTGTCGAATCAAAGATCACACCATAGACAACGGCAGTCGGCCTGTGGCGAGTTTTTGTCGCGGGACGGCATTATTCCTAACTGATCACTTCTGCTAGAAGCTTCGTCCGTGCGGTCCTTTCTATTCCATAACAATACAGAAACGTGAGTACAAGGAGGCGCTACGCGCGACCTCTGTCCACTTCCGCGCAGTGGAAGGTGCCTTCCGCGTTGCTGCGGGCCGGGCCTTCGGGCAAGCGCGTCCCCCGCCAAACGATCGAACGTGTTTGTCAGGTGCCACGCCCACCACTCGTCCCTACCTTCCGCCGCTTGGTCGTTCTGCTCTGTCTGCCTGTGGGTACGTTTTTTCCTTCGCTTCGCTCCAGGGTGAAAGAAAAAAACGCCCCCCAGGGCAGACAGAGGCAAAAACAATGGAATATCAGAGCAACAACAGCAACAGCGCATTCACCTCCAGCAATGGCTCAACCAGCAGCATCGTCAGCAACCCGGCTTCCGACAGCAATAATCGGAAGCCTGCGACCGCACAACAGCTTGTGCGCGAAAACGTGCAATACCTCATCGAGCAGTTGGAAGCGGGCCACAGCGAAGTCTTGACCGCGTTTCTAAACGCGATGGCGCATTTCAGAAATTACAGCTTCGGTAATGTCCTGCTGATAGCGAGACAAAAACCCGACGCCCGAAACGTCGCGGGCATGTGGGCGTGGAACCAGCTTGGGCGCAGGGTCAAGCGTGGCGAGAAAGGTATTGCCATTCTTGCGCCGATGGTGGCGAAAGCCCGCAAAGATGAAGCGAAGAACGACGGCGAGAGCAGCGATAAGCCCTCATTGCTCGGCTTCCGCAGAGTGTATGTGTGGGACAGATCGCAGACCGAAGGCGCAGCGTTGCCGGAACTGGACAAGGTGACGGGCGAAGCTGGCGTGTATCTCGACCGTTTGCGCGAATACGTGAACGCTCAGGGCATCACGCTCGAATACAACGAGAGCATCGCGCCCGCTCTGGGCATGGCTTTCGGAAACACCATTCGCCTGTTGCCGGGGCAGACCGACGCGGAAACCTTCACCACGCTGGTTCACGAACTAAGTCATCTCATGCTCAAACATACGGAGAGGCGCACGGCGACAACGAAGACTGTGCGCGAGACGGAAGCCGAGGCGATTGCTTTCGTGGTCGGTAAGGCAATCGGGCTGACCACATCCACGGCCAGCGCGGACTATATCAGCTTGTATCACGGCAATGCGGCTCTGCTCACGGAGAGCCTTGAAGCCGTGCAGCAGACCTCAGCCGTAATCCTCGCCGCAATCACGGTAGAGGAATCCGTTTCGCAGGAAGTTGCGGCACCAGCAGCGGAGGCAGCGACCGAACCCAAGCGGGCTCGACGTTCCCGCGCACAGACAGCCACCACGGAAGCGGCTTAACCGCCGTTTCCACCACCGCTCATTGTGCGGACAGGTGAGGTGTGTTTCCACCCCAACACGCCAAAACACAGGCGTGCCGTGGACCCCGGTGCCTGTCCGCATGGCCTCCACGCACCACAAATCGAAATGGAGAATTGTCATGCCGAAAACCGTTGCAGTTACCAGCGAATATCGCAACCTACCGCTTGCACAGTTGCAGGAATCACCGACCAACCCGCGCCGCCGTTTTGATGAGCACAGCCTGAACGAATTGGCCGCGAGCTTCAAATCGCAAGGCGTCTTACAGCCCTTGCTTGTCCGCGCCATCAGCAATGACAAGTACGAAGTCATTGCCGGTGCCCGCAGACTTCGCGCCGCGAAGCTGGCCGAACTCGCGGATGTTCCCGTCCGCGTAGTCGCGTTGTCGGATTCAGATTGCGTGGTCGCGCAGTTGATTGAGAACATCCAAAGGGAAGGAGTGCATCCGATGGAAGAGGCGTTGGCTTTCGATGCGCTTTTGCGGCTGGAATCGCCACATTACGATATTGCAGCCGTGGCGCAGAAGGCGGGTAAAAGCCCCGCGTTTGTCGCGCAGCGCCAGCGTTTGGTCGAACTGATTCCGTCCATCGCGGAAGCATTTCTCGCCGACCAGATCGGCGTAGGCCATGCGCTCGAAATCGCCAAGCTGCCACAAGCGCAGCAGGAGAAGGCGTTCGATGCCGCATTCCGCACGGTCTGGAATGGCGGCAAAGACACCCGCGTGTTGCTGCCATTGCGCGACCTCACTGCATGGATTGAGCAGAACATTTTGCTTTCGCTCGATTCAGTGCCGTTTGACAAGAACGATATAACGCTTGTGCCCGAGGCGGGAAGTTGCGCCGAGTGCCCCAAGCGTACAGGCTTCAATACGCTATTGTTCGGAGAAATGAGCCACCGCGACCAATGCACCGATGGAGTTTGCTTCAATAACAAACTCGGCAAGTTTGTTGAACGACAGATTGCCGAAAAACCCAAACTGGTACAGATCGCCACCGCTCACGGAACACGCGGCGACGGTGCCGTACTCCCGCGCAACCGCTACGTTGCATTGCAACTCGCAAAGACAGCGAAGGCCAAACAGCCGCTCTCACCCTACCAGAAGCCATGCAAACACATGGCCGAGGCGATTGTGGTCGATGGCACGGAGCGCGGGCATGTCGCCAAGATATGTGCGGAACCGAGTTGCACGGTCCACTTTGCAGACCGCCGCACACCCGACCCGGCACAACAGGCTAAGGAGCGGGAACAGCGCCGCAAGGAACTTGAGAAACACAAACTCGAAACTACCGTTCGGCACCGTACTTTGGCCGAAGTGCTCAAGAAAGTTAGCTCACCGCTTGAGCGTGCAGACCTTGTGCTGGTAGCAAATGCCATGCTCGACAGGACCGAACCGCTCCGCCGGGAAACACTGGCACGGCGGCACAAGATGGTCGATGGCACGGCGAGCGAAGTGACTTATCCGCAGGTGCAGAAAGGTCTTGCACGGCTCTTGCGGCAACTGGACGAGAGCGGACTGTCCAAGTTGATTGTTGAGATTGCCTTGCTCGGCAATGTAGAGTCAGCCGCGCAGGACGAGACGGATGCACTAACCGCCGCAGCCAGACGGCATCGTGTGGATGTTGCCAAGGTGCGTCAGGCCGTCACCGCCGAGTTTGCCGCGAGGCAAGCGAAAGCGACCGCGAAGCAAAAGAAGACGGCACCCGCAAAACCAACGAAGGCCGCGAAGGCCGCATAAACACTGCGATTCTCTTTGGGCGTCTGGCGCTTGCTGGACGCCTTTTTCTTGCTCCGCAAACGCCCGTCGATTCCCACCCTTCATCAGTTCTCCTGCTACGCAGGAGGCCGACTCTATCCCACCCGACGGGCTGGCGCGTCCTGGGCCGCGCATTATGCCGCCGCACCCGGAAAGCCGCTCGGACATTTTAGCGGGGGCTCGGAAAAATCGTCCGTGCCGGAATGTCTGCTTCCGCCCTACCTTCACACCAGACATTGCAGCCGGGAGTACCCACTCGCCGGAAAACTTGAAATGTGAGGAACCCATGCAAAACACACTTCCAATAAAACCGCCCTGTTTCCGGCGACTGCGCCTGTATGCCCGGAAGCTGACATTACCGTCTCTGATGTTCCTTATGGCTCTGCCGGTCTATGCACAATCGTCCGGCAGCGACCCGTGGGACAACGCGGTTAACGTCCTCAAAACCGCCTTCACCGGCACGATTGCGACCGGGTTGTCACTGGTCGCCATTGTCGTAGGCGGTCTCATGTTCGCCTATGGCGAAGGTCAATCGAAGAAGATGCTTGCCGGGATCGTTTTCGGCGTCGGCATGGCGATTGGCGCTGTCAACTTCATGGCCTGGCTCTTTCCGTCATAGCTCATTGACGGCAGGCCGCAACCACAACACAAAACACGCTCGATAGGCAGAGAGGAGATGTATATGGCAGAGGGCG
>Ga0255356_1001679_pt1 | contig 13670 bp, 6 predicted proteins | sample HBST100metaG_FD_189944 | JGI IMG/M metagenome (GOLD analysis project Ga0255356, IMG submission 189944) | Peat soil microbial communities from Stordalen Mire, Sweden - H.B.S.T100 | ecosystem: Environmental > Terrestrial > Soil > Wetlands > Peat | place: Sweden: Norrbotten County, Stordalen Mire... | reverse complement strand
CAGTCTCTGGCTTCCAGCGCGGAAGGCCTGACGGTGCGAATTTTCAGCTTCTCCTTCCACCACAAAATGCCTGCCGATGAAACCGGCAACGGCGGCGGATTTGTCTTCGATGCCCGCTGCCTGCCAAATCCAGCACGCCTGGAACAATACCGCTCATTGACCGGCAGGGACACGCCGGTCATCGACTATCTCAATCAGCAGGAGAGCGTCCACCAGTATCTGGCCAGCGTTTTGTCGCTTGTGGATGCCAGCGTGAACAGATATCAGAGCCGCGGCTTCAAAAGCCTTATGGTCTCGTTCGGCTGCACCGGCGGCCAGCACCGTTCGGTGTACTTGGCGGAACAGTTGGCAAAGCATTTGCGTGCCAGCAATGGTGCAGAAGTCGTCGTCCGGCATATCGAGTTGGAGAAGCGAACCAAATGAAGGCTATGATTCTGGCCGCCGGCCTGGGCTCGCGTTTGCGGCCGCTCACCGACGACCGCCCGAAAGCGCTGGTAACCATTGGCAGCCGCACGCTGCTGGAGATCGCTCTCTCCCGCTTGCGTTCCTTTGGCGTGCGCGACGTGATTGTCAACACGCATCATTACGCGGAGATGATCGTCGAGTATTTGAAGGCCAACAGCAACTTCGGCATGAGGATTGAAGTCTCTCGCGAAGAAGTACTGCTCGACACCGGCGGCGGTTTGAAAAAAGCCGCTCACTTCTTTCTTGATTCCGGCGGAAGTTCGAATGAGCCGTTCATCGTTCATAACGTTGATGTCCTCAGCACCATCGATCTCGCGCAAATGGTGCGGTTTCACACGGAACAGAACGCCCTCGCCACCTTGGCCGTTCAGCACCGCGAGACTTCTCGGCCTCTCCTCTTCGACGCGCAGGCCCGGCTCTGCGGCCGTCGTACAGGAAGCGCCCCAAACTGCAAGGACGAAATAGCAAGACCTGTCGCACAAGCAGAAGAATTAGCCTTTTCCGGCATCCACATCATTTCTCCCCGTCTTTTTTCAAAAATTGAGGAAGATGGCGTCTTTTCCATCATCACCACCTATTTGCATCTGGCAGCCCATGGAGAAAAGGTCCTCGCCTTTCGCGCCGATGGGTACTATTGGCGCGATCTCGGCCGCCCGGAGAGCATCCAGCAAGCCGCACTGGATATAAGTAGCGGAAAGTATCCCGGAGTTTGACGCAGCGGCGCCGTCCAGGGTTCCGCAGCCTACCGGGCACGGCAAACCGTAGGCAATGCGCACGCAGCGCAAAACAAAAAGATGAAATTGGCGCGGGAAAAGAAGATAGACAAGGCCTCTCCTGCCTAAGCAATATGCCATCCAAGGTAAATGGAGTTATCAGGATAAGCAAGAAGCGCAAAGTCGCAGTGTCTGTTGAGCAGACTGAAGGACACTGGTCCGCGCTTTATAATTTGACCGTACAGAGGATCATATTTTATGCCAAAACGTGAATTTCAAACCGAAGTCAATCAACTGTTGCAACTGATCATTCATTCGCTCTATTCGCACCCGGAGATATTTCTGCGTGAACTCATCTCCAACTCCTCCGATGCGCTGGACAAACTGCGCTACCTGACGCTTACCCAGGATGCCTACAAGGATCTTCCTTTCAATCCCCGGATTGATTTGGAACTGGACGAGGAGAAGCAGACTCTCACGATTGCCGACACGGGCATCGGAATGAATGAAGAGGATCTGGTTTCGCACCTGGGCACGATTGCCCACTCCGGGACCAAGGATTTCCTCGCAAAACTCTCCGGCGACGCCAAGCGGGACTCCAATCTCATCGGCCAGTTCGGCGTGGGATTCTATAGCGTTTTCATGGTTGCCGACAGCGTCGAAGTTGTCTCGCGCAAGGCGGGCGAAACCCAGGCCTCGCGCTGGGTAAGCGATGGCAAAACCGGCTTTGATGTTGAGCCCGCTGAGCGTGCCGCTGCCGGGACAAGCATACTCATCCATTTCAACGAAGAGGGTAAAAAGTACTGCAACAATTGGCAGTTGCAGGAGCTTGTGAAAAAGTACTCCAATCACATCGCCTTCCCCATCTTCCTCACCTACGACAAGAGTCAGTGGAACGAATCTGAAAAGAAGTCCGTGAAAAGCCGCGTCACGGAGCAGGTCAATTTGGCCAGCGCTCTCTGGCGTCGTCCCAAGAACGAACTCAAGGACGAGGATTACAAGGAACTCTACAAGGCCATCTCCGGCGATTCGGAAGATCCTCTCTTCTGGTTCCACACCAAGGCTGAAGGAAGCCTGGAGTACACCACGCTCTTCTACATACCCTCGAAAGCGCCGCTCGATCTTTATCAGGCTGAATGCCATGAGGGCATCAAGCTCTATGTGAAGCGCGTCTTCATCATGGACGACTCCAAGGAATTGCTGCCGCAGTATCTGCGTTTCGTGCGCGGCATCATCGACAGCGAAGACCTCCCGCTCAACGTCAGCCGCGAAATTCTACAGCAGAATCGCGTGCTCGCAAGCATACGCGCCGCCAGCGTCAAGAAGATTCTCTCTGAGCTTAAGGACATCGCCGCCAACCAGCCCGAGCAGTATCTGAAGTTCATCACCGAGTTCAACCGGCAAATAAAAGAAGGCCTTTACGACGACTATGCCAATCGTGAAACGCTGCTTGATCTGCTGCGTTTGAAGTCCACCAAAGCAGACGGGCTCACCAGCCTTGCCGACGTAAAGTCGCGCATGAAAGATGGGCAAAAGGGCATCTACTACATCACCGGCGGCGCCGAATCCTTGCTGCGCAACTCGCCGCTGCTGGAGATTTACAAGAAGAAGGACATTGAGGTTCTCATTCTCGATGACGACATCGACGAGATCGTTTTCTCCCGTATCGACAAGTATGGAGAGATCGAGCTCAAGCCCATCAACAGAACCTCAACAAGCGAAGATCTGAAGGATGAGTCCGAACCGGACCGTGCGGAAGCCATCAAGCCCCTGCTCGATAAGCTGAAAGCCACACTCGGCGATCGCGTGAAGGATGTACGCGTCTCCGTGCGGCTTGCCGATAGTCCCTCCTGCATCGTCAGGGATGACGGGGAGCCTTCCATACAGATGCAGCAGATGATGAGCGCCATGGGCCAAGCAGACATTCCCGAACTGCTGCCAACCCTGGAAATCAATCCCGATCACGAGATCATCAAGAAGCTGCTTGCACACACGGATGATACTGTCTCAGCGGATGCGGCATGGATGCTGCTGGACCAGGCTTTGCTTCTGGAAGGCATTCCGCTGAAGGATCCAGTTACCTTTGTCCAACGCCTCAATCGCATTCTGAATCTTTCCATCTAACATACGATGGCGGCTGCACATGCGTGCAGCCGCCATCTTCTTTGAATCCACGTCAAGCAATACCCCGGCACGCTCTAGTGTTTGTGCTGCATCTCTGCTTCCGTGGGAAGCTTGGAGGAATCCCATCCCCCGCCTAATGCCGCAATAAGTTCGACCGCAGCCGTCATCTGCTGGGTTTGCAGGGTTTGAAGCGTCAATTGGTTGTTCAGCAGGCTGGTTTGCGCAGTCAGAACGTTCAAATAAGTATCCATGCCCGTCTTGTACCGTACAGTGGCCAGTGTCTCGTAATTTTGAGACGACTGCACCGCGAGTTTCTGCCGCCCGATTTGCTCAGCTAATCTGCGGCTGGACACCAGATAGTCTTCCACCTCTTTGAATGCGTTCAGAACTGTCTGGCGGTACTTGGCCACGCTGGCATCATATTCTGCGCGGTACTGCACCATACTGGCCTTGCGCGCTCCACCGTCGAAAACCGTCTCGCTCACTGAAGGCCCCAAAGACCAGTAGCGATTGTTCCAGTTCAGCAGATTGGACCACGTCGGGCTCTCCACGCCTCCCCCTGCAGAAATGGAAATCGTCGGGTAGTAGGCGGCTTTGCCAACGCCGATAAGTGCGTTCTCTTCCGCCATGGTTCGTTCCGCAGCGGCAATGTCGGGGCGACGCTCCAGCAGTTGCGACGCAACGCCCGTTGGAACGGCTGGCGCCGCCGCCAACAGCGGCTTCACCGGAATCGAAAACGTACTGGCCAGTTCGCCGGTAAGCAACGCAATGGCATGTTCGTATTGCGCGCGAGTGGTGCCAACCGAAACCGCATTTGCCTCGGCTGTGCGCAGGTTTGTCTCTGCGGAAGCCACATCCTCCTGCGAGTCGATTCCCGCCTTGAAAAGCGCCTGCGTCAGTTCGAGCGTCTGCTTGTAGTTGGCCGTTGTCGAGTCGTATATCTGTTGCAAGGCATCCTGACCACGCAGTTCAAAGTAATACTGCGCCAAGCTCGACTGCTCGCTGAGCCGCTCGTTTTCCAGGTCCGCCGCGCTCACCTGCGCCGCGGCCGAATATTCTTTGACCGTATTGCGAATGCGCCCGAAAAGATCCGGCTCCCAGGAAATACTCAGGGGCAATTCCATCGTGCTCGTAGTGGTTGCAATCCCCGATGCCGTGGTCGTCGATTGCAGGGCAGGCGTACGGCTCCGCGTGCCTGAACCGCCAATTGTCACCGTAGGCCAGTAACTGGCGCGCGCCTGTGCCACCTGCGCCCGCGCGGCCATGTAGTTCTGAAAATACTGGGCGACATTCTGATTGTTGATGTCGAGCTTTTCCTCAAGCGCGTTCAACTCCGGGTCCTTGAATATCTCCCACCATTTGCCGTGCAGCATTGTATCCTGCGGATTGGCCTGTTTCCAGCCCTCTGCCTGGGCCAGCTTATCACCGGGCTGGTTTTCTTTGTAGGCTGGCGGATAGGCTGCGGCCGGGCGCACATATTTCGGCCCGACCCGGCAGCCTGTGAGCCCCACAACCAAAGCGAGACATGGTACGAACCAGCGGACACTGATGGCCGTGGAAAAGGCCAAGCGTCCGGCGTGCGAGGAAGATAGGAATGGCGCATGAATCATAGGGCCTCCTGGGTCTGAACAGGCAAGGTGGAGTTCGCGCGCCTCCCGCCAAGGCGCAACCTGATCCGATCGAGAACGAGATACACAACGGGAGTGGTATAAAGCGTAAGAACCTGGCTAACAGCCAGGCCGCCCATGATGGTGAGTCCCAGCGGGCGGCGCAGCTCCGAACCAATGCCGGTGCCGAAAGCGAGTGGCATGGCTCCGAAAAACGCCGAGGCTGAAGTCATCAGAATCGGCCTGAAACGGAAGATGCACGCCTGGAAGATCGATTCCTCGGTTGTCATGCCCCGTTCCCGCTCCAGCTGCAGCGCGAAGTCAATCATCATGATGGCGTTTTTCATGACCAGGCCAACGAGCAGGACCATGCCGATCATCGAAATAATATTCAGATCGGAATTGAAGAGAATCAGCGTGATTGTGGCGCCCAGCGTGGCCGAAGGCAGCGTGGTGAGAATCGTAATGGGATGAATGTAACTCTCGTACAGCATTCCAAGAACGATATACACCGTGAAGATGGCGGTCAGAACCAGCAACGGCTCGCTGCTCAGCGATTTTTGAAACACCTCCGCGGTCCCAGCAAATGTGCCATGCACGGATTTGGGGATATGGAGCCGATTCTCAGTGTCGTGGATTTCCTCCGTCGCCTTGCCCAAGGTGGCGCCGGGAGCGAGGTTGAAGGAAATAGTGGAGGACGGATAAAGTCCGGTGTGATTGACCGAGAGCGGCCCGGTCCGCATCTGGTAGGTACTTACTGCACTCAGCGGAATTGATCCGTTGTCGTTCTGGATATAGGTATTCGCAAGCGTATCCGGCCCCTGCGTAAATTGCGGTGCCGCTTCCAGCACCACATGATACTGATTCAGAGTTTTGTAGATGGTGGAAGCCTGCGCCTGCGAAAACGAGTAGTTCAGGTTATTGTCGATGTCGGTAGGTGTAATGCCGAGCCGTGCGGCGGTTGCGCGGTCATAAGTGAGATAAGCCTGCAGTCCACCAGCTTGAAGGTCGCTGTCAACATCGGTGACGGTGGGCAGCTTCTTCATCTCGCGCGTCAGTTGCGGCACCCATTTCTTCAGGTCGCTGGTTGAATCCGCCTGCATACTATATTGATATTGTGAATTGGACTGACGGCCGCCGACGCGCAAATCCTGGTTCGCCATCAGGAAAGTCTGGCCCTCCTTGATCACGGAAAGCCGGGGACGCAGGCGATTGACGATATCGGTTGCGCTCACCTTGCGTTCCTCCAGAGGCTTCAGCGAGATGAACATCATGCCTGTGGTGCTGACTCCCCTTCCGCCGACAAAACCAACCACATTCTTTACGCCTGGATCGGCTCTGACAATAGAGCTCGCGCGCTGAAGAGCGCCGTCCATCTTCTGGAAGGATGCATCCTGCGTGCCCTCAACACCGCCCATGATGGTCCCTGTGTCCTGCTGCGGGAAGAAGCCCGTTGGAATCCGCGTCAAGTAAAGAAAGTTCAGCCCCATGGTCACGAAGAACAGCAGCAATACAAGAGCTGAGTGGTCGCGAATCACCCAGCGCAGGCTGCGTTCGTAAATGGCAAGCATGCTATTGAAAATGTTCTCGGTGAACCGATACAGGCGGCCGTGTTCCTCATGCACCATATCTTTTTTGAAAAGCAGTGAGCACAGCATCGGCGTCGTAGTCAGCGAAAGCACCATGGAAATGATAATCGCCACCGATAGGGTGACAGCAAACTCCCGGAAGAGCCGGCCGACCACGCCGCCCATCATCAGAATGGGAATAAAAACAGCGATCAGCGAGACGCTCATGGAGATCACCGTGAAGCCAATCTCCTCCGCGCCCTTGAACACGGCTTCCCGCGGTGGCACGCCCAGTTCGATATAGCGTGCAATATTTTCCATGACGACAATGGCATCGTCGATGACAAATCCGGTGGAAATGGTCAGCGCCATCAGAGACAGGTTGTCCAGCGAGTAGTTAAGCAGGTACATCGCGGCAAAGGTTCCTATCAACGAAACAGGAACGGCAATGCCGGGAATGATGGTGGCGCGCCAGTTGCGCAGAAACACAAAAACCACCAGGATGACCAGAACAATGGAGATGATCAGGGTGCGCTCGACATCGTGCAGAGAGGCGCGGATCGTCGTGGTCTCATCGAGGGTAAACGTGAGCGTCATTCCTTGCGGGATCGATGCCTGCAAGGTGGGAAATTCCGCTTTGATGCGATCGACGGTTTCAACGATGTTAGCGCCCGCCTGCTTGAAGACGATCATGTCAACCGAAGGCATACCATTGGCGTATCCTGCCGACAAAGTGCTTTCCGTCGAGTCCACGACTTGGGCCACGTCCTCCAGGCGCACCGCGGCTCCGTTTTTCGTCGCGATGATGAGGGGCCGGTAGTCGGCGGCCTTCGATAGCTGGTCGTTGACGCTGATATAGCTAACCGTCAGCCCGTCGGAGATACTGCCGGTGGGCGTATGGGCGTTCTGCTTCTGCAGAAAAGTGGCTACGTCGGTGAGCTTGATGCCGTAATGCTCAAGCTGAAGCGGGTTGATCTCAACGCGCACGGCTGGCAATGCGCCGCCACCCACTTCCACCTCGCCAACACCGGGAATCTGGGAGAGCCTCTGCGTAAGGATGGTCGAGACGGCGTCATAGCGCGCGCCCACGTCATAGGTCTTTGACGCCACACTGATGATCGCAATCGGAGCCTCGGCCGAGTTCATCTTGCGATACGTCGGGTTGGAGGGAAGGTTCGACGGAAGATAGTTGCGAGCCGCGCTGATGGCGGCCTGTACGTCGCGTGCCGCCGCGTTGACGTCACGGCTGAGTGCAAACTGCAGTGAGATACTCGTCGAGCCCGTCGAGCTTTCCGAAGTCATCTCCGTAACATCCGCAATATGCCCGAACTGCCGTTCCAGCGGCGTGGCGACCGAAGACGCCATCACCTCCGGATTGGCTCCCGGCAAACTCGCGCTCACAAAAATCGTGGGCGAGTCAGTCTGCGGCAGAGGCGAGACCGGCAGCACCGTAAAAGCGATGACGCCTGCGATGGCGATTGCCGCCGTCAGCAGGATGGTGGCGACGGGTCTCTGAATGGCCAGAACGGAGAGCTTCATGCCTCTGTCTCCCCCACCAGAGCGTTGCCCAACTGAGGCGCAGTCGGCTTGCGGTATTGGAGACGGCGGCTCAGGCGATCAAAAAAGAGATAGATGACCGGCGTGGTGTAGAGCGTCAAAACCTGGCTGAGCAGCAGACCGCCCACCATGGCGATGCCCAGCGGACGACGGAGTTCAGCGCCGATGCCGCGTCCCAATGCAAGCGGCAGGCCGCCGAACAGCGAGGCCAGCGTGGTCATCAGAATGGGACGGAAACGCAGCAGGCAGGCTCTGTAAATAGCATCCTGCGGAGCTTTGCCCTCGGTGCGCTCTGCTTGCAGCGCAAAGTCCACCATCATAATGCCATTCTTCTGCACAATGCCGATGAGCAGAACAATGCCGATGATGCCAACAATGCCGAGATCCTGACCAAACATCCAGAGCGCCAGCAGTGCGCCCACACCGGCTGAGGGTAGCGTGGAAAGAATCGTGAGCGGGTGGATGAAACTCTCATACAAAACACCGAGCACGATGTACACCGTAAACATGGCCGCCAGCAGCAGCAGGCCCTCGTTGCTGAGTGAGTTGGTGTAGGACGCCGCCGTGCCCTGGAACTTGGTCTGCACGCTGATGGGAACGTTCAGGCTGCGTACAGCTTTGTTCACCGCGTTGACCGCCTGGCTGAGGTGCGTTCCCGGAGATAGATTGAAGGAAAGCGTGACCTCTGGAAACTGCGCTTGGTGATTGATGGTAAGCGGCACAGTCGTCTTGCTCACACTCGTGAATGCGGACAGAGGCACCGGGTTCGACGTGCTCGTGGAAGACGTCGATGAGCTACTGTCTCCGGAAGAGATGGAAGAAGAACCGGACGATGCTGAGGACGTTTGAAGAACCGTGCTGGTAGAGGAAGAAAGAGCGCCGGAAGTTGAAGCACTGCCCAACTGGCTGTACGATGAGCCGGACGAAGACGATTTGGCATTTGAAACTGCAGCCGTACCCACGCCACTCGTGGAGGAAGCGGTGAGGAGCGAACTGGAACTGGAACTGCTGCTACTCGAAGAAGACGAACTGGTCTGACCTTGAAGATAAATATTCTGTAGTGGGTCAGGGCTGGTCTGGAAGTTCGGCATCGCCTCCAGGATCACGTGATACAGGTTGGTCTGGGTGTAAAGCGTGGAAACCTGGCGCTGGCCGAAGGCGTCATACAGCGCGTCATCGATGCCTTGCGGTGTAATGCCCATGCGCGATGCCGTTTCGCGGTCGATATGGACAGCAATCGAATTTCCTTTCGGCATCTGATCCGTAACCACGTCTTCCAGTTCTGGAAGCGTGCGCAGCTTGCCGACGATCTTCTCCGTCCACGCGTTCAATTCCTTTTCATCCGTATCCTGCACGGTGTATTGGAACTGCGTCCGGCTGACGCGGTCTTCAACCGTCAGATCCTGCACGGGCTGAAGATACGTCTTGATTCCGTCCACGCTGTTCATGCTCGTGCGCAGCCGGCGCATGACAACCAGGGCTCCATCGCGCTGCGCCAGCGGCTTCAGGTTAATCTGCATGCGGCCGCTGTTCAGAGTGGTGTTGGTGCCGTCGACTCCAATGAATGAGGAGAGTGATTCTACCGCTGGATCGGCAAGTGCAATGCGGGCCAGCGTCTGCTGACGTTGTTGCATTGCATCGAAGCTGGTCGCCTCCGGTGCCTGCGTAACGGCTTGAAGAATACCCGTATCCTGGATGGGGAAAAAACCCTTGGGTATGTAGACGTAGAGCAGGCCCACGGCGGCAATGGTGCCCAGCGCTACCGTGAGCATGAAGCCCTGGCGATCCAGAACCCAGCTCAGCGTGCGTCCGTAGAAACCGATGACGCGATCGAAGACGCGCTCCGACCATTTGAAAAGACTTCCCTGCTCTTCCGGCGGAGTATAGCGAAGCAGACGCGAGCACAGCATGGGCGTCAGAGTCAGAGAAACCGCCGCCGAAATCAGAATGGTCACGGCCAGCGTGATGGCAAACTCGCGGAATAGCCTGCCGGTGATATCGCCCATGAACAGCAGAGGAATCAGCACCGCGACCAGCGAAAGAGTCAGCGACACGATCGTGAATCCGATTTCGCCCGAGCCCTTGAGGGCCGCTTCCATCGGAGTCATTCCCTTTTCCAGATAGCGGCTGATGTTCTCGATCATCACAATGGCATCGTCCACCACGAATCCGGTCGCGATGGTGAACGCCATGAGCGTTAGATTGTTCAGGCTGAAGCCGCGGGCATACATCACCGCGAACGTTCCGATCAAAGAGAGCGGTACGGCAAATGAGGGAATGATGGTCGCGCGCCAACTGCGCAGGAAGAGAAAGATGACCATCACCACCAGCGCGATCGTCAGTCCCAGTTCAAATTCAACATCCTCGACCGAGGCGCGCACTGTAACCGTGCGGTCGGTCAGAATGGAAACCTTCACTGATGCCGGAAGGCTGTTCTGCAGTTGCGGCAGAACCTCTTTGATGGAATCCACAACCTTGATGGTGTTGGCGTTTGACTGGCGCTGGATATTGACGATGATGGCGGGCGTTTCGTTTTTCCAGGCGGCCAGTTTCGTATTTTCAACGCTGTCGCTGATGGCCGCCACATCGGTCAGCATGACCGGCGCGCCGTTTTTGTAGGCAAGAATGACTTGCTTATACTCATCACCAGAGTTGAGTTGGTCGTTGGCATCCACCGTGTACGCCTGCTGCGCACCGTTCAGTGTGCCCTTGGCCCCATTGACGCTGGTTTTTGAAATCGCTGTGCGCACGTCCTCCATCGACAGGCCGTACGAAGCAAGAGCCACAGGATTGGCCTGGATGCGTATGGCGGGCTTTTGTCCGCCCTGAATCGTAACCAGCCCCACTCCGCTCAACTGCGATATCTTTGGCGCCAGGCGCGTATCCGCCAAGTCCTGCACCTTGGACAGCGACATCGATTTCGATGTCAACGCCAGCGTAAGCACCGGCGCATCGGCCGGGTTCGTCTTGCTATAGATAGGCGGCGTCGGCAGATCGGTGGGCAGGTAGGTATTGGCGGAATTGATGCCCGCCTGCACTTCCTGTTCGGCAACATCGATGTCTTCGCTCAGGATGAACTGCAGCACAATCACCGACGCTCCGCCGGAAGAGGTGGAGGTCATCTGCGACAAGCCGGGAATCTGCCCCAGTTGCTTTTCAAGCGGGCCGGTTACGGTTGAAGCCATTACCGCGGCGCTCGCTCCAGGGTAGAGCGTTTGCACCTGAATGGTCGGGTAGTTCACCTCGGGCAGCGCGGATATCGGCAGTTGTAGGTAGGCGACGCAGCCGACAAGCAGCACCGCCACCATCAGCAACACCGTCGCCACAGGACGGCGAATGAATGGTTGGGAGATATTCATCTATCGCGATCCTGTAGCGGTTTTTCCGGTCTGAGGCTTGGCACCGGCAATTGAAACCGTGGCTCCATCCTGCACGCGATCAAAGTTGCTCGTCACCACCGCGTCGCCAGCAGAAAGCCCTTGTACCGCCGACTGGCTCTGTTCAGAGTTGACGACCGTAATGTTCTGTATGGATACTGTATGATCCTGCTTCACCCGGTAAACATAGGCCTGCTGCCCATTGTATTGAATCGCGACCGTCGGAATCAGAATGGCATTCGCCAGTGTGTCAACGCGCAGGCGCGCATTCACGAACTGGTTGGGAAACAGGGCGCCGTCCGTGTTGGTAAACAGGGCGCGCAGCTTCACTGTACCGGTCGTCGTATCAACCGCGTTATCCAGTGTAAGCAGTGTGCCGGCACTCAACTTGGCCGATTGCGAGCGATCATACAAGTCCACTTTCAACTTGTTTCCCTTGGCCGTGCGCATCTGCACCTCGCGCACCTTGTCTTCCGGAATCGAGAAAACAACCGTAATCGGATTGACCTGTGTAATGACAGCAATCGTGCTCGACGAACCGGAGAAGATGGTGTTGCCAGGATCAATCAGCCGCAACCCAATACGCCCAGCAATCGGAGTCGTGATGTGGCAGTAACTGAGCTGTACCTTGTCGTACGCCACCGTGCCTTCGTCGTTCTCAACAGTTCCTTCGTACTGCTTGACGGCCTGTTCCTGATCGAAGACTGTTTGCTGCGCCAGTGCATTCTGTTTGAGTGCATCCTGATACCGTTTCAGATCCACGCGCGCCTGCTCAAGCAACGACTTGTCGTGCTTCAGCGATCCCATCGCTTGCCGCAGTTGCGCTTCATACGACCGCGGATCGACTTCCGCCAGCAGTTGTCCCTTATGGACAAGCTGCCCTTCGCGGTAGTTGACTGAAAACACGCGACCACTCACCAGGCTGTAAACATTGACGGTACTCTGAGGTGTGACTGTTCCCAGCGCATCCAGATAAATGTCCATGGAACCGCTCGCGGCAGTGGCCACATTGACTTCTGTGCTACCCGATCCCGAAGGCCCCCCAGAAACCGACACAACCTTGCTCTTGTGAAGCAAAGGAAGAAGGAGGATTCCGCAGATCAGCAGTACAAGAAGCCATGCGAGCAAATGCTTTTTATTGCGGGGCCCGTCAACGTCCACATTGGGGGAGGCCTGTTGATTGGAGTCGCTCATATTGTTCCTTTGCGTGCGTAATTATTTTTCACTATAGTCTTGAAAACGTTCGAAAATCGTAATTGATGGTAACGTTGCGTAACGGTTTGTAAAGAATTGCAACAAGGTGCGTCGAGTGCTTGAGCGCACCCTTGGACTCTACCCATCCAGCAAAGTGTTACAGCTAACACAGATCAGAGGCGAATGCCCGGTCATCAATTTACACGAGTACCTTGCATGATTTTCCATGGAGATTCTCGCATCGCCACTTAATATCCATTCCCTGTCGGCAATGAAATATCCCTGCCGCTCCGCTCATACGCCAGCCGCAGTTTTCTCTTTTCCTTAGAAGATTCTTAATAATGCGGAATTCGCCGCAGTATGGCGATTCTTCAATTGCAATCAACTGGAAGAACTCCCGTTAAGTGGCTTTTACCTTAAAAGCCACCTTGCGTAATGCTCAAAAAGAGCACATCGATTGGAGAACGGCTCTGGAATTGCCGGAATTGCTTCTATCTTGCCCAACCGTTTTACACATGAAGCAGATCAATCAGGTGTTGGTATAGACGGTTGCGCATCTCGGTTCGCTCGGATGCGCGTGTAATATATTGCACCTTGATATCTATCCCCGTCGATGACGTGCGCAGGCTCACCACTGAATCCGTGCTCAAGCCGCGGAGGCTATCCCCGCGTGCGCCGCGTTCCAACTCCTGTTTGGCGGCACGGGCGGTCTCTTCTGTTTCCTCAAGTACGGCCTTGTGGATGCGTTCCGCCGTCGCGTGGACGTCCTGGGTCGCCGCGATACCGATGGTAATCTCATCCCACATCCACTGCCCGGTCGTGGAAAAGTTGAAATACTTTCCTCGAATCGCAAAGCTGTTGAGAAATGTAATCCGGCGTCCGGTCAGATGTCCTGTACCGGAATCGTTTCCGGTTTCCAGCATCGAAGTTCTGAATAGGCCGACTTCTGTGACCTCGCCGTTGACGCCGTCGATCTCAACCCTGTCGCCCACATGGATGCCATGCTTGCCAATAAGAACAAACCAGCCGAGAAATGCAACGATAAAATCCTGCAAGGCGATGGTG